>Ga0193753_10002732_pt1 | contig 13626 bp, 12 predicted proteins | sample H1c2metaG_FD_144925 | JGI IMG/M metagenome (GOLD analysis project Ga0193753, IMG submission 144925) | Soil microbial communities from a riparian zone of the East river system, Colorado, United States - H1c2 | ecosystem: Environmental > Terrestrial > Soil > Riparian zone | place: USA: East... | reverse complement strand
GCCCAAGCAGGTACCTCTGCTGCCCATTCTCGGTGGCTGGCTGAAGGTCTATGACAGAGGAGTGGCGCAAGGATCGTTGAACCGGGCGATTTTCCAGTTCATCGAGCAGGTGATCGACCCGCTGTTGCAGCCGGCAGGCCTGTTGAACCCTTTGATGGTCGCCGGCGGCGCGACGCCCTTCATATCGAGCACCGGAATGCTGCAACCAGTGCAGGATCCACAGGCTGGAACCGATCGAGACACGCTGGCCAGGTACGGAAACCACTTCTCGTTCTTGCAGAGTACGTCAACCCACTTTGCGACGAACGGGAAGTTCGGCGGATTCAACGGCGTGAACTATACCGATACGCTGGGCGGCGAGACAAACTATGAGGAAACGCGCGTTATCACGGATTTAGGCATCTATGTCGGGTATCCGATGCCTTATACTGCGTCCCTTGGCATCGACAATGAGCCGTTGCTGACTCCAGGTCTTGAGCCTAAGTTGCGTGAAACCGTGCGCGGCCGGGCCATCAAGTTTAAACTGTTCGGACATAAGCACACTTGGTGGATCTGGAAGCGACGCTATCACTTGCTCGAGAGTACGCAATCGCTGACGGAGACGGACTATGCGTACAGGTATCTACTGACGAATCCGGGCGTCATCGAACCTTGCGAGGCGGAGGCATGGACCAACCTGGGCTGCTCGCTTGCCGGACTGTTCGGCCCACCTCTTCTCGAAGGCACGGGTGCGCTCAAGGCAGGCAAGTTTGTCGGCCTGGACCTTTCGAATGCAGCACTGAACGCCAATTGCGTTCTTTTCGTTTCGGTCCAGTCCATCCCGGTGCCGTTTAAGGGCGGAACCCTGTGTGCATTTCCGTTAATCGTTCAATTGGGGTTTGTAACGAATGGTCTCGGCAATCTTCACTTGCAGGTGGACCCCTGGCCAGCAGATATTTCTCCTAACATACCAATCTACTTGCAGTATGCCGTCGTTGATTCCGCGGCCGTTCACGGCGTGGCGATATCCAACATGATCACTGCGATCACCCAGTGACGAGGCGCCGTTAGCAAGAATATGGTGGCGTTCGTCCGGCATCGGGCGATGTGTCGAACGCCTGGGGAATCTGGGCGTTCGGCCAGAGCCACGTCGTTTCAAACGAGTTGCCGGTGACTGCAGGAGGGCCGATGGGTACGCCGCACGGGCCAGCGAAGGGCCCGTTGCAACGTCTTGCGGGCGCGGCGGGGCTTTCCGATCGACGTAAAACGATCGCAACCCTGTCCGCGCGGTGCTACCGGTGATGCAACCGCCGGTGAAGTCCTACAGTATTCGTCAGCCACCTGAATCTGGGCCGCGGTGCGTCGCAGCGAGTTGCGCTGCAGACGTCCGGCGGCAGCAAGAATTCGCGGAATGCGGGTGAGCGAGGATGAGCGGGGCGTAGGCACGACACTTGAAGCCGGCGCTGACTCACGCCGGGCAAGGACGTGTGTAGAGCGATCGGCCGGGGATCGGGGTCGCCGTGACTTCATCGACTGCCGTGGCCTCGCGCCTTCTTGGCAGCGGCGCGCCGCCAGAGTTGGGCAGGATGCGGTGCACTGCACCGATGCTGAGCGAGTGATTGGGGAGGCATGTAGCTGCCGCTATTACTATGGAACAGAACAAGGTGCCCGTTGATGAGGTGACAGCCGGGAGTGGAGAGATAAGGCTTGGGCGGCAAGAGAGGCTGGTTCGAGTCCCGACCGGTACCAAACTCTCCCCGAAGCCGGACTCTGGGAAAGCTTGCTTTGACGGTGTCGTGGCGAGCAGTTGTGGACGAAAGCGGACTTCAAAGAGTGCTCGCTTTGTCAGCCCAATATCATCGGATCTTGACGAAAGCGGATGTCGAGAGTTTGTGCTGTTGCAGTCTGATGGTGAGCAGTTAAGGACCAAAGTGAACTCCGATCACCAGCGCAGGCCCGGAGGGGAGCACCATGCCTCCCGAGGCTCCTGTCAGCGTGCAGCGCGCGAAGCTCACGTGCGGCGAGTGTGCGACGGTGGGAGGCAGCGTGGAAAGGAAGTTGAGCAGATGGCAGTCCTCGATGAGCACGGCGCCATCGCAATCCGTGATGCGCAACGACTCGGCTTGCAGAAGCGAAAAGATGTCCACGCCGCGCAGCACGACGGTACGGCTGGCGGAGAGTTCTTCGATCGCGAGGCTGCCGATCGTCGGGCGCGCGCCGGCCGGATCGAGCGCCGCGATGACGAGGGACTTGTCGGTCACGGTCGCGTGCGACGAGAAGAATCCCGGGACGATCAGCAGCACGTCGCCATCCTGTGCGGCGTTGATGGCCGGTTGCAGCTCGCTGAAGTCCGCAAAGACGCCGCCGACAGTGTGGACCTGCTGCGCGGAAGCGCCCGACGCGATCAGGAGCAGCGGCGCCACCGGAAAGACGAGCGCCGCGGCTCGGCAGGCGGCAGCGCGGACCGCGCGCATCAGAGTGAACGACGAAAAGTTGGCCTGACCGGACATCGCGTCTGCTCCGGGAGCTTTGGACTCCCATCCAACCGGCAGGGCGCCGACATTGTCACGCTGGCAGCGAGCGACGACGGAAAGAGCCAGGCGCCGCGTGCCGGCGCCTTGCGCAGCGCTGCCGTGGCGCGTCTCGCGGAGACGGTCAAGCGGCTGAGCAGATCTCCGGCGTCGCCTTGCGCGCCACGTTGCGCCTCGCGCAACTCCCGAGCGACCTCGTGTCCAACGAGGGCGGCGGCACCGGCTCGTTCGTCCTCGGGCCGATCCTGGATGTCGCCGTCTCAGGGTCGCGGCTTGACGCGTCGGATGACGGAGTCCTGGTGGCGGCCGGGCACGCGGATGGTGCGGACGCGGACGTGCCGGTGGTGATCAGCGGCTTCGATCTGGACGAGCAGGACGTGACGCCCTCACTCCAGAGCACCCGCTTCAGTGAGCGTGACGCCCACAGCAGTGCACCGGCAACCTGGATATCGAGGCAGAGTCGGCATGTCGTCCAGGTTCTCGTACACGCGGTCGGACTCCTCCATGCACAAGGCTGAGGTCCCCGCCCTGCAGGTCACGATGCGTGCACCGCTGATCTCTCCCGCGGCCTGGGCGATGCGAAGCTGACGAAGCTGCTCGGCATTTGTCGCGGCACTTGCCACGGTGTGTACGAGCAGATCATGAATCTGTTCAGTGGCCTCATTCGCGGTGGTCTGGGTGCAGTACGGCCGCGATACCATCCATGGCATCCAGGTCGCGGGCTTGAAAGGGATCCGCTCGAAGTAGCGACGCCACGCGGTGAATGACGGCCACGCGAAGTATTCAGCAGAAAAGGCACGTCGAAGTGCCGCGGCGGCGCGTGAAGGTCCAGCTCCCGCTGCGGTCGCGCATGCGTCCTTGAGCAGTGCACTGAAGAGCCTTGCCCCGCGGACCGAGAGATTCTTCAGAGCGAGCAGTGGCGGCCTTTCAGGCCGGCGTGAATCCATGTTATTCATCCCCGTGGTCCTCAGGCTCTGTGCTGGCCGTCAGGCACCGTAACCCCGGGTCACGCCTTTGCCAGAAAAACATTCATTCTAAATTGGCAGGGGACCGACTCCACTCATGGTGGCGGCAGCATCTTGCCGTCAACAGGGGCCTTCTTGACGGCCCTCCAAAGCCAGGAGCCACCAGGACTGCGGCGCACGGGCAGTCTGCGCCGCGGCAGGCGCTCGGGGCTCGCCGGCCTCCGGGGAGACCGACGACGTGGCCGCACTGCCGGAGCCTGGTTCGGCATTCATGTTGGCATCCTGCCGATCGGGCCTTTCCGTCCGACATGACTGAACGAGCGCGCTTCTTCGCCTCGCTGCGCGCCGGGCACGTCAGCGCATGGCCTGCCGTCCGGGAAGCCCCGTTTCGCACGGAGTCGGTTAGCCTGCGCGCCCTGGTTCCGGCGCGGACGGCGCGCAGGCCAGCCATGACACCGCTTCCTGGAGTGAATCGATGAATCTTGCCGCCGGCACCCTGGTCGCGACCGCTCTGTTGGCGTCGGGCTGCGTGAGTTCGACCCCACCCTCACGGGCGCCGGCGGCCGCGGGTGAAGTGACCCCTGCACGTGACGAGGCCACGAACACGGCGGCCGCGCAGATGACGGCTCCTCCTTCTGCCCCGGACGCCCCGCGCTCGCTTCCGCCGCTCATCATCGCCAATGCGGGACAGTGGCCGGCCGAGGTCGCCTACGTCGCGCGCATCGGCGGCATCAGCACGGCCTTCCAGGACGATCGCATCCAGCTCGGCGGAAATGGCCTCGTCGACGGCCTCTCGCTCGTCTTCGCGGGAGCACGCGGCACGGCGCGCGTCCGCGGGGAATCCCCGCAGGAAGGCCGTATTCACTACCTGCTCGGGGACGATCCTGCCCGATGGGTGCGGGACGTGCCCACGTGCGCCAGTCTTCGCTACGACGGCCTCCTCGACGGCATCGACCTGGTCGTGCACGTGCGCGACGACAACCTCGAGTACGACCTGCAGCTGCAGCCCGGTGCCGACCTCGACGCGTTCGCGGTCCGCTGCGAAGGCGCGCGCGGCATCACGCTGGACGCCGACGGCGCGCTGCTGATCGAGACGGCCGGTGGCGTGCTGCGCCAGCGCGTCGTGGCCGCCTGGCAGGCGGATGCCGCCGGTGTCACCGAGCCCGTCGCTTGCGCCTTCCGGCTGCTCGAGGCCACGGACGGCGACGGTGCGGACGGCGAGGGCGCGCGCGCTCCGGGCTTCGGATTCGCCTGCCCGGACCGCGACCATGACCGCGCGCTGGTCGTGGACCCGACGCTCGAGTGGTCCACGCTCCTCGGCGGGCTGTCCGGCGAGAGCATCTCGTCCGTGGCGGTCGATGCCACGGGCAGCGCCTACGTCGTGGGATCCACGGGCTCGACCGATTTCCCCGTGACGGCGGGCGCGTACTCCACGGTCTTCACGGGCACGAACGGCGACGGCTTCATCGCCAAGCTCACTCCGGCGGGCGACGCGCTCGTGTACGCAACCTTCATCGGCGGCACCGCGTCGGACCTTCTCAATGACATCGCGATCGATCCGGCCGGCGCCGCCTACGTCTGCGGCACGACCTTCTCGGCCGATTTTCCCGTGACGGCCGGGGCCTCGCAGGCGGTCCTTGCCGGCAGCGCGGACGCCTTCGCGCTCAAGCTCGACCCGACGGGCGGCACTCTCGCCTACAGCACCTTCTTCGGTGGCTTGCTCGGCGAGCGGGGCTGGGCGATCGCCGTCGCTCCCGGCGGCGAGGCGTGCGTCACGGGCGACACCTTCTCCACCGACCTGCCCGTCACCGTGCACGCCTTCGATACGAGCTACAACGGTGCGTTCCCGACATCGGATGCCTTCGTGCTGCGCCTCGCCGCGGACGGCGGCTCGCGCGTGTTCGCCACGTACCTCGGCAGCTCCACCTGGGACGCGGGCAGGGCCATTGCCGCGGATGACGCCGGCGCCTGCTACGTCACCGGCTACACGGAAGGCGCCAACTTTCCCGTCACGGCGGGCGCATTCATCACGACCGAGCCGGGCGGCTCGAACGACGCCTTCGTGGCGAAGTTCGATGCGCTGGGCGGGCGGGTCTACGCCACGTACCTCGGCGGGGGAAGCATTGATGCAGGCTGGGGCATCGCCGTCGACGCGTCGCACGCCGCATACATCACGGGAAGCACCGGCTCGGCAAACTTTCCCGTCACGGCGGGCGCCTTCGACACCAGTCATGCGGCGGACGTGGACATCTTCGTGGCCAAGCTGCTGCCGGAGGGCCGCGCCGTCGCGTATGGCACGTTCCTCAACACGCTGCAGGGCGGCGAGGCGGGTCTCGGCATCGCCGTGGATCGCGCGGGCGCCGCGTCGATCGTCGGCACGATCAACTATCCCTTCTATCCCGTGACGCCCGACGCCGACCAGCCGGGCTGGTCGGGTGACATCTTCACCTCGGACGGCGTCATCACGAAGCTCGACGCGACGGCAGCCGGCCTCGTGTACTCCTCTCATTTCGAAGGCTCGAGCGGCGACTATCCCGGGGACATCGCGCTCGACGGACAGGGCGGCACGTACCTCGCCGGGTACACGTACTCGAGCGACCTGCCCGTCACGCCCGGCGCCTTCCAGACCGTGCGCTCGGGCGCGACCGATGCCTTCATCGCCAGGTTCGACCTGCCGATCGCGCCATGGACGATCCTCGCGGGCGGCTCGCACGGCGCCGTCGATGTGCCCGGCCTGGTGGGCTTCGGTCCGCTCACGGCCGGCAGCAGCACCGGTCTCGCGCTGCGCGGCGCCGCGCCCGTCAAGAACGGCATCCTCGTGGTGGGATTCACGGCGATCAATCTGCCCTACGCCGCGGGCGTGCTCGTGCCGAAGCCGGACATCCTGATCGACTTCGTCACCTCATCGCTCGGCCGCTTCGACTTCGTCTTCGCATGGCCGGCGGCCGTGCCCGCGGGTCTCGAACTCTTCTTCCAGGCGTGGGTGCTGGACCCCGCAGGCCTGAGCGGCAAGTCGAGTTCGAACGCGGTGCGAGCGCTGGTGCCGTAGGAGCGCGCCGGGCGCATCGTGCCAGCGCCCGTCGGTCGGGCGGTCGATGTCCCGCGCGACGGTGCGCGGATGGGCTCGCACGCCCGTCACGACCGCGCGCCGATCTCGATGGATGGAAAGAGAGTGCCGCGGGGGCGCGGCCATGCAGGGGATGATCTACCGGGGAACGTGGTTGGTCGCCCGCGTGCGTCACACTCGCGAGCGGTCTCCGATGTACCTCGTGGACGGCATGGGAGCATGCCGCCCGCGTGCTCGAGAATCGGTCGCGCCCACTTCACCATCACGCCAGGATCACCATCGCGCCCGCTTCACCCTCGACCCGCTCGAAGGTGCGGCGCCGTCCCCGGGGAGTTCGACATGTTGACTCTTTCACTCTGCATTCTCGCTGCGTCGCTGGTGGGAGGCGGCTTCGGCCAGGTCGTCGTTCCATCCGGCTTCACCGCCACCTCGATTCCGTTCGGCGCCGAGGTCACGGGGATGGCCGTCGCCAACGGCGGCGCGTTCGGCGTGGACCTCTATGCGAGCACGAGCGGCGAGGTGAGACGCGTCAACGTCGTGACCGGCGGTGTCACTCCCTTCGCGAGCGGGCTGGCCACGGGCTTCGATCGGCCGTCGGGACTCACCTTCGACAAGGGCACCTTCGGCACGGGCCTGCTCTACGTCGCGCAGAACAACTCGACCGTCGTGACGATTTCGCCCACCGGCACGGTCTCGCCGTTCGCCTCCGGCGGCTCGCTGTTCAGCTGCAACGGCCTGGTGATGGCGCCGGTCGGCAGCGCCTTCGGCGCGAAGCTGTTCGTCTCCAACGGCAATCCCGGTGCGGGCACGATCGCCAGCGTCACCTCCGCCGGCGGGACCGCGTTGTTCGCCGCTGCGGCCACCTTCGCCAACGCTCCGCTCGGCGTCGATTTCCCTGCCGCCGGCAGCGCCTTCGGCGCCGATCTGTTCACGAGCGTCTTCCTGACCGGCCAGATCGTGCGAGTGAACGCGGCCGGCAGCGGATCGGTGTTCGCGACGGGCACGGGCCAGTCGCTCGACATGCGCTTCAGCCCCGATCCGCTCGGACCGTTCGGCGACTTCGCGTACGTCACCGACACCTCGACGAACTCCGTGCGGCGGGTCGCGCCCAATGCGAGCGTGACGACGTTCGCGAGCGGCTTCGTCTTCGGAGCCACGGGCTTCGACGGCGACATCACGTTCGCGCCGGACGGACAGACGCTCTTCGTCGCCAGCGGCGCGAGCATCATCTCGATCCGCTCGAGCGGCGCGTCGCCATTCTCGGACCTCGGGTCGGGGCTGGCCGGCATCAGCGGCATTCCCCACCTTGCGGGGATGGGCACGCTCGCGCCGGGCTCCGCGTGCAGCCTGTCGCTGACCTCGGCTGCCGCCTCCAAGCCGGCCGTGCTCTTCGTGGCGCTGGCCAGCGTGCCGGCGCCCTTCAAGGGCGGGGTGCTCGTCGCGAACCCCGTCACGTTCGCGATCGCGCTGGCCACCTTCGGGAGCGGCACGCTGCTGCTCCCGTTCACCTGGCCGAGCGGCCTGCCCTCGGCCACATCGCTGTACTTCCAGTACGCGATCCAGGACCCGGCCGGGCCCAAGGGCGTGTCGCTGAGCAACGCGCTGGAGGCGGTCACCCCGTAGCGGCGGGGGGCGCTGCACAGTCGCCCAGGTGACGTCGGCCGCGCGCGCGAGCTGCGCCACGCCGCCGGGACGTAGCGACCGCCGTCTCGCCGGTCGTGCCCAGACCACCTGCACGGGTGGCCGCGGCGGAGACGGCATGCCCGCGAGCGATCCGGGCTCGGACGACGGCCTCGGCCTCGGCGTCACGAGCGGCAACGTCGCGATCGAGTCGTCACTCCTCGCCGGCGGTGACGAGGGCAATGCCAACCTCGCCACGGCGAAGAGCATGCAGTGAGATTCCGGCACGACGGGGCGGTGCGGAGCGGCATCTCCCGCCTCGAGGCGAACGATGCATCGGCCTCGCAGCGCTTCGGGAACAGCGGGATCGTTAGACTGCGCGCTCTCGCAAGGAGCCTTGCATGCACCCTCCCATGTCTTCATCCCGCAACGTCGTGGCCGCTCTCGTCCTCGCGCTCTCCGCGCTCGCGGCCCCGGCCGGCGCGCAGCTCACCGAGGCGCAATCGGTGGGCCTGGTGAAGGCCGCGACGAAGGCGCAGGGCAAGGTGCTCAAGGCGACCGGCAAGTCGGCGCTCATCGCGCTCGACGTGGCGCTCGATGCGATCGAAGGGTCCCTCGGCGATCAGTCCCCTGCGACGCCTGTCGTGCTGGACGTGGGGAACGCAGCCGTGGCTCTGCTGGACACGCTGGACGCGGCGCTCGAGGCGGCCATCCGTGCGGTGGACGAAACCGCGAAGGACTCGCTGGAAGCACTCGCCGACGGCGGCGACCTGGCCGGCCAGTTTCCCCGCGCCTTCTATTTCGGGACGGGCGGCGTGCTCGATGCGTCGCGCACGGCGCTGGTCAAGGACGCGGTCAAGGTGCGGGACGCGGCGCGCAAGCGGATCGGGAAGACGATCGAGAAGGCCGAGTCGATGGCGGGGATCGGCCTCGCGGTGACGCTGGAGCTGCCGACCGTCGTCAGGGGCGAGTCCGTGAATCAGGACCAGAAGGTGGGTCTCGCGCTCGGCGCCCGGCTCGACCTGCTCGTGGCCGGCAGCTCGCTGGACGTGCTGAGCGACGGCATCATCTTCGCGGCCGGGCTGACCGACATCTCCAACGCGGACGTGGAACTCACCGTGGTGCTGGGGCCGGGAATCGTGGACACGCTGACGATCGACGTGGCCCCGGGCAGCCGGCGGTTCACGGCCGTGCTGAGCGATGATTTCACGGGCTTCGACGAGGGCAACGCTCTCGTCGGCACCACGCAGTCCGGCAGCATCGTGGGCTCGGCCGCCGAAATCGGCGTGCGCTGACCGGCGCTGCCTGCGGCCCATCGGATCAGGGGTCGGTCGCAGTGCCGTAGAAAACTTCGCCGAGGCCCGCTGCTCGACCGCAGCGCCATGGACGCGCAAGCGGTTCTCCGCACTGGTCCGGACTGCGCGAAGCAGACAGCGGCGAGCTGCTGTGCTCGACGCTGGAGCCGAAGAACTCCGGCGGACCGGGCACGATCATGTACTCGAAGGATGGCACGCTCAGCGGCGTCCGGAACGAGTCGAGCGGTCTCGACTTCCGTGTGCAGAGGACCGCTGACGGATTGTTCCTGGGCACCGTCATCGCCACCGTCGGCGCGAACGGCCTCGTCAGCTTCGCGCCCGACGCCACGCTCCTCCTGAACACCGGCGGCCAGGGAACGATCTCGAACGGGGACATCTCCGAACTCACTCTGTTCCAGGTGACGGGATCCGGCTGCCAGCAGGTGACCACGACGTTTCATGTTTCGCCCGACGGCCTCCTGCAGACCGCGGCCGTGGCAAAGACCCACACCATCACGGCGCGGCGCACGAGCGACGGCGCCGTCGTGCAGGTCCTGCGCGGCGGCGCCACGGTGTCGTTCTCTCCCGACAGCAGCCAGCCCGCGGCCTGGGACGGCGCGCCCTCGAGCCAGATCGTCGTCTGGCAGACTTCCGGCTGGGCCGTGGTGCATCGCCTGCCGTCTACGTTCACGACGCCGTCGAGCACGGGTCGGCGATCGTGGTCAGCGACACCTCGTGGAGATCGGCCGCGACACGCTGGAAAACTGGCAGAGCGAGTTCCTGCAACTCATCTGGCAGGTCGCCGGCCTGGCATTCCTCCTGCACATCGGCTCGCCGCAGTCGCGCGAGGGAGATGAGCGGAAGGAGGAGATTCTTGCGGAGATCCTCCGCGCGGTCCGACCGGCGGAAGCCGACGGCATCCTCGCCGAGCTCGAGACGAGATACCCCAGGCACTGAGCACTTTGCGTGTCGCAGGAAAACCCGTTGCCTTCCGCTGCTGAACGAAGTGAGGCATGAAGTGCCTACGGCAGTGGCCGCTGCACGCGAGGAGCTCCGATGTTCTCTCGGCCGCGCTCGCGAGGCGGCAGCTCGCAGCATCCGAGTTGCGCGGATCCTTGCGCGCCGCGGTGGCGTCTAACCGGAATTCCTGGAAAGCGCCAGCACCGAATCCGCGGGCCGCGGCACGTGCCAATCGGGCGATCCGCGCGCGGGCCACAAGTCGCGAGGGGGGCCCTGACTTGACAGCCGCTTTCCATGGGGTTGGCTGTGCTCACGTTCCAATCGTGACTGACCAACGTGGTCGGTCGACTCGAAGAAAAACAACCCCGAAGCCACACCAAAGGAATCACCCATGAAGACCATCAAGCAGTTCATGAACGACGAGCAGGGCCTGGAGACGGTCGAGTACGCCATCATCGCGGGACTGGTCGTCGTCGGCCTGGTCGCGATCATCGTGGCCATCGGTGCGTGGGTGAAGACGAAGTTCACGTCGCTCAAGACCGAACTGGGCGCCTGAGCCTTCCGGCCCCGGCCGGACCGGCACCCTCGACGCGGGTGCCGGCCCGGCCGGAAAAAGGCCGACCGGACACCATCGCCGTCTTCCGCGGGGCAAGAAGCAGGCCCGCTGAAGACGGCGATGGTGTTTTTCCGTGCCCTCGTCCCGACGGAAGCACGCCGCCGTCCTGGCGGTGGCGGCCGCCAGCAGGTCGAGAGGCCGTCGGCCGCGGCCGGCCGGCCCCGCCTCGGCGAAAGTCCGCGCGCCTTCCCGGCCGATGAACGGATCCGCCGCGTGCCGGCCCGCGCCCGGAGGCGCGCCGCTCGCGCCGGCGGCTGGAGTGGCGCGCATGTGGGACTGGACCTTTCTCGATCCGCCGCTCCCGCCGCTCGCATGGGCGGTGGTGCTGGGCGCTTCGCTGGTGGCGGCGGTCACCGATGCGCGCGCGCGGCGGATTCCCAATGTGCTGGCGCTGCCGGTGCTCGCGGCGGGGCTGGCGCACGGCGCGCTCGGCGGGGGCTGGGCCGGTCTCGGCGAGGCGGGGGCGGCCTGTCTCGCGCTCGCGCTGCCTTACGTGCTGCTGTTCTGCTTCGCGGGCGGCGGCGCGGGCGATGCCAAGCTCATGGGCGCGCTCGGCGCCTGGCTGGGCCTCGCCTGGGGCGCGGTCACGCTGGTGATGGTGTGCCTCGCGGGCGTGGCGCTGGCGCTGGCCTGGTCCGCGGCGCACCGGCGCCTGCGACCGCTGCTGGCCGGCCTGTCGCACCTGCTGCGCGGCGCCGTGCTGCCCTTCTTCGGCACGGGCTCGCTGCGCGACCTGCCCGCGCTGCTGCCGCCCACGGACGACGGCGACAAGCTGCCCTACGGCCTCGCCATCGCGGCCGGCACGGTGCTCGCCTTCGGCGGGGCATGGCTCCGCGCAGGCTGACCGGCCCGGCAGCCTGCGGCCGGGCTTTGCCGGCCACCACGGTCGTCGCCTTCAGCGCCGCTCTGCTTCTCGCGGGCTGATCGGCTCGCGCCGGCTGGCACGTGCTGTCTGCCCCGCGAGGCGATTCCTTCAGGTTCGAAGCCCCCGGCTGCCGATCAGCGGCGACGGACGCGGCCCCACCGTGCCTCCGTCGCCTCGCCCGTCGCGGCGTCGGCGGGCGGCGGCAGGGCGCGCCTCCAGAGGAGTCGCTCGATGACGAATGTGAAGTGGGCCGTCGCGGGATTGTTCGGGCTGGGGCTGGTCGCGGCCGTGTGCGCGGCCGTGCTCGCGGCCTCCTGGCAGAGTCATGGAGACGGCGGTGCCGGCAGCGGCGGCGACGTCGAGGTCACGGCGATGGTCGCCACGCGCGACCTGCCGGCCATGTCGGTGGTGGATGCCTCCTCGGTGGAAGCGCGCGCCGTTCCCGCCAGCGCCGCCGCGCTCGATGCGTGCGTGGACGCGGTGCAGGTCGTCGGCAAGGTGCTGCTCGTGCCGGTGAAGGCCGGCCAGCCGCTGCAGCGCGCGCAGTTCGCGACGGAGGGCTCGTCCGCGCAGCTCGCGGCCGCGCTCCAGCAGGGCGACCGCGCGGTGTGCATCGAGCTCTCGGACTCGATGGCGCTGGAGGACCTGCTCTATCCCGGCAGCATCGTGGACGTGCTCTTCTCGCGCGTGGCGCACGCCGAGAACGGCGTGGACCAGCAGCCGCTGTCGCTCACGCTGCTGCAGGGCGTGCGCGTGCTCGCGGTGGGCGACCGCACCATCGTCGCGCCCGCCGGCAACCCGGGCCCGCTCGGCGAGACCCGCAACGGCCGGCCCGCGGTGAGCCTGCTGGTCAACGGCCGCCAGGCGCAGATCCTCAAGCTCGCGATGCAGGAGGGCAGCGTGACGCTGGCGCTCCGCAACCCGCTCGACGAGGCCTCCGCCTCCGTCGCCGCGACGGGCGTGGATGCGCTCTCGCCGGCGCTGTCCATCGCAAGGCCGCGAGCCCCCGAGACGGAGGCCGCGCCGGGGGCGCTCGCGCCGCTGCTGCCGCCCAAGCCGTGGTCCACCGTGGTCATCAAGGGCGGCGTCGCGACGAGCCAGAGCTTCGAGCAGACCGCTTCGGGAGGTGCGCCGTGAAGGTCGCCGTGAACGTGCGTGCCGATCTCGTCCCCGTCGTCACCCGCATGGCGTGGCTGCTGGCGCTGCTGTCCGCGGGCGTGTGCCTGCTCTCGGTGCCGGCGCATGCCCAGGCTGCGGCGGCGCCACACGCCGTGCCGGCCGTGACGGCAGCGCAGTCCGCGCAACCTGCGCCGACCATGGCGCAGGCGCATGCCGCGGATCGCGTGATCATGCTGCACGCGGGCCGCTCGCAGGAGCTGCGCTCGGACTGGCCCGTGAAGGGCGCCTCGCTCACGGATCCGGCCGTCGCGGACGTGGCCGTGCTCAACCCCACGCTGCTCGTCGTGAGCGGCACGCACCCCGGCGTCACCGACCTGCTCCTCTGGGGCGAGGCCGGCCAGACGCTGAGCCTGCGCGTGGAGGTCACGGCGGATCTCGAGCGGCTGCAGGCCGCGCTCGTGTCCATGTTCCCGGGCAGCGACCTCGTCGTCTCCGAGTCCAACGGCGTCGTCGTCGTCTCGGGCACGCTGCAGCACACCGAGCAGGTGCAGCAGCTGCACGATCTGCTCGTCGCGCAGAACACGCCGTCGGTGGACCTCACGCACGTCG
>Ga0193753_10002731_pt1 | contig 13632 bp, 6 predicted proteins | sample H1c2metaG_FD_144925 | JGI IMG/M metagenome (GOLD analysis project Ga0193753, IMG submission 144925) | Soil microbial communities from a riparian zone of the East river system, Colorado, United States - H1c2 | ecosystem: Environmental > Terrestrial > Soil > Riparian zone | place: USA: East River... | reverse complement strand
GCCATATGTAATATATAGAATTGTTCTTGTTTTCTTTATAATTAAACAATATATATCTAATTTAAAAAATGGTAAACATATAGTTAAAAATTCACCTTTAGATAAATTCCAAACTTTTTTTAAATTAACTATTAATTTTTTAAAAACTATAATTACTGCTACTGTAGGAACAGGTTTCACTGTAACTTTTATGTCTGAATTAGAAGGATTTTATAATTTTTATGGGGTAGATGGTGCTGGAAATGTAAGAACTGGATTAAGTCAAATGTCTTTAGATTCTTTAAAAGCTCATGAGTATTATTCTCAGACTGGTTATAAAATTTATAATGAATCAGATTTAATTGAAAAATTTAGTACTTCAAAATATAGATTAGTTTATGGTAAAATAGAAGGAGCAAGTCAATATTATTTTCTTAATTCTAATAATGAACCCTATGCTCTTATTGAAGAAAATTTACAATCAAAGGCAGAATATTTATGTAATTTCGCTTTTAGATAGGCATATCCCCTGCTTTAGCAAAAACAAAAACAAAAAAGTAAGGATAGAGATAATAAACATTTTCTATTTATAGAAAGTACAATACAACAATAAAAGATTTGTTTAAATAATAAATTAATAGAAGTATAATAGTAAATATTATAATTATTTAAAATTAATTATCCCCCATAACTTTAGGTAATACTAAAAAGTTAGCCTAGTAATTGGGTGGATTAAGCCTTAAGCAAATTTATATTTTTTAATTTAAAAAATTGTTAAAAGAGATAATAATCATTTTCTATTTATAGAAATTACAATACAACAATAAAATATTGTTTAAATAATATACAGGTTTTAATACTTTTCTTTATAAGGACTTCATGATAATGGAGGTGGTTAGCCTGTTCATACTCTCGAGTTGATTACAGGAGGTAGGTTAAAGATTAGCGTATCAATTTGCTGAATAATTGACTAAACAAGTATATAATGGATTAAAGATTCTTAAAAAAATAAAAAATTATTTAATCCAGAGTAACACTATCTAGATATTAAATTAATTATTAATATTAATAAAGGTGTGTCCTTATCTTCAAATTAATCATAGCTTTAATAACATGCTTTCTATTATTATCTAATTAGAAATTAAATCATATAAAAGTATTATATAGATAATAAAAATATTTAATAAAAGTATCTAATAAATAATGGTAGATGACAAACTGGTTCGTCGCTCCCTTTGGGTGGGAGACATATAGCGTGTTCGAGTCGCGCCTACCATATAATTAATATAATTTTAATTAAAGTAAGGTTTCATGGCAGAGTGGTTAATGCGGGGTACTGTTAATACTTTTTTCAGAGGTTCAATTCCTCTTGATACCTTAATATAAAATATAATATAAAATATTATTAAAAGAGATAACAATTATATAAGCGAATATGTTGAAATTGGTAAACAATCTCCTCTTAAGCAGGAGTGGAAGTAATTCCTTAAGAGTTCAAGTCTCTTTGTTCGTAATTTATTTCAATAGTAGTGTTCCCAAGCGATATAGTGTAAAGGTAGCACAGCAGTCTCATTATCTGCTAGAATAGGTTCAATTCCTAATGTCGCTCTTTTTTAATTTAAAATAATTTTTTTTAAATTTAAGGTCTTTTAGTATAATGGTCGTACGACTACCCTTCACGTAGTTAGTGTCAGTTCGAATCTGATAAAGACTAATATTAATTAATTCTAATTTTAAATAAATATAATTAATAATCTATTGTTTATTTTTTACCTTGTGTTTCACTTTTCTAGGTCTTAGCTAGGCAAGCAATGTATTAAAAATAAATATAAAAAGGGAATAGTTTACATTGGTAAGTTAAGACGATTGCTAATTGTTCGGGGAGACCCTTAGGTGTTCGACTCACCTCTATTCCGGTAATATAAAAAGAGTAATAATTTTATTATATTTTTCCCTGCGGCCGGAGGCATCTTTTTCCTAGCATAAGTTGGAAGCATTTGTTAAACAATTCCTAATTTATATTAGGGCTGCGACTTATTAAATTTTATAATTTATTATAATTAAACAAAAAATATCAATTTAAATTTAAAACACAAGTATAATAACTAAATATAAATATATAAATTAATCAATTATTAAGTGTGATAATCTTAATAATTTAATAATTAATTTTTATTTTCTAAAAATATATTTAAATAAAAATATTTACACAATGTAATTTTAATTAATTAAATTAAAAAATTAATTAAATAACGAGCTAAAAAGGTGAAAGAGTATAATGTAAAATGCATTGGCTTTTTTCTACGAATGCTAAAGAAATAGGTACTTTATATCTAATTTTTGCTGCATTTGCTGGTATGATTGGTACTGCTTTTTCTGTTTTAATTAGATTAGAATTATCAGCACCAGGTGTGCAATTTTTACAAGGAGATCATCAATTATTTAATGTAATCATTACAGCTCACGCTTTCTTAATGATCTTCTTTATGGTTATGCCTGCTTTAGTGGGTGGATTTGGTAATTATTTCTTACCAATTCATTTAGGAGCTCCAGATTACTTTAATTATTTAAATAACCTTGATCCTCTATTGTTAAATACCTCCCCTATTTTTTGTTTTACTAACAAAAATAATAATTTATCTGATTCTTTGCCTCTCTATTCACAAGAAAGTGGTCAGAGTGCAGAAAACCAACCAACAAAATATAACCCAGAGTTTATTGGACCTTATTTAGCTGGTTTATTTGAAGGAGATGGTCATATTGTTTTATCTAAATCAATTATAGTTAATTCAAAAGTTAAAAATACTTCACCTTCTATAGCTATAACTTTTGTTAATAAAGATCTACCTTTAATAAATAATTTAATAGAAATATTTGGAGGAAGATTAAGATTTAAAGATAAAGAAAATGCTATAGTTTGGATAATCGGTTCTCAAAAAGAATTAGTAAATATGATAAATCTATTGAATGGTTATTTAAGAACACCTAAAATTATTAAATTTAATGAATTAATAGTTTGGTTAAATAATAAATATAATTACAATATTCCAATTCATTCTCCAGATACTAGCGATTTAATTAAAAATGGTTGGCTAGCTGGATTTATAGATGCGGATGGTGGATTTAAAGTTAGATTTACTGAAAAACTAATATGTGAAAAAACATCTAAAGTTTTAAGTAAAGGAAGAATTGAAGTAAGATTTGTTTTAGAACAAAGAAAAAGTATAAACGGAGATAAAATCGACGTTAACAAAAATATTTATTCATATGAAGCTATAATGTTACTAATATATTCTTTTTTTGGTCTTTCTACTAATTTAAGACAGTCTACACACAATGTAGATAAAACTTATTTAATAGTAGAAGTGACTAGTTTAACTAAATTAAATATACTTATTCAATATTTAAAAACTTATCCTTTATTAACTGCAAAAAGAAATGATTATGATGATTGGGTTAAAATTTATAATTTAATGCTTGATAATAATCATTTAACTGATTCAGGTAAATTATTAATTAAACAGATAAAATCAAATATGAATAGAAAAAGAGGAGTATTTAACTGGGATCATTTAAATTATTTAAATAAAGTACAGTAGTCCTAATAATAGTAACCCTATAATTAGCATCGGGTTAATTGCAAGAAAATCTTTTTTTTTAACAATATAGGACTTTATTATATCCACCACCCTCTTTAAGTCAACGCTAAATAGACGTAGATAAAACAGTGCCCGGAGGGCAGGAGAATAGACCTATTGTTAGATAAATAAAAAGACAATTTGCAGCGAAGATTAATCCTGCATATAACTATATAAAATAGAAAATCCTTTATATAGTGGATTAATAACGTTCAACGACTAGAAAGTGAGTAATGCAAACAATAATCTTTCCACGAACGCCCGACAAAGGTATATATTTGTATATCTTTGATGACATAGTCTGAACCATTTAGTGATAAATGGAAACTTAGGATAAAGAGCCTAAGTGATAACACAATTGATGGCTTTCCCAAGATTAAATAATATTTCATTTTGGTTATTACCACCCTCATTAGTTTTATTATTATTAAGTGCTTTAGTAGAAAATGGTGCTGGAACAGGATGGACAGTTTATCCTCCTTTATCCAGTATTGTTTCTCATTCAGGTGCTTCAGTAGATTTAGCTATTTTTAGTTTACACTTAGCTGGAGTATCTTCATTATTAGGTGCAATAAATTTCATTACTACAGCATTAAATATGAGAGCAAATGGTATGAGTTTACATAAAGTATCTTTATTTGTATGGTCAATTTTTATTACAGCAGTATTATTATTATTATCATTACCTGTATTAGCTGGTGCTATAACAATGTTATTAACTGATAGAAATTTTAATACAAGCTTCTATGATCCAGCTGGAGGAGGTGATCCAATATTATATCAACATTTATTCTGGTTCTTCGGACATCCAGAAGTATATATTTTAATTTTACCTGCTTTTGGTATAGTTAGTCAAGTAGTATCTACATTTTCTGGTAAACCTATTTTTGGTTATTTAGGAATGGTATATGCTATGTTATCTATTGGTATATTAGGATGTTTAGTATGGAGTCACCATATGTTTGCTGTAGGATTAGATGTTGATACTAGAGCTTACTTTACTGCAGCTACAATGGTAATTGCTGTACCAACAGGAATTAAAATCTTCTCATGGTTAGCAACCTTATATGGAGGAAGCTTAAGATTTACAACACCATTAATTTTTACATTAGGTTTTATAGCTCTATTTACTATAGGTGGTTTAACAGGAGTAGTTTTATCTAATGCTTCATTAGATATAGCATTACATGATACTTATTATGTAGTAGCTCACTTCCATTATGTATTATCTATGGGTGCTGTATTTGGTTTATTCTCAGGATTCTATTATTGGACTCCAAAAATTGTAGGTAAAACATATAATGAATTCTTAGGTAATGTTCACTTCTGGCTTTTATTCATTGGGGTTAAAGGAATAATTCAGAATTGGTATTACTTTTTTATACATTTTATTATGAGATTATTAAGCAAATCTATTTCTATTAATGATATAGTAGATAGAGATTTAAAGGATATTGATTCAAATGATATTGATGATTTAACTTTAGTTATTAAGCTTAATATATTGCCTACACCTAAAGCACCTAATCCTAATAAAGGTAAAAATAAAATAATCTATGAAAAATTGAATAATATACCAGCAGAAGCTAAATTTATAGATCTTAAAGAATCTAAATTAGATCTTTTATTATCTATTAAAGATAAAGGTGGTGTTTATATGTTTTTTAATCTAATCAATGGTAATTGTTATATAGGTAGTAGTGTTAATTTAGCTAGAAGATTTAGAATACATTTAAGTAGTGTAGGTTCAGTTAATTTACCTTTACCTCTAGCTATTAATAAATATGGTCCTAATAATTTTGTATTTTTAATTTTACAGTATTGTGATAGAATAGAAGACGTTTGTTTAGGATTAGAACAACATTACCTTGATTTATATAAACCTAAGTATAATATATTAAAAGTAGCTGGTTCTTCTAAAGGCTTTAAACATTCTCCTGAAACTATAGCTAAATTAAAAATTATGCATGCCGGGAAATTACATCCTAGATTTGGTAATAAAGTCTCTAAACAACAAAAAATGTTAACTAGTATAGCTTTAAAAAATTATTTTACTGAACATGGACATCCTAATAAAGGTAAAATAGGTTCATTATCACCTCAATTGGGTATAGGAGGTACAAAAATAATAATGAAAAGTGAAAATGGTGATATACTTTCATTTCCTTCTATTAATGCTACTAGAAAACAATTTAGAGTTAGATTTTCTACTATTTCTTTAAACGTAGATCAAAATAAACCAATTTTAATTAAAGGTGTAAAATGGTTTGTATTTTCTGAAATTATTTAAATTTTCTACACAATGTAATTTTAATTAATTAAATTAAAAAATTAATTAAATAACGAGCTAAAAGGTGAAAGAGTATAATGTAAAATGCATTGGCTTTTTTCTATGAATGCTAAAAAAAATAGGTACTTTATATCTAATTTTTGCTGCATTTGCTGGTATGATTGGTACTGCTTTTTAGTTTTAATTATATTCTAATTATCAGTACCAGGTGTGCAATTCTTTAATTTATAATTAGTTCTAACATCTATTATGATAATAAGAATTATTGTATTAGGTGTACAAACATATACTTTATATAAAAAATTCTTTACAACTGTCAAATTTGGATCTTGCATTATATCCAAAGAAGCAGGAGTACAAACTGAACCATTAGATAACACTACATCTTGTGAAAATGTAACTAGTGTAGGATCTGAATCTGCTTTCCCAAAACTTATAGCTCCATCTGATATATCTTATGATGTAGCTGATAAAAAGACTTTTTTATCTTATGTGCTTAGAAAAAAATATACTTTAAATATAGATGATGAAAAAAAAACTAGTTTTTAATTTCTAAAGATAATTCTGAAATCTTAAGTGTTGATTATGCATTAATACCAGAAATTACTGATCCATTAAATTTTTATCTCTGTCCTTTTTAATGATTATTTATTTTATTTTAATTACCCCTGCCACAATATGAGTGAGCGATCAGTGCGGAGAGGGATATAAAGAAAGTATATTAGCCCCCAAATATTTGGATAATCCAATTATTTGTAAACAACATTCTATATGCTAGAAACTCCTAAAGCTTAGTCTACCAATAGTGTATTGGTAACAATGATGTAAGATGTTACAATGGACAATTAGCAGGAAACCAAATATTAAATTTGTAATTTAATAAAGTAGGTCCTCAGAGACTACACGAACGTGATTTTATAAATTTATAAAATTAAGACATAGTCCAACCTTACTAGAAATAGTAAGGATTACTTGTAACTTAACTTTCTTTCCTCAACATTTCTTAGGATTATCTGGAATGCCTAGAAGAATCCCTGATTATGCTGATGCTTATGCAGGATGGAATGCTGTATCTAGTTTAGGTTCTTTAATTTCATTAGTTTCTGCTATCTTATTTGGTTATATTATTTATGATCTATTCGCTAATGGTAAAGAAGTTTCAAATAACCCTTGGGCTGTACCTTCTTTCTTTACTTCATCTGTACTATTTAATGGTGATACACAAAATGTTCATACTTTAGAATGGTCATTAAAAAGTCCTATTCCATTCCACGCATTTAAAATGTTACCTGTACAATCTTAATTTTTAATTAATTAAATTATTTTAATAATGCTTAATTTTATGCCTAGCTCCGCCCCCTAAAGGTAAGGTAGGCTTCCCCCACTAATTAATAACTCAGCATCTAAAAGCTTTTAGAAGAAGGAGGACACTGTAGCTCCATCCCAGCGTATAAATATAAGGGTTAGTATAGCAAAGAGAACCTATGTGTGCAACCTAGCTTTAGTAAGGAAAGTAGGCACTCCTTTAAATTTGTTCAATTATCTTTAAAATTTTTAATATTTTTAAGAATATAACCATAAATTAAGCTACATTGTATTTTATATTAACATAAAAGAGTAGATTAATCAATAGATACTATAAAATAATTAAAAATTATATCTACAAATATTTAATATTTAAATATAATAAAGTATCAATTATATTAAACATCTATTTTAAAATTAAAACAGTAAATAGAACAAATGTTTACGTTTAAATAGTTTGGAATATTAAATAACTAAGTAATTTAATAATAAGACTTAGTCTATGTATTAAATTGTAATCCTGCTCAAATATTAATATTTATCCCCTCTTTGAGGGAGAGCGCCAGGAAAAAATAAAATTAATGAATATAATAAACAATAAATCAAATTTAGCACCATTATTTGGAAATGTAATTAACACTCTTTCCGAAAATACAAATTCTGAAAATAAAAAATTATTATCTTATAAAAAAATATTTAATAAAAGTATTTTATGGGTAAAAATTTATGATAATTATTTATATTTATTTTTAAATAAAAATAATAAATTCAGTATATTAGAACCTAAAACAAAAGTAAATACTGAAGTAAATAATACTTTAGCAATCGCTAGTTCACCAGTTTTAGCAAATACAATGCTTGTGCCTATGGCTGAAGCAAAAAATAATAAAGTAAAAATTAGTAGAAATACTATAAAATTAATAAATAGAAATATAAAAAATAATAATAATCAAGAAGTAAAAAAAGAAATAAAAATAAATATAAATAAATATATTAAATCTATTTCTAAATATAATTCTGAAACAGTAAAATATCAAAATATTGTATATCAATTTAATAAAAATAATAAAGGAATACAAAATAGCAGTGTAGGAATAAATAAAAATGTATTTATTTTATTAGAATCTACATTTTTATCTCTGTCTTGTTTAATAAGTAAACCTATTATTGTTATTACTCCTAATAAAGTTGTTATTCAATTATTTTATTATTTAAATCAAATTTATTCTAATAATAAACTATTAAATAATAATGATAAATTACAATCTCTATGTTTAAATTTAAGTAAAATATATAAAAAACCTGTAGAATTAGAATTAGATAAATTACATTATCCTTATTATGATAGTAATATCTTATCTAATATGATTGGTTTAATTAGTAATATTGTTAAACTTAGATTTATTATTAAAAATTTATTTAGAATTGCTAAAATTAAAAAAACTAATAAATTTATTAATAAATATTCTATTATACCTTCTTACTTATCTGGTTTTAAAATCAGAGTAGCTGGTAGATTATTAACACAAAGAGTTATACCAAGAAAAACTGTTAAAACTATACAAAGAGGTACTTTAGCTAGAGGTAAAGCTCAATTTGTTGATAGTGCTAGATTTTCTAATAAAAATAAAAGAGGTTCATTTAGTATTACTGTAACTATGGGACATATCTTTTTTTAATTTAATATTAATATTTATCCCTCCACACCGCAACGCACTTAGCAACTGCTAATTTATAAAGCAAAGAATTTAATTAATTATTTTTACAAATCTTAAAAAAAAGATTATTAAATTAACTCATAAGAGTGTAGTATCAATTGGTTAGTATGGCGATCTCCAAAATCATCGGTAGGTGTTCGAGTCACCTCGCTCTTGAAAAACAACAGATTAACTTTAAAAGCTCTTAAAAAGAGTTAGATTTAATGAAGGCAAAAACATCAGATTCTAAAAATCAAGATTTATCAAAAATCGATCCTAATATTAAAAATTCATATATTAATAACTTATTCGCCTCCGGCGCCATGAGATTAAGAGAAAACTCTATGTTCTTATTATATGTACTATCCGGTATAATAGCTTATGCTCATAAAATACCATTTATTGGAAGAATTGTTACATTAGCATCATTATACTATGGAAGAACAACAATATGGCAAATCTTAGTTAAAATAAGAAAAGCATTTATAGTATTTAATGCACTAATAGGAGTATTTATGGTACTTCATACAATAGGTTTTAGTACAGATAATATATTAGCAGGTTTTATAGGTATGGGTCATGAATATGTACAAATATTATATAATTTTACATCAAGAATCTTTAATTGGTTTTTTGATATATTTGACCATAAAATAGTACCTAATGTACCAAGTGAACCTAAAAATCCAAAATCGTTTATACCTAAACTATCAACACCTAAACTATCGCATAGAGATCTAATAGGTGATCCGATAGATAAAGATGTATTTAATCCATTTAGTAAAGAAAGATTAGATAACAAATTTAGTTTAAGAGAGTTGTACATGAAACCATCTATAGATATAAATATAGATTCTAATCCATGGTATAAAGATTTAACTTCTTGGTTATGGATTGGAGGAATTATATGTACAATAGGATTAGCATACGGTGGATATAAATTTTTAACAGATCCAACATTTATTGAAACTATATTTAGTGCAGATTCAACACCTAAAGTAAATCCTAATGTAGGAGATAGTACACCGTCTCCAGATATAACTTTAACAGATAGAGTTACCAAAGGTTTAGGATTTATTACAACAGGAATGGGTAAGGCTTATAGTTATACAACAAAAAAATTAAATCCATTAAATTGGTTTATAAGTACAAGTGATATAAATGATCAATTTAAAATATTCTTACAAAAACAGAATGATATGGTAACAGCAGATAGAAGATATTATCCATTCACGGAAATTAATCCAATTTTACCATGGTACAAACAATTAAAAGTACAGTTATTTGGTGAATCAGTTTCTGAATCATTAGAAAGATTTAAATATAGACAAGTTGCAGATAGAATTTATGATAGTTTACAAGTAAGTAAAGGTAAGTTTAGAGATGTAGCAGGATTAACTCCAGTAACTACACCAATTTATACACCAACACCAAGTAATTGGATAGGTAATTTAGGAATTAAAACTCCTACAATTGGTACAGGTGTAAATACACCTACATTAAGTTTTAACATATTCGATTCAATTCATAGTGAAAATGTACAAAATACATTAAATAGTTTAACTCCAACACCAAATAATATACCTACATTATCAAATGATAATGTAACATCAATAGAAGGTAATGCTGCAGATTGGAATAGTAATACACCTATCGCATCAACTAGTACATCTACATATAACACATATGCTGATGCAGTAGCAGGTATCAAAGTAGAAGATAATACAAATGATGTAATGATTGATATACTAAAATATTAATAAAATATTACCCCCCACTATAACTAAAAGAGTATTATAATATTACAAAACTAATGAATTTATAGTCTAATGGTAGGATATTAGCTCTGTCACGCTAATGATATCAGTTCAAATCTGATTGGATTCGTATATAAAAATAATTTAAATAGGATTGTATTATCGATAAGAAGAATATATTAGAAATTAATTTTCTAACTAATGTTAATAACGAGTATTAAAATATATATTAATACTAATTTATCCCCTGTTGTATTATAAATAAGCTTTTATTACATAAAAATTTAAATTTTTTAATTGGGCTATGCCCACTGGCTTGCGTAGCTAGCCACTCCCTTAAATAAATAAATAAATAAAAATTAATACTTTATGTTATTAGTCTTTAATGAAATGTAATATAAATTAAATGTAATTATGCTCCTGCCCAAAGGTAGGCTTGCGGTGTAAAAGTCCCTGCCTGTTACTAAGGCCTTAGCATAAAGTGGATGATATATTAATTCTTTTTAATTTGTAATATTGTTACAATAAATAATCTTATAATAAATATAATTACAAAATATCTTTAATTACAAAAAATAAATCTTTAAAAGTATCGATGACAATATAGTAATAACATCAAAGTAATTTAAAGGGGTTATTAAGGATAACTAGCAAATTTATAAAAAAGGAGGTGTAAGCCAAAAGCCACAAATTCAATAAACTTATAATAAATATTATTTATTTATTAAATAATTGTGTAAGCCTGAATTAAAAATAATGTGGCGATCCTAAGGGAAACCTTTATATAAAAACTTCCTGAAGCAAATCATTCTAGTAAGGAAAGGAAAGGAAATCAACCGAGACTCCAAAAGTAATGGTGAGTGAAATTGGATTAGCCTAGTAAAAATTATAAATTGAAAATCTATCAATATAAAAAAAATAAAGATAACTAAAAAAGGTGAAAGTCCTGTAGATTTATAATCAAACTAAAAAATAAGTACGATGAGAGAAAACTTGTCGGAATATAGGGGAACCATCCTCTAAGGCTAAGTATTATAAATTTAGCAATAGCGAAAAGTACTGTAAAGGAAAGTTTGAAAAGTATTGTATTAACATAGTGAAATAGACTTGAATTAGTAACCCTATAAGCAGTCGAAGTTTTAATAATAAAATGACGGCGTACCTTTTGCATAATGGGTCAGCAAGTTAATAGGAGTAGCAAGGTTTAAAGCCCTAGCGAAAGCGACTGGACTGACTAGCTTAATTAAATAAAACAAATTAAGAATTTTTTTTTATAATTTATCATGATAATTAACATTGTAACAAAAGTTTTGTGTTTAGAAACCTATTATGAAAATAATAAGGATCTTTAAGCACCTAGGCTAGTTTTACTAGTAAGGCTTAGTAACATTGTGAAATTAAAAAATAATTTATAAAAAGAAGTAAGATATTACCTTACAAAATAAGCTAATATTGCCTAGGAAATAGTGATGGATAAGTTACTTCTATTAGACCCGAAGCAAGGTGATCTTTCCAAGACCAGATTATAATGGATCGAACGGGTGAATGTTGCATAATTCTCCGAAGAGTTTTGGAAAGCGGTGAAATGCCAATCTGACCTTGTGCTAGCTGGTTTTCTACGAAACATATGTAAGTATGACATCTATACAAAATTTATGGAGGTACAGCACGGCAATTCCCAACAAATTATAGAATAAAATCTATGAGGCGTTTAGGTTGCGGGGACCTCGAAAATCTTACCAATGGAAGCGAATCTCGGAAGTACATAAATTAATGGTAGATATTCAGACTGCTCATGCTAAGTTGGGTAGTCAAGACGGAAACAGCCGAGAACACGAAATCAAGGTCCCAAATGATTATTAAGTGAAATTAAGGAAGTAACAAATTGAATGCAGCTGTAAAGTGAGCCTGGTAGTCGCTATCTTTTAATGACCGTTGTAACAACGTAGCAGCCCTTCAATCATTCTATTTATTTTATAAATGGAATGATGAATAAGATTGTAGCGCCGAAAATTTAACGGGTCTAAATAATCAACCGATATCGTGTTGATTAAGAATTTATTAATATTTATTCTTAATCTAGGTAGTAGAACATTCAGTAATACTGATGATAGAACAGTGTTTCATTGTTTTAAGGTAACTGAAGAGATAATGCTGACATGAGTAACGTAAAAAGAAGTTATAATACTTCTCGCCGAATACGAAAGGGTTATGAGAAAAGGTTGAACCGTCTCATGTTAATGCGGCCTCTAAGGTCCAAAACCAAAGTTTTGGCTGATGAGTAATTTACTGAAAGTCCAAATCAATATTTATTTAATATTTTATTATTTAAATAGCCTCTATGCTATATTTTAGCGTAGGGAGGACCAGGAAAAAAATGTATTACTTATTTTTATTTATTATTAAACTTTAATATTTAATTAATATAAGTTTTTCTACCGTACCCTAAACCGACACAGGTTCGTAAGTAGAGAATACTAAGGCGAAGAGCTAAAAGTTGTTAAGGAACTCGGCAAGTTCTCCTCATAAGTTTGACGATAAGAGGAACCACTTAATAAAAAAATTATGGTGGTGTCACAAAATCGGAGGCCCCGACTGTTTACTAAAAACACAATTCAGAGCAATGATGAAAATCATAGTATTCTGGATGAAATTTGCCCGATGCCATTAACATAAAAGAGGTAATGGGAAACTGTTACTAATTGAAAGTCTGGTTAATAGCGGTCTTAACTATGAGGATCCTAAGGTAGCAAAATCAGTTGGCCATTAAATGTGGTCTGGTATCAATAGTGTAACGATGGTCTCACTGTCTCTACAACTTGCTCAGTGAAATTGAATTATCCGTGCAGATGCGGATTGCCTCCAGGTGGACGGGAAGACCCTATGCAGCTTTACTGTAGTTAGTTATCATATAAATCTACAACAACCTTTAGTTATAGAAAATAGGATTGTTTGATAGAAAGTCG
>Ga0193753_10002730_pt1 | contig 13635 bp, 13 predicted proteins | sample H1c2metaG_FD_144925 | JGI IMG/M metagenome (GOLD analysis project Ga0193753, IMG submission 144925) | Soil microbial communities from a riparian zone of the East river system, Colorado, United States - H1c2 | ecosystem: Environmental > Terrestrial > Soil > Riparian zone | place: USA: East... | reverse complement strand
TGCGCGGGGATCCGATCGGCAACGCCCAGCGTGCCGGCCTGTTCGAATGGAATCGCGACGTCACCCGCATCAATCAGCCGGTGGACAAGACCGAATGGGGCATGACGCCCTCGACCATCAATGCCTATTACAACCCATCCTTCAACGAGATCGTTTTTCCGGCCGCCATTCTGCAGGCGCCGTTCTTCGATCCCGCCGCGGACGATGCGGTGAATTACGGCGCCATCGGTGCAGTGATCGGCCATGAAATCAGTCATGGCTTCGACGATCAGGGCAGCAAGTATGACGGCAAGGGCGTGTTCCAGGACTGGTGGACCAAGGAAGACCGCGCCAATTTCGATGCCCGCACCGCCGCGTTGGTGAAACAGTATGACGCGTATGAGCCGCTGCCCGGCCTGCATGTCATCGGCCAGAACACCTTGGGCGAGAACATCGCCGACAATGCCGGCTTGGCCATAGCGCTCAAGGCCTATCGTTTCTCCTTGAACGGCAAGCCGGCGCCGGTGCTGGACGGCTATACTGGCGACCAGCGCCTGTTCCTGTCCTTTGGCCAGGTGTGGCGCACCAAGATGCGCGACAGCGCGCTACGCACCCAGACCATGTCCAATGAGCATACCGTGGCGGAGTTCCGGGTGATCGGGCCCACCCGCAACCAGGATGCCTGGTACGACAGTTTCGATGTGAAACCGGGGGAGAAATATTATCTGCCTCCCGCCGAGCGTGTTCATCTCTGGTGAACACGCCTGTTTACTGGATTGTCACGCGGCTCGTGCCGCGGGGTAATGCCCAGGAACCTAATTTGGTTGTCCGCGCTGCGGGGCGCGTGCATTTGTGGTGAAGCTGAACCGAAGATGAATGTCCACCGCCTGCATCTGTAATTAAAAGGCGGCGCGGGGCGCGTTCCTGGGCTAGGCTGCTGCGTTCCCTTAAAGGGCCGTTGCATGACAGAAGCCTTTATCAATCGTATCGCCACGGCCACGCCACCGCATGACGTGCATGACAGTTTCCTGCATTTCGGTCAGCACATGTTGCGGTCCGACCATCGCCGCCTGGCCCTCTTCAATCGCATGGCCGATCGCAGCGGCATCGCCCATCGCTATTCCTTCATACAGCCGGACCCAAATGGCGCCGTGGTGGATGTGGATAGCTTTTATTCCCCGGGCGCCTTTCCCGATACCGCCACGCGCATGAAGAAATTCGAAGCCTGCGCGCCTGGGCTCGCGGTCGAAGCGGCCGAGAAACTGCTTGTGGGGGAAGACCGCTCGCGCATCACCCATGTCATTGTCACCAGTTGCACGGGCCTGTCTGCTCCCGGCATTGACCTGGAGCTGATAGAGCGTTGCGGACTGCCCTCCACCGCCGAGCGCACCATGGTCGGCTTCATGGGCTGCTATGCCGCGATCAATGCGCTGAAGCTGGCGCGGCATATCGTGCGGTCCGAGCCGAATGCGCGGGTGCTGGCGGTGAATCTGGAACTCTGCACTCTCCATCTGCACGAAACGGCAGATCTGGAAGAAATTCTTTCCTTCCTGCTGTTTGCCGATGGCTGCGCCGCGGCGCTGGTTTCCGCGGATTCGCACGGGGTGGAAATGAAATCTTTCCGCGCCGCGCTGGTGCCGGACACAAGACAACTCATCCGTTGGAATATCCGCCAGCAGGGTTTCGACATGGTGCTGTCGGGTGGCGTTCCGGGCGCCATCCGCACGGCGCTGACGAACGCCCGCGATGACATATTGGGCGGCGCCAATGATATTGAGCTATGGGCGGTGCATCCGGGCGGGCGCAGCGTGCTGGATGCGGTGGAGCAGGCCTTTGCCCTGCCACCCACAGCACTGAGCACCTCGCGCAGTGTGCTGAACGATTACGGCAATATGTCATCGGGCACGGTGATGTTTGTACTGGATCGAATCATGCGGGAAGCGTCTGGCGGACGGAGTGCCGGACAAAATGCCGGAAAGAATGGTTGCGCCATGTCCTTTGGGCCGGGCCTGGTGGCGGAAACCATGATGTTCCGCATGGCGGGGTGATTTGCGCACGCTGACGCCCGAGATATTGGATTTTCTTAAGCCCGGCGATCCCAGGGCGATCCGGTCCCGCCGCGATCTGATACGCATCAATGCGGTGATGCGCCAGAGCGTGATCATGGCGAAAGTGCTGATGGGATATCCCGTGCCCAAACTGTTGGCCGATCTGGGCGGCGGCGATGGATGTTTTATGCTCAGTGTGGCGAAACGGCTGTCGCAACGCTGGCCCAAGGTCAAAGTGGTCGTTCTGGACCGGCAAAGCATCATCAGTGCGCAAACCCAGGAAGGCTTTGCCGCGCTGGGCTGGGCCTGCGAGACTCTGGCGGGCGACATTTTCGAGACTTTGCCGCAGCTTGAACCCGACATCGTCACCACCAACCTGTTCCTCCATCATCTCGATGACGCCGCGCTGGCGCGGTTGCTGACCTTGGTGGCGTCGCGGACCAGGAATTTTGCCGCTTGCGAGCCGCGCCGTTCCGCATTTGCGCTGTTGGGCGCGCGGCTGGTCGGTGTGCTGGGCGCCAACGACGTCAGCCGGCATGACGCGGTCGCCAGCGTGCGCGCCGGATTTCAGGGTCTGGAATTGTCGGCGCTATGGCCGCAGACTGGCGCGTGGAGATTGAGTGAGCGCGCAGCCTTTCCTTTTACCCATGTGTTCGATGCCCATGCGTTATGACGCTGTCATCATAGGCGCAGGTCCTGCCGGCTCTTCCGCCGCGCGGCTGCTGGCCCAGGCGGGCTGGAACGTCGCGCTTGTGGAAAAGACGGAGTTTCCGCGCCGCAAGGTATGCGGAGAATTCATTTCCGCTACCACCATGCCGGTGCTCAAAGCCTGCGGTGTCGCGGCATCCTTCATTGCGGCGGCGGGACCACAGGTGACCCGGGTCGGTGCCTATGCCGGAAACTCCATGCTGGAGGCGCCCGAGGAGAAATTCTGGGGGCGGGCGCTGGGACGCGAACATCTCGACCTGATGTTGCGCGATGCTGCCGTAAAGGTCGGGGCAACACTTTTCCAGCCCGCCGAGGTGACAGACTTTTGGCGCCAGGATGATGACCTGGTCTGCGTCCTGGAGGACGGGCGCGAGATCGCGGCCCGCCTCGTCATTGCCGCCTGCGGCTCGTGGAACAGCAAAGGCGTCTTCGCGGTACCTGGCGATGATGCCACGCCGTCGGACCTGTTCGCCTTCAAGGCGCATTTCACGGGCAGCGCCCTGCCGCCGGGGCTGATGCCGCTATTGGCCTTCCCCGGCGGTTATGGCGGGCTGGTGCACAGCGATTCCGGACGCACATCCTTGTCTTGCTGCATCCGGCGCGATGCGCTGGGACGGGCGCGCGCGCGCCATGGCGGCAGGGCGGGAGAAGCGGTACTGGCGCATATTAAGGAAACGACCAAAGGCGCGCGGCTGGCGCTGGGAGACGCAGTGCTGGACGGAAGTTTTCTGTCCACCGGTCCCATTCATCCGGGCATTCGCGAGCGGCATGAGGATGGCGTCTTTTTCACTGGCAACATTGCGGGTGAGGCCCATCCGGTGATCGCCGAAGGGATCAGCATGGCGATCCAGTCCTCAGGGCTGCTGGCAAAATTGCTCATTGCGCATCGCGGCGAAACCTATGCGCGGGAATGGAAGCGCCGCTTCGCACCCCGCATCCGGGCGGCGTCGGTGTTTGCGCACCTGGCGATGAATGGCACCGGCCGTCTCGCCGGCCGGGCCATACTGAGCGCCGCGCCTCGCCTGTTGGGCCTGGGGGCGCGGCTCAGCGGCAAGGCGCCGTTCGCAGCCTGAAAGTAGCTTGTCTTCCGACCCCCAATCTTGCTCTAGTACAGAAAAAAGCGGGGAAATGTCATGAAGCTCAGACATCTGTTCGGACTGGTGCTTCTGGCCGCTCCTTTTGCTGTTTCCGGATCGGCCCAACCCTCGGTCAACAATCCCGGTCCTTCGGCGCCGGGCGAATGGACCGTCTATCCCGGCAGCTACAATTCCCAGCGCCATTCCCCGCTCAAGCAGGTGACGCCTGCCAATGCCCATCAGTTGCAGGTGAAGTGGGTCTACCACGTCGCGGGTTCGCGCGAGCTGGAGATGACACCCGTGGTCAAGGACGGGGTGATGTACATCGCGCAGTATAACCGGGTGGACGCCATAGATGCGCGCACTGGCAATGTGATCTGGCGCTACCAGCGGCCGCCGGCGTCGACCGCCGCCTATCGCGGCACCTCGGTCTATGACAACAAGGTATTCATCGCCACCACCGACGCGCATCTGGTGGCGCTGGACGCACGTTCCGGCGGCGTGGTGTGGGATGTTGCGGTGGATGGCGGCCGCAGGCTGTCGGGCGTTCCACCCATGGCGGTCAAAGGCAAGATCATCGTCGGCGTGCTGGACCAGCCGGACGGCTACATCCAGGCCTATGACGCCAAGACCGGCAAGCATGCCTGGACCTGGCACGCCATTCCCAAGATCGGCGAACCGGAATCCAAGACCTGGTCCGACGGCCAGAAGGAGGGCGGCGGCGCCATCTGGATGAGCGGCTCCTTCGATCCGGAGCAGAATGTCATCATCTATGGCACCGGCCAGCCCAATCCGCCCTATTCCAACGAAGTGCGCGAGGGCGACAATCTCTACAGCGACTCCATCGTCGCGATTGACGTCGATACCGGCAAGCTCAATTGGCATTTCCAGACCACGCCGCATGACCAGCATGACTGGGATGCGACCAGCGGCAGCCAGGTGCTGGTCGACACGATGTATGAAGGCAAGCCGCGCAAGCTGTTGCTGCATGCCGACCGCAACGGCTTTTTCTATCTGCTGGATCGCACCAACGGGAAATTCCTGCGCGGCAATTCCTTTATCGACGACATGAACTGGGCTAGCGGCCTGTCGCCGGAGGGTCGGCCCATCCTGATCGGCGATGGCGCGAAACCCTCGGTCAAGGGCACGCTTACCTGTCCTTCGACCGCAGGCGCCACCAACTGGCCCTCGGCCACCTACAGTCCGCAAACCGGCTGGCTTTACTTTCATGCGGTGGAAGGTTGCGGCGTCAATTTCCGCGCCAGCTCCACGCCCGGCGCCGGCACCAGCTATATCGAGAGCCCGGAGGAACGCCACCGCTGGGTCAGCCATATCCGCGCCATGGATCCCCTGACCGGCAAGCGGATGTGGGATTTGGAGGAGGTGCGCTCCAACCATTACGGACCGGGACTGATGAGCACCGCCAGCGGGCTGTTGTTCGCGCCGGAGCATTTCGGCCAGGTCGCCATGCTGGATGCCAGAACCGGCAAGCGGCTTTGGCATCTCAACACTGGCGATTTCATCACCGCCAGTCCCATCACCTATATGCTGGACGGAAAGCAGTATTTCGCCATCGCGTCCGGCACCAATATCTTCGCCTTCGGCCTGCCGGATTCCGCCACCGCTGTGGGAGGCAAGCCATGAAAGCCACAACCATCGCATTCCTGCTGGTCAGCGCGATGCCGGCCTTAGCCCAGCCGCAGCAGGCCGCCAATCCGTTGAACGGCAATCTGCAGGCGGTCGAGCAGGGCAAAGCGCTGTATGACCAGCATTGCACCGCCTGTCATGGCGCCGATGCCGGGGCGGGCGAGCGCGCGCCAGCCATCGTGTTGAGCGGTGCGACCAGCATGCGCGGCCAGCGCAGCGATGCCCAGATCATGGCCATCATCCGGGTCGGCATTCCCGGCACGGCGATGCCGGCCTGGGGCTCGCAATTGTCCAGTGACGACATCCTCAAGCTTGGCGCCTATATCCATGCCCTGCGCGGCACCGCGATTGACGCGCCGTTGCCGGGAGATCCGGCGCATGGCGAGGCGGTGTTCTGGGGCAAGGGCCAGTGCGCCACCTGTCATGCGATTTCCGGACGTGGCAGCGTCGTCGGTCCCGATCTCACCAATGTCGCGGGTGTTCGCAAGGCCACCGCGATCAGCGACGCCCTGACCAAGGTCGAACATCGGGTCTATGGCGATGGCGGCGTGCACCTGCCGATGATCCCGCCGACGGATTATAACCCCGTCCATGTCGTGACCAAAAGCGGCCAGGCGATTGACGGCTTGCTGCGCAACCAGGATGCCTGGTCGGTCCAGTTCATCGGCATGGACGGCAAGCTATATTCCTTCGACCGCAGCGAACTCAGCAGCCTCACCATCAAGCCGGGCAGCATCATGCCGACCGACTATGACAAGCGGCTGTCGCCGGACGAGTTCAAGGACCTGCTGGCGTTCCTGACCCGGCAGGGCAGCAAGCCGGCGCCGTCATCGGGAGGTGAGGAATGATGCGCTTTTCATCAATTTTGCTGGCCGCGCTGTTGTTGCCGGCTCCAGCCTTCGCCGCGAAGTACATTATGTATGTCGGCAGCTATACGGCGGGCACCTCGAAAGGCATCTATGCCTGGACGGTCGACAGCAAGGACGGCAGCATCGCACCCCTGGGGCTGATGGCGGAGACGCCGCAGCCGGCGCATCTGTGGATCGCGCCCAATGGAAAAACGCTTTACACCGTGAATTGGGAAACCAGCGGCGGCGTCAGCGCCTACCACATCGATCCCAGGACAGGCGCGCTGAGCTTCCTCAACAAGACGTCTTCGCATGGCGCCCAACCCAACCAGGTGGTGGTCGATCCTTCCGGACGGGTGGCAGTGACGGTGAATTACACCAACGGTTCGCTGGCGGCTTACAAATTGGAACCGGATGGCAAGCTGGGCGAGGCCTTTTATGTCGACCAGCACACCGGCAAGCCGTTGTCGCCCAAGCAGCCGGGACCGAAACAGCATGGCATCCAGTTCAGCAAGGACAACAAATTCATGTTCATTGCCGATCTGGGGCTGGACCGGGTTTACAGCTATCGCTTCGACGCGGCCGCGCCGTCGATCGCACCTTTTGATCCGCCCTATATCAGCACCCATGCCGGGGCGGGGCCGCGCCGCATCCAGATGTCGCCGGACGGCAAGTTCCTTTATATCGATCACGAGACCGACTCCGAAGTCAGTGTCTATGCCATTGACGGCGGCAACCTGAAGGAAATCCAGGTGATCGGCACTGTGCCCGACGAGGCCAAGGCGAAGAACAGTACCGCCGAAATCATCATCTCCAACGACGGGCGTCATCTCTATATCGGCAATCGCGGTCATGACAGTATCGCGATCTTCGCCATTGATTCCAACACCGGCCAACTGACTCATCTGGAGAATGTGCCGTCCGGCGGGCGCACGCCGCGCAACATCCGTTTCGATCCTACCGGCAACTGGTTCTTCGCCGCCAACGAGAATGGCGGCAATGTCACCGAATTCAAGGTGGACAAGAAAAGTGGCCATTTGACCGCGGCCGGCGTGACCGGTGCAATCAACACGCCGGGCGGGATTTATTTTCTGAAGACACGTTGACCTCGCCATGAGGGGCAATTCTGACTTGGTTGGGGAATATTGCTCTTGTCCCCGTATTTCCCTCATCTGCTGTGATCGTTGATTATGTAGGGAGAGGGCAGCATAATGGCTAAAGACGTTGACCATCTCGAACACATGCGATGGCAACGAGGCTGGCCACGGTTAATTGCCCTGCTCGCAGTCGCGGCTTTGATGCCATGGCCACTCTTGCTTGCCCAGGATAATTGGTGGGCTTTTGTCTTGGTCACTGCCGCGATTGTGGCGGTCCTGCGCCTGCTGTTTGGACGGCAATGGGCAAGCTACGCGGGTTTCAAGTTACCACCGACACATGCCTTATTGGTCGTCATGGCGTTCGCAGTGGTCGCAACTGCGAGCATGATGCTTCTCCCCCTCGTATATGAGGCTGCTGCGCTTAAGGTGAATGCGCCTAACATTGAAGAACAAATTGGATTTGTATTCCAGGCGTTCAACGAAGAAATCTTTTTCCGTGCGCTCATGATTGGTTTCTTCATTCAATACGTGCGTTCGGCATTCATGATTTCACTCGGGCTGGCTTTCCTCTTCGCAGCAGCGCATTTTCTTCTATACCGATTTTCCAACCCGATGCATTTGGCACTTTCATTGGCCTCCCTCGCAACGCTGTTCTTTGCTGGCGTGGCGATGAACAACTTCTATTTGGCCTTTCGGCACATAGGTTTCTCCTGGGCATTGCATGCTGGGTGGAATGTGGTTTGGCTGCCCGCAGCGTTTTATGATGCCGCGACCAATGAGCGTCTGTACGAACCGCAGGTTTTTGACCGGGTATTAGGCTCACCAATGATCGTCGCTATGGCTTGCGCGATGGCGGCCCTTGGTTTTGTGCTCCTTGCGCGGCGCCCGCAAGCATCTGCTGCGAACCTTTAGCTGGGATATGCCCTGATCCGGGTGTGCTCAAAAAATGTAAAGTCTGCCCGAGTTGGCATACCTACTGCGGCACGTTCAGGAATTCGCTGGGCTTGAGCGCCGTTGTGGTGAAGCGCGCCTCGGCGACCGAACCCTTGAACCAGTTCACATGGTTTATCCTGACCCCCACCATCATGTGGCCCGCCCCATGGGGCGTGAAGGCGACGTCGGCTTCATTTTCCAGCACGCCGTTGACATAGGAGCGGTAGGTCTTGCCGTCATAGGTCTGCGCCACCGCGTACCACTGATCGACGGGATGCAGCTTCTTCGGGTCGATCAGCGCCTTGCTGCCGGCAGCGCTGTTGACGAAGGCGTCCAGATACCATTGGCCATCCTTCACACGCACTTCGAACATGAAGCGCGGATTGGGATCGGAGGTACCGCCGGGATTGGCGTCCAGTCCGGTCTTGGGATCAGTCTCGACGATGTGCATCCAGCGCTGTTCAAAGGCGCCACCTTCGGGACGGAAGATCGCTTCGATGGTGAAGGTCTTGGCGCCCACCAGCGGGCGGTCTGGGAAGAACAGCGCCGTGTCGCTGCCATTGAATTGCACCGCCTTGCCAACCGGCGAGTCCACCAGTTTGGGTTTTCCTTCCACCTTGGGCGTCAGGCTGCCAATTTTTGACAGGTTGTCGAATTTCCAGACCGTCTGTTCCTGCGCCCAAGAGTCACTGGCGGAAATTGTCAACACGCCCAAAAACGCGGCAATCGCGATGCTGCACCTGCTCATAAAGCCTCCCCGCATTTGTTCTGTCTTGATCCGACGTTGACGCGTCTCTCCCGCCGCTGCAATCTCCCTGACAACAAAAAACACCGGCAGGGGAGTGCTTTATGAAATCGCTAACATCGGGATTGGTTGGCCTGATTCTGGCTGCGACGCCCGTCTTCGCGCAGGCCGGCGGCGAAAAAGGTCCCGAGCGCATCGTCTGGGCGGCGCAGAAGGTGCCGGAGACGCCCTATGACGGTCCCAACAAGCCTGTCACCCACATCGCCGATATCCTGAAGAAACATCAGGGCCAGCAAAGCTGGGAAGAGAAGGTGCTGCTGACCCGCGACTATGACGGGCGCTATTTCAGCCTGGCGCCGGGTGAAAAGACCAAGGCGCAATTTTACGCCGACGACCGCTGCTTCATGTGGGTCTATAGCGGCCAGGCCAAGGTGACGATCGACGGTCAGACACCCACCACCGCGACCAAGGGTTATCTGATCGACGTGGCGCCTCGCCTGGCCTACGCCATCGAAAATACCGGGACGGAGCCAGTGGTGATTTGGCGCGTCACGCCGGCAGGCCAGATGCCCAGCTATCCGGCCAGTGAAACGCCGACGCCGGTCAAGGGCTGGAAATATATCCAGGCCAAGATCACCAGCACCGGCGGCTATGACGCGCCCAACCAGCCTTTCCTGGACTTCAACAAGGACGTTGTCGCCGTCAACGGCAAAAGCCGCGATTTCGCCATGGACGGTCATACCTCGGCGCATATTATCCGCGCCGGTGCGCTGACCCAGACGCCGCCGCCCACCAGCTGGGGCCATTTCCACGAAAACATGGTGGAAGCCTGGGTGGTGATCGAAGGCAAGCTGGATGTGCTGATCTCGGGCGAGAAGGGCCTGGTGACTGGCGATCTGGGCGACGTGATCATGGCGCCCAATGAACGCTGGCACCGCGCCACCACCCATCCCAATAGCGGCCCGTCCACCCGCCTGGCGATGACGCCGCGCCTGAAGGAAGGCCAGATCCATTACTTCCAGACCGACGCGCCGCCAGGAAACTGATCCAAGTCATTACTGAGCGAAGTCAACCAGGGAGATTGTGATGGATCGCCGTCAACTGCTGGCCAATTTGGGAGCGGTATCGTGCTTCGCCCTGCCGTATCAGGCCCAGGCCCAGTCTCTGCGCAAGAAGGTGAAGATCACCGACGTCAAGGTGATGATCGTTCGGGGTCCGACCTGGGACTGGAATCTGTTCAAGATCGAAACTGACGCCGGGGTGCATGGCATCGGCGAGGGCTATTGGGGACCTGGCGCCAAGGACATCACCCTCAAGCGCTTCAAGGAGCAGTTGATCGGCGAAGATCCGCTCAATGTGGTCAAGCTCTATACCAAGCTGCTGTTCATGAATGGCGGCTATGGCGCCACCGGCGGGCTTACGCTGCATGCGGCGTCGGGGATCGAGATCGCGTTGTGGGATTTGGCGGGACGGCTACTGCAGACACCGGTATGCAACCTGCTGGGTGGGCGGTTCCGCGACAAAGTGCGTTTCTATCGCACCTTGTCGGCGCCGGATACCAATCCGGCCGACCCCGTATCGTGGGGTCGGCAAGCGGCCGACGCGATCGCCCACAACCCGTTCGGCTTCACCGCCTTCAAGTTCCAGGGCGACTCCGTACCGACCACCGCCGATCCGGACTTCAAGGAGCCGGGACATGACCGTTACACCAACGAACTGACCAACCGGGACATTCGCCGCCTGGTGGACCGCATGGACCGCGTGCGCAAGGAGATCGGCCCCGACATCGACATGGCGATCGAGTGCCACTGGAAATATTCCACCAACGATGTGATCAAATACTGCAACGCCCTCGAGCATGTGAATCCGCTTTGGATCGAGGACGCCACCCCACCCGAGAATGTCGAGACCATGGAGCGGGTATCGCGCGCCACCAATGTGCCACTCTGCACCGGTGAGAATCTCTATGGCCTGTCGCAGTTCGCGCCGCTGATCATCCGCCAGGCCTGTGCGGGCGTGCATATCGACATTCCCAAATCGGGCGGCCTGTTCGAGGCCAAGCGCATTGCCGATCTGGCCGACCTCTATGGCATCTGGACCGCGTGCCACAATCCGGCCAGCGCGGTGGGCACCATCGCCTCGGCCCATGCCGCGGCCTCGGTACGCAATTTCCGCGTTCACGAACTGGCCGGCGGACGCGATCCCTGGACGTTCGAAATGGTTACGCATGAGGGACCGTTCTTTCAGGACGGCTATTTCGTCATCCAGGACAAGCCGGGACTGGGCATCGATCTGAATCCGGATGTGGTCAAGGCGCACCTGGCGCCGGGGGAGAGCTGGTGGGGGTGAGACACGACCGGCGAAGCCGGTCAAATCGATCCGTCGCTAGCGACAGCGTCGTGCGACGATCGATTTGAGTGTCGAACGCCGCGAGCTAAGGCGAGCGGCCGGGTTGTGCAATGGTTGCGGTCCCGCGAACCCAAGGCGAGCGGTCATGGAAGGGAGCGACATGAAAAAAGTTGCAAGCGTCACGATTGGGGCAATCGCGTTTCTAGCCTCCGCCGCCCACGCCCAGCCACCCGACGAATACAAATTCATTCCGTCGTCGCAGCAGAAGCTTGTTCCAGACAAGTCCGGCTTCTACGCGCAGGCCATCTTGTCGCGGCCGAAGAGCGGGCCTGCCATGATCACCAGCCGCGACAAGAGCGGCGAGGCCGAAGCCCATGCCGAATGGACGGATCATATCTTCGTGCAGGAAGGTGGAGGGACCATGATACTGGGCGGCACCATCAATCAGCCCAGAGCAGTCGGTCCCGGCGAGACCCGCGGCAAGGGGGTTTCCGGCGGCAAGAGCTTTGTCATGCATCCGGGTGACTATGTCTATGTGCCGGTGAATACGGCGCACCGGATGGTCCTGTCACCCGGACAGAGCATTCGCTACGCCGTCGTCAAAGTGCGCCCATAGAAATCAAGGAGATCGACCGATGTTGAATCCGCTGAAATCCATTCTTCTGGGATGCCTTGCGCTGGCAGTTGCAAGTCCGGCCCTGGCCCAAGTCAAGCAGACCCGCGAACAGATACTGTTCTACACCTCGGAATGGAAGGGCGAGCGCTTCCCCGATGGCCGCCCCAGGGTGCCGGATGATCTGTTGAAGCGGGTGGTGGACGTCTCGGTCGAAGACCTGTGGGACTATCTGCGCGACAAGGGCTTCAATTGCCAGTTCGACACCGGCTACCAGATGCTGCATTCCGAAAAGCCTTTTGCGGGCCGGGCGCTGACCACGCAATACATGCCGCTCAGAATGGACATGTGGAACGCCATCGCCGCCGAAGGCAAGCGCGAAGGGCGGGTCAGCGGCAACAATAGCTGGCCGATCGCCGAACTGCAGACAGGTGACATGTATGTCGCCGACGGCTTCGGCAAGATCGTGGAAGGCACATTGATCGGCTCCAACCTGGGCTCCGGCATCGCCACCCGCTCCAAGACCGGTTTTGTGTTCGATGCCGGCATCCGCGACGCAGAGGAAAATCGCGAGCTGGAGAATATGAACGGCCTTTATCGCGCCTACGATCCCAGCGCCTGGAAGGATATGACCTTGACCTCCATCAATGCGCCCATCCGCATCGGCCGCGCCACCGTCCTGCCGGGCGATCTGGTACTGGCAAAAAGCGAGGGCGTGATTTTCATTCCGGCCTATCTGGCGGAGAACGCGGTCGCACATGCCGAGTTCATCAAGCTGGAAGACACGTTCAATTTCGAACTGAACCGGTCCGGCAAGAATGGCGGCGAATTCGAGGGCGGCTGGAACGCGAAAAAGTACGATGCCCTGGTGCAGTGGATCAACGCCAACCCGTCCAAGCTCAAGATGAGCCGAGCGGAGTTTGATTCCATCCTTCGGGAACGCAAAAACCGCAGCCAGGGCCCGGTGTCGGGCGCACCGAAATAGGACCGTTCGCCGTACAAAGAACAAGCAACTCGCGCTTTGTTTTTGGGCATTGCGCTCACGCTGGCGGCATTGTCACACGCTTGTTGAATTTGTCGCAGCCGCGATTGTGCAATAGCGAATGGAATTTTTGGCGCCACCGCTATCGTTTTTGCAGGGATTCACTTGCAGGAGCGATACATGCGAAACCTCACCGCTGCGATTCAACTTGCTCTAGCCGCATTGCTGATGTCCACGACCGCACAGGCGTTTGAAGGCGCGCTGCCATCCGGAAAGCCCGCCGGCGTGCATCCCGCTCAACTCCTGACCACGCCTGTCATCATCGTGGGCGTGGTCGCGGCGGCGGCGGCGGGGATCGCTATCGGCTCGGCCCACAGTACCCCGACCACAGCAGTGGTCGCGACGTCACCCTGAGAAGGCCTCCTGCTTTTCCACCCTGATGTCCCAATGGCACAGGGACTGAGCGGAATCTTTGCCGGCAATAGCGGTCATTTGCCATTGCTGATCGCGTGTGGCTGCCACATGATTACACCCGCATCCGCATAGTCCGGGAAACACCGGATAGAAACGGGGGGGAATTGAAACGCCATCTCAGCCTTTGCGCCGCCGC
>Ga0193753_10002729_pt1 | contig 13636 bp, 12 predicted proteins | sample H1c2metaG_FD_144925 | JGI IMG/M metagenome (GOLD analysis project Ga0193753, IMG submission 144925) | Soil microbial communities from a riparian zone of the East river system, Colorado, United States - H1c2 | ecosystem: Environmental > Terrestrial > Soil > Riparian zone | place: USA: East... | reverse complement strand
CGCCGGGCTGCTGAACGCCTCGGAAATGTATGCAGGCTGTGTAGCGGGTGCCATACAGAAGGAAGACTACCTGGAACTGATCAGGGGGAATGCCTTCTCCGGTCTTAGTATTCAAAAAGAAAGGCGCATCACGCTTCCGGATGATATTTTATCAAGTTACCTCAGTGCGGATGAGATGATCAACTTCAGGAATTCTTCCGCAGGCATTTACAGCATCACCGTGTATGCGGAAAAAAATACCGGCGCTTGCTGCGGGCCGGAATGTTGTCAGTAAATTCAGGATCATGAAAATCTCCCTGGAGTTCAAGTTGTAATTTCTATAAGGTAATAGAGTAAGAAATATAGTCAATTCAAAAAACTATCTTTATAAACCTTATAACAGAAAAAGGATAAACAAACAAGTAGTTTATGCCCGTAGATCATCTGCCTAAAGTCTATCTGTATAGAAGAATCGTATTGGCTAAATTATTCATCGACCAACATTTTTCTGAATCTATTGATTTAAGTGCGATTGCGAGCGAAGCCTATTTTTCAAAATTTCATTTTATCAGGCTTTTCAAAAGCGCATACGATAAAACACCACATCAATATTTGACCTGGGTACGGATCGAACATGCGAAACTATTGTTGCAGGCTAAAATTAGCATTACGGATACCTGCTTTAGTGTAGGCTTTGAAGAAATAAGCTCATTTACGCATCTTTTTAAGCGGGTCACAAAACTCACCCCCTCTGTCTATCAGCGACAACAACTACACCGGCAAAGCGAGATTAGTAAAGACCCATTAAAATTTATTCCAGGCTGTTTTGCGGAAAAAAAAGGCTGGAAAAAAGTCGCAACTTTCAACAACCCAGATAATCAAGGAAAGTAGATTTTTGCTGTATTACTAACAGCTAAAATAACTATTATGATTACCAGGGCGAATCACTTTAGCATTTTTGTCCTCAACCAGGATACTGCTTATGATTTTTATGTAAACAAATTAGGATTTAAGGTTCATACTGATGCTTCAATGGGGCCGGATAAAAGATGGTTGACAGTTACACCACCCGAGCAGCCTGAACTTGAAATTACCTTAATGGCTATTGATGAAGGAATGATGTTTAAAAAAGAATCTGCTGAAGCAATGAGGAAATTGGTAAAAGCAGGAACATTTGGGTTTGCAGTATTTGAATGCAATGACCTGATGGCAACGTATGAAGAATTAAAAGGCAAAGGCGTTAAATTTACAAAGGAACCTAAAAGAGAATTTTATGGTTTTGAAGCGTTGTTTATAGATGATTCCGGCAATTGGTTTTCTCTTGGTGAAAAAGCATAATTATTTGAGTCCCGCTCTAAGTTTCTATAAATCGACGGACAAAAAGGTACGCCTTATCAAAATTGAAAATAAAATTTCATTGCATGAAAGCCGAAATACCTTTTCGAATTGTCTTGGAAAGCCCGACACCGGGTTGTGATTACGGAATACAAAATGGAAAAGGAAGCAATTATACAACCAGTCAGAAGACGAAAAGCGATGGAAAGAATATTGTATTCGAATTTATTATTAACTGTAGGGTCATTGATAATATCCCAGTCTTGATCGGACCACTCGTCCACGGTCCTGCAGGAGATAAGTTTATTTATATTGATATTGGGACAATGGCCGGACAAATGGATTCTGTGTGGAGCCGCAGATTAAAAATACCGTTGACGGGAATTACAAATAAGTTGATACAGCAATGCCTGACAGATGTCAAACTACTGATGGAGGCAAGGGTTCCGGGCACAGGAAAAGGTGGTGGCCCTAATTGTGGAACTGCAAAGCCGTTTGCGGGATGGGAGCTGAAATATGTTTAACAAAGTTCTTTAAATAGAGCAATTTTCAACAACCGGCGTAGTAAGTTTTGAATAACATTTGTGACGTAGTACTCGCTTCGTAAAATTAAAAATGGTGTAAAATAAGCAGCAATGAGAAAAGTGATATTATCAGTAATGGTTTCACTTGATGGTATGATTGAAACAACAAACCCGGAAGAAGAATGGTTTGTCTGGGATGATGAAATGGCGGAATACTTCAACACTTTTTTTAAATCATTGGACGCTTTTATTTACGGACGAAAAGCCTATGAAAGCATGCTCAATTACTGGCCTGCGGCAACAGGTAAGTTTGCCGATATTATGAATAATACGCCAAAATTTGTTTTTTCCAGAACACTCAAAAAAGCTGAATGGAACTCAACGATTATAAGTGGGAATATACGGGAAGAAATGATGAAAATAAAAAGTCAACCTGGTAAAGATATAGCTCTATTTGCCGGTGCTGAGATTGCCTGTGCTTTCATAAAAGAAGGTTTAATTGATGAATTCCGATTAATTGTGAACCCCGTAGTATTGGGTAAAGGCACACCTCTCTTTAATGATTTCACGACTAAATTTTTATTGAAGTTTACAAAAGCACAACCCTTTAATTGTGGAAATGTAATTCTTTATTATCAACCCAATAATCAGTGATAACAAGGCTGACCCATAGTTTTATCTATGTACTCAATTTGGAAAGAGCGTATGATTTTTATACTGCAAAACTTGGCTTCAAAACCCATACTGATATTATAGTAAATGGCGAACGCTGGATAACGATTTGCCCGGCACAGCAACCGGATATGCAATTATTGCTAATGCCTGTAGAAGAAAATATGATTTTCAAAATTCACCAGGTAAAGAAAATGCAGGAATTGATAGGAGAACAAATTTTCAGTTTTGGTGTATTTGAATGTACAAACCTACTTGCCACTTATGAAGAATTAAAAATGAAAGGTGTACAATTTTGCATTGAGCCCTATAAGAATAAATACCTGGATGAATACGAGGCTGCATTTTTTGATGATAGCGGCAATTGGTTTCGGATGACCGAAAAGAAATAGCGCTGTTATCTAGTTCTGATCAGTTTAATACCTTGACACCAGTTTCCGGACGTGGGTACAGAACACCGGGGAAAGCACCTCGGCAAAAGGCTGCTGCAGGCATTTATTGGGTCCAGTGAAAAAAACGGCATCTGGACCCTGCAGGCCGGGACCTTCCCGGAGAACATCGCGAGTCTTCGGATTCAAGAGGCCTGTGGTTTTCGCAAGGTTGGGTACCGTGAAAGAATCGGGCAGTTGAAGGGTGTTTGGCGCGATACTGTTTTGCTGGCAAGGAGAAGTACTAAGGTTGGAATAGAGTAAGGACTGTAACCTATATCCAAATCCTGTCGTCCTACAATATCCAACAATTATACGCATGCTGCCACATCACATCAAAACCGCTTTCCGGACCTTCCTTAAAACCAAATTCTATTCCTCCCTCAATATTCTCGGCCTCGCCATTGGTCTGGCTGGTTTCCTGGTGATCAGCCTGTATGTATACGACGAATGGAGCTATGATATATACAACACAAAGGCTTCCAGGATCTATCGTATCAATAACAACATAAGGATCGGCTCCATCAACGTGGATGTCGCGCAAACTCCTCCCTTGCTTGGACCGGAAGCAATAAAACAAATTCCCGGCGTGGAACAATATACCCGTTTCAGAAGAGGTGGCGCCCTGCTAATAAAGAAAGGCAATACCAACCTTCGTGAGGACCGCGTGGTCTATGCCGATTCCACCCTACTCGAAGTTTTCTCTCTGAATATGATCTCTGGTGATCCGGGTGAAGTGCTTAAAGTCCCTCACTCGATGTTGATCACAGAGAGCATGGCTAAAAAGTATTTCAACCGCACTGATGTTGCCGGGGAGTCGCTTATAATAAATGACACTATTGATTACAAAATCGCGGGCGTGATAGAAGACATACCGGGCAATTCACATTTTAGTTTTGACTTTTTTCTCGCCTTCTCAGAAAGCAAACGAAGTCGGGAGCCCGAATGGCTGAGCCAGAACTTTAATACTTACCTGCTCCTTCAAAAAGGGACCGATCCACACAAAATAGAAAAGCAACTCGATGCCATGCTGAACAGGTTTATCGCCTCAAACCTGCAGAGTGATATGGGGGTTAGCCTGGAAGAATTTACCAGACAGGGCAATTACATAAAAAACTCCCTTACTCCTTTAACGGATATACACCTTCTCTCCGACAGACCAGGAGAAATTGGGGCCAACGGGAATATTCAATTTGTACGGATCTTTTCACTGATTGCCATTTTTATCTTAATCATTGCTTATGTAAATTTCATCAACCTGTCTACGGCACGTTCTTCGACACGAGCAAAGGAAGTTGGTGTAAGAAAAGTACTGGGTTCGAATAGGAAAAGCCTGGTATATCAATTTCTAACAGAATCGCTCCTAACCAGCTATATGGCCTTGCTGATATCGATACTTTTCGCATTGTTGTTACTACCCTATTTTAATCAGTTGTCCGGAAAAAATATAATTCTTCGCGTTGTGTTCCAGCCGGAAGTGCTGGGCCTTTTTTTATTGACTACTACCTTCACCGGTTTAATTGCCGGTTGTTATCCGGCCTTGCTGCTCTCGGCTTTCAAACCCATCGAGATATTCAAAGGCAAAATTGCCCGGGGTTTCAAATCGGGTTGGCTCAGAAGTGCGTTGGTTGTTTTCCAATTTGCTATTTCCATCGTTCTTATTATTGGTACGATTGTTATCTACAGGCAATTGAAATTCATAGATAGAAAAGATCTCGGTTTCAACAGGCAGCAGGTGCTGGTCATTCAAAATACCAACGCATTGAAAGCCCAGGCAGGCATATTTAAAAATGATTTGCTTCAGATGCAAGGCGTCAAAATGTTGACGATGACGGGTTACCTTCCGGTGAATGGTTTCCGGAATGATAAAACTTTTCATCCCTCACCCGTCATTGACCCAAAGTCTGCGATCGGGATTCAAACCTGGTCTGTTGATGAAAATTATCTCCCTACCCTGGATATACAACTATTACAAGGAAGGAATTTTTCGAAGGACTTTCTGACAGATTCCACGGGCCTTATCATCAATGAAGCTGCCGCGCGTTTGCTCGGTCCATCTGATCTGCTGAATAAAAAACTATATTCTTCAACCAACCCGGGAAAAGTAGACGAGTATCATATTATCGGCATCATGAAGAATTTTAATTTTAATTCTTTACGCGAGGCGATCTCGCCGCTCTGCCTGACGCTTTCCAAAGAAACGGGCAGCATAGCCATACGGGTGAACACTGCAGATCTTTCAAACCTCATTTCCCGGATAAAAACCAGGTGGCGGCAAACTGCACCGGGTCAGCCTTTTAATTATTCTTTCATGGATGAAGATTTCAATCATTTATACGACACAGAACAGCGTGCCGGTCAGATCTTTATTACATTTTCTGTGTTGAGTATCTTTATTGCGTGTATCGGGTTGTTTGCCCTCGTGGCCTACGCAGCCGAACAACGTGTAAAAGAGATAGGTATCCGCAAAGTGCTCGGGGCGTCGGTAATTGATATTGTAAGTCTTCTTTCCATTGATCTTCTCAAGTTGGTTGTAATTGCCTCGTTTGTTTCGTTCCCGGTTGCCTGGTGGCTTGCAGGCAAATGGCTACAGGGCTTCGCCAACCGGATCGACGTCAGGTGGGATATCTTTGCCCTCGCAGGTTTTGCGGCATTGGCAACAGCCATGATGACAATAAGTTTTCAGGCTATCAAAGCCGCGGTAGTAAACCCGGTTAATAATCTACGGGCAGAATAACGCCTCATACCGTTGACAGTTTAAGAATAAAGTTTCCATACAAAGGAATCAACCAAACTTTTATAGCATTTCTTACTTTTATCTTCTAATTCAAAAAAGAAGAACAATGAAATTCGACATCTATGTCAACTACAACGGGAATTGCCGCGAGGCATTCAATTTTTATGAACAACACCTTGGCGGCAAGATCGGGTCGATGGAAACTTTCCGACAGCTCCCGCCCGAAGCCGGCATCCCTGATGAGAGGAAAGACAATATTTTACATGGCCGGATTGAGATAGGAGGAGGAGTGCTGATGGGCGCTGACATCCCGGATGCCGAACCAATGCGAAGCGCCTACCTGACGCTCAGATTGGACAGCGCGGAAGAAGCAGAAAAGACTTATGCATTGCTCTCTGATGGAGGTGAGATTTTTATGAAGATGGAGGAGACTGGTTTCGCAAAACGATTTGCCATGCTCCGCGACAAGTTTGGCGCCTCATGGATGCTACTTTACCAGGGTTAGGTAGTGCGTCATGGGAGATATGAAAATTTCAGATTTCTTCAGGGTTCTTTACTCATTTGCTTTTTTTGTTCGGCCAACAAATTGGGCAAGGGCCTTTACCTCTGTACCTATGTCCCCGGCTACAGGTATGCCAGCCGCCTGTGTTCTTTGCATCCTTCTTGCTTTCGGATTTCTTTTTCATTTGCTTTTGTTTTTTTAAGTATTTACCTATCCATTTTTACAGTTGGCCGATTCGTTCACTTTATCGCTTTTGCAGGTGAGACAATAAATTTAGTTAATCCTGGTGTTCACTTATTGCTCTAAGTTGCCGTGGAACTCATATTTATTCATTGATTTTTCCTTGTAATTTTGTTTCTAAATATTTCAAGTCAATGGTCTTTCGTAGTTAGCCATTTCAGTCATTCCTTAGGTTTCGTTGCCGGATTAATCATCGAAACCAAAATTGAAAATAAATCGTCAGGAAAAGTTACATTCGTTAAGACTTATTCGGCTAAATGGTTAATTTATACGAAATCTTAAAAAATTATCCCCACATCTCCCGTCAACTCAATTGTAAGGATCTGCTATTTACAAACTATGACTGTCCGCAGGCTGAGGCAAAACAGCGATTTTTTATCGAATGCAATCACATAACCTACGTTATTAGTGGTAGACGAATTTTTCACAAGAACAGTAAAACATGGGATCTAAAGGAAGGCGTATGCGTTTTTGTAAAAAAGGGAGCACATATTGCCGAAAAAGAAGAAGGTGAAGGATGGTGTGTAATGGTTTTTTTCATGCCAGATAATTTTCTCAGGCAGATAATAAACGAAAACCGGAAAAGTTTACCCCTGGCCAACTTACCGGAAGCTGGTATGGAACATGTATTGCCCCTGGATATAAATGAACTTAGTAAATCTTTTTTCTCATCCATGTTGCCATATTTTTCCCAAGTTCCACCACCACCGGAAAATTTAATTGAGTTAAAATTTAAGGAGCTAATCTTATCCCTGCTTTCCAATAATAAAAACCAACGGTTCTTGTCATATCTTAATAACCTAAGCAATGATAAGAGCCCTTCCATGGAAGAAATAATGCAAAATAATTATGCATTTAAACTTTCTCTGACAGAGTATGCAAAACTCACTTGCAAAAGCATACCTACTTTTAAGCGGGATTTCAAGAAAATATTTAAGGAATCTCCTGCCAAATGGGTCATGAAGAAACGAATAAATCTTGCGGCCGACTTACTGCAAAACACTGCGTTAAGTGTTGGAGAAATTACCTTTGAATGCGGATTTGAAAATCAAACTCATTTCAGCAGGGTTTTTAAAGAAAAAATGGGCGAATCGCCTTTACAATTTCGGACGAAGCTTCATACTATCCAACCGGGCTGAATATAGGTAAGTCATTTTGATACAAACAGAAATATTTTTGAGCCTTACCGACAAGTCCTGATAATCTCACTCCCTTACTTTTACAACAGTAAACAACTAAATCTCTAAACCATTGATTATATGAAAACACTTTTGGAAAAAGCAAGCGAAATCGGGCCAGTTATTAGTCAATATATTGATGAAGACGAAAACAGTCGAAGGATTTCAAAACCTGTTTTGCAAATGCTGAGGGAAGCTGGCTTTCTCAGGTTGTTCCTGCCCAAGTCGCTTGGGGGGATTGAAGCCGATCCACTTACTACGGCGAAAGTGGTTGAGGAAGTTGCCCGTTATAATACAGCTGCCGGCTGGTCAATGATGGTTGCCAATGTATCCACTTGGTGGTGCAACAGGTTATCTGAAAAAGGTATTGAGGAAATCTATAAGAACGGGCCTGATACATTTATTGCAGGCGTTTTTCATCCCCCTATGAAAGCTACTCCGGTTCAGGGAGGTTATTCAATTAACGGCAGAAGTCCTCTGACGAGTAATGTGCATGAAGCGCAATGGGTTTTTGTTTCAGCCTTCGTTATGGAGCAAAGTCAGATGAAAATGCATAATGGAATACCTGAAGTTATCGGTGTTTTTATGAATTCAGCGGATTGTACTATCATTGATACATGGCATACTTTCGGAATGAAGGCTACCGATAGTAATGATGTGACAGCGAATGATGTATTTGTTCCCAGCCATCGTTCTTATCCGCTTGTTCCTGAATTTGAACCTAACTCACATTACATGAGCCCACTTTATCAATTTCCTGCTATTGGTGCCGGCATAGCAAGTCTTATTGCACCTGTTGCACTGGCTGTTGCACGTAATGCCATACAGGAATTAAAGACGCTGGCAGAAAAGAAGGTACCATTTGGCTCAGCAGTGTCAATAAGAGAAAGGGGCTCAGTACAGAAAAAATTAGGAATGGCAGAGGCTTTCGTTCAATCAAGCCGGGCCTACCTTTTTCAGACAATTGAAGAATGCTGGAATAAAACGATGGCCGGGCAAAGACTTACACTTGAAGAAAGAGCAGGATTATTATTGGCAGTTACCCATACAAACCAAACATGTGTTCAGGCAGTGGATCTTATGTATTCAGCTGCAGGAAGCAGCGGGATATACACCAGTAATAAGTTAGCACATTATTTTACAGACGCACAGGTAATAAGGCAACATGGCTTTTCCAATGATAGTCGTTACGAAACAGCCGCGCAGATTTATTTTGGCCTTCAGCCTGATTTACCTGTAATAATTTTTTGAATACAATCTAAGGAAATGCACTTCAAATTATTGCGATTTTCACCAGGCAATAATTTTTAACCTCCTTAATTTGATCAATTCGTTATCCTATGGTCCTTGAGTCATTTTTTGTTTATGATCAACTCATGAATTACTCGCGATTTTTTGAGGTGAAAAGGAGATGTTTGATAAGATAGTAAAATGAAGGAAGCCCGTAAATCAAGGATTTGCGGGCTTTAAAGTTTTTTTGACTTTTGTTGCCAGCTAGAAGTCGGTATTACCTGCGGCGATCCGTTTGTTGGGCACCACAAACGAATCGAAGGTCACCTTCGCTAAAGCTTAAATAAGCAACATAGACCTATTGATTAATGCGATAACAGTGTCTACGGGCGGGGAAGAACAACACTTCCTAAACCCGTTTTCTTTATCACAACACTTTTAATTCGCAATCATACCATGAGGATCGATCACGAATTTTTTAGCCGCTCCCTTGTCAAAATCCTTATAACCTTTCGGCGCATCTTTCAGCCGGATGACTTCCACATTCACCGCCTTTGCGATTTGAATCTTATCGTATAGAATGGCGTTCATCAGTTGATGGTGATATTTCATTACCGGACATTGCCCAGTATGGAAAGAATGTGATTTTGCCCAGCCGAGACCAATCCTGATGCTCAGGCTGCCCTGTTTTGCGGCTTCATCTTTCGCTCCGGGATCACCCGTTACATACAAACCGGGAATTCCGATCGAACCACCGGCCCTGGTTACTGCCATGGCCGTATTCAGAACCGTTGCGGGTTGTTCATTACCTGCATCTGATCCATGGCCATGCGCTTCAAAGCCCACACAATCCACGAAGCAATCTACTTCGGGCACCCCAACAATTGCGGCGATCGCTTCCTCGAGAGGTGTTTTCTGGCGCAAATCAATGATCTCGCAACCAAAGCTCTTGGCCTGCTGAAGTCTTTCCGATATCATGTCTCCCACAATTACCACTGCGGCGCCCAGCAGGTGGCACGAAGCCGCACAGGCAAGGCCAACCGGTCCGGCTCCCGCAACGTATACAATGGTGCCCGGTCCTACACCAGCGGTAACGGCTCCATGAAAACCCGTGGGGAAAATGTCGGAGAGGAGGGTAAGGTCTTTGATCTTCGACATGGCCTGGTCCTTATCAGGAAACTTCAGGAGATTAAAATCTGCATAAGGCACCAATACATATTCAGCCTGTCCGCCTACCCAGCCGCCCATATCCACATAGCCATATGCGGCACCCGGACGTGAAGGATTCACATTCAGGCAGATGCCGGTCCGACCCGCCTTGCAGTTGCGGCATCTGCCGCAGGCGATATTGAACGGAACAGAAACCAGGTCGCCCACTTTGATGAATTCCACATCGCGCCCGGCTTCAAGCACCACACCAGTGATCTCATGCCCGAGTATCAGGCCCGATGGGGCAGTCGTGCGTCCGCGTACCATATGCTGGTCGCTGCCGCAGATGTTTGTCGAAACAATTTTAAGGATCACCCCATGTTCACATTTCCGGTTGCCTAGCGCGAGTTTCGGATAATCCATTTCCTGCACTTGAACTTCTCCTGGTTTAATGTAAGCAACACCATGATTTGAGGACATAAAAAACAATTTTGAAGTGTGAGAAAAAACTGATTGAAAATTCTTTGGAGGGTTCGGGCATTGCCCCACCGCCGTCGTCCGCCGTAGCTGCCAACTTTGTCCGCTGTAGCTGCCAATGGCAGCGAAGGAGGAAGGCAGCGAAGGAGGAAGCCTCAGCGTAGGTGGAAAACACTGTTAAATTAACTAATTACAGCATAAAAATTCCGGAATTGCTGAATTTTTATTAGGGAACCAGGGACCACTCGGGATGACACTCGTCATGCCAATTATTGTAAAAGTAAGTAGTATTTTTAAATCAGGAAACCGGTCAATGTTACTACCTTGATAAAGCAAGTGTGGAATTTGATTTACTTAACTAACGACAATCATTAAACGAAAATGGAAGTCTCCACTGTTACCGTAACGCGAATGGATGCGGGCAGGTTTGTTGAAGCATCGGACCAGCTGGCAGTGGAAGAGCCATTGCAAATCCAATTGCTTTACGGCTCTTCAGGAAATGAACAGCAGAAAAATCTTTCTGTTACCATGAGAACGCCGGGAAACGATGAAGAGCTTGCGGCCGGCTTTTTATATACTGAAGGCATCATCCGGAATAACAATCAGCTGATAGATATCATTGCAGGCGCCAGTGGAACAAATACCGTGCTGGCGATTTTGAAAGGGAATTATATTCCGGACCTGCAAAGTGGCGAAAGAAATTTTTATGTAACCTCAAGCTGCGGCGTTTGCGGAAAGTCGAGCATAGAGGCTATCCGGAGAGAGATGGAATATCCTGTCAGCCCTGATCCTGTGCACATATCGCCTTCCGTGTTGCACCAGTTACCGGATGCCTTGCGAAAGCAGCAGGCAATATTTCAAAGTACCGGAGGGCTGCATGCCTGTGCATTGTTCAACAACGCCGGAAACCTTATCGCATTACGAGAAGATGTGGGTCGCCACAACGCATTGGATAAACTCATTGGCAACGCGTTTTTAACAGATCAATTGCCGTTCAGGAATGTGGTACTCTTATTGAGTGGAAGAGCAAGCTTTGAGCTTATTCAGAAAGCCGCCATTGCCGGTATCCGTATCATTGCCGCTATTGGCGCCCCATCGAGCCTTGCGGTTCAGTTGGCAGATGAAGCAGGTATTACGCTCATCGGCTTTTTAAAACCTGATCGTTTTAATATTTACACAGGTCCTGAGAGGATCGCTGAAACAGCAGATCAAATATGAAATTACGTATCAAAGGAAATTCCATACGGATCCGCCTGTCAAAAACGGAGGTTGATGACCTTGTTTCGGGATCAATACAACACGACAGCACCAGCTTTGGCAATAGCAGTTTCGGTTATACGGTTCAGCCTGTGAATTATGATGGATCGCTTTTCGCAGCTTATGATAACAATACTATTACCTTATACGTACCTAAGGCCTTGCTCAAAGACTGGTCTGAAAATTCAGTTGTCGGTTTTGAGACGATGATGCCGCTGGAAAATTCCGGGCATCTCCAACTCCTGCTTGAAAAGGATTTTAAATGTATTGATAAGACGATGGAAGATCAATCCGACTTGTTTGACAATCCTGCAAAAACCTGTTAGCATGAGTGAAGAGTCAACCCCCTCACCTGAGAATCCCCAGAAACATACAGGCCTGGAAAAAGGCAAGATTAAAAAAACCGCAGCCGGCATGCCCGCGATTGTTTCGAGTATGAAACACGTGTTCGGCGAAGCGGGTGTGGGAAGAGGACTAAAAGCACTGTGGCATCTCAATAAAAAAGGCGGCTTCGACTGCCCTAGTTGCGCATGGCCTGATCCTGATGATGAGCGTTCAGGCAATGAATACTGCGAGAACGGGGCTAAAGCGGTTGCGGAAGAGGCCACAGTTAAAAAGCTGACTGCTTCATTTTTTGCGAAACATTCCGTGAATGAGCTGGCAGGGATGACCGATTATGAAATTGGAAAAAAAGGAAGAATCGCTGAGCCGCTTTATCTTCCGCAAGGAGCAACTCATTACCAGGCAATCACCTGGGAAAATGCATTTAAGAAAATCGCGGACTCCTTGAACTCCCTTTCTTCCCCCAACGAGGCAGTCTTTTACACTTCAGGCCGCACAAGTAATGAAGCGGCGTTTCTGTACCAGCTGTTCGTACGCGAATATGGCACCAACAACCTCCCTGATTGCAGCAATATGTGTCATGAGAGTAGCGGAGTGGCACTGGGCGAGTCGCTGGGCATTGGCAAAGGATCGGTAAAACTTGACGACTTGTATGAAGCGGAAGTCATCATCATCCTCGGCCAGAATCCGGGCACCAATCATCCCCGGATGCTCACAGCGCTGCAAAAGGCTAAAGTAAACGGAGCATTGATCATTTCTATCAATCCTTTACCGGAAGCAGGATTGATGGGTTTCGATAATCCGCAACAGTTGAAAGGATTGCTGGGAATAACCACTGCTTTGACTGATATTTTTTTGCAAGTCAGGATCAATGGTGATATGGCCTTGCTGCAGGCTATTGAAAAACTATTGATAGAAGAGGATCAGTTGCAACCGGGAGACGTACTCGATCGCGATTTCATTGAAAAGAATACGATCGGATTCTCTGAATTGGTGGCTCATCTGCGGGAGCAGCAGCTGGAAGACCTTGTAAAAACATCGGGAATAGATGTGGAGCAGATCAGGGAAACTGCGCGTTTGCTTAGAGATAAGAAAAAGATCATCGTCTGCTGGGCAATGGGGCTTACGCAACATAAGAATGCAGTGGATACCATAAAGGAGATCGTGAACCTGCTGTTGATGAAGGGAAGTATCGGAAAACGAGGCGCGGGAACCCTCCCCGTACGAGGACACAGCAACGTGCAGGGAGACCGCACGATGGGCATTTATGAAAAACCTTCCGCTGCCTTTCTGAAAGCGCTTGAAGGGAATTTTCATTTTACTCCTCCAAAGGATCATGGTTACGATACTGTGCAAAGTATCATCGCGATGCATGAAGGCAGAGCAAAACTGTTTCTGGCGATGGGCGGGAATTTTCTTTCTGCAACACCCGATACCACCTATACAGCGCATGCACTGATGAATTGTGAACTTACCGTTAACGTATCTACCAAGCTGAACCGCAGCCATCTCGTTCATGGAAAAGAAGCGCTGATATTGCCATGCCTGGGAAGATCCGATAAAGACATTCAGAACGGCGAGGAACA
>Ga0193753_10002728_pt1 | contig 13638 bp, 11 predicted proteins | sample H1c2metaG_FD_144925 | JGI IMG/M metagenome (GOLD analysis project Ga0193753, IMG submission 144925) | Soil microbial communities from a riparian zone of the East river system, Colorado, United States - H1c2 | ecosystem: Environmental > Terrestrial > Soil > Riparian zone | place: USA: East... | reverse complement strand
TGCGGCAACAACAATGGTAGCATAACAAGTTCTGCTACCGGTGGGATCGCTCCTTATCAATACAATTGGTCGAATGGAGGTGTAGGCTCAAGCATCAGCAATATTCCCCCGGGAAATTATTCTTTGACTGTTAAAGATGCCAACAACTGCAGTTTTGTTAAAAACAATATTACAGTAGCCGATAACAATGTGCCCGTTGCCGTTTCGTTGGGCAATGATACAAGTGTGTGCAAGGGGCAAACCCTATTGCTTTATCCTGGCGTATTTACATCATACAGGTGGCAGGACAATAGCACTAGCCCGACCTTCACCGTTAGCAGCTCAGGAAAGTATTGGGTAAGGGTTACTGACGCAACAGGTTGCAGTGGTATCGATACCATCAGCGTGATCGTAGATTGTTCGGGACTTTATTTTCCTGCGGCTTTTATACCAAGTGGTAATGCATCGAATAGAACTTTCGGCCCATTGGGCAACCTCGGTTCCGTACAAAATTATTCATTGAAGATTTATGACCGCTACGGTCAACTGGTGTTTTCTTCAACCAATCCCTATCAGCAATGGAACGGCACCATGAAAGGAGGTACTTATAATTCTGGTGGTTTTGCCTGGTTTACAACTTATAATATTATTGGCCAGCCAACGGTAGAGCAAAAGGGAATGGTGATATTAATAAGGTAGAAGTCAAAAATAAAAAGGAAGAACAGAAAATAGCAAGACCATCAATGATCATTCAATGGCAGCCCTCTTTTCTGCCATTCTATCCAATTGACATATTCATCGCCCTTGCGATGTACTTCCATGGTAATACAATCATTAACCGGACAAACAAGCTGGCAAAGATTGCAGCCCACACATTCCTCATCAATTATTGAATAGGTGTTATAAGGCTTGCCATAGTCCAGCCGGATGGACTGATGTGAAGTGTCTTCGCAGGCGATATAACAAAGTCCGCAGTGAATGCATTTATCCTGGTTGATCTTAGCGATATGATGATAGTTAATGTCGAGGTCTTCCCAATGCGTGATGGTATCAACAGATCTTCCGATAAAATCATCCAACGTCTTGAATCCTTTTTCATCCATCCAGTTGTTCAATCCTTCGCACATGTCTTCCACGATCCTGAATCCATTTTTCATGGCAGCAGTACACACCTGCACATTACTTGCCCCGAGCAACATGAATTCAACAGCGTCTTTCCAAGTTTCGATCCCGCCAATACCGGAGATAGGAACGGTTCTTGTCAAGTCATCCTGTGCGATCGTGGTGAGCATTTTCAACGCGATAGGTTTTACTGCAGGACCGCAATAACCACCAAAAACAGATTTACCCGCAACATAAGGATTGGGTACAAGTGTATCGAGGTCAACACCGGTTACTGATTGTATGGTATTGATCAACGACAAAGCATTCGTTCCTGCTTTTACGACCGACCTTCCTGTTGGAACAACAGAATGTACATTGGGCGTGAGTTTGGTGATCACGGGTATCGTAGCGGCTTCCATCACCCACTCTACAACCATGCAGGCTATTTCTGGATCTTGTCCGACAGCAGCACCCATACCTCTTTCGGTCATACCATGCGGACAACCAAAATTCAATTCAAAACCATGCGCTCCTGTGTCTTCAACTTTTTTGATGAGTTCGTGCCAGCTCTTCTTGTCATTATCCGCCATCAATGAAACGATCATCGCACGGTCAGGAAATAATTTTACGCACTCTTCAATTTCCCTGAGGTTTATTTCAAGCGGCCGATCGCTGATCAATTCAATATTATTAAATCCCATCACTCTCTGCCCGTTGTAATCAACGGCAGAATATCTTGATGAAACATTTTTCACCTGTGAGCCTAGTGTCTTCCATACCACACCGCCCCAGCCTGCTTCAAATGCACGAAGCACATTGTATTTTTTATCAGTCGGAGGTGCGCTCGCTAACCAGAAAGGATTGGGAGATTTTATTCCTAAGAAGTTCGAAGAGATGTCGGCCATAAAATTATTTTTTACCACAAAGCACCGTGGTTAATTAATATTCAAGTATGAGATAATAGCAGCGGCACCTTCCTTGCCGGCTTGAACAGCATCCACAACTTCCTTCCCTCCATTTACACAATCGCCACCTGCAAAAACACCTTTGATATTTGTTGCACTATTTTGATCGATGCTGATCTTTCCGGACTTGTTGTTGATGTCATTCTCTTTTACCAATGCCTCAAAAGGCATTTGCCCCGCAGCCTTGATCACCATATCAACATTCAATGAAAATGTTTCCCCGGTATCAACCGGGCTTCTTCTTCCGCTTGCATCCGGTTCACCCAATTCCATTTTACTGCAAACCAATTGTGTTAGCTTTCCATTTTCGCCGATCAATTCTTTCGGCGCGGCCAGCCAGATGATCTTGCAACCATCCATCTTGGCAATATCCAGTTCAACTTGTGTACAAGGTTTTTCATTTTCTGTTCTGCGATATACCATCGTAACCTCTTTTGCACCCAGGCGCTTTGCTTGCGTGGCTGCATCAATTGCTGTCATACCCATGCCGATGACCGCAACATTGTCGCCCACTGCGATCTTATCGTACCCTTTATCTCTAATGTCGTAAATGAATGTTATCGCATCTTCAACACCGGTCAACTCTTCGCCCGGAATATCAAGCTGCCGCGCTAAACCCACACCAATACCGAGATACACAGCATCATAGTTTTTTTGCAGATCAGCTAATGAAATATTTTTTTCCAACTCCTGGTTGTATTTTACTTCGATACCGCCGATCGATAAAATATAATTCACTTCATCTTCGCAAAACTGCGGAGTAACTTTATATGCGGCAATGCCATAGGTCATCAGTCCACCGCCTTTTGTTTCTTTTTCATAGATAGTAACGTCAATGCCTTCTCTCGATAATACATGAGCACAGCTTAATCCTGCGGGGCCAGCACCGACTATCGCAACCTTCTTTCCATTGGAAGGCTTTCGATCAAATAGTTGCCATTTTGCTGCCATCGCCTTTTCGGTTGAATAACGTTGCAGCTTTGCAATGGGTATTGCTTCTTCGTCCATCAGGTTGAATACACAAGCGCCTTCGCATAATTTTTCAACCGGGCAAACCTTGCTGCAACCTGCCCCCATGATATTTGATGTGAAAATGGTGTGGGCACTCCCTTTTACATTATCCGTTGTTATCTGTTTGATGAATTTCGGAACATTGATACCAGTCGGACAACTTTTGGTACAGGGCGCATCATAACAAAACAAGCAACGATTGGCTTCCACCAATGCAGCGTCCTTTGTTTCGAACGGCGGGTGAATGTCGCTGAAATTTTGTTCGTATTGATCTTCGGATAATCTGTTATTTGTAATTGCCATATTTAATAATTTGCAAATGTCCAGATGTGCAAATGTGCAAAAGAGCCCACGATCGTCATTGGCATATTTGCAAACCTGCACAATGACACATTATAATTCTACAAGCTTACCATAAGTCTCCGGTCTTCTATCTCTAAAGAATTGCCATGTGCTTCTTACTTGTTCGATCATATCCAGGTCAAAATCCGCTATCAGCAGTTCATCATTGTCTTCACTCGCTTGCGCAAATATTTGTCCGCGTGGATCCACAAAATAACTGCTGCCATAAAATTTACCAAGGTTCCATGGCTTCTCTTCACCAACACGGTTGATGCAGCCCATGAAATATCCATTAGCAGCGGCGTGCGCTGGTTGTTCCAGCTTCCATAAATACTGTGATAGTCCCGCAACAGTTGCAGATGGATTGTAAACGATCTCGGCACCATTCAAACCCAAGCATCTTGCGCCATCGGGGAAATGACGATCATAACAAATGTACACGCCTACTTTTGCATATTTAGTTTGGAAAACGGGATAGCCGAGATTGCCTGGCTTAAAGAAAAACTTTTCCCAGAAGCCACTGGTGTGCGGAATATGATTTTTGCGATACTTCCCAAGGTAGGTTCCGTCTGCATCGATAACTGCTGCGGTATTGTATAATACACCGGCCTGTTCTTTTTCATACACCGGCACGATGATCACCATATTGTATTTTTTGGCGTATTCCTGCATCCGCTCTGTGGTAGGACCAGGAACCGCTTCAGCAGATTCATACCATGCTTTATCCTGCCCGGGGCAGAAATAAGGTGTATTAAAGATCTCCTGGAAGCATAAGATCTGTACACCTTTTTTTCCAGCTTCTTCGATAAGCGGAATATGCTTTTGCACCATCGCTTCTTTAATTTCTTCAATGGTTCCTTCACCTTCTGTTATTGGCAGGCCCATTTGGATGAGTCCTGATTTGATCATTCTTGGCATCGTTGTTATTTTAAATTTTAAATTATCTGCGCAACCTTGTTACGCTTTATAAATTTACCGAATCCTTTTTCAATCTTACACTCATTATTATCTATCGCAATTTGGCCGCGAAGTAAAACGGTTTTCACCTTGCCCGTCAATTCCCAACCTTCATATCCGCTATAATCAACATTCATGTGATGCGTCTTCGCTGACAAAGTATGTTTTTCATTTGGGTCGAAGATCACGATATCAGCATCACTTCCAACTGCGATCGTTCCCTTTCGGGGGAACATGCCGAATATTTTGGCCGGATTGGTGCATGCAACTTCTACGTATTTATTTAGTGTGATCTTATTCTTTGCAACACCTTCGCTAAACAACAACTCCATCCGGTTCTCAATAGCCGGGTGACCATTCGGTATCTTGGAAAAATCATCCTTGCCCATCAGTTTTTGCTCCCATTTAAATGGACAGTGGTCGGTTGCAACAACCTGTACGAGACCTTGATTGATGCCCGCCCACAAAGTAGCCTGGTCTTTTTTCTCACGCAGTGGCGGACTCATCACCCATTTGGCCCCTTCAAAATCTTTTTCATACAATGATGCGTCAAGGATCAAATATTGAATGCAGGTTTCTACAAACATTTTTTGATTGCGCCTCGTTGCATTGCGTACCGCGTTCAATGCGCCTTCGCAGGTAAGATGAACGATGTAGCCGGGGCAACCGGTATAAGATGCCATGTCAACAAATCTCTCGCTTGCTTCGGCTTCTGTTATTTCTGGCTGAGATAAGTAATGATACAGCGGAGATAATTTTCCTTCCCCCTTATGTTTGCCGATAAGATAATCGATCATATCTCCATTGGTAGCGTGTACATTGATCAATCCACCGCATTTTTTCACTTCTTCCATCAACCCGATCATCTGCCGGTCATCGATCATTAACGCACCTTTATAAGCCATGAAGGTTTTGAAAGAAACAATTCCTTCATCTTCGACAAGGCCTTTTATTTCTTTTTTCGTTTCATCGTTAAAATCAGTAACTGCCATGTGAAAGCTATAATCTCCTACACAGTTATTGTCACTTCTGCCTCGCCATTCTTCCAATGCGCTCCTCAAACTATTGCCTTGCTTTTGCAAAATAAAATCGATCACCATTGTGGTGCCGCCATATAAAGCAGCCCTGGTACCGGTTTCGTAATTGTCGCTGCTGAATGTACCCATGAATGGCATGTCGAGGTGAACATGAGGATCGATACCGCCGGGGAAGACCAATTTACCTGCAGCATCGATCTCTGTATCTGCTTTCACGTTTAGGTTCTTGCCAATAGCAGCAACCGTTTCGCCTTCGATAAAAACATCGGCCACATAGTTATCTGTGGCGGTGATGATGTTTCCGTTTTTGATTAAGATGCTCATCTTCTTATTTCTTTTTCGTCAACATTAAATATACCAAACCGCTCACTAAAAACCCAACAAACCATGCATAATTATATAGGTGAGAGATCCATTCAGGGAAAGCCTGGGATGAAATCACTTTTATCTGCAATAAGAAGCCCGGGATATTTGGTACGATCCCGCAAAGCAGAGCGATGATCGCCTTTGAATTAAATCCGCCGCTAAAAAAATACTGCCCTTTATGGCTATACAATTCATCAACGTTCAATTGTTGCTTTCGAATGAAATAATAATCCGCGATCATGATACCCCCGATCGGTCCCAGCAAACTTGAATAAGCGATCAGCCAGGTGAAAATATAACCATTGGGGTCTGCGATCAATTTCCATGGAAAGATCAGGATGCCGATGACACCAGTGATATAACCGCCTGTTCTGAAATTAATACGTTTGGGAGACAAGTTAGAGAAATCGTTTGCCGGGCTCACGATATTTGCAGCGATATTGGTGGCCAGCGTAGATAGCGCCACAGCGATCATTGCTATGCTTACCAATAGTTTATTCGAGAATTTCCCGGCAAGCACAACAGGATCCCAGATGGTTTCTCCGTAAATAATAAATGTAGCAGAAGTGACCACCACACCAATAAAAGCAAATAATGTCATCGATGGTGGAAGCCCGATTATTTGTCCGCGTATCTGTGCTTTCTGAGTTTTTGCATAACGTGTAAAGTCCGGGATATTCAAGGAGAGTGTTGCCCAGAAGCCGACCATGCCGGTTAGCGCCGGAAAAAAATATGCCCAAAAATCGGCGCCTCGAAGTTTCGACGGTTGATCAAGGATCGGCCCCAGTCCATGTCCTGCATTGATCGCCCAAAACAATAATGCCAATGCAGCCAGTGGTAAAAAGAACGCTTTGAAGACCAATAATTTTTTTATGCTCTCTACGCCAAGATAAACGATGAACATATTGAGCAACCAGAAGAGAAAGAAACAGATCGCTGGCCCTGTTTGTAAACCAAATGAATCGGGAAAGATCTGTGGCAATGTTGCTAATGATGGGATCCAAAGTTTCATCATTTGGTATAACGCAAAGCCACCGATCCATGTTTGAATGCCGAACCAACCGCAGGCAACGATCGCTCTTAACATTGCTGGAATGTTGGCACCGTTGGTTCCAAAACTTGCTCTTGCAAAAACTGGAAATGGAATGCCATATTTTGCTCCGGCATGCCCGTTCAATATCATCGGGATCAATACAACTGTATTACCAATAAAAATGGTGAGGATCGCCTGCCACCAGTTCATCCCTCCGCCGATAAGTGAACTCGCGAGCATATAGGTGGGTATGCACAAGCTCATGCTGATCCACAAAGCTGCATAGTTCCAGGTGCCCCAGGTACGCTTGTCTTGCGGGATGGGGGCAAGGTCCTCGTTGATGAGAGAAGTGTCAGTTATGTTTTGGTTCTCTGTCATTCAAAATATTTGTAGTGGTAGGTTTTTACGTCTATCAAGATACCATTTTTTAGTCTTTTATGTTTTACGGGTAATCGTTTATCGTTATATTCTTTGTAATAGCTATAGTGAACCGACTTGTCTGTTATTGTAATTGCGCCATGTGGGTTATCACTGACCTGTTGGTCGTAGCTATAGCTTTCCACCCTGAACAACAAGTCTTGTTCATTGTAGTAATAAGTTGCTTCAGTTTTTTTGATAGTGTGCCTATATGTGTCATACGCGCTGTAGCCAGCGATCCGGCCTTTTTTATCCCAAGTAAAATAAGTTATCCAACGAAACATTTGTGTAGCGTCGTCAAAATTTTCTCGCTTTACCAGTAACGAATCCTCGTAGTAAAGTTTCATATTAACATAAAATAGAGAATCGTCGGAATAGTTATACTTATACAATAATTCCAGTTTGGTCATTTGCCCTTTTACGTTATAAGTCTTTGTGCCACTTTTTTGCGTGCCTGTACTGTTTCGATAAAAATTCGGGTCATCCGGGTCACTGTATGTCGTATCGTTCCTCCAAAACTGACCGTACCTATATACTCTTTCAAGGTAATAAGGTAAGATACCTGCAATGCTACGGACAGTCCTGTTAAGGGAATGGAATTGTTCCTTCCCAACTGTATCATAATCTGTTACTTGCCAACTGCCACTTTTGTCGTTTTTTGTCAAACGGACCAATACACTATCGGTTGTCATTTTTCCCTCGTTTATACGAAACGAGTATTCTTCAGTTCTTTTAAGGTAGGTTTGATCGTAATTGCGGATCATGCTATTAAGAACTGATTCGGGATAAGCCTGGCCAAAAGCATACACAGCATCAATTGTCAATAGCAGCAGGAATAGTTTGTATCTCATTCTTTATGGATGAATCAAACTACCGGATTGCATACTCATCAGCGATCTTTATCGCTTCGCCGATAAGGGCTAGTCCTTCATCAATTTGCTCCTTCGTTACGCAAAGTGGCGGCGCTATAAAAATATAATTCCATCTTACAAAAGTGTACATCCCCAGCTCTTTTATTTTTGCAGCAACCTTGTTCATCACCGCCATCTCATCTGGCTTGGCATTGAATGGAGCCATGGGCTCTTTAGTTGTTCTGTTCTTCACGATCTCAATACAGCCCAGTAAACCAGTATTCCTGAATTCGCCGATGGATGGATGTTGCGCCTTCATCTCTTCAACACGTTGCTCTGCATATTTTCCCATGGCTGCTGCATTTTCGATCAGGCCGTCGTCTTCGTATATCTTCAATGTTTCCAAAGCTGCGGCGCAACTAACGGGGTGTGCAGAATAAGTGAGCCCGAGTGCAAGCACATTGTCGTCAAATTTTTCGGCGATCTTATCACTCACCATCAAACAACCGAATGGCAAATAGCCACATGTTAATCCCTTTGCCATTGCGATCATATCAGGAATGATATCATGATTTTGAAAACCAAACCATTTTCCCGTGCGCCCAAAGCCACTCATTACTTCATCCATGATCAGTAATATGCCATGCTTGTCGCATATTTCTCTTACTGCTTTCAAATAACCAGTTGGATATTTCAAACAGCCGGATGAGCCGGATTCACCTTCCAATAAAATGGCAGCGATATTCGCTGGACCTTCAAAAGCGATCGTGCGTTCCAATTGCGCAACCGTTTCTTTTAATAAATTTTCTTCGCCATAATCCCAGCGATAAGCAATAGGAATATCAATATGTACAAAATTCGGCGCCTGTTGAGCATCTACCGGAAGCTTGCGTGGATCTCCGCTTGCCGTCATTGCACCAATTGAGGCACCGTGATAAGATTGATATCTTGTGATGATCTTATGACGACCAGTAGATAAGCGTGCCAGCTTGATAGCGTTTTCGATTGACGTAGCGCCACATAAAGTAAAGAACGCTTTATTCAGATCACCCGGACATATCTCGGCCAATTTCTTTCCCAACTCTCCTCTCACTTTTGTAACGCAACTAGGCGTAACATAGGCCACTTCCTGCATCTGCTTTACCACAGCTTCTGTTACCCGTTGGTTACCATGACCGATGTTCACGTTCATCAAGCCTGATGAGAAATCGATATAACGTTTACCATCGTAGTCATATAAATAAACACCTTCGGCATATTTAACCGCGATCGGTGCGATGCCTTTTTGTTTGCTCCAGCTAAACAAGGTATAGTCCAGGTTATTTTGGATGATCTCTGTTGCTTCGGATAATGTTTTCGTTTCTGACATAGATTTTTATTTTTGCCGCTATCTTCTGAAAGGAGGCAGCGAAAGTTTGTTAGTCTCTATTGAAAAGTTTTCGCCTACTTATTTTGGTAGATCATACCCGAAAATCTTTTCTGTTTTTCTCACCTTTAGTGTATGAGTTTTTTCTACCAGGTTGGTCGTGAAACTATCCATTTTAGGTTTAAATACGGGTAGGATGGCCATCCCATTTCCGAAATAATAACGAATACTTTGGATCTTGTCGTCAGCATTTTTGGGATACTTGCATTTCAGCAAATAGTAACCAATACTGTTGAGTTCAGACCAAAGATAGGACTTGCCTCCCTTTGTATTCAGTCCCAGATCATCATAAGTTACAATCACTTTTGCATTTGTTGCCTTGATAAGAAGAACGACAAAGACAATAAATAAAATTATAACGGAAAAAATAATTGTTGCAGTCATGATATTATAAGTTTATTTAACTGTCCATTATTTGATATTACTAGCTCATCCAATTCACTCCAGCTTCCGCGTTCCACTTCGTCGTACTCTTCTTCAACTTCGTCCAAAACTCGATCGAACTTTTTCCCGTGATATCTCCAACACCGAATTTGCTTTCATTCCATCCGCCAAAAGAAAAAGGTTCTCTCGGCACCGGCACGCCCACATTCACGCCGATCATACCTGCGCTAGCCCTGTCGATTATATACCTTGCCATGCCACCATTTTGTGTGAACACACTTGCCGCATTGCCATAAGGATTTGCATTTTCGATGGCAAGGGCTTCGTCAACAGTATTGGTACGCATGATGGAAATCACCGGGCCGAAAATTTCTTCGGTAGCAACGCTCATGGCTGGTGTTACAAAATCGATAACTGTCGGACCAACATAGGTTCCATTCTCTTTTCCTTTCACTTTTGTATTGCGGCCATCCACTAAAATTTTGGCGCCGTCTCTTTCCGCTTCGCCGATAAATTTTTCTATCCTTTCCTGTGATGCTTTATTAATTACAGCTCCTAAATTTTCCCCCGGAATGATCTTCCTTGCTTCTTCACATATCTTATCGATGATCGCATCTACATTTCCCACGCCGATCATCGCAGATGCCGCCATACAACGTTGTCCTGCGCAACCGCTCATCGATGCAGCCACATTTTGCGCCGTCATCCCCGGTATCGCATCAGGCAATACCATCAAATGATTTTTTGCGCCGCCCAGGGCCAGGCATCTTTTATAGCTGGAAGTAGCACGTTGGTAAACGATCTTCGCTACCTTGGTTGAACCCACAAATGATACGGCTTCGATCGAGGGATGATCACAAATTGCTTCCACTATTTCTACATCACCATGCACGATATTGAATACGCCGTCTGGCAAACCAGCTTCTTTTAATAGCTCAGCCAATCTTCCACAACAAAGTGGAACTTTCTCCGATGGTTTCATGATCATGCAGTTTCCAAGGGCAATGGCATTAGGTAATGTCCAGTTGGGAACCATCGCCGGAAAATTGAAAGGAACGATCGATGCCACTACGCCAAGTGCAACGTGTTCTGTCCTACATTCTACACCCCTGCTTACTTCCAGCACTTCGCCGGTAACAAGTTGAGGTAACGAGGTCGCAAATTCAGTAAGTTCGATGCATTTTTCTATTTCAGCAACTGACTCACTATAGGTTTTGCCGTTCTCTTCGCTGCACAACTCGGCCAACTCTTTCAAATGTTTCTCCAATAAAGTTTTATAGCGAAAGAAAACCTGCACCCTATCCTTGATGGGTGTTCTGCTCCAGGTTGGGAAGGCTTTTTGGGCTGCCTTCACTGCGTCATCCAGGTCTTTACTGGTTGACATGGGAACCGTAGAAAGCAGGTTGCCATCGAGTGGGGAAATCACCGCCATCGTTCTTTCTGAAGCGGTATTAACGAACTTGCCGCCGATATAGTTTTGTAGCGCTGCGTATTTCATGTTGATGAGTTAAATTGTAGATTTTGTAGAAAAAAGTAAAGGGTAAATTTAATTCATTTTATCGGCAAGATTCGACAAACCGAAGGGTTGAGCCAGTTAAATTTGATAAAACTCAGATATGCGGGAAGTTTCTATTTCTTTTTGGGAGCAGTTTCGGCACTTTCATTTTTTTCATTTATCAACAAATAAATTGATCCGATGGTTATAATTATCAATGGAATAATAACGACCTCACCAACTGATTTTGCACCTTCGCCTTTACCGAATATCACAACATCCCAAAATACATATGCGGCATAGCTACATAAAACCAGTACGGAAAGGGCAAGTTTAAGACCCCGAGAACCATTTAGGCGGATATATATAACCCACAACAAAAATACCGTCAGAGCAAACGCGACTATCTTCCCGGTTAAGCTTTCCCTGATACCATGAATTCCCAAATCCAAAATTGTGCTAATCAGTATCCCCATTGCCCCCATGCCAAAGAAAAAGGCCAGAAGCTTATTATTGGGCATAGCTTCGGTGACATTCTGCTGTTTATGACTGCGGGTTCGTTTTTGTGGCCGCTTGCCGCCTTCATCGGAGTATTCTTGTTGATCATTTTTTGGAGGAATAGGTGGAATATTTATTGAGGTGTTCGTTATCCCAGCAACCGCTTTCTTATCTTCCGGATCTATTTCATCCCCGATATTACCTGCCGAAGTGTAATCAGAAATATTACCCTGAGATTCATTTTGTGCAATGTCAGCATTAAACCCGATCTGATTATGTCCAATATAAGGCATTCCCTGATGGTTGACACTGGTAGAAGAATCATGATCCTTTCCTCCCTTCAATTTCTTTAGCTCTGTTTCATTCTGTTTGATCAACGCCTTAATATCCTCGATCTTATCATCGCAAAGCAGTTTCTCATCCGGATCACGTGAAATTGTTCTTTTATGCTCCCACTGTTCCAATTGCTCATTTTGCAATTTGAGTGTTTTTAAAAGGCTTTCTTTTCTGTTTGACATAGTTGATAGTTTATAGTTGAAACAGGAATATTAATCCACCTTTTTATCCAGGAATTTGTTTAGATCCGGCTGGGTCTTTTCAATTGCTTCCAGGACGGAAACTGAAGATTCGAAATGTTGTTTCCTGTCGCTTTCATTTACGTTGCTTGAAAAAACACTTGCCGATGAATATACGGTATTTGCTCTTTGTGAAGCATAACACAAAGCATACAAACTTGCAAGCGATCCGCTGCCACTACCCATCAAAGCGCCTAACACGAATACACCCGGGGCAACATCTGCAACCTTTTTCAGGATTTTTCCAAAACCACCAAGACCAACACTCTCCTTTTTCTCTTCGGGATAAGCGAACATATTTTTCTCTTTTTCTTTTCCTTTTTTTACGTCAAGTACGATGATGCGATATTTTAACCTGGAAGATACTTTATTGTCTGACCCCTTGCTGGTATTCAGTGAGATCAGGGATCCTGTTACCACGTAATCGAGTCCTGCCGCTTTCCCCTGTTCGATATATTTGCTGTTCCTGTCATTTTCATCAACAGTTTTATTAGGGTCAGTAAGGTCCGACAAAGGCGCCACTACCAGGCGTTTTGAGGAGCCGCCGGATTTATTTACCCCATTTGTAAAATCACCAAGACTTACCAATGTATATTTACCCTGTTCAAGAAGATTCTCGCGGATCATCTGGGCGATCATGGAAAGCGGATCGGAGTTATCGATGTATAGATCCTTTTTCGCGTCACTCTTTTTTCCAATTTCCGACAGGTAGGTTATAGTGATTATTCTTTTACCTTCTCCTTCAAATTGGATCTTGAGCAATCCTTCATCAAGGCTAAGGATCTTTTTATCAACTGGTCTGCCGCTGGAAAAATGTTCGGTAAGCACATTTTCGGCCTCAACATATTGCCAGGTACCCTCATTCTTTACTTCAGTGTTGTTACATTTAGTATTGCCATCTACTATCTGGTAAGTGTTATTAACGTCATATTTAAGGATCCTCTCTTTTTCACATGGCATCATCACGAGGGTAAGGTTGCGAAGCGTATCATTTATTTTTTCATTGTATTCCGCAATGGTCCATTGATGCTTCGTTAGTTCAGCTATTGCCACAGGCGGCTTAGTCCGTTTCACCGGGCTTTTATCTTTTGCAAAATTGAAAGCAGGGACGGCAAAAGCGATCATGCACATTAACATAGGGGAATACAACTTTTTCATAAACCGTTATTTAGGGTTTTGGTAATGCTATATCAAATAA
>Ga0193753_10002727_pt1 | contig 13639 bp, 11 predicted proteins | sample H1c2metaG_FD_144925 | JGI IMG/M metagenome (GOLD analysis project Ga0193753, IMG submission 144925) | Soil microbial communities from a riparian zone of the East river system, Colorado, United States - H1c2 | ecosystem: Environmental > Terrestrial > Soil > Riparian zone | place: USA: East... | reverse complement strand
CCCGAGACTGATCGCAATATGCAAACCGACGCGACCATCACGAGTCCTCAATGCACCCGGCGTGAGCTTGACCCGCTGATTCGTGTCTGGGTTTTCAGTCCAGAGCAGGTCTTGGGGGAGGAGCGCACAGAAGCGCTCATGAATCTCGCGGATTGTCTCTACCGAACCGACGCGGCCCGCAACACCCCCGGCATCCATCCATTGCTGAACTGCGATATGCGCCTTGGCTTCGAGTTGGAGGTCACGCTTGTGCGGGTCGCTGTTGTAATCGTTCTTGAGGGCACGCTCGATGTCGACAGGAGGGTGTCGTGCCCCTCGATCAAATTGCTGTAGTAACAGTTCATCGCCCGCACCAAATCGGCGAGCGCAACGCGAATCCCTTCCGGAAGGCTGCGACGGAAACCAGCGGCGCGACTGGCAAGATCAATGGCCAGATCAGTTAATGCTCCCCGATGCCGGGATCCTTCGGCAATCAGCAACGGCTCCATCAGCGAAGGCTGCTCGCCGCGATCTACGGCATCCTTGATGTCCGGTTCTGAGTCCGCCTGATCCTTAATCATAATTGTAGATATATCATGCATTTATGATCCATTGAAAGATAATTAAGACCGGCCATATGTCCGGTATGGTGACTGGTTCGGGATTGATCGCAGCATCGCGACCGGCCGCAGCGAGCGTCACCAGAATGGCGTCGTCAGCATTCATCGAGGCTCCCGCAATACGCGTGGGACGGAAAGTGCGGCGGTCGCAATCTCCTGCTCCTTCCCGCATCCGCTAAACAGCGCGGGCGAGGTTCGCGCCAATGCTGATGCGTGCGTTGAGAGTGTGAACGTCTATTCCAGGTTCACGACCACCTTGCCCCGCGCATGGCCCTCTTCCAGATAGCGGATCGCCGCCGGCACCTCACTCAATGTGTAGCGCCGGTCGATCACCGGCTTCACCTTGCCGGCCTGCATGAGCTTGCTGAGCGTATTCAGGTCAGCCTGATTCAGTTCGGCAAGCATGAACACCAGTTGCTCGCTGACGAACGGTGACAGCAGAGCGGCTTTCAGCGGCTGCATCAGCGGCCCGAGCCACGGGTCCTTCGAGGAACCCCCGATCATGACGAGCGTGCCCGTCGGCTCCAAGACACGCCTGATCTCGGACAACGAATGATTGCTGACATTGTCGAGGATCAAGTCGTAGCGCTGTGCGCCTTGGGTAAAGTTCTGCTGCTGGTAATCGATCACGTGATCCGCGCCCAGCGATCGCACCAGCTCCACGTTCCGGGTGCTGCAGACGCCGGTCACTTCTGCACCGAATGACTTGGCAATCTGAATGGCGAACGTACCCACACCTCCGGACGCACCGTTGATCAGCACCTTGTGACCCGGCTTGATGTGCCCCTTGTCGCGCAGCGCTTGCAACGCGGTGATCGCGGCGATGGGCACCGCAGCTGCCTCCTCGAAAGTCACGTTGTCCGGCTTGAGCACCAATGCTCCAGCCTCGCGAACCGTTACATATTCGCCCAGGGCGCCGGTTCGGCCGCCGAACACTGCATCACCGGGCTTGAACCGCGTGACACTCTTACCAACTGCTTCGACGGTCCCGGCAAAGTCGACACCGAGCCGAGTTTCGGTCGGCGCACCGAGGCCCGTCCCCATACGCATCAAGTAAGGAGAGCCTCGCATGTAGTGCCAGTCGAGCGGATTGACGGCAGCAGCCCGGACCTTGACCAACACCTGGTGATCCGCAAGCGCAGGTTTCTCGATGGCCTCGAGCTCGAGCACGCTGGGAGAGCCATAACAACGATAGACGATGGCTTGCATCGCCGTCTTACCCTCGGGTACAGCAACTGGCGAACCGCAAGGAGAATCGTGGCTCAGTACCAACGCCAGTGATCCCAACAGCAGTGCCACGATCAGCCCAGTGATGGCCAGGATTCGTTTTGCTCGAGTCATGTTGGTAATGCCTTCTGCTGGCGTTGATTCTTGGCACTGTCCTCAGCACGATGGCAGCATCGATGCATCTACCAGTGCAGGCGCGACGCTTCAGACGCAAGCGCGGGGTTGCAAGGTTGCAGCAGCACGCCGCGCAGTCGCAGACTAGCAGGCGCATCCATGCGAATGCGAATGCGGCCGCCGGCCCCGATGCTGCAGCGAGGCACGTTCCGCTGGCGCGAGCCACGTCAGGCAAAGAGTACAGAGCACTTGTCGAGCAGCATGGGGGTGAGGAGGATTGCCCGCGACCACCTTTTCTGGCGAAATCGTCCCACCTCGCTCGCACCGGAGTCTGACTGATTTGTTGTAAAGTCTGCAGCTGGCCCGGCTTTGCAGTCGCCGGCGAGCAGCGTGAATTCACCGTTTTACGACAGCGATCTCGATCCATGAAGCTCTACACCTATTGGCGTTCAATAGCGGCGTTTCGTGTCCGGGCGGCTTTGAATCTGAAGGGACTGCACGCGCAGCTGCTGCCGCTGGACATCATCAAACGAGAACAGCATTCGGATGAGTACCGGGGGTTGAATCCGCAGCTGACCGTACCAACGCTCATTGAGGACGATGGGCACCGCCTGGTGCAGTCCTTGGCGATTCTCGAATATCTCGAGGAACGGTATCCGGACCCGCCATTGTTGCCGCGCGACATCCGGGCTCGCGCGTACGTACGAGGGATCGCACTCATACTCGCTGGGGACTCTCATCCTTTCGTGACACCCCGCGTGCACAGATATCTCGAAGGCGAACTGCATGTCGACGCGCCGGCAGTGGCCAAGTGGATGTTGCACTGGATGACAGCAGGGCTGCAGACCGTCGAAAGTGAGTTGACCCGTGCCCGGTACGCGGCCCAATGCTGCTGTGGCGACACGCCGACGATTGCAGACTTGTGCCTGGTGCCGCACGTGATCGCACTCGAGCAGGCGCCGGGCTTCGACTTCAGCCCGTATCCAACGGCACTCGCCATTGTCGAGCGCTGCATGAGTTTGGATGAGTTCCGCTCCGCCGCGCCACAGCAGCAGCCAGACGCACCCCTGCAATCCAAGGGCTGATCATTCTCGCGAGCTACTTGGTAGCAAACACACCCAGTGCAGGCGTCACCAACTGGGGATCGGCATCACTGCCGAAGCTCTGCAGATTGGGGGGTATGTGGCCGGCGTCGCCCACTGCGATAACCTGCGTGGTACCGTCCGGGCGAATTCGAATCATGGTCAAGCTGGCATTGGACACCGACAGCGCAGGCCACACCCGTGTGTCGACGCCGAGGGCCTTGGTTACGAAATACCGGATGACGTTGCCGTGGCAGACCAGCACATCGTTCTTGTCTGCATCAGTGGCCGCTACGGCGAACTTCGCGAAAGCCGTGTCCAAGCGCTGCTTGCAGGCAGTTTGCGCGGCCGCCGCGTCGGCAGCAGGGGCCGCCGAGGGCGGCGTGCATTCACTCAGCAGTGGTGATGCCGTGCCAGGCACTTCGGGAAGCAGCGCACGAATTTCAGCCGCGGTCTGTTGGGCACGCGTCAAGGTGCTCGAGGTGATGGACTGGAAACGAACCGGCAGCGCAGCGAGCCGTGCAGCGGTGAGTCGCGCCTGGGCGATTCCAAGAGGCGTCAGCCCTGGCCCAGCCTCGGGGTCGGCTTTCGGATCCGGTACATAGGTGCCATGGCGTACCAAGAAAATCGTATGGACGAAATTGCTCTCGGCCGCTTGGACCGCTATCGCAGTGCAGCTCAGCAGGCAGACGCACACAGCGCAGAGGCGCACCTTGATTCTGTGATGGAGGGTCGGCATGAAACTTCCTGGGCCAGGGAAATTGCCGGCAACCTGACATGGAAGCTGCAAGCCACGCAAGTGAAGAGTGTGCCAGATGGCCTGCACCTCACCTTTCATCTTTCAGGCCAGCGGTGCAAGAGCCTGCTGCTTTCCCCCAACGGGGACGAAGATTCCGTTGCCCTGCGCGTGGGCTGGCTTGAAGAATATTGACAGGATGACAGGATGACAGGATGACAGGATGGACTGGATGACAGAAAGTCCAGTCGTACGAACTCGAGGGGTGGATATCCTGGCTCATCCCGCAGAGCCTCGCTCGGACTCAACTCGCTCATGCAAACAGCGACCTGAACACGCGCGCTTCCGCCTGATCTGGGCGACAGCCGCCCGCGGCAAAAAAAAGGGGGCCTGCGCCCCCTTGTTCAAGTCACAGCCTTCTCAGTCGTTCTTGAAAGTATAGGAATAGGTCGAACCGTCATTCACATCGAGATTGTTGACGGTCTTCTGGTACGTGTTGTTGTCGCCCGAATCCTGGTAGCTGAAGCGCAGGTCACGCTTGGCGTTGCCGCCGCAGCTGAAGTTGGTGGTCCAGGTGGCATTGGCGGTCGCACCGGGTTGCAGCGTCACGTCATTGAAGCCCATCTTGGACCAGGTGAGGCCATTGACGCGGGACTGGCTGTCGTTGCCGTAGATGGTGATTGCGTGGGTATCGGTGTTGGTGAATCTCAAGGTCACAGTGCACTTCGCGCTGGCCGCGGCAGCAGCGAACATCATCACACTGGACAGTGAGAGAGCGAGTAGTGAGCGGTTATTCATGAAGTACTCCATCGATTGACTGGTTGAATTGAGGGGTTGGATTGAAGGGTTGAACTCGAGGACTGGGCACCGGCAGACGCCCGCTCGGTGTGCAGTCGCCTCGTGGCTGCGCTTAGTTGCCCGCACCGTCCGGATTGGGGCAAACCACTGCGTAGGCGACCTCGGTGACGCTGATGGCAATGCGATTAGGTGCATTGACCGTCGCGCCGAGGAACGTCAGCACCTTGGCCTTGAGGTCGGCCACGGTTCTTGGATCATCGAGCACCTTGATATCGAGCGGCGTGTTGCGGGGTACGGCGTCGAGTTGCGGCTGGTCGGCGGCAGCGACGGCGGTCAGTGCATCGGTGATGCGGAAGATGATCTTGTCCATGTGGACCGCGCGCACGGCAACGCCGTTGGGCAGCACTTTGCAGGCGACGATTGCCGGATGACCGATGGGATCCACGATCGGAACGTCGGCTTGCGCCAAGCCAGCAGCGAAGGTGGCGAGTGCAATTCCAATCGGAGCGGCGGCTACGCGCAGCTGGTGCAGGTTCAATTTCATGAGGTTTCTCCGTAGATGTTGATGGCAGCCTTTGCGGCCGGTTGCTGTTCACTGGGTCGTTGCTGCCGTGGCAGGCGATCCAGTGGTGAGTACCTTACGGAGCACACGAGCCGTCCAACATCCCGTGAACCGGTGTACCGATCCCCTGTTCCTGGTATGTCCGAGTGCAGCGGCGAGACTCGAGTTTTGGCGTAATCACAACTGACTTAAGTCAGTAGCAATCAACTGCATATGTGTTCGATGCTGAGCATTGGTGCCATTGCGACTTCGTGCCATGCATCGATAATGGGCAGTTCATTCCCGAGGTCGAACACGTGACCAAGATCATGATCGTCGAGGACGATCCTGCATTCTTCAATCGGTTTTGCCGGATCGTCATGTCGGAGCCCGAGTTCGAGATCTGCGCTGCTCTGTGCAATGGCGCGGCAGCGCGCGAGACGCTGGCTCACACCGAGCCCGATGTGTTGTTGATCGATCTGGACCTGCCGGACGTGAGTGGCATCGAGATCATTCGCGAGACGGCACAGCGCTATCCGCAGACCGACATCATGGTAGTGACCGTGTTCGGAGACGAAAAGCATGTGCTGGCGAGCATCGAGGCCGGCGCCACCGGTTATCTGCTCAAGGACAGCTTTCCGGACGAGTTCATTGCTCTCATCAACCAGCTGCGGGCTGGCGGCTCACCGATCAGCCCAATGATTGCACGCGTGCTGCTCAGGCAACTGCGTCCAATCGGCCGCACGCTGCCGGCAGAGTGCACCAAGCTCTCCGGGCGCGAGGTCGAAATACTCTCGCTCATCGCCAAGGGCTTCAGCTTCCCGGAGATCGGCAAACTGCTCACGATCTCCGCGCATACCGTCACGACGCACGTCAAGAAGCTCTATCAAAAGCTGGCAGTGCACTCGCGCGGCGAGGCGGTCTATGAGGCGACCAAACTGGGCCTGTTGATGCCATGAAACGGGCGATGGGACTGCCGGCGTTGCAGGCCTTGCACATATTGATGGCCGCGTTTGGCCTGGCGCTGATGGCATGCTTTTTCGTGGTGCTCTCGGTTCCGGCACACAACGGCGGCGCCCACACGCGCTTCGAGAAGGCGCGCCAGTGCATCGAAACTGCTGTGCCATTTCGCTTCAATCGCACCGGGCTCCACGAGCTCTTGGCCGGCGCGCCGCGCGCCGAGGCAGCCTGCCGCACTTGTCACGTGCCGCCGCTGTGAAATTGATCCGCCACGATGTCGAGCCTCTGCAGCGCGCCTGGTATGTCTTTCAGTACACCATACCCAGCGATTGGCAGGCAGGCGAGTCGCTGATGATCTACAGCCCGAGGCTTTCGGGCATAGGTTGGCAGCTGCGAGTCAACGGACAGATCCTGCGCGACAACCTGGACGATTGGCGCATGTCTTTCAATCGTCCAATCGTGGCTCGAGCCGCCCCGGGGCAGTTCCAACCGGGTGCGCAGATCGAAGTGGCGCTGGCGATTGCCTTCGAGCCCGCGCGCGGCCATTCGCTGGCACGGGTCAGCGTCGGGCCGGCCAGCGCTTTGGCACGTGCAGTGGTCGTGCGCCAGTACCTGCAAGAGACCATGCCCTTTGCAAGCATCATCATGCTGCTGGCGATGGGTATCTTCTTCTTTTGCTTCTGGCTGGCACGGCGTGCCGAGAAATTCAACCTGCTGCTGACGCTCTCTTGTGCCGCCTGGTGCATCTTCAATCTGCAATTCGTGTTGCCATCCTTCGACGATGTAGCCACTTCGGACTGGTACCGCGGCATCACCTCGCTGGCCATCCCCTGGATCATGTGGCTGCTGTATCTGTTCGTGCTGCAGATCGACCAGCGATTCTCGCGCGCCTTCAACTTCGGCATGCCGCTCTATGTCCTGGTCATGAGCCTGCTGATGCTGCCGATATTTCGGCTCAGCGCGGATGTCGGGATTCTCTACCAGGGATTGAACACCCTGGTGTGCGGATTGCTTGCCATGCGGGTCGCGTGGCTCGCGGTCACCAGCCGCAGCCTGGAGCTGCGCGTGATCAGCGTCGCATTGCTGCTGGTGATCGGCTGTGGCGCGCACGACGTGGCGATGCTGGCGCAGAGCATCGATGCCGAGGGAATCTTCCTGTTGCCCTACGGCAGCTTGTCGATGTTCGGCGCATTCCTGTTCGCGGTCCAACGTCGCTATGTGCGTGCCATCAACGAGCACGAGCAGTTGAGCAACAGCCTGGCGGAACGTCTGGCGGCACGTGAAGCACAGCTGCAGGCGAATCAGCAGCGCTTGTTGGAATTGGAGCGGGCCCAGGTACTCGCAGATGAACGCCAGCGGTTGATGCGAGACATGCACGATGGTCTCGGCTCCACGCTGACGGCATCGCTCGCCATGCTCGAGCAGGGCAATACCAGCACCAACGATCTGAAGAACGTGCTGCGCGAGAGCGTGGATGACCTGCGCGCAGTCATCGATTCGCTGGAACCCGTGGAGGGGGAACTGGACACGTTGCTGGCCAGCCTGCGTTTCAGGTTGGGCCGGCGCCTGGAACTGGCAGGTATTCATCTGGAGTGGGGCATGCACGACGTGCCGCGCCTCGAATGGCTCGGGCCGCCGCATGCCCTGCAGATCATGCGCATCGTGCAGGAGGTATTGACCAACATCCTCAAGCACGCTGCCGCCACCAAGGTGCAGATGTCTGCTAAAGCTCATGGTTCATGGATCGAGGTGCGGATTGCGGACAACGGCTGCGGCCTCAGCATGCCGGCGGCGCTGAACCAAGGTGGGCGCGGGCTGCGCAATCTCAGGCGGCGCGCGGAGAATCTGCAAGCACAGTTGCACATCGACTCACGACCGGCTGGAACCACCGTCCGATTGTTGCTGCCGCTGGTACGGGTCGATGTCGCAGAGTGTCCCGCGTCGGTCGTTGTGAAGGCGGGCGCTTAGCTGCGCTGGCCTTCGAACCCAGTGTCCATCGCGATGTGACCCTGACCGATGTTCCAGCGCCTGTTCGACCTTACTCGGTGGACGTGAAAGACTGCCCGAATCAAGTGACGCCGCACCGCTTTGGAGCGCGGGTCAATTTTCTCGCGTTGCCCTGACAGGATTTTCGGCACTTGGTACCTATTAACCAAGTGGCGGTCAACGAATTGCAACGAGCTTGTCGATTTGCGGGTGGAGCCTCGATTCGGCGTGCATTGCAGAATGCGTGCGCAATTTCAGAACTCTTTCAGACAAAAGTCAGGACTTCCGCACCTAGGTTGGCTGCAATTTGGGCTCGGATCGTCACTGAGGCCGCACGGCTGGGCGAGGGCGGTCGTGTTCTGTTGACAAAAAAACCACCAGACGCTGCGATAGGATTTCCGAGCTTGGTACATACCTCCTGGCGAGAAGTCGAAAATCAGCAGGGTACCGCTCATCGCGTCCGGCATCTCGCTATCGCGCATTTCGGCCTGTCGGAGACCCGGCAGTTGCTGCCTCGGAGGTTGCAGGTACGGTGGGAGAAGCTCTTGCGAGCATTCCACAGCACAGTTAGCCTTGCCAGCAGAGACGGCAACGACGCGAACAGCATTCAAACAATCAGATTCGCAGGTTTTTTCATGTTGGCCGTCGTTGAATCAGTCAGTGGTGCTTGACGGCGGTGCCTTGGATACAGGGAGAGAGTTTTTATGTGTCGATTGTGGGTAGTGGCAGGTGCGCTCCTCTTGTCTTGCTTTGGCGTAGCGCAAGCACAACAACCTGGCGGCGCGTCGGTGCCGCTCGAGCAGTTCACACGGCATGACGAGTATGGGGAGATCAAGATTGCTCCGGACGGTGCGTTCCTGGCAGCCACTGCAGGCAAGTACGGTCGCGCCAGGCTCGTATTTCTCGACTTGAAGGACCGAAAGCTGGTCAGCGGGGTTCAGGCGCCGCCAAATTTCGAGATCGTCGATTTCGAATGGGTGTCGGCCACTCGAGTGATCTACTTCATTGCCGAGCGCCAGCTGAGGCAGGTGCGTCCGACGCCCACTGGCGAGATCTTTGCAGTCGACCGTGACGGGCGGCAGTCTACGCAGATCTATGGTTATCGTGCGGCTGACCCGAGCCGCGACACCCGCTTGAACAAGCGCAAAGCGAGTTATGCCACGCCAGAGCTCATCAGCACGCTCAAGAATGACGACAGGCACGTGCTGATTGCCGAGTATCCGTGGATCGAGCGCGGCAACGAATACTATTCCAATTCCGATGCCAAGCCGCTGATCGTGCGCTTGGATGTCTACACCGGCAGGAAGACGCAAATAGGGTCAGTGCCGCTACGGAGCGCAAATGTCCTGGTGGACTTGCAGGATCAAGTGCGCTTCGCGGTCGGTTACAACGCTGATTCCAAGCTGGCTGCACTTTGGAAACCCCAACCTGACGCCGAATGGCAGTCGTTCGAGCTTCCGGGATTTCGCGAGGAAACCATCATTCCGCGCCGGCTGACTGTCGACAACAAAGGAGTGCTTGTGACAGGTGTGCGCGAGGGCGAATCGCTGGCGGCACTGTATCGCATGGATTTGCAGAGCCGGGCTGTGGAAAAGTTGTATCAGCACGCTGAAGCCGATGTTTCTGAGTTGGTCACTGACCTGAATGATGGGTCCGTGGTGGGAGTGCGGGTCAATGCGGACAAACCCGAGCATCACTGGCTGGCCGAAGATGCGCCGACAACGCAAATGTACAAGATGCTCGAACGGGCGTTTCCGGGACAGGTCGTGAAAATCAGCAGCAAGACTGAGAACGGTAATCTGGTACTCGTCTTCGTCAGCTCGGACGTGAATCCGGGCGAGTATTACTTGTTTGATACTCAGACAAAGAAGGCAGATTTCTTGCTGGCCGCCAGGTCTTGGATCGACCCGCGAGTGATGCGGCCCAAAGAGATCGTCAGCATCAAAGCGCGCGACGGATTGGTCCTGCATGGTTATCTGACGCGCCCGGCAGCGACTGGACCGCAACCACTGGTAGTGTTGCCACATGGCGGTCCGCATGGCGTGCGTGACGATTGGAGGTTTGACTGGGAGGCACAGCTGCTTGCGAATCGAGGGTACGCTGTACTGCAGGTGAACTTTCGAGGCAGCGGTGGTTACGGAGTAGATTTCGAGTCCGCTGGCTATCGTCAATGGGGCGCGAAGATGCAGGATGACGTGACCGATGCAACCCGATGGGCGGTCACGAACGGTGTGGCGCAAGATGATCGCATCTGCGTTTATGGTGCGAGCTATGGCGGCTACGCAGCGCTGATGGGTGCTGTCCGTGAGCCAAAGTTGTATCGCTGTGCAGTCGGTTATGCAGGCGTGTACGACCTGGAGCTCATGTTTACGGCTGGTGACATCCCAGATTCCAAGCTCGGCCGCAGCTATCTCGATAAAGTGTTGGGTAACAACCAGAGTGAATTGCGAGAACGATCACCGGTGCACAACGCCAGCCGCATCGAGGTTCCGATTCTGTTGGTGCATGGCAAAGAGGACGGGCGTGCCGACTACCAGCATGCCAAGCGCATGAAAGCTGCGCTCGAGGGGAGCCAGAAGTCATTGGAATGGGTGGCTCTCTCAGGTGAAGAGCACGGCGCGTACGATGAAGAGACGCGCCGTGAGGTGTACGAGAAGCTGTTGGCCTTCCTGGATCGTCATTTGTCATCTGCTGCGGCGGCTGCAGCGCCTTGAGCCTCGGAGCACAGAGACGAACGGTAGTCACGGGCCTCGTTGCGCGCGGTGCCCGTTTTGCTCGGGTGACAGCGCATGATGCGCTGAGGAACACGTCGCTGCGACCCACGCTGGCGCGGGCGCGGTAAACGTCATCGCTTGCTTGTGCAGCGGATGCGTGAAGCTGATGCGCCACGCATGCAAGCACAGCGGCGGGGCGCCGACGGCGAGCGTCTGACTGTCGCCCAGAACGTTGCCGCTGAGGTAGGCAGGGTCGCCGTGCACGGGCCATCCCAGGTGCCACAGATGTACCCGTATCTGGTTGGTGCGACCTGTCAGCGGGCGTGCTTCCAACAGGCTGGTGCCGTCAGCGTTACGCTGCAAGACCCGAAACTCGGTGCATGCAGGCAGTCCGGCGGCCTGATCGACGGTGCGCGAGCCGAGCTCACCGGCATCGGCGCTGATCGGTGCGTCGCAACTGAACTCATCGTCGGCGGGATGACCGAGCACGCGTGCCAGGTACGTCTTGGCCACTTCGCCGCGTGCGAATTGCGGCTGGATCTTGCCGGCGATGTACTGGGTGCGAGCGACCACGAGGACCCCGGTGGTATTGGCATCCAGCCGGTGCGAGGGGCGTGGTTTCTGCGGGTGATACAGCGCATCGAGAACGTACTTGAGTGTGTTGCGATGAAAACGCCCGCCTTCATGCATGGGCAGCGGTGCCGGTTTGTTGACCACGATCAACGCAGCGTCCTCGTACAACACCTCCATCTGCATGTTCACGTCCGGCTCGATCAGCGCCGGAAATTTGTGCCGATAACGCTCGCCTGCGCGCACCACCTTGTCGACGCTGCTGGGTTGGTCTTCGGCATCGAGCAGCAAGCCTTGCGCACAACGCTCTGCCCAGCTGTCGGCAGAGATGTGCGGAATGACACGGCACAGTGCGTCCAGCAAGCGCAGCCCATCGCAGGCTGCCGGAATGTGCAACGGTCGAAAATGATCGAGTGGCTGACTGCCAGGTAGCGGCAAGATGAGGCGGCCGACTTCCTGGTTGCGACGTGTGATGATGACCGCCATCTGCTCCGCGGGACTCTTGAAGCAATACGGACAGCTGTTGCCCGCCTGGTAGTTCTCGTGCTGCTGGTCCGCGCTGCTGAGTGGTGTACGACAGTTGAAACACTGTACCCACTGTGCCTGCTGCAGGCAGGGATCCAACCCGGTGCGCTGATCGAACACGAAACACTCGCCCTGGTAGTGGGCGCCGCCGCACTCTTCGAAATACTTGAGAATGCCGCCTTCGAGCTGCGAAACGTTCTTGAAACCGCTGCGCTCCATCAAGGGCCCGGCCTTCTCGCAGCGAATGCCGCCGGTGCAAAAGATGACGACGGGTCGCTCCTTGAGCTCGGGGGGCAGCTTGACCAGTGCCTCAGGAAAGTCACGAAAGTGCTCGATGCCGATCGCGAGCGAGCCCTTGAAGGTCCCGAGCTTCACTTCGTAGTCGTTGCGCGTGTCGAGCAGCGTGATCGGACGGCCTTCGTCCAGCCAGCGCTCGAGCTCGCGCGGCGGCAGCTTCGGTGAGGTCCGCTGCGCCGGGTTGATACCCTCGACCCCGAACGCAATGATCTCCTGCTTCACGCGCACCAGCATGCGTCGAAACGGCTGCTGCTCGCTGCCACTGATCTTGGGCTGCAAATCCTCGAGTCCCGGCCAGCTGCGCAACTCCGCGAGCAACCGGTCGACCTGCTCGGCTTCGCCGGCGACGAACAGATTGATGCCTTCCGGGCTCAGCACGATCGAGCCTTTGAGATTCCAGCTCTTGCAGAGCGCGAGCAGCTGCGTCCGCCGCTCCTTGAGGCCGGACAAGGGCAGGAACTTGTAGGCGGCAATGCTGAGAATCGGGTTCATCGCTGGCAAGCAGGTAGCGCAAGGGCCGCGAGTCTAAGGCTTGGATCGCTTGCGGGGTGAATTCATTGCACCAGGCGCCAGTGATGTGTCCCAGGATATTCATCCTGTCCAAACTTTTGCTACCGGATTGCTCGACGTGAAAACGCGCTTCAGCACGGGCAAGTGTGGCAGGGAGCCCGATCGCCCGTTTCATAACTAGACGCGCGGCGTGTTCTTTCGCCATTCGGTGGTTGGCAGCATCGATTGCGAAGTATTGCAACAGCACGTACATCACCTCGATACACTATCGAGCGCTCATCCAGGCGATTACACTTTGCGCCGGGCCCGACACGGCCTGCGCCATGCTCGGCGTGAAGTTGTCGCCGCCGGACTGAATCAAGAAGAATCAATGCGAGCGAGCACGCAACGTGATTGGCTTGACCGCCGCTCGGCACGGCCGACGTTGCTGCGTCTAGGGGAGGGATGCGATGTGGAGTCACAGCTACGTTCCGATCGATGACAATCTCGCGTTGTCCGCTACTGCGGCGGCGCTGCCGATCTTCGTCCTGCTGCTGGCGTTGGCAGTGTTGCGCCTGGCAGCGTGGAAGGCGGCTCTGCTGGGGTTGGCGACCGCAGCTTTGGTCGCAAGCGTGCTGTATGGCATGCCGGCCAATCTGATCCTGAGCTCGGCGCTGTACGGTGCTGCATTCGGATTGTTTCCCATTGCCTGGATCGTCTTCTGGGCGGTGGTCCTGTATCGACTGACGGTGGAGACTGGCCAGTTTGCAGTCATCAGGGATTCTGTCGGCCGCCTGACGCAGAATCGGCCGATGCAGGCGCTGTTGATCGCGTTCGCGTTTGGTGCCTTCATCGAAGGTGCGGCGGGCTTTGGCACGCCCGTCGCGGTAGCCGCTGCGATGCTCACTGGGTTGGGCTTCCCGCCGTTCTATTCCGCCGCGATCTGCCTGCTGGCCAACACTGCACCGGTGGCGTTCGGTTCGATCGGCACTCCGCTGGTG
>Ga0193753_10002726_pt1 | contig 13643 bp, 10 predicted proteins | sample H1c2metaG_FD_144925 | JGI IMG/M metagenome (GOLD analysis project Ga0193753, IMG submission 144925) | Soil microbial communities from a riparian zone of the East river system, Colorado, United States - H1c2 | ecosystem: Environmental > Terrestrial > Soil > Riparian zone | place: USA: East... | reverse complement strand
GTTCCCCGACAGCACCGAAACCGCCACCAGTCCATGGTCCTCAATCGACTTCGACACATCCGTAGGCAGCGGCCCCGAGTTGCCGATGCAGGTCGTACACCCATACCCCACCACCTGGAACCGAAGCTCATCCAGATACTGCATCAACCCGGACTTTACGTAGTAGTCCGTCACCACCCGCGAACCCGGCGCCAGCGAGGTCTTCACCCACGGCGGCGTGCGCAGCCCTTTCTCCACGGCCTTCTTCGCCAGCAGACCAGCCGCAATCATCACATAGGGGTTCGAGGTATTCGTGCACGAGGTGATCGCGGCAATCACGATGCTGCCATGGTCGAGATACTTGTCCGGATCGATGCCGAACCTGCTCCGTATCGAAACATGCGGCGCATCCAGACTGGGAATATCCCCACTCCCTTCATGCAGCGTAGCCACGGCAACCGTAGCCTCCTCTACCACCGGAGCCGAAGCTCCAATCCCGCTCGTCACATCGCCCGAAGCCGACGCCGTGCCACCCTCACCCTCCCACTGCACCATCTGCCGCACAGCGTTCTTATTCCCGTTCGGCCCAAGCAGCGAAGGCAGCTGCTCCTTGAAGTTCGCCCCTGCCTCCGACAACCGCACCCGGTCCTGCGGACGCTTCGGCCCCGCCACGCTCGGCTCCACCGTCGCCAGATCCAGCGAGATCGTAGCCGAGTACGCCGCCTCGGGCGACTCCGCCGTGTGGAACAGACCCTGCTCGCGGTAGTAAGCCTCTACCAGCGCGATATGCTCTTCTGTCCGCCCCGTCAGCCGCAGATAGCGCAGCGTCTCCGCGTCCACCGGGAAGATCCCGCACGTCGCACCATACTCCGGAGCCATATTCGCGATCGTCGCCCGATCCGCCAGCGGCAGCTCCGCAATCCCAGGCCCATAGAACTCCACGAACTTGCCGACCACCCCCAGCTTGCGCAGCGCCTGCGTCACCGTCAGCACAAGGTCAGTCGCCGTCGTCCCCTCCTTCAGCTTGCCCGTCAGCTTGAACCCAACCACCTGCGGCACCAGCATCGACACCGGCTGCCCCAGCATCGCCGCCTCGGCCTCGATCCCGCCCACGCCCCAGCCCAGCACGCCCAGCCCATTCACCATCGTCGTATGCGAATCGGTCCCGACCAGCGTATCGGGATAGGCATATACCTTACCCTCCGCATCCGGCTGCGTCGTGAACACGACGCGAGCAAGGTACTCCAGGTTCACCTGGTGGCAGATTCCCATCCCCGGCGGCACCGCCGAAAAATTATTGAATGCCGTCTGCCCCCACTTCAAAAACGCGTACCGCTCGCGATTCCGCTGGAACTCGAGCGCCGCATTCATGTCGTACGCCTTCACCGTCCCGAACTCGTCCACCTGCACCGAGTGATCGATCACCAGCTCCGCCGGCTGCAGCGGGTTGATCTTCTCCGGATCGCCCCCCAGCACCCGCATCGCATCGCGCATCGCAGCCAGGTCCACAATCGCGGGCACCCCGGTAAAGTCCTGCATCAGCACGCGGGCGGGCATGTACGCAATCTCGCGCGAGGGCTCGGCCTTCGGGTCCCACGACGCCAGAAAGCGAATGTCGTCCGCCGTCACGCTACGCCCGTCCTCATGCCGCAGCAGGTTTTCGAGCAGCACGCGAAGCGAAAAAGGAAGCCGCGTCAGGTCGACCCCAGTTGCTGTCAGCGACTGCAGGCGAAATATCTGGCAGATCGTGGAGCCGGAGGTGAGGGTAGACTGACTTTGGAATGAATCAGGATGGGTTTGGGTCGGCATATTGTCTTCTCCGACGCGCATCTTTTGAGAGCGCGAATGTTAGGGCTGTGGGCGCAGCATTCTCCCGCCGCGAGCGACGGGGGAAGCCTATCAAATTTTCGAGGAGGAAGTGTGTTAGCAGCGACCGCGGTCAGGGCGACCGTGGCGAAAGCGCTTCGTGTTGGGAAGACAGCCTGCCATCGCTTTCATTCTACTGCGATTCGAGACACGTTGGTAGAGTCCTCCGATTCCCTCTCGAACCAAAAACGCATCTCATTCACAAAACGCGGGTTTAGCAATCAGCGGGTTTAGCAATTAAGAGGAGATACACCGGATGCTCACCTCAATGCAAAGATTTACTCATAGCTCCCTTCGCAGTTTCGCCGTCGGCATCGGAATGCTCGCCGGCATAGCGGCACTCTCAGGCTGCCACAGCGGACCGAGCGCCGTAGCCGCCGCCAACCAGTCCGGCCAGGATCCCACCGATGCCAACATGGCACCGGTAGACAACACCCAGCCTCAGGGCTTCGCAGGGCAGACTGCCGCACCGGTTCCCGCAGGCCAGCCCGCGCGAGCCCCCTCCCAGGGTGCCCCGATTCAGAACGAGAGCCAGCAGTACGCCCAGCAAGCTCGGCAGAACGCGCCCGTCGCGCAGCAGCCAAACGACCAGCAGGAACCGGCCTACGCCAACGATCAAAACGACCAGAACTACGATCCCAACTATGACCAGGACGACGAGGACGACATCGACGCCGGCCAGCAGGCCCTCGAAGCCGACCAGCCGCCCCCTCCCCTGCCCGTCTACGAGCAGCCCGAGGCCCCCGCGCCCAACTACCTCTGGACCCCCGGCTACTGGAGCTACGCCCCCGTCGGCTACTACTGGGTTCCCGGCGCCTGGTGCGCCGCTCCCTACACCGGAGCCCTCTGGACCCCCGGCTACTGGGGCTTCTACAACAATCGCTATCGCTTCCACCACGGCTTCTGGGGCCCGCACATCGGCTTCTACGGCGGCATCAACTACGGCTTCGGCTATGGAGGCTCCGGCTATCGCGGAGGCTACTGGCAAGGCAACAACTTCTACTACAACCGCTCCGTCAACCGCATCAATGCCACTCGGATCACCAACGTCTACAACCGCACCGTCGTCGTCAACAACAACTACACCCGCATCTCGTACAACGGCGGCAGAGGCGGCCTCCAGGCCCGTCCGCAACGGGCGGAGCTGGCAGCCATGCGCGGTCCACGAAACCCGCCCATGTCCGCCCAGATCCAGAACCAGAGACAGGCTGCCCAGAACCGGCAGCAGTTCTTCAATCAGAACAAGGGCCGTCCGGCGATGGTCGCCGCTCCGCGTCCCTTCGTCGCAGATAGGAATATCCGTCCGGTAGCCCGCCCAGCCAGCCGTCCTATGCCGGGTGGCCAACAGCCACAGGTCAGACCCGGTCAGCCGGGTAACCCTCAAATCCAGCCCGGCAGGCCAGGGCAGCCACAGGTCAGGCCAGGACAACCTGGCAATCCACAAGTCCAGCCAGGTCGGCCAGAACAACCTGGACAGCCGCAAAACAGGCCCGGACAACCCGGCAACCCGCAGATTCAGCCCGGCCGACCGGGGCAGCCCGGACAACCCGGACAACCCGGACAACCTCAAGTTCATCCTGGACAGCCTCAGGTTCGGCCCGGACAGCCCCAGACCCGCCCAGGCCAACCCGAAGTCAGACCCGGGCAGCCACAGCCAAACCAGCCCGCAAAGCCGGGACAGCCGCAGATTCGCCCGGGACAGCCTGAGACAAGGCCGGCCCAACCACAGAACAGGCCCGGACAGCCGCAACTCAACAATCCGCAACAGCCAAACGTCCGGCCCGACCAACCACAACTCAGGCCCCAGCAGCCCAACCAGCCCACCCAGCCACAGGTCAGGCCAGCTCCGACGCAGATGATCAGGCCAACGCCTCAACCGCAGAGACCAGTCCAACCTGAACCCCAGCCGCGGCCAGCGCCTCAACAGCAGATAAGGCCCACACCGCAGCCTCAGCCAAGACCCGTCCAGACGCAACAGCGTCCCGACTTCCGGCCCGCCCCGCAAGCGCAACCCCGGCCGGCGCCGCAGCCAAACTTCCGGCCGGCGCCGCAGCAAAGGCCAGCGCCACAACAGCCAAGACCACAGCCCCAATCGCGTCCGACGCCATCACCACGGACGCAGCAACCGCAGGCTCCCCGGCAGCAAGAGGGACGCCCACGCTGACACCACGCTGTACCTGCAAAGGAAAGGCCCGCGATCAGCGGGTCTTTTCTTTGCTCCAAACACATCGCTACTCCGCTTCTGCCCAACCATGATCACAGGCATCGCACCGCCATTGGTTCGTAGGCTCAACCGCCTCCAGCATGGCCTCCTGCGCTCCACACTCGGGACACACTGGCTCAAAGAAATCCTGCGGAGTCTCTGCCTCCGCCCTGAATCGCTCCTCCACCGGCTGAGACAGAAGAGCCGCCGCCCGCGCCGCATCTCCCGGCGCAACAACCACTCGAGGCCCCCTCTGCGTGCTCTGCCGTCCCAACGCGATGCTCTCGATTCCTGCATCCGCCAGCGCCAGGTAAGCCGCCGAAGCGGAGATGCCATCCTCAAACTCAAACACGCACTCCGGCGGAGCCGAGGCGGCAAATCCAGCCAGATCCTGCCGCGAATCCTCCTCCTCGTCCTCCGCGACCTCCACCGCAACCGGCTCAGGCGTCAACGAAATCCCCCGCCGCGCAATCTCCGCCTTCAACGCCTCCTGGGCCGTCTCCGTCAGGTCCGCCATATTGCGTCCCAGCGCAATCAGCTCCTTATCGCCGAACTCCCCATACAGCCGAACCAGTCCCTCATACTGCGCCGCATCGCCAATCATCGCTCTCTCCAGACATCAGTATGAAGATAGCAGCGCGAAATAGCAGCTATTCGCCAAAGGCGATCTGCCAAAGCAGCACGACATTCAACGTAACGATGATCCCCACCGCAACCCACCCCGCCACCCGCGTCCGCGTCACACTGGCAAAGCTTTTCATCACCGAGCTCCGGCTGGTAAGGATCAGTAGTGGAATCAGCGCAAACGGCAGCGCGAAGCTCAGCACCACCTGCGACAGAATCAGGATCTTCAGCGGGTCGAGCCCGATCGCGATCACAATCATCGCCGGGATAATCGTAATCAGCCGCCGTAGAAAGATCGAGAACTTGATATCCAGAAATCCTTCGATAATCACCTGCCCGGCCATCACCCCCACCGTCGACGATGACAGCCCGGAGCAAAGCAGCGCCACGGCAAACACGATCGCCGAAACCGGCCCCAGCAACGGCCCCAGCGTGTAGTACGCCTCTTCGATCGTGGGCGCCTTCCCGCTATGCACGAACGCCACCGCCGCCATTACAATCATCGCGGAATTAATCAGCCACGCACCGTTCATCGCAAGAAACACATCGATCAACTCGAACCGCAGATACTTCTTCCTCCGCGAAAACCCCTCCACCTTCGGCTGCGTCGCCAACTCCGTCAGCCGCGGCTGCACCAGCGCCGAATGCAGATAGATCACATGCGGCATCACCGTCGCTCCCAGCATCCCCACCGCTACATACAGACTGCTATGAAAGTTCTTCGGATCGAGTGAGGGAACCAGCGAATGAAATGCCACCTGCCGCCAGTCCGGATGAACCAGAAAGATCTCGAACCCATAGCACAGCCCGATGATCCCCACGAACGCCATAATCCCGCGCTCCAGCCACCGAAAGCCCGCAAGATCCAGCGCAAGAATCAGAAACACCAGCACCGCCGACACCAGCGCCGCCGTAATCATCGTCCCCGTCCGCGACCATCCATGCGCCAGCATCGCCGGCCCCACCAGCAGATAAAATCCCAGCGCCGCCCCCAGAAACTCCGCCAGGTCCGTTGCAATCGCCGCAATCTCCGCCGCCGCCCACAGAAACAAGGTGACGGGCCGCGAAAAATGCTTCCTGCAATTCTGCGGCAGCGTCAGCCCCGTCACAATACCCAGCTTCGCCGACAGATATTGGATCAGGATCGCCATCGCGTTTGACCACAGCAGCACCCACAGCAGCCGATACCCAAACCGGCTGCCGCCCTCGATATTCGTCGCAAAGTTGCCCGGATCGATGTACGCGACCGAGGCCACGAACGCTGGCCCGAAGTACGTCCACATCTCATTCCGCCGAAATCGGGGCCACATTTTCTTCTGCTGCCTAACTAAAACATTAGTCATGCCTAAATATTATCGTAGTGCTAAGCTAAGTCAAGTACGATCTATGCCAAAGTTACTTTCGAAGCCGCAACCAGCGCCAGAATCCAGAGGCAGTGCCACCGTCGTCTCCGGCAGCGAGGCCATCGATGATTACCTCAAAGCCATCTTTCAAATCAGCGGCCGCGCCGAGCGCCAGGTCTCGAGCACCGAGATCGCCAGCCACCTGGAGATCACTGCCGCATCCGTCACCAACATGCTGCAGAAGCTCGCCGCGCTCAACCCGCCCCTTGTCGCCTACGAGAAGCACCGCGGCGTGCAGCTCTCCAAGGCGGGGAAAAAGCGTGCCCTCGAGATCATCCGCCACCATCGCCTGATCGAGACCTTCCTCCACCAGATCCTCGGCTATCCCTGGGACGAGGTCCACCAGGAGGCCGAGCGCCTCGAGCACTTCATCTCCGAGCGCTTCGAAGAGCGCATCGCCGCCAAGCTCGGCCATCCCGAGTTCGACCCCCACGGCCACGCCATTCCCGCGCTCGACGGCTCCCTACCCAGCCACGAGCCGCAGTCCCTCTCCCAGCTCCGCCCCGGCCAGGCCGCAAAGGTCGCCAGCGTCTCCGACAAGGATCCCGAGATGCTGCGCTACCTCGCCACTCAGGGCATCCGTCCCGGCGTCAAGCTCACCCTCAGCGAGCAGCTCCCCTTCAAAGGCGCCTACCAGGTTCGCATTGGCACCTCGGCCAAGCCGACCCTCCTCAGCCAGTCGCTCGCCGAGGCAATCTCCGTCGCAGTCAAATAACCCAGACGTTTGACTTCACCCGCAGCGATGCCTAGCCTCGAATCACAAGCGAAATTACGCGGACAACAGGAGAGCGCAGGCGGATGAAGGTTCTGGTAATCGGTGGTGGTGGTCGGGAGCACGCCCTCGTCTGGGCATTGCAGCGCAGCGCACAGGTCACGGAGGTCGTCTCTGCCCCCGGCAACGGCGGCATCGCCCAGATCGCCCGCTGCATCCCCGTCGACGTCAACAACCTCGCCGCCATGGTCGACATCGTCGCCACCGAGCAGCCCGCCCTCACCATCGTCGGCCCCGAGCTTCCCCTCTCCCTCGGCCTCGTCGACGAGCTGCAGCGCCGCAAGCTCCGCGTCTTCGGTCCCACCCAGGCCGCCGCCATGCTCGAAACCAGCAAGGCCTTTGCCAAACAGTTCATGCTGCGCCACGACATCCCCACCGCCGCCCACGCCATCTGCACCACGCTCGACGAGGTCCGCGAACAGCTCCACCGCTTCTCCGTCCCCGTCGTCGTCAAGGCCAGCGGCCTCGCCGCGGGCAAAGGCGTCGTCATCTGCCAAACCCATCACCAGGCCGAGTCCGCCGCCGCACAAATGTTCAGCGGAGACCTCTTCGGCACTCAGGAGTCCGAGGTCGTCCTCGAAGAGTTCCTCACCGGCGAAGAGCTCTCCTTCTTCGCCCTCTGCGACGGCACCCACGCCATCGAGATCGCCTCCGCCCAGGACCACAAGCGCGTCGGCGAAGGCGACACCGGCCCCAACACCGGCGGCATGGGAGCCTACTCCACCGACGGCATTGCCACCCCCGCCATGCGCCAATGGCTCCTCAGAAACGTCGCCCAGAAGGTCGTCGACGGCATGAGGTCCGAAGGCGACGAGTTCCGCGGAATCCTCTTCATCGGCATCATGATGACCCCCCGCGGCCCCATGGTCCTCGAGTTCAATACCCGCTTCGGCGACCCTGAAACCCAGGCCATCCTCCTGCGCATGGAAACCGACATTCTCGACCTCATCAACGCCTCCATCGACGGCAACGCCGCCCTGCTCAGCGTCAAGGTGCGTCCCGGAGCGAGCGCCTGCGTCATCGCAGCCAGCGGCGGCTACCCCGGCAAGTACGCCTCGGGCAAGCCCATCACTGGCCTCTCCGAGCCCATCACCCCGGACGTTGTCGTCTTCCACGCCGGCACCGCCCTCAGGGACGGCCAGCTCGTCACTGCGGGTGGCCGCGTACTCGCCGTCACCGCCATCGCCGCCGACCTCCAGGCCGCTCTCGACAAGGCCTACGCCGAGCTCGCAAAGATCTCCTTCGAAGGCATGCAGTACCGCCGCGATATCGGCCACAGAGCCCTTACAAGGACACACGCATGACCCAGCCAGCCCTCACCGCCGCAGACCTCATGGCCTGGAACCGCACGACCGCGGACCGCTGGCGCAGCCTCCTCTCCAGCCATCCCGAAGCCCTTGTCCTGTCCTGCGACATAGCGGGCGTCAAATCCGTAGCCGAGCTCCTCCAGCACATCGTCGCCGTCGAACTCCGCTACGCCGAGCGCCTCGCCAGCCTCCCCGCGACCGACTACGCCGCCATCCCCTTCGACTCCGTCGCAGCAATCTACGCAACCCACGACCGTGCCCTCTCCCTCTTTGAGCAGCAGCTCGCCTCCACCGTCGACTGGGCCGAGCCGATCGACTTCGTCACCCGCAGCATGGGCCCTGCCCGCTCCACCCGCCAGGCCGTCCTCTTCCACGCCCTGCTGCACGCCATCCGTCATTACGCCCAGCTCGCCACGCTCCTCCGCCAGCACAATATCAAGCCCGACTGGCCCATGGACTACCTCTTCCTCCACATGGAAAAGCTCTAGAGCATATCGAGATATTTGCCGTTAGTGCTATGGCCTGACGGCTGGTCCCACTACGCGTGGAGCGGTCACTTCGTGACGTGTATACCCCCTTCGGGTCGAAGCTCCCGTTGGTCGCTGGAAGAATTCTTCAAGCCGACCATCGGGAGGCAGTAGGCGAAGCCGGTACACCCCCACGAAGTGGGCGCCGCCCGCGCAGGGCGCTTGAGCCCGCAACAAATTCTCATCTCCCGCCAAGTCCCTGCCGATGAGAGAACTGTACCGAAGATGCACACCATTTCAACCGGCAGAGTTCCAGGGAGACAGAGAGATGATCCGGCAAGCAATCAACTGCGATATGTGCGGAGCGGAAAAACAGGCGGTCACGAGTCACTGGTTCGTGGCCTACGAGCAGGGAGGCGAACTAAAGCTGCGCGGGTGGGAGTCCCCCAAGAACTCGCGCAAAAACGTGAAACACCTCTGCGGGCAAAAGTGCGTGCAGCGCCTCACCGCGAACTTTACCGCCTCGGTCATGGCTCCCGGACACGTCTCCGAGAGCAGCGTCGTCAAAGACGTTGTACCCGAGGTCATGAGCCAGCATGACGGAGGAGCATCCGACCGCGACGATATGCCCATCCTCGAGCGCATGGGCTACGACCGCGAGACCGCCGCATCTATCGAAGCCGAGTCCTGGGCAGGCCCGGCAAAGCCCAAGGAGAACGCCTGGGGCGCAGGGGCCAAACCGAAGGTCGAGCGCGGCGGCTTTATTAACTCCACCCGCCTGAAGCCGCAGACAGGCACCCGCATTCAACAGATGGCATAAGCTCCGCGAGCCTGCTCTCTCAAGCCGAAGCCCCCACCACGCTCCCTCGAAATAAGGGGGAGCGAAACCAAAAGCCGGGTGCCCCATTCATGCAGTCGCATGAATGGGCATTCGCGCCGCAGAGCGAACCCGAAGGCTTCCACACGCCCGAAACCCCTCCTCCATAAACTTCCATAAATTGACTTCCGCTAAATCGCTCCACTAGAGTGATTGTTCTATGCGAAGAGCAAGCCTCCTCCTCCTTCTCCTTGTGCTCCCTTGCCTCGCTCGCTCGCAGCAGCGCCCTGCCATCACCGGCATCGCCTTCCTCCGCGTCTACTCCTCCGACCCGGCGGCCTCGGCGAACTTCTACGGCAACACCCTCGGCTTCCACCCAGTCGAAAGCAACGGCCTCACCCGCTACTCCGTCAACGCATCGCAGTGGATCGAGGTCAAGCCCCTGCCCTCGCCCGCGCCAGCCTCCCGCATGGAGGCCGTAGCCTTCACCACCCGCAACGCCGCCGCGCTCGTGCGCTACCTCAAGGCCCACTCCGTCGAGATCATCCAGCCCATCGAGCACGGCACCTTCGGCGTGCATGATCCCGAAGGCAACCTCATCCTCTTCATCCAGAGCGGCATCCGGCCCACCGGGCTTCCCTCGCCCTCCCCCACCGCCACCTCCCACCGCATCATCCACGCCGGCCTCCTCGTCCGCGACCGCGCCGCCGAAGACCACTTCTACCGCGACCTCCTTGGCTTCCGCCCCTACTGGCACGGCGGCAAAACCGACGACCGCACCGACTACGTCAGCCTCCAGGTCCCCGACGGCAGCGACTGGCTCGAGTACATGCTCAACGTCAGCCCCGCCCCCACCCTCCACGACTACGGCGTGGTCGATCACTTCTCCCTCGGCACCACCCACATGTCCGACGTGGTCCAGGCCCTCGCCCGCAACAAATGCGCCGGTCCCAACTGCACTAAAACCCAGATTGGCCGCGACGGCAAGGTCCAGCTCAACCTCTTCGACCCCGACCTCACCCGCGTCGAGTACATGGAGTTCCAGCCCACCAACAAACCCTGCTGCTCCGACTTCACCGCCAAGCACCCCACCGAAACCGAAAGCCGCTAGGTCACTTCGACCTATTCACTGCTATGGCCTGACGGCCGATCCCACTACGCGTGGGGCGGTCACTTCGTGACGCGTATACCCCTTCGGATGGTGCTCCCGATGGTCGCAGCAAAAAAATCTCCCACCGACCAACGGGAGGCAGTAGGCGAAGCCGGTACACCCCCCACGAAGTGGGCGCCGCCCGCATAGGGCGCCTTACTTCTTTGCCAGAAGAATAGGTCGAAAGCCGCTAGTCCGCAGCCGTCTCGGTGCAGCATCTGCAGTCCTTGCAGAACGTGTGATTCATCCTATGGGCGGAGATCATCAGGATGCTCCCCAGCAGCGTGACGCAAACCTCCGCCACATGCGACGGCAGGCGATCGCCATAGAACGCCCCAAAGAAGATACAAAGCAGCCCCGCCCCCATCAGCAGCAGAACACGACGGCGCCCATGCGTCCGAAATCCCTGGATCAGCGCAATCGCTCCCAACGCCGCAATCCCCACCGCCATGCCCCGGTGGAACCGTTCCTCCGCCGGCATAAAGTGAGCTACGACGGCGGACAGCGAAATGAGAACCGGCGTCACCAGGCAGTGAACCACACAAAGCGTGGACGCCCACACTCCAAGCCTGTCCGCAGGAATACTGCTGATACGTTGCATCGCCTTCATAAAAATTTACTCTCTGATGTTGAGTTGATCTATTGCATCGCGACAGCGGGCAGAATTTCCGTCACATCCACCCACTGCGTCGGATACTCTCCCGTATAGCACGCCGTACAGAACGACGCCGGAGAGAGTCCGTCGGAGGACTCGCCCGTAGTGCACGAGTGCGTCAGCCCCGGCAGCGAGAGATACGCCAGCGAATCGGCCTCGATAAACTCGCATATCTCAGCCACGGACTTATTCGCCGCAATCAAATCCTTTTTGCTCGGCGTATCCACCCCATAAAAACAGGGCGAAATCGTAGGCGGACACGAGATCCGCAGATGCACCTCGGTCGCACCCGCCGCTCGAACCATCCGCACAATCTTCCGCGATGTCGTCCCGCGAATGATCGAGTCATCGATCAAAATAACGCGCTTCCCCTCCAGCAGGCTACGCACCGGGTTCAGCTTCATTCGCACGCCAAAGTCCCTCACCCGCTGCTCCGGCTGAATGAACGTCCGCCCCACATAGTGATTACGGATCAACCCCAGGTTGAACGGAATCCCCGACTCCGCCGCATACCCGATCGCCGCCGTCACCCCCGAGTCCGGCACCGGCACCACCAGGTCGGCAGACACACCCGACTCCCGCGCCAGCTGCCGCCCCATCTCCTCACGCGACCTCTGCACCCACCGCCCAAAGATCTTCGAGTCCGGCCGCGCAAAATACACATGCTCGAACACGCAGCTCGCCTGCTCCTTCGTCGTATCGAAGTAGCGGCTCGTCACCCCATCCTCGGACACCATCACCAGCTCACCCGGCTTCACATCCCGCTCGTACTTCGCATGCAGCAGGTCGAACGCACACGTCTCGCTGGCAAACACAAACGTATCCGGAGCACCATCCACCCCCGTGATCCGCCCCATCGACAGCGGCCTGAACCCATGCGGATCGCGCGCCGCGAAGATGCGGTTCCGCGTCATCATCACAATCGAAAACGCCCCCTCCACCTGGCTCAGCGAGTCCGCGATACAGTCCACCAGCGTCGGCCGCTTCGAGTGCGCAATCAACTGGATGATGATCTCCGAGTCGCTCGTCGTCTGAAACAGCGCGCCATCCCGCTCCAGCCGCTCCCGCGCCGTCCCCAGGTTCACCAGGTTGCCGTTATGCGCAATCGCAATCAAGCCCTTGGTCGACTCCACCGAAATCGGCTGCGCATTCAGCAGCGCCGAATCTCCCGTCGTCGAGTAGCGCGTATGCCCAATCGCCATATACCCCGGCAGCTTTGCCAGCACGTCATCGGTAAAGATCTCCGACACCAGGCCCATCCCCTTGATGTCGTTCACCTCGGTCCCATCCGCCGAAGCAATCCCCGCCGACTCCTGTCCGCGATGCTGCAGCGAATACAGCCCCCAGTACGTCATCCGCGCCGCATCCGGATGGTTATAGATCGCCATCACCCCGCACTCTTCGCGCAGCTTGTCGAACGGCGTCTCGTCGTCGTCATCCACGTCCACGTCAACCCCCTCACCCACCCCTGTCATCTTGAGCGAAGTCCCGAGCGCAGCAACGGACGAGTCGAAGGATCTGCGGTTGCAGTTGTCGTTGCTCTCTTGTTTGTCATTCCGCAGCGCAGCGAAGGAATCTGCTGTTGCAACTTCCTGTCCCACCACCAACTCTTCGCGCAACAGAAGATCGCTCATGCCGTCACCACCTCATCCGCAAGCTGCGATTCAAGCGCGCTCGACCACACTGGCTTTAGATCACTCACTTTTGTCTGAATAGCGCAGATTTGATGGTCAAACCATATCTCGAAATCAGGATCACCATCCACATCTGGCGATGAAACGGTGTTTCCGAGTTCCAGAGGAAACACAAATCCGAACTCATCGACCACTTCTTTCAGCTTTTGAAGATTTTCTGGGGAGCAAGTGACAATCGCGAGCGAACTATCTTCATTAAAAAGTTCTCTCGCTATCTGTTCTGGTGACGTCCCGTGCAGATTGATCCGTACTCCAATCTGTCTTGAGAAACACGCTTTGGCCAACGCTACCGCTAGGCCGCCATCGGAAATGTCGAATGAACAATTAATCAATCCACTTGCCGATAATGCCCTGAGCGCGTTGTGCAACTCATGTTCCTCAAGCAATTGAAGACTGGGAGGAGTACCCCACATTGTCTGAAGAACAGTTTTGGCAAATTCAGAGGAGCCAAACTCTCGCAAGGGATGGGTTCCCGTTGTTCCAACCGGAAGAGTGAGCAGAATAATTTCATCGCCCGCTCTCTGGAAACTTGACGGCACAGACTTCGTCACATCCTCAATAATCCCAACGATCCCAATCACCGGAGTCGGATAAATCCCCTCACCCCGCGTCTCGTTATAAAGCGAAACATTCCCACCCGTAACCGGAGTTCCCAGCGCCACACAAGCCTCGGCGATCCCATCAATCGCGCTCGAAAGCTGTGCCA
>Ga0193753_10002725_pt1 | contig 13650 bp, 15 predicted proteins | sample H1c2metaG_FD_144925 | JGI IMG/M metagenome (GOLD analysis project Ga0193753, IMG submission 144925) | Soil microbial communities from a riparian zone of the East river system, Colorado, United States - H1c2 | ecosystem: Environmental > Terrestrial > Soil > Riparian zone | place: USA: East... | reverse complement strand
AGCTAAAATTGTAATGGATATTTCATGAGCAACGGATATGCACGTTTCGAATGCAGGATTTGCGGCGAGCTAGTGTATTCTTCCATTCCCTTGGAGCAAGCCGCCGCTATACCGGCGGAGAAATCCGGCGAGCGATTGGTGGAATTAACGTGTTCGAGCGGACACAGCGACCAATACAGCGCTCGCGAAATCAAGCGGGCGGAGCCGAAGCCCGTGGGCATCGTGAAAGGAAAGCTGGCCAAAGCCGCTTTCGGCTGAGCTTTTCAAATTTCGAATTTTACGCCTTGCGCGAGCGGCAATTCGCTACCGTAATTCAACGTGTTGGTCGCGCGGCGCATATAGAGCTTCCAAACATCCGATCCGGATTCACGGCCGCCGCCGGTTTCTTTTTCTCCTCCGAAGGCTCCGCCGATTTCGGCGCCTGATGGCCCGATGTTGACATTGGCGATGCCGCAGTCGGAGCCGCGCGCGGACAAGAAATATTCCGCTTCGCGCAGATCGGTGGTGAAGATCGACGAAGCGAGGCCTTGCGGCACGTCGTTGTGGATGCGCAGCGCGTCTTCGAGATCGCGATAGCGCATGACGTAGAGAATAGGCGCAAAAGTTTCGCGGCGCACGGTTTCGGTTTGGCGGGAAATTTCAACCAGCGCTGGGCGAGCGTAATAGGCGTCTGAAAATTCAGGAAGGTTCGCGCGCTCTCCGCCTGAGATTTTCGCGCCGGCGGCGCGCGCTTCCTGCAAACTGTTTTGCATGAGCTCGAAGGCGCGCGCATCAATGAGCGGACCGACCAGAGTCGACGCGTCGCGCGGATCGCCGATCGAGACCGAAGCGTAAACTTGCTTCAACCGATCGATGAGCGAATCGTAAATGCTTTCGTGAATGAGCAGCCGCCGCAATGTGGTGCAGCGCTGGCCGGCGGTGCCCATTGCCGAGAATGCGATCGCGCGCAAGGACAGTTCGAGATCGGCGGAAGGACAAACGATGGCGCAGTTATTTCCGCCGAGCTCGAGAATCGCGCGCGCAAAACGCGAGGCGAGCAGCGGCGCTACTTCGCGGCCCATGCGGGTGGAGCCGGTGGCGGAGACCAGCGGGACGAGTGGATTGGTCACCAGCGCCTCGCCCAATTCTTTCGGTCCGTTCAACACCGACGAGAGCGCAGCGGGGGCTTCGCCGAATTTCAGAACCGCGCGCTCGAATAATGCTTGAACCGCGAGCGCACTCAACGGCGTTTTTTCGGATGGCTTCCAGACTACCGAATTGCCACACACCAGCGCCAAGGCCGCGTTCCATGCCCAGACGGCGACCGGGAAATTAAATGCCGAGATGATTCCGACGACGCCCAACGGATGCCATGTTTCGAACATGCGATGGTTGGGGCGCTCGGTGGCGATGGTGAGCCCACAGAGTTGGCGCGAGAGGCCGGCGGCGAAGGTGCAGATATCGATCATCTCCTGGACTTCGCCCTGGCCTTCGGAAAGGATTTTGCCGGATTCGATAGTGACCAGGCGGCCGAGGGTCGTTTTCGCCGCGCGTAGTTCTTCGCCTAACAAGCGCACCAGTTCGCCGCGCTTGGGCGGAGGCACATTTCGCCATGCGAGAAAAGCCGCTTGCGCGGCGCCAATGGCGGCTTGCGCCGCGCCAATGGTCGCGATCCGGACATGCCCAATTATCTGACCCGTGATAGGCGTCCGCACGTCCAGCGCGCCGCCTTGATATAGGTCTGGGGCTACGCCCAGTTCGGACAGTATCTCAGCAATCACGATCTCGCAATCAACTCTCAAACGCTACCATGGCTAGCAGGCGCATATGAAGTTGATCCGGCTCCTTTGTTTTCTGTTCGCCTCGATTACTGTTTTTGGCAAGGATCGCTGGACGGAGATCAACATTGGGCCGTTCTATGTCGACACGGACGGCGATACCGGTGCGGCGCGCGAGGTATTGACGCAGCTCGAGCAATTGCGCTGGGTGTTGGGCGGGCTGCTCGAATCCAAAGATTTGCAATCCGTTTGGCCGTTGCGCGTGATGCTCAGCGATCTTGCAAAAACGAACCCAACGACGTCGGGTACCGAATTCGTTTTGCAAAACGGGCAATATGTTTTGTTGACGGCGCCGGGCGCGCATCTTCCGCTGGGCCAGGTGGCGATCATTCTGCTCGAGGCGAACACGCCGCGAATGCCTGTGGATGTGGAGTATGGGCTGCAGCAACTTTTCGATACGCTCGAGGCGCACGGCAGTAAGGTGACCTGGGGCGGCAAGCCGGCGCATGCGGATTTGAATTGGGCGCGTATTCAGCTCTTCGCCACCAAGTTCGAATATGGGACCAGCTTTCATATTTTTTTGACTGCTCTAAAGGGCGGGAGCACGCTGCGCGCCGCCGAGCACAATGCGTTCGCGAAAGACGCCGCGGAACTGGAACAGGAAGTGGCGGCCAACCTCGCGAAAGGCGACTGGCAGGCGGTAGCGGTATCCGGGCGGCCGCTCGATCCGAGGCATGATTTTGGCGAGCACTCGCTGGATTCGAAGTTAGCGGACGTTTATGTCGCCGACACGCAGATCAGCGCGGATCCAAAGATGGCGAGGAAGGCGTACGAGGCGGCGGTAGACGGCGGCGGCGCAACGGCGGCTTTGGGTTATGCGGGACTGGCGCAAGTGACGAAGCTGAATCGAGAAGACCCGGCGTCGTTTCTCGAAAGTGCAGTGCGGGCAGGCAGCCGAAGCGCACCGGTCTACGTGGCGCTCGCGGAGGACGCGGATGCGGCGAAGGCGTTGCCAATGCTGAAAAAAGCGACGCAACTCAATTCGTTATGGGCCGAGCCGATTTTTCGGCAAGCGCAGTTTGCTTCCGGCGAGGACAAAGGCGCGCTGCTCAAGCGGGCGACGGAGCTCGATCCGCGAATTTCGCAATATTGGGTGGAGCTAGCGCAGTGGGAGACGACCAACGGGCATGCGTCGCGAGCACCGGGCAGTTGGTTGCGCGCCGAGGATTCCGCACGCAGTGAAGCGGAGCGGCTGCGTATCCACCAACTCCGCATGGACTCCGAGGAACAGCGGCTGGACGCGGCGGATGCCGAGCGGCGGCGGGAGCGAGAAGAATTGCACCAGGCCGATCAGCGCGCGCAGAATTCGGCGGCAGAACGCATTCGCGCCGCCGAGCAGAAAGCCAACCAGTCGGTAAACGCGGCGGCTGGTGCAGCCACACCTGGCGAGGTGGTGCCGTGGAGCGCAACGGTACCGCACAAGAAACTGCAGGGTGTGCTGGTGAAGGTGGATTGTTTGCACAGTGGGGCGCGGCTGGAGGTGAAGAACCGGGCCGGGCAGGTCACGCAGCTCTACCTGGCGGATAGGTCCCCTTTGAAATTGGCATGCGGCGTGCAGAGCGCTCCGCGGCCGGTTTCGATTTCCTATGCGGCACAGCCGGACGAGGACCGCCATACGGCAGGGGACGTGACGGAGATCGCGTGGCGTTAGCCGTGGCGACCATTCGCCCGGCGGCGGAAACGGATCTAGCAGCGTTGGACGAAATAGAGCGCGAATCGTTCGCGGATCACTGGACGGCGAAAAGCTTTCTCGAATATTCGTGTATTGTGGCGGAAATTGGTGGGGAAATTGTGGGATTTCTTGTTTCACGCGAAATTTTCGCGGGCAGCGACGATACACCACCGGAACGTGAGATCTTGAACCTGGCAGTCGCGACCCGCTTTCGGCGACAGGGTATTGCGGGACTACTCCTCGGTCATGAACTCGGGAAACGGGCCATTTATTACCTGGAGGTCCGGGAATCCAACGCCGCCGCCAGAGCGCTTTACGGGAAGTTCGGGTTTAGAGAGATCAATCGCCGTACCGGATATTACCGTCATCCCCCCGAAACAGCTATTGTCATGAAGATGAATTGATGCTAATTATTGGAGTGCGGGTGGCCAACTGGTGACCAATCCGCGAGTGAACTCATGCACTCAAACCCCTCCGGGCCAGATTCTTTCAATCCAAAATCCAAGAACCGATCCCGGCGAGGTCACTCTATCAAGGAGAAGACCGTTCATGGAGCAACACACGCAAGACGAAGACTTTAAGGCGCACCTGCTCGCTACCAGCGAGCAATTTCGGACGCTCGCCGAGCAGCATGCGCTGTTGAAACACCAGATAGAAGAGATCGAGTCCAAGCCCCACGTCACGGGGACGGACGAACTTGAGGAACAACGTCTCAAGAAGATGAAACTGCATCTCAAGGACAGGATGAATGAGATGCTATCGAATTACCGGCACGCGAGCGTGCATTAACGAATCAGCCCTAGAGCTTTGAGCTGCGACTCGGGCGCAGGAGGAGTGAACTGCGCCTGACCGAATGTCTGCTTGACATGACCGTCTTCGAGGGCGACGCCGAAGGGCGGGTCCACGAACGGAAACGCCTTTTTCAACTTGTCTAATTCCAAACTTGTTGTGGCTTTGAGATGCGTGTCGTGCAGGAAGCTGGCGGCCCATTGCGGATTGATGGTGGGGATAGAAACGACACGAGTGCCGGTCCAATCCATTTTCGACATGAATTTCGCGGCCGCGTCGCAGTGCGTACAGGACGGATCGTAAAAGAACAAGAACACTTTTCCCTCAGCGAGATTTTGCGGCTGGCCATCGACAACGATAGGCGTGGGAATTTGCGCGTGACTGCGCGTGTTGGCGTGGATGCCGAAGCTGGCGCCGGCAAAGACCAGTAACGTTGCTAAGGCGATGCCAGGGACGCGCAGGCTTTTCGGACTCGGCGACCAAGCTGCGGCTACCAGGCCTAACAAGAGAAAGACAGCGTCGCCAAGAAAGAAACCTGGACCCACCGTGCGTTTGATGAGCGGAAAGCAACTGCATTCCTGGCCGGCGAGCGCGGGATAGTAGTACGCTACCCAGGCCATAAAGAAGATCATCAAGGCCGAACCCAGCCAGCCGCCCCAGCGCCGCAGTTTTGGATTGAATAGCAAGAATGCTGTTAGTAGTTCCAGCGTGCCGAGTGTGGCAGCGCCCAACGGACCGAATCCACCGGGTACTTTCGCTTGCTCGAGCAGCTCGCCGGTCTTGAACGGACTCAAAACCTTCCATGCGCCGGAAACCAGAAACACAATACCGAGCAGAATGCCGCAAATGGCCGGCAGAGAGCGCTTCATCTGACTTAATTGTATTCTGTGGACTTAACCATGCGAGATCTGGGACTGGCGGCGCTCGCGCTGCTACTGAGCGGCGCGCTGTTCGCCGCAGATAGTAAGAAGATCGATAAGCAGGTGGCGGCGATCACCAAATCCGCCATCTTGATCGATACGCATAACGATATTCCGAGTTTTACCGTGGATGGCGCGGACATTGGCGCATCGCCGAAAACTCACACGGATATTACCCGGTTGCATACGGGCGGCGTGGGCGCGGTTTTCTTTTCGGTGTATGTGGCGGGTACCTATGTAAACGGGAATCATTCGGCGAACCGGACGCTACAGATGATCGACAGCGTGCAGCATGATATTCTCGACCGCTATCCGGAGACATTCAGCCCGGCGCTGACGGCCGCCGATATTGAGAAAGCGCATCGGCATCACAAGATCGCCGGGCTAATGGGGCTCGAGGGCGGGCATGCGATCGAGGACAGCCCGCGGCTGCTGCGCGATTACTACCGGCTCGGAGTCCGCTATATGACTTTGACGCACTGGAACACGAACGGGCTGGGGGATTCGACTACTGACCTAAACAATCCGCAGGTTCAGCATCATAACGGGCTGACGCCGCTCGGTAAAGAAGTCGTACACGAGATGAATCGGCTCGGCATGATGGTCGATATTTCGCACACCGCGGACAAGACGTTCTATGACGCGCTCGAGGCGAGCCAGGCTCCGATCATCGCTTCGCACTCTTCGTGCCGCGCGATTACGAATGCGGCGCGCAATATGACGGACGACATGATCAAGGCGCTGGCAAAGAAGGGTGGCGTGATTCAGATCAATATGAATTGCGGGTTCCTCTCGCAGAAGTCGGCGGATGCTCCGAAGGATGCGCCGGTGCGGGCCACGCTGGCGGACGTGGTGGCGCACATCGATCACGCGCGGCAGGTGGGCGGGATCGACGCGGTTGGTATCGGCACGGATTTTGACGGGATCACGTGTACGCCGGAAGGATTGGACGATGTTTCCAAGTTTCCGGCGTTGACGCGGGCGCTGCTCGAGAAAGGTTATTCGCCGGCGGATATCAAGAAGATCTATGGTGGAAACACGCTGCGGCTTATGCGCCAGGTGGAGAAGGTGGCGGCGCAGATGCAGCGGTCTCATGGCGCTTAGCGGCCTGCCAGAGCTCTTCCATTTTTTCCAGCGACGCGCCTTCGCCCATGCCGGCTTCTACATAGGCAAAGCGGCGGCGGAAGCGGCTGTTGGTTTTGCGTAGAGCTTGCTCGGGATCTACTTTCAGGAAGCGCGCCAGGTTGACGACGGTGAACAACAGATCGCCTAGCTCGTGCTCGATATGATGGCGATCTTCGGAGTCATTTTCGGACTCTTGCGCACGAGCCAGTTCGGTGGCTTCTTCCTGAAGCTTGTCGAGAACACCAGAAATGTTCGGCCACTCGAATCCCGTGGCGGCGGCTTTTTGGCCAATTTTTTCAGCCTCGACAAGAGCCGGAAGATTGCGCGGGACGGATTCCAGAACTGAGACGTTAGGCGCTGGCGCTTTCTCCTGTTTTTTGATTTCGTCCCAACGCAGTTTCACGTCTTCCGGGGTTTCCGCATGCGCGTCACCGAAGACGTGCGGGTGGCGGCGAATGAGTTTTTGGTTGATGGCGTCGAGCGAATCGGCGATGGAAAATAGACCGTCTTCCTGGGCCATTTCCGCGAAGAAAACGGGCTGCAGCAACAGATCGCCCAACTCTTCTTCGAGACCGGGCCAGTCGCGGCGATCAATCGCGTCCATCACTTCGTAGGTTTCTTCGAGTAAGTAGGATTTAATCGTGTCGAAGGTTTGCTTGCGATCCCAGGGACAGCCGCCGGGCGCACGAAGTTTTGCCATTACCTCGACTAGCTGAGCGAATTTTTGGCCTGCTTCGGCGAATTGCACTGACACAGGTTTGATCGTACGACAATCGATAGACTAACCCAGTGAATACTATGGCGACGGGAATAAATGGCGCGTGGAGCGCGTATCGGCAGTGTGCGGCGACATCAGCCTTTTACAAGTCGCAACTGGAATTGTTCACAAAGGCCAGTTTGTGGCTCGGCATTGCGGGCGCGGCCATTGGGACGGTGGCGCAGTGCTTGTCGCTGAATCCCACTTCCGTTCCGGCCAGGGCGCTGGGCATAGCCGGGTCGCTCGCGGTAGCGCTTGCGGGTCTGGCCGCTACGCAAGCTGTTTCCGGCGACAAGGAAAAGCTTTGGATCCGATGTCGCGCCGCCGGCGAGGCGCTAAAGAGCGCGGTCTATCTGTACAGCGCCTCGGCCGCGCCCTTCGACGGGCCGGACCGCGGTGCGGCACTAGGCCAACGCGTGGACAGAGCGTTGAAAGATTTGGATCGAATCGCGCTGCGTCCGGGTAAAGCGGACAAGCCGCCGCCCGAGCCTTTGAACGTCGCCAATTACCTCGCGGTGCGCGTGGACGATCAGATTGACTACTACACGCGTAGCGCGAACAAGTATCAGGCGAAAGCAGATTTTTGGCGGTATTGCGCGATGGCGAGCGCCGCTACGAGCGCGGGGTTAGCGGTAGTCTCGGCGATGTTTTCGCTTTCGCCATGGGTGGCGCTGCTCGCTACCGTGATCACTTCGATCACGGCGTATGTCAAGAATCACCGTTACGAAATGATGATCGGTTTGTATCAGGCGACAGCGATGAGACTGCAGTCGTTGAAGGATCAATGGCTGGACAGCGGCAAAACGGACGCCGACAAAGCCGACCGGGATGCTTTCATGCAACGCTCGGAAGAGACGTTAGCGCTGGAAAACGGAGCGTGGGTGGCGCAATGGTCTCAGCAACCGGCTCCACGGGACGAAGGCGCACGGCCATAACAAATGGATGTATACCTGATCGACGGGACATACGAATTGTTCCGGTATTTTTTTGCCGTGCCTGCCACGGCGGATGTGAATGGGCAGGAAATCGGCGCCGTGCGTGGTGTCTTGAATTCCATTTTGTCGATGATCGAGCGCGGAGTGACACACATTGGAGTGGCAACCGATCATGTCGTAGAGTCGTTTCGGAACGATTTGTATCCCGGGTATAAGACCAGCGAAGGTGTGGCTCCCGAGTTACTTTCGCAGTTTCCGATTCTCGAGGAAGCGCTCGAAGCGATGGGAGTCAAGGTGTGGGCAATGGTCGAGTACGAGGCCGACGACGCACTCGCTTCCGCCGCTAGTAAGGCCGCCCAAGACGATCGAGTGAAGCAAGTGTTCATTTGTACACCGGACAAAGATCTTAGCCAATGCATTGTGGGAACCCGAGTCGTGCAACTCGACCGGCGGCGGGAGGCTTTGCGGGATGCAGCAGGCGTGGTGGCTAAATTCGGCGTGGCGCCGGAATCGATTCCGGACTATCTGGCCGTAGTCGGCGACACAGCGGACGGATTTACTGGATTACCCGGTTGGGGGCCTAAGGGCGCGGCGCTCACCCTTTCTCAGTACACGCACCTTGAGGCCATTCCGAAAAATTGGCGGGAATGGCATCCCTCCATTCGCAAGGCTGAGGCGCTATCGGCTTCTCTATTCAACGCATGGAACGATGCGCTGCTGTTTCGCACACTCGCGACCTTGCGACTGGATGTGCCAGTTTTCGATACAGTCGCGGATCTTCTCTGGACGGGGCCGCAGCCTACGTTCGACGCGCAATGCCAGCGCATGAAGTCGCCCGATTTACTGAGGCGTGCGAGCCGGGCACGCGCGATCAACTCGTAAACGGCAGCGAATAGTCGCTGGATGGAAAATGATGGCCGCCGCCAGCGGGACACTTGCCCACGCCGTTGCCCGAAAATGCCATCCCCTGGCACTTGTCGCACCAATGCCAGTTTCGCTGGCACATCGAGTGCGAGCCGCCCGGCAACATGCAATAGTCGCCGCTTCCGCTGTGGTTATGTACGCCGCCCGCGGGACACGTTCCCTGACTGGCGTTTTTGGAGAAGGCCAGCCCTTGACACTTGTTGCACCATTGCCAACCGTTCTGTCCGGCCGCATATGTGCCGTGAATGAGCGTGTAGTTACCGCTGCCCGCGTGGTCGTGCGATCCCCCGCCCGGACATTTTCCGAGTTGACTTCCACCGGCGAAAGCGATTCCTTGACACTTGTTGCACCAGCGCCACTCGGCTTGCGGAAAGGAACCGGCGTCAATAGTAAAGCCCGGATGAGTAGCAAACGCATTGTTGAGGCACCAGTTGGCGCGCTGCCGTGCGCGTTCACGCATCGCGGGAGTAGCGGTGACAGAGACAGCGGCGTACCACGAAAGATAAGCAACTTCGTAGCGGTATGCGCCGTTATATGCCCACGAAGAGTCGGCCTGTTGCCCTTGATTGGCGTTGGCCAAAACCGACCACGGCGGGAAATTCGCATCGTGGCCGACGTCGTAGTGACGGCTCTCATGAACTAGAACCGCGGCACGCTCGATGACGCTGGATGAATAGAAGAAGGATAGATAGAGTTCGGTGCGGTCGTCGACAAACGCGCCGGTAAAGGTAGTGGCGATGGCGTTGGGGTTGGTGCCGCAGTGGGCCTGCAAATCGTCCATTTTGTCGCGCACATAGTGACGCGCCCAGTTCAGGATGATGTTGTTGTTGCCGTATCCATCGTTCGGGTAGTCGAAGGCGGAATAGGTGAGAGCCCAGCAGGCATTAAAAGTGCGCGCGAGGGCTTTGTTGGTGTTGGCATCGTCGTCCCAACCCCAACCGTTGACCCAGTAATCCTTGTTGCCGCTGAATCCATAGGTATCCCAGAAGTAAGTTCGTTGGGTGTCATTGAGGAATGGCGCGTAGAAATTATCGCCGCTCGCATTTTTGTCAGGGACATTGTAAGTACAGCTCGACATATCTCTTCCTCCTATTTCTATTTGTGAGTGGGCGCGTCGCCGGTGGGGGCGGGTGCGGTTCCCGTTCCTTGCGGCGAAGGGACGGGCGTTTCTCGCGCAGGCGAGTGGGTTTTGACGGCTCCCGCATCGGGCTGCGCTAATTCCGCAGGGCCGATTGCACGGATATCGAGAACGAAGTGCTCATTGGCAGGCAGCAGTTTCTCGAGCGTGGCACGAGCGTTGGGGCCGCCGTGAGCGAGATATGCCTGCACGCTTGTTTGTTTAACGGAGAAAACAGGATTTTGGCAATTCTTGAGCAGGAGCGCAAGCGCGTCCGCCTGGCCGGCGCCCGCTTGCCGCCCGATCTCTTCAGCCGCAGTGGTTCGGATCATGGTCTCCTCGGCGAGAGTGAATGGCGCGTCTTCGCCTTTCACATTTGGCAGCGGCGTGTTGACGATTGTGTTCAAGCTGGTGAGAGCGGAGGGATGGTGTAAGTCCACCATTACCTTGACGAGCGACCAGCGCTCCGTATAGTTCGACGCGGGCGCGGCACGGTAGAGCTGTTCAATGGCCGGAATGGTTTGCGTGATGTTCTGCCGCAGGTTGTTGAGAGTCGCGGCAGACCCCGCGCCCCCGGCCGTATGCAATTGCGCGACGGCGTCGTGAATATGTTGCGCTACCGCCGATAGCTGAATCGGTGCGGAGGCGACTTTGGGCACGCTCTGCACAGAATCGGGAGGGGGCGGCGGGACGGGTTGAGCCATAGTAGCCTATCTTTCTTGCTCGCGGGAATAAGGAGGGAATCACTTACAAATCCGAGCGCGCATTCAAGTATGCCTCAAAAAGCGCGACAAATGGAAGGATATTTTTAGTAATTCGCGAAATTCGAGCCGGAATTCGACGCTATATAATAACGATCCATGTTCCCTTATGACCCGGCACTTCTGGCTGCTGTCCGAATACCACCACAGTCCGTCGCGGATGTCCTACGAATTATGCAGGTTATCGCGGCAACGTGTGCCGACGGCGATGGATTGAAGTGGTTTAACTGGCTCTATCTGCAGGTAACCGGGGCGGTCGAAGCGCGCATCGATTCCGGGGGATTCAGCGATGCGGCGTGGTTGGCGGAGCTTGATGTTCAATTTGCGCGCTTGTATTTTACGGCACTCGAGGCGGCGCTTACCGGTCAGGCCTATCCCGGTTGCTGGAGAGCGCTCTTCGCGTCTAGGGATAAGGTTGCAGTGGCGCGGATTCAGTTCGCTCTGGCCGGCATTAACGCCCACATCAACCACGATCTTCCGCAGGCGATTGCTACTACCTGCCAGATCACCGCTTCGACGCCGCAACACGGGACGACGCACTACAAGGACTATACGGCGCTCAACTCGACATTAGACAGTTTGGTTGAACTCGCGAAGAAGACATTGCATGTCCGTCTACTCGGCGATCCGCTGCCTCCCGTTTCCCACTTAGAAGATACGATCGCCGCCTGGAGCGTACTTTCGGCGCGCGAAGCAGCCTGGCAGAATTCGGAGGTGCTTTGGCATCTGCAGAGTGTGCCGCCGCTTGCTTCTAATTTTATGAATGGACTCGATGGTTTGACTACCGTTGCCGGCAAGACTCTGCTGGTGCCGGTGCCATGATCGCGCTTCATTACGGCGCTGCGCATGAAAAATTAGCCGCATCGTCGGTGCTGCCGGCCCCATTGTACCGGCTGACTTGCGGATAGGGACAGAGCGGGCGCGTCCGGTCTACTTTTTCATCTGTCGAGTGGGAAGCGAGTATGGCGCTGGGCGCTTTTTGGCGTTCTCGCCATTGTTCAAGCGCGCTCAACATGTCGAAGGTGTCCGGGCCATCGCCGCCACGGCAATGATTCATTCCCGGGACCATAAACAGGCGATAGAAATTGGCGGTTGCCTCGCCGTTCGCGGCGGCGACGCTCTCGTAATAGTGAATGCTGTTTCGTGGCATTACTTGCTGGTCGGTCCAGCCGTGGTAGTGAATCAATTTTCCGCCGTGCGCGAAAAAGGGCTGTAAATCCGGATTGGTTGCGGTCAGCACGCCTTTATCTCGCTCGAGAGCTTTTGTTACATCGCTCGTGAAGTTCAGAGTTTTGAAATCCCACTGCGGATTTTCGAAGACTACGTAGCGGAAATAATCGTCGGCTAGCAGAATGGGTTTCGGACCCCCGGCGAGCGTTTTCCATACCAATTCGCTTCCTCGTTCCATGGCGGGGAAAATCTCTTCACTCGTAACCGGGTTCGTGGCGGGTGTATAAATTTTTTGCGCCGCTTGCACTTGCTCCTTGGTGAGGCAGGCCGGACCGGGGCCGTCCTGGCAGGCGAGAGCCGCGGGATCGAAATGGCATTGTGGCGGATTCTCGAGCACGCCATCCTTCACGCCATCGAGCGAATCGCACGCGGCAAGGACGGCGCGGTGAATGATTGGATATTGCGACGGATCTATATAGCCGGCCGGATCGGATAAGGCCGCCTGCGCAACCCAGATACGACCGACCATTAGCTTCGTCCAATTATTGGTAGGAGCGCCGGCGATAATGCCGTCGTAGTCGTGTGGGAATCGCTGCGCTTCCATCAGCGCTTGCCGTCCACCCGATGAGCAACCCGCAAAGTAAGAGAGCTTCGGGCCATTTCCATAGAACGCGGCGATGACTTGCTTGGCCGCGATCGTCATCTCGTGGATGGAACGATAGCCGAAGTCGATCAGCTTCTCCGGATGGCCCATCGCAAAGCTGGCACTGCCGCCGGTGTGGCCGGTGTCGGTCGAACTGGTGGCGTAACCACGCAACAAGGCTGACGTCATGTCGCCGTAGTTGAGTGAGCCGCCCCATCCGCCATTGCCGGTGGCTTCGTATTTCCCGTTCCAGTCGCGCGCTTCGGGAAGCCAGACTTCTATCTTGATTTCGGAATCGCCGGTGGGCCGGAGAATGGCGGCCACGCCGCAAAAGGGCGGCAGCTTGCCGGCGGCTTCCCTAGCGCGCGCCGAGCTGACCGTCATGCCGGGTATGCGCAAGGAAGCCAGACTTTCGCATGTCCGCGCGGGCAGCAGCGCCGTCACGGCGAACATCACGGTCAGGATCTTTATCCAAATTTGCGCTGAACCAATTTGCACCAAACTATCAGAACACTCTTATTCGAGTGGCTCCTCAGTAACATAGTTATGTTGCCATGGCTGAGAATACTGAGACCGCACCCGACTTCCCGCTGCCTCCGGCGAGCTTCGTTTTTCTAGTGGAATCGATCCTGATGCAGACGCAAATGCATTTGGGGTTGATGAATTTTGGAGACAAAGACGAACAATCCGAGCCTAACCTTCCGCTGGCCCGTCATTCGATTGATTTGTTGGGGATGCTGCAGGAAAAGACGAGAGGAAATTTGACGGCGGAAGAGCAACGATTGATAGAGAACGGTTTGACGGAACTGCGCTTTCGTTTTGTGCAGGCATCCCAAGATATTGAGAAACGACGTGCGCCGGCCGTCGCGGGCGAGAAAAAAGACGATCGGCCGCTGATCATTACCGCCGATGGCGGCAAGGGAACAAAGACCGAATAGATGGCGGAAGGGTTCGAGCAAGGGTCGATTCTCGTGCTCGGCTCGGGAACAAGCGTAGGTGTTCCCATGGTTGGCTGCCGCT
>Ga0193753_10002724_pt1 | contig 13654 bp, 10 predicted proteins | sample H1c2metaG_FD_144925 | JGI IMG/M metagenome (GOLD analysis project Ga0193753, IMG submission 144925) | Soil microbial communities from a riparian zone of the East river system, Colorado, United States - H1c2 | ecosystem: Environmental > Terrestrial > Soil > Riparian zone | place: USA: East... | reverse complement strand
AAAGAATTATTTTCTCAGCGCCCAGGGATTTTGCCTTTTTAATCGCTGATAACGCGAGCGATTTACCGATCTGCTTTCCCCGAAATTGTTGGTCTACTGCCATCTTTGTGAATTCAAAGACACCAGGCGCCACGAACTTCAACGCGACGGTGCCAGCAATCTCATCGTTTTGAGTTGCCATGAGTATGGTGCCGCCATGCGCGATTATATGTTCATCAGGAAAGCGCAGGACCTGTTCATCGATCGACTCCATGCCAAAATAGGGCTCGATCCACGCACGATTCAATTTTTCGAACCAGCGTTGATGGATCGGCTCATATTCGATGATTTTAAAATCTATTCTATCCATGATATCTCACCTTAATAACGCTGAGCGATGATCCATGATCACCAATATACTAACCGGACTACCGGGAAAACTGCGTCTTCCATAACTTGCTCAAGAAGTATCCACGATTAACAATGTAGATTCCTGCCACCGTCACACCAATAGCGATGGTGATGGTGAGGTTGAGCTTTTCATTCAGCACCAACCACCCCAGGATCACAGCCACCACGGGATTGACATATGCGTATAGCGATAGAATTGTCATCGGTAATTTCCTGAGCGCATAGGAATAGCAGGCATAAGCGATAATGGAACCGAAGACGATGAGGTATGCAAGAGATGCGACGGCCTCCGTCGACCAGCTTAATGCAGTGTAGTCGTCAAACATCAACGTACATGGAATAAGCCACACGCCACCAAAGAACATTTGAAGTCCTGCGTTGAGGAATAGATTGCCTTCAGTGCTCTTCTTTTTCAGCCAAACGCTAGCTCCTGCCCAACACACGACAGCTGTAAAGATCAGCATAATTCCGATCTGATATTCAGCGTTGGAGAACTCCTGGAGATGCTCGCGGAAGATCATGACGATGCCGGCTAGTCCTACGAGAACACCGAACATAATGGGTACTGTTGGCCTTTCTTCCCGGTTGATAGTAAGATTGATCAGGATGACCATTACTGGCATGAGTGAGCAAAGGATTGCAGCGACTCCACTGGGGATTAATACTTCGGCATAAGCGACGAGACCATTGCCCATAGAGATCATAAAAAAGCCTGCTATGGCTTGTTTGACGAGGTTGTTCCATGAAGGCCACGCGGCGTTGCCAAATGCTATCATAAAAGTTGCTAACAAAGAGCCGGAGATGAGTTGACGTATCACCACAAAAAGGAATGGAGGGAAGTGTAACACACCAATGCGCAAGGCCAGGTAGGTTGTTCCCCAGATGACGCAAATGGCGCCCAGTGCGATGTAAGCAGCTAACAGATCTTTTTTCACTTTGTATTCTTTGAAGGCATATTGTACGACACTCAAAGTTTATGTTTATACGTCAAAAAAACAGTTTCAGTTTCGGAAAGTTTGACCAGATCAGTTGAGAATTGAGAATTGGGTGATTGGGTGATTTGGTGACCTGCCTGCCGGCAGGCAGGTTTGGCGATTTGGTGAATGAAAAACAGGCTCATCAAGTTTCACGGAGTTCATCATAGTCCATCATGGTGAATCAGTTTAATCATAGTTGAGAATTGGGTGAGTTAAATAAACATCCGGACGATGGATTTCCATGTAGCGATCAGGTCGTTGCACCGACTGAAATCCAAATTGCTCATAAAGCCCATGAGCATCCAATGTAGCAAGCATTATGCGGCGCAATCCATTTAGAAATTCAAATGATAGAATAAATTGCAGGAGTCCTTTTGCAACACCTCTGCCCCGATACTTCTCATCAACGAACACATCCGCTAAATAAGCAAAGGTGGCGTAGTCCGTAATTAGTCTTGCAAACCCGACTTGCTGATCGTGGTGATAAATGCCAACGCAGAAAGAATTTTCAATAGAATTTTTCACCACTGCTTCAGAAATCTCTTTGGCCCAATAAGATTTTTTTAAAAATTCATGGATGTAAGGAACGTCGAGCTTTGCTTTGTCGGTGCTGTAGAGAAATCCGTTGAGAGTTGATTCTTTGGTCATTGTCGGGAATTGAAAAGGTGCAATGTGATTCATACACCAAATGTTTCTGTTTTATAGCTGGAAAAACAGTTTCAGTTTTGGAAATGTTGACCAGATCAGTTGAGTATTGGGTAATGGAGAATTGGGTGATTGGGTGACCTGCCTGCCGGCAGGCAGGTTTGGTCATTGGGTGAATGAAATGCCCAGAGCTTCAGATGCGATGCTGGCTAAACAGTTGAATGCCAATAAGATCATATATTTCAATTTCGTCGTTCGACACTTTAATTATCCGTATCTTCCTTATCCCGGAAACGGCTATGGATCTATATAGCATTCGGTGTGAAAGTTCTTAAGGACCATTATGTCCAGAACGCGTAGGCATATTCTTTACGTCGCATCCAAATTATTACTTCACCCTGGCATGAATTATCAAAAGAGTATAAAATCAATTGCCTCAGGGATATCATTGTTCCTGTTGTTGGGGACCTCGGGATTTACTGTGATCTCGCCAGCAGAGCGACTGATTGGTGTCTGGGAGTCTGAAGAGAAAAATCTACTAATAGAAATATCGAAAGAAGATGATCATTTCGTTGGAACGATGACATGGTTTCAATGTGCAACAGAAACGATTATGCGGACTACTGTCGACTCGGAGAATCCAGATCCGAGGTTAGTGGATCGAAAGCTACTTGGATTAAAGCTGGTTGAAAAGCTAACATATCAGGGAGATGACGTATGGGATGGTGGAAAGATCTACGATCCAAATTCTGGCTACACATACGATGCAAGGATTCAGCTTACCAGCGCAAACACTGCAGTGGTCCGGGGCTATTGGAAATTCAGGTGGCTCGGAAGGAGCATGGTATTTAATAGAAGGTTGGAAAGTAGCTCGATGTAATGAACTCCTATTTTCAATTAAGACCACCGTTGTCAATGTGAATGGGAAACTTTCTGAACATTTCTCATATTAATAAGCATTCGACTTATGACCCTCTAAAAGCCCCGTGATAGAATTGACCTAACGATATTTTACTAAATTAGGTTATGTACAAACGATTCAAAACATTCCCCATTATCATTGCGATGGTGGTATCGGTCGCAGTATCCGGATGTAAGACAACCGGAAGCACCACCAAAGAGGAAACGGTAAAAGAGATAATGCCCGGCCTTCTGCAGGGGTATCTATCAAAGGAAGAAATGCCAAATAGTTTAGCGTTGATACCGCCGCCACCGGAAGAGGGTTCTGTTGCGTTTGCGCTTGACCAGGAATATGCCAAGAAAGCTGTTGAGTCTAGCGATACTGCGCGCTTTGGGCTAGCTACCAGCGATGCTCATCTCGGCTTTCCAGCGGCAGTAAAGTCTTTTGAATCTACGGTAGGTATAGAAATCAGCGAAACAAAAACGCCAAAACTTTATATGCTCATGCGCAGGGTCTTGACGGATGCAGGCTTGTCTACCTATACTGCAAAAATGCAGTACAAGCGGAAGCGCCCGTTCATGATCAATAACACACCCACTTGTACGCCGGCTGACGAAGTAGCGCTTCGCAAGGATGGTTCTTATCCATCCGGCCATACTGCCATTGGCTGGGCATGGGCCTTGGTGTTTTCAGAAATTTTCCCAGGAAAGACTAATGCCATTTTACAACGGGGCTATGCCTTCGGTGAAAGCCGCGTGATCTGTAATGTTCATTGGCACAGCGATGTGGAGATGGGCAGAGTCATCGGTGCGGCAACAGTGGCGAGCCTACACGCCAATCCAACTTTTCAAAGAGATTTGGCTGCGGCAAAAGAGGAAGTAAAAAAAGTATTGCCAGTAAAGTAGGCTAGAAGGCCTCAGCAAAATTTAGATAAAGCCCACTGACGCCCCCCGGACCGAAGCCCATATCGATACGGAGATTTACGTTGCTTCCGCTATCGACGCGTATACGGATACCCCCACCATACGATAATCGAAATCCGTTAAGCGCCAAGTCGTCATAACCTTTTCCCACACGACCAGTACCTACCCATCCTACGATGCCGAATATATTCCACACGGGCATGCGGTATTCAATCTGTGCATCCACCAAAACATTATCACGAATCGCGCCTTTATAGTATCCTCTCATTTTGTCTTCTCCTCCAAGTTGAGCGAGATCATAGTATGGAACATTGCCATCCGTGTAGGTTGTCGTGGCTTGTAAAGCGACTACGTGTTTGAGATGCTTCCACGGCACAAAATATTTCCGCATGTCTAAATCAAACTTTGTGAATTGATAGGAACTTCCTATGGCTTCAGGATAAAATACCAAAGTAGTAAGGATCAAAGCACCCTTGGAAGCATTGTAGCGGTTATCGCGACTATCGAGCGCTCCGGCAAGTCCTACGCCAAAATCTACTCCTCCTTTTAGTCCTGTAACATTATCTTCAATTAAAAAACTATTGCTATCGGTTTCAATGTCGAAGTAATTCGCAATATCCAGTCCAATACCGGCATAGAAATATTTCTTCACGCGAATCATAGCGGTCGTGGCAAATTTTATTCGATTGGTAGTGACTTGTTCTACATCGTCACGCGATACGTCATTACCAATACCTAACATGTATTCTGGCTGCTTCTTGAAATTGAAATAGCTTAAGAACATATACTTATCTTCTTTGAAAATTAGATCATTCGAAACGGATACGTTTATCCTTCCCTTCGTCGAAAACGTAAATACCTCGGATAGTTTGGAGGGTCTTGATATGGTGTCTTTCTTTGACGTGTGGAAGGTGTTGAACTTGGCCAAGCCAAAGATGTTGCCGGCGTCGGTGGAATAAGAGATTAAGGGTACAGGAAAAACTTTGAAAAACGCCTCTGCCTTCTTATTAAACTGATCGAATTTTGATAAGGTGTCGGCCTTTTGCTTTGTCGTGTCTGACTGGGCAAATCCACAGATAGAGCCCAATGCAAAAAGCATTGATAGTAATAATCTTTTTTGACCCATAGGTTTATATTCAACTCAAATCTGTCCGTGAAAGCAAAAATGTCCTGCACCATAACGATGCGGGACATTTCTAATACTAATTATTCAATTATCATTTCTTCAATTCCATTTTCACCTTTTCAATTTTACCATTAAACTTAGCAGAGGCTCCATAGTCGACTACTGGGGTTCCTTCGTCTGTACCCACATCGGCTAAGTCATCTACGGAAAACATGCCAGGCTGAGTCTTTGCAAATTTATTTTCACCGTCCTTTGTCCCATCAACCGTAATAGTCCCGGTTCCCCCCTTTCCTAATCCACCACCATCATATTTAAAATCAAATACCAGGGTATGTTTGCCTGCCTTTAAGGCCTGTGCAGAAGTGACGGTATAATTCTCGAGCCCCAAGTAATTGTAGGTGAAAGAAGGCTTGCCGCCTTTGACGTAAAATGAGAAGCCACCAAACCTTCCGCCCTGACAAACAATAACCCCATTGCCGCTTGCAGAAACATCAACATCAGCCGTTATCGTATACGAGGTGTTTTTTGTGTTGATAAAAATATCTATCCCCATTCCTTTCATACCCTCACCATACGTGACTGATGTTCTATCTCCCATGACATCAGGCCGCCCAACCGTTTTCGCGTCGGTTCTTTCCAACAAGCGATCGTCAATTGGCAGTACGTGATATTTCTCCGCCTCTTTCATAAACACCGCCTGAAGTTCTTTCAGTTTATCTGGATTTTTAGCGGCGAGGTTATTCGACAGACTAAAATCTTCATTTGAGTTATACAATTCCCATGGATCCTTATCAAGTGACTGGCTTGGAGTTTTATTCCACGCTGGTCTGTGAATGGTCCTGGCGTACCAGCCATCGCTGTATATTGCACGGTTTCCAAACATCTCGAAGTATTGCACGGTATGTTTCTCTTTCGCGGCAGCGTCATTGAAACTGTAAACCATGCTTGTTCCCTCAATGGGATCTTGTTCAATACCATCCACCATTTTTGGTGCTGGCACCTTGCATGCTTCAAACACTGTTGGAGCGATATCAATGACGTGAGTAAACTGCGAACGGATTTCTCCCTTCGCCTTAATGCCTGCAGGCCAACGAATAACCATACCGTTACGGGTGCCACCAAAATCTGATGCCACTTGTTTTGTGTACGAGAAAGGAGCATCCATGGCTACTGCCCATCCGGCAGCATAATGAGGGTAGGTATTAGGACCTCCCCATTCATCATAATGCTTCATCATATCCTGTAGCGATTCCGGTACCCCATTGAAGTAGGTCATTTCATTGAATAATCCATTCATCGTCCCTTCGGCACTCGCACCGTTGTCGCCAACAATGTAAATGAATACTGTATTATCCATCACACCCAACGCTTCGATAGCTGAATAGAGTCGACCGATTTCATAATCGGTATGTTCAGCAAAACCGGCATAGGTTTCCATTTGGTGGGCATACATTTTCTTTTCATCGGCAGAGAGGGCAGCCCAGTCTTTTATGTCGGTTGGTTTGGGTGCTAGCTTGGCATTTTGCGGAACAAGTCCAAGTTTCTTTTGGCGCGCAAGCGTTTCTTCTCTCACTTTATCCCAGCCTTGGTCGAACTTACCCTTATACTTATCAATGTATTCTTTAGGTGCGTGATGCGGTGCATGCGTAGCGCCTGTAGCAAAATACATCATGAAAGGTTTGTCGGGAGACAGTGCCTTTTGAAAACGCACCCAACTGATTGCCTGGTTAGTCATGTCGACGGTGAAATGATAGTTCGGATCCTTTGGAAGTTCTACTTGTGTGGTACCATCATAGACTAGCGGAGCCCATTGGTTGGTTTCACCACCGATAAAGCCATAGAACTTCTCAAAGCCAGAATGAATAGGCCAACGATCGAAAGGACCTGCAAGTGAAATTTCCCAGGGTGGTGTTTCGTGATATTTTCCGAAAGCCGCGGTACTGAAGCCATTCTGGCGAAGTACTTCAGCCATAGGAGTGATGCTTTGCGGTCTGATACCATTATTACCAGGAAAAGCCGTAGCAGTTTCCATAATAGAACCTGCATTGTTGCTATGGTGATTATAACCAGTTAGTAAGGCCACGCGGGTTGGAGAGCAAAGCGCTGTGGTATGAAAACGATTGTAGCTAATTCCTTCGGCGGCAACTTTATCGAGGACTGGCATATGGAGCGGACCTCCAAAACGACCGGAAGCTCCAAACCCCATGTCGTCAATTAAAACCACTACAACATTCGGTGCTCCTTCGGGCGCTTTTACCTGCCAGCGTTCCGGGGCCTTAGCCTTGCGGGCATCCAGTTCTGTATACGTCTGTCGCTTAGGTTCTTTGATGGGGAGCGACGTGCGGTCTAATTGTTGGGCCATGCTGGTGTAGCATAAACTAACTAGCATTAAAATGGAGAGTAGTCTTGGTTTCATTTTCATTTTACAATTTAGATGGATTGATATCACTACGCCTGACAGTCACAGCGTACAATTCATGCAACGACGATCTGAAGATTACATTCTTATGGGGTATCAATCTTAGTGATAAAGGCAAGCTAGTGGTTCCATTAAAATAATTGTAGACGGTACCGTTTAGTGGGAAACGCCCATATGTCCCCACGTTCAACAATTTACATCCATGCTACTTCGGCGGTAGCGGTGAGGAGGGCGGAAATAAACGCTACTATCCTTTTTTCTTTTTCGTTGTTGCGACAGGTTTCTCCTGAGCTTTCTTCTTTGCGGTTTCTTCCTGTTTTACCTCCTCCAGGACTTGTTCCATGATCGTGGCGTGGCAGGTGCAGAGTCCTCATTTATGCCTGTGGTCAATTCAAACATAACTAAGCCACCACGCTCTATGCGTTTCCTTGTACCTGCTGTACCATCGACATGGAAAGTAGAGGATTACGATCACGGCGACCCATACTTCCATAAGGCAAGCTTCCGTCTCTGAAATGTGTAAAGTCCAGATCACTCCATGAATGTCCTGTTGCAAAGAAAGCAAGCCATGAGATGCTGTGTATAAGGAATACGTGGAGCACGTAGTAAAAGAAGGGCACTTTGCCGAAGACGATGATCATTCTCGAAAAGGCGCCCGAAACATTTTCAACAAATGACAAGACGATCAACGCTGGACCCATCGTCATCAGAATGTATAACAGTGAGGGTGGATACTTTGATGCATTGAAGAAATCCAGCAAAGTGAAGATCTGGGTTGCCTGGGTTTTCCATTGATGCATGTCACCGTAATGATTGATGCTGCGAATCAAGATAAACATCAGGATCGATACCATGCCAACCACACGCAGTATGCGTTTTCTATTGTCAGGTAAAATATGGGGTTGGTAAAGTTTCCCGACAGCAAAACCTAAAATCATTAGGCCTAACCAGGGCAGGAACGGATATTGAATAACAAAAAGAAGGTGGTCATTAATTTGGTAACTGTTGCGTTGATGCAGGAGCGACCACAAAACTGATTTCAAAAACGGTGCGTCGATCACAATGGTGTCGAGAAGATTATGTCCAAATACGATGATCAATCCTATTACAAGCATTATTCTGTAGGGTAGGAACTGTAAAATTGCAAGCATAACCATACTCAGACCTATTGCCCAAATAACTTGTAGAAATATGATGGTAATGTTAAAGTCCCAAAGTGGTTGAATAAGGATTATCTCGATGAGCATTAGCCACAAGCCGCGGGTAAAGAGAAAAAAACCTATTTGCTTTTTGGTTCGGCCTCGATCTGCAAATAAGAATATGCTGGAACCGGAGAGGAATACAAACACAGCCGCACAGAAATGGGTTACCCACCGCGTCACAAATAAAATCGGAGTTGTAGTGTTAAAGTCAAGTGGATCCTGGCCGATTGTGGTACCATAATACATGAAATCCCTGCAATGGTCCAGCGCCATGATGATCATGACGAGGCCTCGCAGGAAATCAATAGACTGTATTCTGTACGTACTCTTTGTTGCCGATTGCGTAGACATTAATGGCGGCCAAGGGGGGATATCAGGGAATGGGGGTCAACAGCACTTCATCATTGGCATGATAAAGCTAATAAATTCTGTTAATACTATTGGGGTGACTCGACCCAGCCAAAAATTGACAAGATACTTGAACTCGTTCCATCATTTTTCAGGGCTTACCGGCTGAGGGCAACGCTCTATGCGACAGCCGGAAAATTTGACCTTGCCATTGAGAATTGTGAGAAGGCAATTCAATTATGCATGACGACAGGGAATTTACGCTCACTTCACTCAAAGTTGATCCAGTCATGGATCCGTACCGGTCGGATGAGAGATATAGGCAACTACTGAGGAAGATCCCGAACCTGATCACCTCAGTAACCACTGACGCCTCCTAAGAACCGGACCTCATTACCTCATTTTCGATTCAATCGCATCACTTTGAAGGCCGAGTGCGCGACTCAATGGCTTGGAAAGCCATTGCCATAACGGATTTTTTTAATCCAGCACAACCGTTTGAAATAACACTAATCCGTCGATTATTACACTCCCTTTTTTAAACACTTGTTTAATTTTAAACACTTGTTTAATTTTGACCGTTGTAATACTGAAATGACAAGCGAAAAAATACTTGAAGCGGCGCAAAAATTGTTCGAAGACAGAGGCTTCGACCTTACCAGCGTCCGCGATATAGCCACAGCGGCCGACGTTAACGTCGCGCTGATAAACTACCACTTTGAATCCAAGGAGAACCTGCTGCTCACTATCCTCGAGAAAAGGATGGATAAAACGCGCATGAGATTGAGCGACATTAACAAATCGGATCTGACACCCGAGGAAAAGCTCAGGCAGGTGGTGTCGCTGTACGTCGAGAAGGTATTTGCTAACTGTCCATATTATCATTTTGTACAACGGGAGTTGTCCAGTAATGGAAGGTCTGAACTGCGTGAAGCCATATCTAAGATCATCACAAGGAATGCCAGGGAGTTCAGGAGCTTGCTCGAAGACGGGCAGAAGCTAAAGGTTTTTAGAAAGGATGCAGACCTCGAATTGTCGGCAGCAACTTTGTTTGGCATCATTTACCAGACCTCACACGAATTTTTTTCAAAGCGTTACCGGTTGCCTGGAGAAAAGGATCAGGCATTCAGAATTCGTGTGGAGAATTATACATATCAATTGCTCATCAGTCACTTAAAGAAATAGAATCCATGCACCGTCTGCGTATTAATATCATTCTTCTGTGTATCTGCTTAAGTGCGGGTTTCATCGCGAAATCACAGGAGATAAAGACCATAACACTAAGCGAGGCTTTGGATCTTGGTTATAAGAACAGCAAGCAGTTGGCAATCTCCAATGAAGTTGTAAAAGAAGCTCAGGCGCGACTTGACCAGGCCAAGGACAAGGCGTTGCCCGATGTTGGAGTTAGCGGCACTTACCTGCACATCAATACACCTAATATTGCGTTTTCGACACCACCATCCACTGACAGCGACCCGAATTCTCCGCTGGCTTCGCTATCCAATCTTCACGACGTCGGGTTGTTGCAGCTCAATGCATCCATGCCGCTGTTCAATGGATTAAAGATCAGAAATACGAAGGCTATGAATGAATACCTGCAGCAGGCAGCTCAGTACGATGAACAAACTACACACAGTCAGGTGGCACTGAACACCATCAAGGCGGTCTACCACTATTACACGTTGCTGGAGAGCCGCAATACCATTCAGCAAAGTCTTAAACAGCAGGAGCAGCGGGTGAAGGAGTTCAAGGAACAGGAAGCACAAGGATTACTGGCAAGAAACGACCGGTTGAAGACGGAACTACAGGCAAATACGATTGAGCTGGCGCTGACTGAAGTGAATCACAATGTCGAGCTGGCTGAATATGGGCTTGGTATTTTGTTGGGCTTTCCTGAAGGAACCGACGTAAAATTGGATACGACTGGCATGTTCGAAATGGTCGATATCAAGGCCTGGGATCATTACCTGCAAAGCGGGTTGGAGAGCCGGACAGTGTTAAAGTCTGGCGACATGCAGATCAAAGCCACCGAATCCAATTACAAGATAGCGAAGGCAAACCGCCTTCCTACGCTATCATTGTCTGCCGGATACGTGAACGCATATATCCCAAACGTTATGACCGTCACCAATGCGTTAAACGGTGGGCTTTCGCTCAAGTACAGCATTACAGGTGCATTTCACGCGACGCATTTGATGCGTGAAGCACGGGCAAGAGCTGATCAGGCTGAATTTGCACAAGCGCAAAGAATGGATGAAGTCAAACTTCAGATCAGGGAAAAATATCTCAAGTGTCTTGAGGCGCAGGACAAGGTGAATATCAACCAGAAGACGATTGTCCAGGCCGCGGAGAATTTTCAAATCTCGGAAAACAAGTACAAGCAAGGTCTGCTCATTCTGTCAGATTATCTCGATGCAGACGTGGCGTTGCTCCGGGCCCGCCTGGGATTTGCCACCAGCCGCGCAGACAAGATGTTATCATATTACGAATTACAGGAATCAATTGGGACACTTCAATAAGATTGGACTATCAATAAGTTATGGAAAAAAATAAAAAATTTGGTATTGTGTTGAGCATTCTGCTCGTTGTGGGCGTTGGATTTGGTTTAAACAAGTATCTCCACGGTTTACATCACGAAGAAACGGACGACGCGCAAGTTGAAGGAGACATCAGCCCGATCATCCCTAAAGTTGCGGGCTACGTTGATCGTTTGCTGGTCGAAGATAATTCCCTGGTTAAAAAGGGAGATACACTTGTTGTCCTTGATGACCGGGATCTTGCATTGAGAGTGTTGCAGGCAGAGGCCGCGTTGGCAAATGCCAGCGCCAGCGTTGGATCTTCCGAAGCAAGCCTGAACACATCGACCGAAAACATACTTACATCTCGATCCACCCTTCAGGCCGCAGAATCCAGTATTTCCATTGCGGAAGTAAAACTGCGTCGCGCTGAAGCAGACTTCAAACGCTATGGCGAACTGATCAAGAGCAAATCTGTTACTGAACAACAGTATGAGCAAGCCGAGGCCGAACGAGATGAAGCGGCTAAACAACTTGAAATGGCCAAGCTACAACGTGATGCGCTGTCCCGTGAAACGTCGTCGCGTCAATCGCAGCACACGGTGGGAAATCGCAATGTCACATTAGCCGAGACTGTTGTGAAGGAACGCGAAACGGACCTCGCCTATGCCAAGCTTCAGTTATCGTATGCCTACATACTTGCCCCGGCTTCAGGAATCATTTCGCGTAAATGCGTGCAGCAAGGACAATATGTTCAGGCGGGACAATCCATGTTTGCCCTTGTGACCGATCGGCAGAAATGGGTAATCGCCAATTTCAAGGAGACGCAATTGGGTAAAATGAAGTCCGGTCAAATTGTCGAGATAGCAGTAGATGCCTTGCCTGGAGAATCGTTTCAAGGTAAAGTGGAATCCATCTCACCTGCTACCGGAGCAAAGTTTGCGCTATTGCCTGCGGATAACGCTTCAGGCAATTTTGTAAAGGTTGTACAGCGTGTGCCGGTAAGGATCATACTGACAGAGGCGTCCGAGAAATCTTCTTTACTCCGCGCAGGAATGAATGTGATCGTGGACGTGCATCTGGACTAGTCACTGAATGCTGCAGCAGGAATCTTTAGTTGAATACGGTTGGAAGCGCGTTATCATCACGATCACGGCAGTGATGTGTGCGTTGCTGGAGATCATTGACACCACAATTGTTAATGTGGCACTCAATGACATGAAAGGTAATCTGGGTGCAACACTCAATGATGTAAGCTGGGTTATTACGGCTTATGCTATCGCCAATGTTATCATTGTACCACTTTCGAGCTGGTTATCACAACAATTCGGCAGGCGAAATTATTTTGCGGCTTCCATTATTCTGTTCACGGTATCTTCATTCCTGTGCGGCAATGCAGATAACATCTGGGAACTGGTATTTTTCCGCTTCATACAAGGATTGGGCGGTGGAGCGCTGCTAGTAACATCACAGACCATCATCACAGAAGTTTATCCGGCCGAGAAACGCGGCATGGCCCAGGCATTGTATGGTATGGGTGTGATCGTAGGACCAACCCTTGGCCCGCCGTTAGGAGGTTACATCACTGACAATTTTTCATGGCCGTATATTTTTTATATTAATATTCCCATTGGCGTGATCGCTACCATATTGACACTTTCGTTCGTGAAAAGCCCGAACTATGGCGGCAAGAAAACTTTTAGACAAGTAGATTGGCTTGGAATACTCTTTTTAATAATGGCCGTCGGCGCCTTGCAATTTGTACTCGAAAAGGGACAGGAGCACGATTGGTTCGAAGATGGTTGGATCATTACATTCGCCGTCGTCGCGTTCCTGGGTATTTATCTTTTTATCTGGAGAGAGTTGGTAATTGAAAATCCAGTTGTGGAATTGCGCGTTTTAAAAGACAAGAACCTCGCTATGGGAACGGTCTTGTCGTTTATACTCGGATTCGGGCTTTACGGTTCAACATTTGTGATCCCCTTGTTTACGCAGAATGCGTTGGGATGGACTGCATTTCAATCCGGTCTTATGTTGGTGCCGAGTTCCATTGCTACTGGCCTGATGATGCCAATCGTTGGGCGTGCAATTCAAAAGGACATCCCACATAAGTACCTGATCGCCCTTGGCTTCTCCGTTTTTTTCGGATATAGCTTGTGGGCATACACCATCATCACGCCATTCACCGGCGAAGGTGATTTTTTCTG
>Ga0193753_10002723_pt1 | contig 13656 bp, 9 predicted proteins | sample H1c2metaG_FD_144925 | JGI IMG/M metagenome (GOLD analysis project Ga0193753, IMG submission 144925) | Soil microbial communities from a riparian zone of the East river system, Colorado, United States - H1c2 | ecosystem: Environmental > Terrestrial > Soil > Riparian zone | place: USA: East River... | reverse complement strand
GTGCACGTGCGCGGCCTGACCCAGGCCGACCCGTCGGTGCCGGCCGGCGAGCGCGGCACCTACGCCGGCGCGGGTCGCAAGGCGGCCTACCTGCGTTCGCTCGGGGTCACCGCGATCGAGCTCCTGCCGGTGCAGGAGACCACCAACGACACCAACGACCTCGTCCAGAGCACCGACGGCGACAACTACTGGGGCTACATGACGCTGGCCTACTTCGCCCCGGATCGCCGCTACGCCGCGGACCGATCGCCGGGCGGCCCGAGCCGCGAGTTCCGCGCGATGGTCAAGGCGTTCCACGACCAGGGCGTGAAGGTCTTCATCGACGTCGTCTACAACCACACCGCCGAGGGCGGCACGTCGGACGCGGCCGGCCAGGTGAGCTCGCTGTTCTCGATGCGCGGGCTCGACAGCGCCGGCTACTACGAGCTGGCCGCCGACCCGCACAAGTTCCACGACAACACCGGGATCGGCGCCAACGTCAACACCACCACCGACATGGCGATCGATCTCATCATCGACTCGCTCGCCTACTGGAAGGACTCGCTCGGGGTCGACGGCTTCCGCTTCGACCTGGCCTCGGTGCTGGGCAACTCGTGCGCGTCCGGCTGCTTCCAGTTCGACAAGCTCGACCCGGACAACGCGCTCAACCGCGCGGTGCAGGAGCTGCCGGCGCGGCCCGACGGTGGCGGGTCGGGCGCGGATCTCATCGCGGAGCCGTGGGCGATCGGCGACGGCACCTACCGGGTCGGCGACTTCCCGGCCGGCTGGGCCGAGTGGAACGGCATCTTCCGCGACACCATGCGCCGCGATCAGAACCAGCTCGGCTCGGCGCAGGTCACCCCCGGCCAGCTCGCCACCCGGTTCGCCGGCTCGAGCGACCTCTACGGGGACGACGGGCGCCGGCCGGCGAGCTCGGTCAACTTCATGGTCGCGCACGACGGCTTCACCCTGCGCGACCTCTACGCCTACAACGGCAAGAACAACCTGCAGCCGTGGCCGTTCGGCCCGTCCGACGGGGGCGAGGACAACAACATCTCCTGGGACCAGGGCGGGGTCGCGGCGCGCCAGCGCCAGGCCGCGCGGAACGGGCTGGCGCTGGTCATGCTGTCGGCCGGCGTCCCGATGCTGACCGGCGGCGACGAGATGTACCGGACCCAGTTCGGCAACAACAACGCCTACAACCTCGACTCCGACAAGAACTGGCTCGACTGGTCCAGCGCGACCAGCAACGCCGGCTTCCTGGCCTTCGCCCGCCGCCTCATCAACTTCCGCGGCGACCATCCGGCGCTGCGCCGCGCGAGCTTCTACACCGGCGCGGTCGGGCCCAGCGGGTTGAAGGACATCGCCTGGCTGTCCGACACCGGCGCCGAGGCCAGCGGCGCGTACATGGACGACGCGAACAACCACTTCCTCGCGTTCCGCATCGACGGAGCCCCGGCCGCCGACCCGGCCGCCAGCATCTACGTGGCCTACAACGGCTGGTCCGGCCCGGTCACCGCGACCCTGCCGGCCCCGCGAGCCGGCAAGAGCTGGTTCCGGGTGAGCGACACCGGCGAGTGGATGGAGTCGCGCGGCAACGCGACCGACCCGGGCCAGGAAGACCAGCTCGGCGGGACCAGCTACGAGCTGGCCGGCCGCTCGCTGCTGCTCCTCATCGAGCGCTAGACGATCGCGCGCCTCGCGGATCCGGCCCTGGCGGACAGGCTGCTTGAGCCTCCGCTCGGGCGCCGTTGCATCGGCGTCAGACTGCGCCGTTCGAGCAAGATGCCTTTGACATGCTTATAGTTGCCATTGGCATCGAACTGGCCTGAACGGAATCTGCACAATCGAGGTCTCGGGCCGGTCGCGGGCGCTCGGAGCGACTCTCCCGGGGGGCCCGGCCGGGGTTGAGCTTCCGCTGCGCCGGGCAGGTTTCCTGAAGGCGATTCCCAAGGTGTCAAGCCGGCATGCTCCCCTTCTATGGCCCGCCCGACGGTATGTGAGCCCACCGTAGGTGCGAACCCAGGAAGGTATCGGGGTGACGCTTCGGGTCATCCCAGCAACGAAATATAGGTCACCAAATTATCAGGGTGATATGCCGGGTCGACCCCGCATGGGGGAAAAATAAGTATTCATAACCCCTAAATTCTCAAAGTCATATGGCACCACATTGCCCCGTTGACTAATGAAGAACACAAATCCTAGAGTGCCTGATTCAAGGAGGCACTAGTCACGTGAAGCTACAAAAAGTCAGCATGGATACTCTCCGTACCCTCTGCGCAGGATTTGCCATCTCGGCCACCATGGCCGGAGGCTGCGCAATCGACTCCGACGACAGCGGCCCCGACGCCGCTTCCGACGGAGAACTTTCCCCCGCCGGCGACAGTCTCGATCTCTGGACCGGCGTGAAGAAGCCGCCGTATCACGCCGCGGCGCTGTCGCTGTCGCACCGCGTCCTCGAGCTCGATCCGCAGTCGACCGGAGAGATCTCGCTCGCCGCCTCGCTGCGATGGCGCGACCACACGGGCGGCGCGGTCGATCCGCGGGTGAGCTTCGGCATGATCACCTCGCGCGGCGAGTCGACGCTGGCCCAGGTCTTCGAGAGCAACGGCCAGCTCCGCTCGCTCGCCGACCTGGCGATGTCCGACGTGCTCGAGGTCGGCGCCTGGTACCGCGTGGTCCTGACCATCGCCGACGCGCCCGGCCGCGCGGTGCAGGTCCGGCTGTTCGACCAGGGCGGCGCCGAGGTGTGGCGCAGCTGCGGCGGCAGCGCCGGCAGCTGCCCGTCGGCCCGGATCGACGCCGACGACGTGCAGAACCTGCGGCTGAGCGTCACCGTCGATGACGTTCGCGAAGGAAGGGGCCAGATCGAGCTCAAAGACATCTCGCTCAAGCAACTTCCGTGAACCTCCGCAGCTGCCCGCTCTGGCTCCTCGCCCTCGCGCTCCTGTGCCGGATCGTCTTCTTCGTCCAGCTCCGGGCCGCGCCGACCTACGATCATCCGGAAGGCGGCGACTCGATCCTGTACGACAACGTCGCCTCCGGCGCGCCCGAGCCACCCCGCGCGTACTTTCACTCGCCGCTCTACCAGGGCTTTCTGGGCGGCGTGTACGACGCGTTCGGGCGCAACCTCACGGTCGTGCGCGTGTTGCAGCACCTCGCCGGGGTTCTGATGGTGGTGCTGGTCTGGGCGACCACGCGCGAGCTGTTCGGCAGTCGTGCCATCGCCGCGGTCGCCGGGGCCGCGGTGGCGGTGTGCGGGCCGATCATCTTCTTCGAAGGGCAGCTGCTCGTCGATTCGTTCATGCCGCTCCTGGTGGCGGCAGTGCCGGCCGCCGCGCTGCTGTACGCGCGGCGACCTCGGGCCTCGACCGCGGTGCTGCTCGGCCTCACGGTGGCCGTGGCGGCGCTGGCGCGGGGCGTGGCTCTCATCTGGGCCCCTTTCCTCATGGTCTGGCTGTGGCGGGGCGGTGGCCCCGATCTGCGGCGGACCCGCGATGCGCTGGCGTTCTCGGCCGCGCTCGGGCTGGCGATCGCGCCGGTCACCCTGCGCAACTACTTGGTCGAGGGCGACCTGGTGCCCATCACCGCCAACGGCGGTCTCAATCTCTTCATCGGCAACAACGAGCAGGCCAACGGCGTGTACGTGCTTCCGCCCGGCCTGTGGTTCGAGCCGGGTGATCCGTCCGACGACTACGCCGGTTTCACCGTCGCGGCGGCCGAGCTCGGCCACCGCCCGTCGTCGAGCGAGCTGTCGTCGTGGTGGACCAGCAGGGCGCTCCACTACATCGCGGACCATCCGGGCCGCACCCTGGCGCTGGTCGGGACCAAGCTGAAGCTGCTGGTCAACGACTACGAGTACCCGCAGCTCTACAACTACGAGGGGTACCGGGCGATCTGCCCCATCCTGGGCGTGCTGCCGTCCGCCGGCTGGCTGATCGTGCCGGCCCTGGTCGGGCTCGCGCTGTCGCTGCGGCGCCGGCGCCACCCGCAGGAACGGCTGATCGTGGGCATTGCGCTGCTCTACGCCGCCTCCTTCATCCCGTTCTTCGTGGTCGACCGCTATCGCTGCGCCTGGCTGCCGCTCCTGGCTCCCTTCGCCGCGCTCGCGCTGGCGGAGCTGGTCGCCGCGATCCGCGCCCGGCGCTGGGCGATGGTCGGCGCGCTCGGCTCGGGGCTGGCGATCAGCACCGCGGTGGCGCTCATCCCGATCGACGGTCCGACGCCCGCGGCGCAGTACTTCGCGTTCGGCGAGGCGGAGCTGGCGGCCGGAAACCCGGGCCAGGCGATCGCCTGGTACCACCGGGCGGAGGAGGCCGATCCGCTTCAGCCGCGCGTGCTGGCCAACCTCGGGGTGGCGCTCGGACGTCTGGGCCGCTACGCCGAGGCCGAGGCCGCGCTCCGCCGCGCGGCCGAGATGTGGCCCGGCTCGGAGCGGGTGCAGAACGACCTGGGCCTGGTCTATCTCCGGTTGAAGCGCCCGGCGGAAGCTGAGATCGCCTTCCGCACCGCGATCCGGCTCAATCCGGGGCTAGGCGAGGCCTACGCCAACCTGGGCGACCTCTTCCTTCAGCGCGGCGAGGCGCTCCGCGCCGCCGACGCGTTCCGCTCGGCCCTGCTCCTCATCCCCCGGGGCACGGCGGCCCAGGCGGCGATCTCCGCGCGCCTGGCCAGCGTGACCGCCCGGTAGGAAAGAGGCTCAGCGGCCCCGAGTCCCGCCGCGGCGGAGATACGGGTTCGTCTCGATCGCCTCCGGCGCGGCAGGCTGCGCCGGCTCCGACGCGGCCGGCGCCTGATCCGCCTGCTCCGCGCCCGAGCTCGCCTCGGCGCGCACCGGCGGAGCGCGTCGCTTGACCGCCGGCACCGGCTTGCGCCGTCGATGCATCCTCGACGCCGCCTCGGGTCGGGCTTCCTCCGCCCGGCCTGCCTCCAACGCGGCGGACGATCGATCCGGCGCGCCGGTCGCGCCGTCGGCCGGGGCCGCTCGGGTCGCGATGACGGGGGCGGGGCGCGCGTCGATGGGAGCGCCGGGCGCCTCGTTCATCGGCCGGACCACCGGGCTGGCCGGCGCGACCGGCTCGGCGATCGCCGCGGCCGGCGCGGGCATGGGCGCCAGCGCGCTCGACGACCGCGCCGCTTGCCTCGCCTCGCGCGAGTACGCCTTGATGTAGGCGCTGGCCGCGGCGGCGCAGGCCGCCAGCGCCATCAGGCCGAGCGCGAGTCGACGCTTGCGCGGCGGCGCTCGCCGCGCGGTCGGCCCCACCGAATCGCCGGACGTGATCGCGATGTCGGCGTACTCGTCGAGATCGGGCGCGTGCGGACCGGTGCCGCGCGCGAACGAGCCCGCGGCCAGGCCGAGGTCGGTTCCGCTGGCGGTGGCGCGGATGGCCGCGCGCCGCTGGGCCAGCTCGGCCCCGAACACCTCGGCGACCCACTCGGCCACCTGCTCGGGGCCGGCGACCAGATCGTGCGCGCGGGTGACCCGGCGCAGATCCTCCGCCATCTCGGCGGCCGACGAGTAGCGCTCGGCCGGATCGCGGCTGAGCGCGCGCAGGCAGACCCTGTCGAGGCACGCGGGCGGGCGCAGCCCCACCCCGCTCGGCGGCAGGATCGGCCGGGTGATGACGCTGAGGATCACCGCTGCCTCGTTGTCGCCGTCGAACAGGCGCGAGCCGGTCAGCGCGTTCCACAGCACCACGCCGGCCGCGAACACATCGACGCGCGAGTCCTCGGCTCCCGGGTTGGTGATCTGCTCCGGCGCGCTATACGACAGCTTGCCCTTCCGGACGCCCGGGCTGGTGCTGGTCCGCCGCATGCGGGCCTTGGCGATCCCGAAGTCGGTCAGCCGCGCCACCCCGTCGGTGCCGATGAGGATGTTGGAGGGCGACACGTCGCGATGGACCAGCTCGAGGCTCTCGCCCGAGTCGTTGGTCAGGCTGTGGGCCGCCTGCAGCCCGTGCAGGAGATCGATCACGATCGCGCACATGAGCGCGGGTCGCCGCTCCGTCGTGGCCGCCATGAGGTGGGCCATCGTCGGCCCCTCCACGTAGTCCATCACCAGGTAGAGGCGCCCGGCCACCCGACCGAGATCCACGATGCCGACCACGTTGATGTGGTGGAGCTGGGACGCGATGTGCGCCTCGTCGAGGAACATGTTCGCGAACTCGGCGTCGGCCGACAGCACCGAGTGCATCGCCTTGACCGCGAACAGGCGGTGGAGCCCGGACTCGTTGCGGCGGCGGGCCAGGTAGACGTTGCCCATCCCGCCGGTGCCCAGCCGGTAGAGGAGATCGTACTCGCCGAGCTGGGTCAGCCGGGCCGCCGTCGGGGTCACCGACGCCGACTCGAGCAGACCGAGCGGGCTGATGTGCTGGAGCCTGCCGGTCGGTTCGGTCGGATTCACTGGAACCGCCCTCCCATCACCACGAACGCGCCGCCGTCCGCCGGCGCGACCCCGACGGTCGTCGCCGACTCGCGCTTCGGCGACGACCAGCGCGTCTTCCACGCGATGACGCCGGTGGTCAGCACCGCCGCCGCGGTCGCCCCGAGGAGGATGTTGGTCCGCAGCTCGGCGCTGCGGCCGTCATCGAGCCGCGCCTGGGTCGGATCGGCCTCGTAGTCGTCGTTCCTGGCCAGGACGTCCATCCCCGACCAGATCGTCGCGCCGGCCAATCGAGCCGCGCCTGGGTCGGATCGGCCTCGTAGTCGTCGTTCCTGGCCAGGACGTCCATCCCCGACCAGATCGTCGCGCCGGCCAGGCCCACGGTGACCGCGGCGCTCGCGATGAACCAGCCGACCCGGATCCCTCGCGCCGGCGGTTCGGCCCGCGCATCCGCCCCGACGCTCATGTCGGCGCCGGACGGCGGCCGCGCCGTCTCGGGCGGCGACAGGGTCAGGTTGGCGCTCTTGCCCGCCTGCGCGTCGAACATCTGCTGCTCGGACAGCCCCTCGCCGAAATCGGCGCCGATCGTGTGCCGGCCCTGCTCGACGTAGAAGACGTGGCTGCGGGCTTCGTCGACGCCGAGCGCGCCGCCGTCGATCACGACGCCGCACGGCGTGGAGCAGGCCAGCGACACGCGCGCGAGCTTGGGCCGCAGGCTGGCCAGCATCTCGTCGGCGACCTGGCGCGATTTCTCGTCGGAGTAGCGCCGCTCGAGCGCCTCGGCGTGAGTCGCGGCCATCGCCTCGTCGCCGGCCTTGAGCCGCGCGCGCGCCGCGCTGCGCAGCGCTTCGGGAGAGGGGACCATGCGATCGGCCAGCTCGTAGTGCTCCGAGGCGGCGCGGTGATTGCCGGCGAGCTCGGCTTGCTGCCCGAGCGAGAACGCCTTGGCGGCCGCGGCGATGTTGGACTGTGCAGTTGCCGTACGGTCTCCAAAGACGATGCACGCCAGGACCGCGAAGGCGAGTGCACGAGAACAGCCCTTGATCATCGATTCGAGCTTCTTCCCGCTGTCACTGCGTTTCAAGTAATAAGAAGCGTGTGTTGCGCGTCGTCTTCGGCAAACGAGGCGCACACGGTGGTCCACGCGAGGTGCCACACCGCGGTGCTGCGATGCCCGAACACGTCGCACATCGTTCCCCGGTCTCTGGAACAGTGGGCCCGCCGACGGATGGCAACGAGGCAATTGTCTGCGATTGACATCCCTTCGACTCCAATGCTTCATGCCGAGAGTGAGGCGGGTGAGGCTCGATATCCGGACTGTCGCTCTGCTCGTGCTTTCGTCCTCCGTCGTGCTCGGCTCATGCAAGGTGTTCGACGCCTCGCTGGTCCACGACGACGACGACGGCACCGACATTGACGCCGGTCCTACTTGCTCGGAGAGCGCCGACGAGGTGTGCAACGGGCGCGACGACGACTGCGACGACATGGTCGACGAGGAGACCAGCCTGACGGACGACGAGGACAACTGCGGCGAGTGCGGCCGCGCCTGCACCTTCGGGCATGCCGCGGGCCAGTGCTCAGCCGGCGAGTGTGACAACACCTGCGAGGAAGGCTGGAAGGACTGCAACTCGAACACCGTGGACGGCTGCGAGGCCGACCTGGCCAGCCGCTCCTCCTGCACCGATTGCGGCCTGACCTGCCCCTTCGCCTGCAGCGCGGGTGGCTGCGTGACCGGGGTCGCCCTGAGCGCCGGACGCACGTGGACCTGCGCGACCTTCTCCAGCGGCGGAGCGCGCTGCTGGGGCAGCAACGAGAGCGGTCAGCTGGGCACCGGCGACACGGCGCCATCGATCTTGCCGCGCGACGTGAGGGACCTGGCCGACGCCGAGCGGCTGTCCACCGGGTTCGGACATTCGTGCGCGCTGCGCAGCGGCCGGGTCGCGTCCTGCTGGGGCGAGAACGACCGCGGCCAGCTCGGCGATGGGACCACCGCTCCGCGCACCGAGCCGGTGCCGGTCGTGCTGGGTGGTGTGGACACCATCACAGTGGGCCTGGCACACACCTGTGTGCGCTCGGGCGCGCGACTGTACTGCTGGGGCTTCAACGACGCCGGTCAGCTCGGCTTCGGTGACAACACCCATCGCACCGCGCCGGAGATGCTCCCGTCCGCGGTCACCGGCGACATCGTCGACGTATCGGCCGGGCTGGCTCATACCTGCGCCGTGCGATCGACCGGCGAGGTCATCTGCTTCGGCTTCAATGATCAGGGCCAGTCCGGAGCCGCCAACATGGAGCAGGGCGGCACCAACACGGTGCTCGCCCCGGTCGTCGTCCCCGCCATCGACAACGCGGTCAGCGTCGCGCTCGGCCACGCCCACTCCTGCGTCGTCACCTCGGCCGGCAAGGTCCGCTGCTGGGGCTGGAACGGGGGCGGTCAGCTCGGCGACGGCGGCTTCATGAGCCGCGCGCAGCCGCTCTCGGTCATCGACGACACCGGCGCCGAGCTCAACAACATCGATCGCGTGGTCGCCGGAGCCAAGCGCAGCTGCGCGGTTCGCAGCGACGGCGCGGCGTTCTGCTGGGGCGACAACACCTCGGGCGCGCTGGGCGCCGGTCCGACGCCGGCCCAGCAGCCGCGCGCCGTGCGAGTCACCGCGCTCGGCAAGGACGCCATCCTCGATATCGCGGTCGGCGAGACTCACACCTGCTTCCTCGGCGCGGTGGCGATCCGCTGCGTCGGTGACAACGAGCAAGGTCAGCTCGGCGATGGAACCACGGCTGCCAGCCCCCTCGGGGTCGCTGTTGCGCTGTGAGGTGAACAATGCTGCTCGGCCCATCCTCTCGCCTCCTGTCGTGTCTGTTCCTGGCGACCACCGCGGGCTGCTCCGGCGGCGGGGGCCCGATCGACGATCCTGACGACGACGGCGAGGAAGACACCGGCACCGACCCGGGCGACAAGGGCGACGAGGTCGGATCGAGCGCCACCGTCGCGAAGACCTGGGGCCGGCTGGCCAGCCCCGGCCACGAGCGCGACCCGGTGGTCGCGACGCTCTTCTTCGCGGGCGAGGCTCGCGATGGATCGAAGCAGTACGAGTACTCGGCTGCCTCGAACGTCGAGCTGTTCACCGAGTGGCCGGCCGACGAGCGCCTGCTGCGCTGGTCGAGCGACCCGTCCTCGCGCCTCCTCGCCCTCGACCAGATGGTCGAGGCGGGCGTCAACGTGGTGCTCCTGTCCAACTGGGGGCCGCGCGGCTCCGACGCGTGGTCGAAGTGGGCGCCGATGCAGACGTCGACCTACGCCCATGACGAGGTGATGTCGGCGATCGGCTACCGGCCGCTGCTGGTCGTGCCGTTCCTCGAGTCCAACCCGGAGTGGGCGTTCCGCTCCGACTTCCCCGGCACGGCCGAGGATCCCGCGCCCGGCCTGGTCGAGCGCATCGTCGATCTTGTCGACCGCGACATCCTCCACCCACAGGACCCGGCCTGGCCCGGCCACTGGGCGAGGATCTACGGCCCCGACGGACAGCCGCGCCTGGCGATCGCGATCATCCACGCATCGAGCGACTCGGCGCTGACCGACGAGGAGTACGCCGACGGCCTCGACCGGGTGGCCGACGAGGTCGAGGCGCAGACCGGCCAGCGGGTCGGCTTCCTGCTCGATGCGCTCCCGCCGGAAAGCCTGGCCCCGGGCCGCTTCTTCCCGGCCCCCGCGCGCACCGCGCGCCCGATGAAGAAGTCGTCGTCGGTGCTGGGAGTGAGCTGCTTCCTGCCGGAGATCTGGTCGGGCATCGGCTCGGATCCGGACGACGTGCAGCGCCTGGCCTGGAAGCGCGACTTCATCACCGGCTGGGTCGCCAGCGGCGTGCCGACCCTGGTCGACGTCTCGGCCGGCTACGACGCGTCGATCGTGTTTCCAGGCTCGGTGCGCTACGGGCACACGCCCGCCTGGCGCGAGGCCCTGCGCCAGATGGTCGCCGAGCTCGGCGACGACGGCGTGGTCCTCAACTCCTGGAATGGCTACACCGAGGCGATGTCGATGGTCCCCACAGTGGAGCGCGGCGACGCCGTGTACCGCTGGGCGGCGGATCTGGCGAACAGCGTAGCTCTACCCTGAGCGCGGGCGGCGACGCCCGGAAAGGCAGCATTCGTGACGCGCACGTATGGTCTGGCTGTACACCCGTGGTTTGCGCTGGCCTTCTCCGCGGTCCTCGGACTCGCGGCCGGCGCCTGTGGCGACGACGACGACGCCGTCCCCGGCGACACCAACGACGACGGCGATGATCAGGGCACGGAGCCCGACGCAGCCGGCCAGGCAGCCGACGCGGCCCCCGAGCCGACCATCGACGCGGCGCCATCAGGGCCCGACGCCGCGGTCGAGACCACGGTCCGGTCGATCGGCATGGGCAACAGCGTCTCGTGCGCGGTGCTGTCCACCGGCACGGTCCGCTGCTGGGGCGCCAATGAACAGGGCCAGTCCGGAATCGGCACCCTCGATTCCCCGCAGACGTCGCCGACCGACGTCGTGGGCCTGACCAGCGCGGTCTCGGTCGACTGCGGCACCGCGCACTGCTGCGCCGGCACCGAGGAAGGCGGCGCGCAGTGCTGGGGCTGGAACGCGGCCGGCGAGCTCGGCGCCAACCTGACCGGCGCCGAGATGTTCAACCGGCCCACGCCCGGGTCAGTGCTCGAGCCGGCAGCCAAGGGAGTGGCCGAGGTCAGCGGCGCCACCCAGGTCGCCGCCGGCGGCGCCCACAACTGCGCCGTCAAGGGCGGCGAGGTGTGGTGCTGGGGCTGGAACGCCGCCGGGCAGGGCGGCAACGACCCGCAGGGCGGCGCCAACGGGAACCTCTATGTCGCCAACCCGAGCGGCATCACCGATGTGGTCCAGGTCGCGCTCGCTCACGCGTTCCTCGCCGAACACAGCTGCGCCGTCACGTCCTCGGGTCAGGCCATCTGCTGGGGGCTCAACGATCAGGGCCAGCTGGGCGACGGCGGCACCGCCGGCCGCCACACCGCGGCGCCGGTCGGGCTGGTCAGCGTGACCGCGGTGGCCGCCGGGTCGAAGCACACCTGCGCGATCGGCCGACCGGCCGATGCGCCGAAGAGCGAGCCGGCGGTGTTCTGCTGGGGGTTGAACGACTTCGGCCAGGCCGGGCCGGACGCGGTCTCTCCCCAGCTCACGCCGATCGCGGTCCCCGGCGTCGAGGGCGCCGTGGCGCTGGCCGGCGGACAGAGCCACACGTGCGCGCTCCTCGATACCGGCAGCATCCGCTGCTGGGGCGCGAACAACTTCGGCCAGCTCGGCGACGGCACCGTCGTGAACCACGCCGAGCCCAGCGACGTGGTGAGTCCGGACGGCAGCGGCATGCTCATCGGGGTCGCCCAGGTCGCCACCGGCTTCGGCAACAGCTGCGCGCGCACCGTCACCGGTCGGGTCTTCTGCTGGGGCCTCAACGACCTCGGTCAGCTCGGCCAGGGAACGGCGACGCCGGAGGGCTCCCTCGCTCCGATCGAGGTGCCCGTCCTCCCCGAGCGCTGAGTCAGCGCGCCCCGCAGGGGAATGGCCGCCCGTTCCCCTGCGCCGTCGCTGTATGTCAATCGAGGGATCGGCATGGAAAGAGGCAGCGCGCCACGTGTTCGCCTCTTTTCTCCCCTCGAGGTCACTGTTCGAGCTTCACCCGGACGGTGAGAGGGCAGTTGTGTCCCAGCACGCCAACTCGAGCAGTGGCGCGTGACCTGCAAACTGGCACTCCAAGACGAAAAGGAGAGTCAGATGATGAAGCGCGCCGTAACTCGAGGGGTCACCTGCTTCGGAGCTCCACTCGCGCTGATCCTCGCTGCTGGCTGCGGGATGGACGCCGAAGAGGGCATGACGATGGATGACGATCCGGGCCTGGATCAGGCAAATCCGGACGGCTCCGAAGAAGGGCTCACGGGCGAGTCGGGCGCCCCCGCCGAGGCTCCGCCCGAGGAGGTCGGCGACACCGGACAGGACGACGTCGGAGAGGACGTCGACGCGGTGATGGGTCTCAGCTTCGAGGACTACGACATCGGCCCGGTCGCCTCGCCGTGGTCGATCGGCAGGAGCCTCACCACGCGCGCGAGCATCGAGCGCACGAGCGATCACGGCAACGTGTTCCTGCTCCAGGGCAGCCCCACATCGGGCGATTTCCTGCTGGCGTCGCTCGACATGCAGGTCCCCTCCGACGTGGAGGCCAGCGTGGACATCAAGCCGAGCGGCAACGCCGCCTTCGTCTGGAGCGTCAACGGCACGGGCGTGTCGACCTACAAGCGACGCATCCGGCTGCAGCGCTGGGTCGGGTCGAATCGCCTCATCGCGAGTGCCTCGCCGAGCGGAGACACCGACTGTGGTTCGATGCCGGCCGACGCCTGGACCAAGCTGACCATGGTGGTGCACACCGCGACGACCCCCAGCACGTTCGACGTGCTCATCAATGGCAATCCGACCGCGTGCACCAACCTTCAGGCCTACGTCACCAAGCCGTTCAACATGGTCCAGATCATGGATTCATCGAGCCTGAACTGGGGCGGCAACGTGCGCTTCGACAACATCGTGGTCAGCGCGCCCTGATCGGCTCAGCGTGCGCCGGCGCCCGGCGGGCGCCAGAGCGCGCAACACTCCTTGAGCGGCCGTCGCACCCAGGTGAGGCGGCCGCTCGGTCGTTTCGGCCCGCTCCAGGGTCGCCGGTCGAGAAGTGAGACTGTGGCGCCGATTCAGCTATCATCCAGCGATCCGTGGCTGATGAATCGGTTCCCTACTGGCGGCTGATCTCGATCCTGTTCAGCTCGTTCCCGCTGACGCCGGGGCTGGCGTTCCGGCTCCACAAGTCGGCTTACGAGCTGTACCGATCCGACGGTGGGGTCGCGGCGATCGGGCGCGAGGACGATGCCGTCTCCGGGGAGGTCAGGAACCTCAAGCGGACGGCGCTGCTCGGCACCCTGTCGGGGCCGGCGTTCGAGGCCCGCCTGGACACCGAGCGGGGCGAGGGGATCGTCCGCTTCCTGCTGACTCATCAGGGGATCGAGCTGATGGCCAGTCAGGAGACTCGAAGTCCCAACTGATCAGGTCGCGGGCGGCCTCTTGCGGTCCTGGTCCCAGCGAGCCAGCCGGTAGATCGCCACCGCGAACCAGGGCACCCCGAGGAGGATCGGGACGATCGCGACCAGGGTCCCGACGGTGCGGATCAGCCCGGCCAGCTCGCCGTGACGCGGGAGCTGGGTCAGCTCGAAGATCAGGCTCCCGGCCACGAACGGGCCGACGAGGAGCAGAGGGA
>Ga0193753_10002722_pt1 | contig 13657 bp, 13 predicted proteins | sample H1c2metaG_FD_144925 | JGI IMG/M metagenome (GOLD analysis project Ga0193753, IMG submission 144925) | Soil microbial communities from a riparian zone of the East river system, Colorado, United States - H1c2 | ecosystem: Environmental > Terrestrial > Soil > Riparian zone | place: USA: East... | reverse complement strand
GGGTGAATAAACGTTTTCGCTTCCCTCCTCTTACGTCCTCCGCTTCACCGAACCTGGAAGAAAGATATCCTTTCTCCTCGAGGCGGTGGAGGGCCGTGTGAACGGCTCCAATGTTAACATTCCGTTTGGTTTGATCTTCAATTTCCTGACGAACGCTGACGCCATACGCACCTCCATAGAGGATGCCCACAGCCAGCAGCACGATCTCTTCAAATTCTCCGAGGTAGGTACCTTTCATAATGATATTATTTATAAATGTATATAATATCTTTTAAATAGACAAAACTCCTTTTTATTTATGATCGTCTTTCATAGAAACTGAAGAGTTATGAGTTATGAGTCATGAGTTATGAGTTCCACGGTGCCGTGGAGGGCACGCTTGCGTTTATGCCGTTGGCATAAACGGAGTTGGAGATGGAGATGACGTTCTTTTTTTAATATCCGTCATCCCGAGCGTTGATATGTTATCAGGTATTGATGAGTTTGGGGATGTTGATGCATTTCAAAAGGAAGATGGAACGTCCCGCTGAGGGACCCCTTGGATAGTATCGCAGCAACTATGTGCACGTTGTTTCCAAGGGGTCCCTCGCGTAAAGAGTGAAGCTGCTTAAGAGCGATTAGAAATCATGGAATGGGTATGCATCTAGACATTGAGCAAGCGCTGGGGATGACGGTTGATAAGAGGAGAATGACGGCTAAAAGAAAGCGTATATTGCCGATTGATTACCTACAAATTTGATGCTCATGGCCAGTATGCGTAATTCCGATAAACAATTTTTCTTGAAATCAATGCTTTCTGCAGCAATTGCTGGAATACTGCTATGTTCCTGTGGCAAATCAAAAACGGACGAAAAGGTGAAGGAGGAAAGCGCCCCGGTGTCCCAATGCTACGGTTCTTTCACGGACAAGGACAGCGTGTTCCTGAAGCTGACGACAACAGGTGAGAAAGTTACTGGTGACCTTACGTATAAGCTGTTCGAAAAAGACAAGAATAAAGGCGTGCTAAACGGTACGTTAACTGGTGACACAATTTTTGCAACGTACGAGTTCACCTCAGAAGGGCAAACTTCCGCAAGAGAAGTGGCTTTTCTCAAAAAAGGTAACGAGCTTATCGAAGGCTTCGCTCCCATGGACCAAAGTGGCGGCCACTTCATCAATAAACATGACATTGACTTTGCCGGCATCGTGTTGCAGGCAGAGGAATGCCACGAATAATTATTCGCTCCGAAGCGTGCTGGCCGGATTCACGGCAGCGGCCTTTAAAGTCTGGAAACCGACGGATAAGAACGCGATAAGCACAACGCCCAATCCAACCAGCAAGAACAAGAAGGGATTAATGGAAATACGATAAGGAAACTCTTCCAACCACTGGCTCATGAGGAACCATGCCAGCGGCCATGCAATCATATTGGAAACGACAACCAGCTGGACAAATCCTCTTGATAACAACAGGACTACTTGGGATGATGTGGAACCCAGCGCTTTACGGATACCAATCTCCTTGGTTCGTTGTGTTGTCATAAAGGATGCCAGACCGAAGAGTCCCAGGCATGCCACAAAAATGGCCAGCAAGGTGAACATGCTGAATAATTCACCGAATCGTTTGTCACTTTCATATTGGCGGTTAAAGAATTTGTCAAGGAAGAAGTAATCCATAGGATTGCCAGGAAAGTGAATATTCCAAAGCTGTTCAAGCGATGAAAGTATCTGTTGATAATTTTTGGATTCTACTTTGAATGACAGGAACGAAGCAAATTGCGGCGTATACCTGTAAACAAGTGGTGTAACTTGTTCCTTCAACGACATCTGATGATAATTCTCCAGCACGCCAATGATCTCCAGGGTATCCCCACCTTGTTGAACCTTCTCACCAATAGCGCTATCGGGGTCTTTAAAGTCAAGCGCGCTTACCATAGCCCGGTTCAGTATGACACTTTTGCGCCGATTAGTGGTAGGGTCGAAATTTCGCCCGGCAATTAGTTCCAGTCCAAAAGCCGGAACATAGTCATGGTCCATGCCGACAATATATCCCGATATAACATTGGAGTTCGTGGTACCGAACCGTGAAATTCCATTCGCCCAAAATATTTCATCCCCTGGAACGTTCGAAGACGCGGTCATACTCTTCACACCTGGGATTTTCATGGCATCCTCTTTCATTGCTTCCAGCATTTGTCGGAAAAGAGAATCCACTACGACGCCAGGAGATCTCAAAACGATGGTCTGGTTGATATCGATACCAAGGTCCTGGCTGCGCATAAACTTCAATTGTTGATAAACAATGATAGAACCCACGATCAGCACAACAGAAGCCATGAACTGAAATACGACCAGCCCTTTTCGCATGAGGTTGCCCTGCGAACGGATGACCTTTCCTTTCAACACGCTCACCGGTTTGAATGACGAAAGAACCATAGCCGGGTAAAATCCAGCCAGAAGCGTTCCAACTATGAATAACCCCCCTACCCGCAACCAAAAATCCGACTGCAACAAATACGCAAGCGGAATTTCGCGCCCTGAAAATGTTGAAAAGTACGGCCACAACATACGCACTGCTAGCACTGAAATGATCGCTGCAAAGAGATTTACCAGGAATGCTTCACTCATGAACTGATTCATCAGCTGCTGCTTTTGCGCACCCATCACTTTGCGTACACCCACCTCGTTGGCGCGTTCAAACGACTTTGCAGTGGCAAGATTGATGTAATTCACCCATGCAATGAGCAGGATAAAGAAGGCAATGGCCGACAACGCATATACCGAGTCGCGATCTCCTCGTTCATCAGGTTGGGACTCCTGCAATAGCACAGGCCCAAGGTGGATATCCAACAGTGGTTGTAAAATAAACTGCTGTTTGTTATTGTATTTTTTCCAATCCTCTGCTCTGTCCTTGGCCAGCCACGTATCCCATTTGGCCTGGAAAGCTTTCACATCGGTTCCTGGCTCCAATAAGACATAGGTGTTAAAGTCATACCATCCCCAGGCTGTTTCGGAAGCATTGTTAGACTCTCGGTTGAGCGTCGCGTATGAGAACATGAAATCGAACTTAATGTGCGAGTTTTGCGGCAAGTCTTTGAAAATACCTGTCACCTCAAACTTGCGGGTACCATCCCAAGAAATGGTTTTACCAATCGGATCTTCGTCAGCGAAATACCGTCTTACCGCCCGTTCGCTGATCACGGCCTTTCCCGGACCTGCAAGTGACGTGATTTTGTCACCTTTTAACAGACTGATATCAAACACCTCGAATACCGATGAATCCGCTATTTGCATTTTATCTTCGCGAAAGGAAATCACCCCCCGCGAGGGACTTTCATAGCTGGCGATTCCACTCACCGGAAAAAGACGCGTGAAGCGCTTAACTTCTGGAAAGTTATTCTTCAGCGCGGGACCAACGGCCGGTACCGCTGCAGCGCACTCGAAACGTAGCTTTCCATTTTGCAGTTGATTGTACTGCACGCGGTAAATGTCATTTGCTTTGCTATGAAAGGCATCATAGCTGCGCTCATACTTGACATATTGTAAAATGAGCAGACTGGCCACCATTCCCAACGACAGGCCGATCACATTGAGGAACGTAAAGGTCTTATGCTTCAGGAAGCTTCGAATGGCTATGGTGATGTAATTTTTGATCATGATAGTCCGGATAAATCGTTGGTCATTAAATTACACATTTAAACGTGAATGCAATTACCACCACCTGCGTGAAATGCTAACAATCTCTACTTGCTTTTGACGCCGTGATCGCCGAGGCTATACATCACAACAAGCTTCCACGAATTGTTCACCTTTTTTACCACGCGAGTCTCGTAATTGGTGAACTGCTTGCCGTCACGGCCGGCTGTTTTCTGAATGAAATTTACCCAGGCCCACTCATCAGAGAACGGCTTAAAAAACCAATCTGTTCTTTCGATGTTCGGTTGTGGTTGAATATCTGGATACTTGATAAATGCGTCATGAAAATTCTTGCGCATGGACTTTAGGCCCTTATACATTCCATAAGATCCATCTGGACTGTTCCAAACAGATTGTGTAACATCTTCGTCAATATAAAAGCTTATGAGTCGGGTGCTGTCACGGTTGAAATAAGCTGTGGTTTCGTCTTCAATAATCTTGCGGATAGCGTATTGATCTGCCGTCGAAAATTTCAGTGCGGCTGCGGGTTGTTTTATGGTCAGCGATGCTGAGGTGATCATCAAAGCGAAAAAGCTGAGGTTTGAAAGTGTTAGTGCATTCATGGTTCATTGATTTATGAGTACACAAATCAATGTGTTAGTTGATTGTCAAATGGAATTTTTCGACTAAGACCGCATTGTCATGACATACAACAATAAATTCCTACGAATGATTTGGGTGGTCGTTTGTACGGGCAGCTTACTCATTTCGCAACGCCTTAACCGGATTTTCAGAAGCAGCTTTGATCGCTTCAAAACTAACGGTGATCATAGCGATAGCCAATGCGCCTGCTCCTGCGGTAACAAAGATCATGGCACCTACGTTGGCTTTGTAGGCAAAACTCTCCAACCAAACGCTGATGGCATACCACGCCAAAGGGACGGCAATAATAAAAGCGATCAGCACCAACCTAGTGAACTCGCCCGATATCATGGCAACGATCTGCCCGACCGTTGCACCCATTACCTTGCGGACACCGATTTCCTTGAATCGCCGTTCGGCCATGTACGTTGATAAACCGTACAGTCCCAGGCATGATATGATCATTGCAATAATGGTGAATGTGACAATTACCGATGACACCCGCCTGTCTTCATCATATTGCTTTTGGATGTTCTCGTCCAAAAACATGTATTCGAATGGCGTATCGTCGTTGATCTCCTTCCATACTTCTTCTATTGAAGCGATTGTTCGAGTGATGTTTTCAGTTTCAATATCGGCGATTGAATAACTATGGTTCGGTTTTTCGTCAACACGGAATAGCACTGGGTTTATTTTGTCCTTTAAACTTTCCTGATTGTAATTCTCCATCACACCTATCACGTTAAACTCATAATGCTCACCCTGCCAGTCAAAATAAAGGTTCTCCCCCACGATCTTTTTGGGATCGATGCCCAATTGTGTCGCCGTTTCGCGATTAACGATCACCTTTCTCCACGATTCCGAATTCCTTTCTTCCGAAAAATTTTTCCCCGCGATGATCTTAATGCCAAGCATGTCGAGATAGTTAGGCTCAACAGAGTTATTTTTTACAAGGATGGCCTTGTCCATACTGCTTCCCTGCGGATACAACCCAAAATCAGAGAATATTTTGGACCCCGGAACATAGGTCGTTGCCGTTACTCCTTTGACGGTACTAAGCCTGTTGAAAGCGTTGCGCAGCACTAAATAATTTTGTTTTGCAGTTGCCGTGCGCAGTGGAATAATAATTTTGTGGCTGGGACTAAATCCAAGGTCCTGTTCCTGCATGTACTTAAGTTGGTTAGTCACAGCAAACATTCCGCAGACGAGTGTGATGGCGATGACGAACTGAAAAACTACCAACGATTTCCGGAGCAAACTGTTGGACGATCGCAGATTTGCCTTGCCTTTGAGCGCATTTGTTGGTTCAAAGGATGACAGATAGAAGGCAGGATAGCTTCCAGCCATTAAACCGGTAACCAGCGTTATACCCATGAGCGCCGCCGCGATAAACCATGGATCAGAGCCTTCTAGACTTATGTGCTTACCGGTAACATCGTTAAACAGAGGTAAGCACAATTGAACAATAATGCAGCTCACGGCAATTGCCAAGAAAACAATGACAAGCGCTTCGCCAAGGAATTGGATGACCAACGCTGTTCGATGGGCTCCCAGACTTTTTCTTAGCCCTACTTCATTGGCACGCTTGGCTGCTTTTGCCGTTGAAAGGTTCATGAAGTTAATGCATGCAATGAGTAAGATAAAGATTGCGATAGAGGCTACAACATAAAGATAGGTGATCCGCGGATTTTGATTACCCGACGTTGATCGCAGGTAAATATCCTGAAGCGGTTGGAGGCCAAGCTCCTTGCTAAAACCCAACGCCTTGAGATCCTCTCCTCCATGCTTCATAAATACTGTATTCATTTTGGAGATTACAGTTTCAACGGAATGGCCAGGGGTAAGCTTGACATACGAAAGCATAAAGTTTTGGCCTGCCCATTCATCAGCCACATCGTTGCGTCTGATGTACTCAGCCCAGCCACTACTGTTAATCGAAATAAAGAACGATGCCTTAATATGTCCGTTAAAAAGGTCACGTATGACACCGGTGATCTTAAACTCCTGCGCTGCTCCGTTTTGTGTGATATTAATCACCCTGTCTAATGCGGGCTCGGCACCGAATAGCTTGTTCGCAAGCGTGGTTGTGATGACGACGCTGTTAGGCCGGGTCAATGCCTTCGCAGCGTTACCTTCAATAAAATCATACGTGAATATGTCGAATACCGTTGAATCTGCTATGTATCCATTTGGCTCATAGAATCGGTTGTCTTCATACCTTACCAAGTTCTGAGAGGCTCCCGGAGGATTGACCAGACGCGTTACGGTTTCGAATTCCGGGATCTCGTCTTTAATACCCCATGCAATGGGCGGCGAAGTCGTTTCCATGGGGCCTCGGCCCTTGTCAAAGTTTAACTTTGAAGTGATCCTGTAAATACGATCTGCATCCTTATGATGGCGGTCATAGCTGAGCTCATCCCGTATGTACAGCGCTAACAAGAGACAACAGGCTACGCCAACCGATAGTCCGGCAATGTTGATGAAAGTGTATCTTTTGTTCCGCATCATGCTGCGGATTGCAATGGTGATGTAATTGCGGATCATGGTCCCTGACTTTGGATTCCCATGTACCCAAATTTATGCCACTTGAAACTGGCCATCCCGTTCGCTTGAGCCCACATTTAGGTCGCATTGACAGGCCAATATCGATCACGGTTGTCCGAATGCGTACATAGATCAACGTCCGTAATTTTAAATGCGTTGGCAGTCATAATCGCGACATACAACGACGTTAACTGCTTAGACCGGTCACGCGTGTGGAGATCGCGTCATTAAGGGACTTGCATTTTTTCATCCAATGCTTACCCTCCAGCGGCAAAGTCAAGGAACACCTTACCATTCTTGAACGTTCTTGAGTTCACAAGCTTTAATTGCAAAATTTCACTCATTCCTTCGAAGAAGGTTCGACCCTTGCCCAATGCGATCGGATTTATAATCAACTGATAGCCATCGACCAATCGCGCCTGCGACAGTTGCGAGATGATCTGGCCACTTCCAAATATTACGATCATCGGTCCGGCAGCTGCTTTCAGTTTTTTTACTTCAGCGATCAGGTCGCCTTTGATCAGCGTCGTGTTCTCCCATGTTGCCTTTTGCATTTTTTTGGAGAACACGATTTTCGGGAGCTTGTTCATTTGCGCCGCGACAACAGGGTTATCCTTGGCAGCCTTCGGCGTGGGCCAATAGCTCACCATCATGTCATACGTTACTCGTCCGAACAACAGCTCAGATTCACCTTTCGAGTTTTCGGCCACAAAAGAATTGAATTCATCATCGTTTCCCTGATGAAACCAGCTGGAATCACCATTTTCACCTACAAAATATCCATCAAGGGATATGTGGTTGAATACAATTAATTTTCTCATGATTTCCTTGTTTAGATGTTATCTATTTATCCTTTATACAGCCATATCAAGTGAGGCGGAACAAATTGGACAGTTGAACTGTGAAATATTTTTAGACCATTAAAATAGCAAGAGTGAAAAGTGAATGGTGAAAAGTGAAAAGTTGCGGACTGAACGTTTTCAGATTTGTTTTTCGCTTGCTAGCTTATCAAATTATCGTGATACGCTAATTTGTGAGCGTTTTCGCTTTTCACCTTTCACTATTCATTCTTAGCTATGACATCCTCCCCCGCTCTCACCGCCAAGGCGTTTACTGATCGACTGAAGGCGATTCAGTCGGACGTTGAGTTGGAAAAGATCAAACGGTATTTTAAATCGGGCAAGGGAGAATATGGGGAAGGTGACAAGTTCATGGGCGTGCGGATGGGCAGCCTCTTTGCCTTGTCCAAGGAATTTGTCGACATGCCGGTGAAGGAGATTGAAAAATTGCTCGAGAGCAAGATCCATGAGATTCGCGCTGGCGCTGTTAGCATCATGAACCAGGCTGGGCGTTTAAAAAAAATTACACCCGAGCGCCGTAAAGAATTGTATGACTTATATATCCGGCGCCACGACAGGATCAACAACTGGGATCTGGTTGATCTCGGAGCCGCTTATGTTGTGGGCGCCTACCTTCACGACAAGCCACGTGATGTGCTATACAAGCTTGCATACTCCAGGGATATGTGGGAACGAAGAACCGCCATCACGGCCACGTGGTATTTCGTTCGTCTTAAGGACACTGCCGACACATTTAAACTGGCAGCCATTCTCGTTAATGACCGGGAAGATCTGATCCATAAAGCGGTCGGTGGCTGGCTTCGCGCTGCAGGTGGCCCTCATCCGAAAGAACTGATCAAATTTCTTGATAGACATGCAGCAACCATGCCGCGGACCATGTTGCGATATGCGCTGGAACGTTTGCCAAAAAAACAGAAAGAATACTATATGCAGCTGGAAAAGGCGTAATTGGGGTTAGAATGAAAAAAAGGGAATTTCTCAAGCTTTCGTCAGCGGTGCTCACCGGTGTTGCGTTGACCCCATTGATATCATGTGAAGGAAAAAAAGAAGTGAAGAAGGAAGTACTCAAGAACTGGGCAGGTAATCTGACCTATAGCACACAAAACATTCATCGCCCCAAGAATGCGGCCGAAGTAAAAGCTGTCGTTGACCAATGCACCAAGCTAAGGGCGTTGGGAACCCAACATTGCTTTAATACCATTGCTGATTCAGAATTCAACCTGATATCAACAAAGGGTCTGACGGAGATTGGTCCAATCGACGAAAAGGCGTCTACCATTACCGTTGGTGCTGGTATCCGGTATGGTGACCTTTGCAAGTTCTTGTACGAGAAAGGGTATGCATTACACAACCTGGCTTCTCTTCCGCACATTTCGGTCGCTGGTGCCTGTGCCACCGCGACCCATGGTTCAGGCGTAACGAATGGAAATTTGTCTACAGGCGTTTCGGGATTGGAACTCGTCACGGGAACCGGAGAAGTGCGCACGCTTACGCGGACGCTTAATCCGGATATTTTTTCCGGTACCGTTGTCAACCTGGGCGCATTGGGTGTGGTGACCAAAATCACCCTCGATTTGCTACCGGCGTTTGACGTCCGGCAAACTGTGTATCTAGGTCTTCCACTCACGCAACTGGAGAATCACTTCGATGAGATCATGTCGAGTGGTTATAGCGTCAGTTTGTTCACAGACTGGCAAACCGACAACATCAACCAGGTTTGGATTAAGAGGATCGCCCGCAAAAACGAGCCTTTTACCCCTGAGCCTGAATTTTTCGGTGCCAGGCTGGCCGATCGTGATGTTCATCCCATCATTGAAATATCGGCAGAGAATTGTACACCCCAAATGAGTGTAGCCGGACCGTGGTATGAGAGACTTCCACACTTTAAGCTGGATTTCACGCCCAGCAGTGGAGAAGAACTGCAGGCGGAATATTTCGTGCCACGCGATAAGGCGGTCGAAGCAATAAAGGCTGTTACCTCCCTGCGGGACGAGCTCAGGAACATATTATTCATCACCGAGATTCGCACGATCGACGCCGACGAATTATGGATGAGTCCATGTTATAATCAAAAAAGTGTGGCAATACACTTCACCCTCAAGCAAGAATTTGACGGTGTATCTAAATTTCTGCCCCATGTGGAGGAGAAACTCGCGCCTTTCAATGTGCGGCCCCATTGGGGGAAGCTTTCTACGATTTCGCCGGGTACCTTGCAGTCCCGATACGAAAAGCTGGCTGACTTTGTGCGCCTTGCGAAGGAATTTGACCCGAATGGGAAGTTCAGGAATCAGTTCCTTGAAAAGGGAATTCTTTTGGGGAGTTAAAAATAAATTCAATTATTTTCAAATCGCATTTTGCTGCTGACATACCGTTGTCACTACGCCGTGGTTTCTTTGAAGTATCAACTTTAAACAACAGAAATTATGGAAACGCAAAATCTTGAAACCATTCTGGACATGCAAAACACGGTAATAACACCAACAGATCTACTCAATCACTGGCAAGGACACCGCCGGGTAACACGCCGGGTTATTGAGGCCTTCCCTGAAAAGGAATTGTTCAGCTATTCAATCGGCGGGATGCGCACATTTGCTGAACTCGTCAACGAGATGCTCGCAATGGCCGTCCCGGGCATGAAAGGAGTTGTAACGCGTTCGTGGGATCAATATAACGATGCCAGTGGACTGGATACGAAAGAGGGGATGTTGAAGCGCTGGGATGAGGCAACCTCGGCTATCAACGAGTACTGGACCCAGATCCCTGCCGGCAGATTCCAGGAAGTTGACGTAGCCTTTGGACAATGGAAGGGTCGAATCCATGAAACGCTGTCTTATTTCATCGACAACGAGATCCATCACCGTGGACAAGGTTATGTGTACCTCCGCTCATTGGGTATCGAACCTCCCGCATTCTGGGACAGAAACTAAAAGATGATTAAAGTCAGGCTACTGGAGTCGCGCTTCGCGGTTATATTTCGTTCGATATTGCAGCGGAGATAAACCGGTGATCCGTTTGAATGTGTTCCTGAACGCCTTGGTATCGGTGTAGCCAACTTTATACATCACCTCGTTAACGTTTTCTCGCGATGATTCCAGATTCATTTTGGCAGCCTCCATCTTTACGCGTTGGATGTATTCAACGACCGTATTGGAGGTCGCCTTTTTGAAGCGGCGCTCGAGATTGCGGCGGCCAATGGCAAACATGGAGGCGATCTGGTCAACCGTTATTTTCTCCTGAAAATTGCTTTCGATAAATTCCTGAGCCTTTTTTATCTGAACGTCGTCGTGATCCTTTTGACCCTGAAATATGATAAACGATAGCTGGTCTTCACGCTCGATCTCTATCGCGAATACCTTTGCGGCAAGTATCGACATGTCACGGCCAGCAAACTTCTCGATGAGGTAAAGGATGAGATTCATGTATGAGAAGGCACCACCACTCGAGTATAGTCCGTGTTCGTCCGTGATCACTTTTTCGGTGACGAGGGTGACTTCCGGAAACATCTTGCGGAAATGGTTCTCTGCCATCCAGTGTGTTGCGCACCGTTTTCCATTGAGAAGGCCCGTTGAAGCCAACAAAAACGCGCCAAGACAAAGGCTCGCTACTTCTGCGCCTTTGTTGTGCTGATTGACGATCCAAGGGAAAAATTCTTTGTTGTCTTCTATCGCCTGTACAAGGTCGCCGTCGACGGCGGGAATGATGATCAGGTCTGTCTTCTCCACATCGTTGATCAACAGATCGGGGTTTGCTGTGAATAATCCACCACACAACTTTGTTTCGTGGGTAAGGCCTACCAGTTGGACTTTAAAAATAGGTTCCGCGCCTTTAAGCTTGAAAAATTGATTCACCTGTGTCAGGAGTTGGCGGGAACCTTCGAGACTACCAAGAATAGCACCCTTTGGGACGAGTATCGATATATGCTTCATGCCCAAAAGTAATGCGATTGATTGTCGTAATCAACCCCTCTTAATGCCGTATTTACACCCGTTGATTTTGATGGCACAACATTAGATTTGCCATTATTAAAAGCAAATGAACATGGATACGATAACCTTAAAAGATAACATTACCGTCTGGCCCGAGCATGTTGCGCTCAGCGAATGAAATGAAAAAAGAAATATTATTCATTCACAGTGCCGGTCCCCAGGGATATCATGAGGGTAGTGATTTTCTTGTGTCCTACATCAAGGCAAGACTGGGCACAGGGTACACCCTCGTGTCGCCCAATATGCCGGACCCTGAGAACCCTCATTATAAGCCATGGAAAAAGAAGTTCAAAAGGGTATTGCTAGAGGCGGATGACGATGTGATCGTCGTTGGACATTCCCTGGGAGCATCAGTAGTGTTGAAATATTTGTCGGAGAAGACCCCTAAGAAGTCAATAGCCGGATTGTTTCTCATTGGAGCTGTGTATTGGGGTAAAGAAAATTGGCAGGTGGAGGAATACATGTTGGAAGACAATTTCTCCTCCAGGCTGCCGAGAATACCCCACATCGTTTTTTACCACAGTAAGGACGATGAAGTAGTTCCTGTATCGCACCTTTGGTATTATGCCTCGGCAATACCAGGTGCAGTAATTCGAGAGTTTGATGAACGTGGACATCTCTTTGGGAAAGGTCTTCCAGAATTGATCGAGGACATTAAAAACATTAAATCAAATGGTAGAAGTATTTAAAACAAATGTTATAGACTCCTTGCACGCGGCGATGATCCTGGAAAGCATCCACGATACGTTCGTTGTGTATGAAGCGAATTTCGATCTCGCCGATTGCGACCGGATACTTCGCGTTAAAAGTCTCGTCGGCGGTGTGGATATTGAGAAACTAAAAGGACTGATCAATCACTTCGGATTTCACGCCGAAGTTTTGCCGGACGATTGTGTCATCACATCGACCACCTTGGCCTATTCCATTTCGCAATAGCCTTCAATCAATAACCTTCAATGGTGTACGAATCATAAATCTTTAGTATAATCAAAACCCAATCACATGATAACCATCAATCCATATTTGAATTTCAAAGGGAACACGGAAGACGCGTTCAAGTTTTACAGGTCAGTATTTGGCGGAGATTTTCTTGCGCTTCAACGCTTTAAGGACACACCGGAAAGTGACAGGGTGCCAGCAAATGAAAAGGATATGCTCATGCACGTGTCTTTGCCTATTGGACCAAACACGCTAATGGGAACCGATGCGCTCGAGTCAATGGGTCACAATATTACATTTGGTACCAACCTTCAGCTTTCTGTCAGTACTGACAGCGAAGCCGAGGCAAAAAAAATATTCACTGCCCTGTCTGCCGGGGGGAAAGTTACCATACCGCTGGAAGATATGTTCTGGGGAGCATACTTTGGTATGTGCACGGATAAGTTTGACATCCAGTGGATGGTGAGTTTTGACAGAAAGCCCAAATAGTTAAATAACTTTGAATATGAACATCCTGCTCATCATCCTCGCCATTATCATTGTTCCCATCCTATTGTTGCTTGTTATAGGACTGTTTACCAAACGCTCATACTCCGTTCAACGGCAGATCCTTATTGACAGATCCGTTGATGTTGTATACAATTATGTAAAATACCTGCGCAACCAGGACAATTATAGCAAGTGGGTAATGAGGGATCCAGGTATGAAAAAAGAATTCAAAGGCACGGATGGTACGCCAGGTTTTGTTTACGCCTGGGATAGTCAGGATAAAAATGCCGGAAAAGGTGAGCAGGAAATCAAAAGCCTTCAACAGGATAAAAGTGTAGAGGCTGAACTGAGATTCGAGCGTCCGTTCAAAGCTGTATCCGATACAACCATGACAACGTCAGCCACGGCGGACGGTAAGACACAAGTTAGGTGGATCTTTGCCAGCACGATGAAGTATCCGATGAACGTAATGCTGTTGATGATGAACTTTGACAAGGTGCTTGGCGGCGATATGGATTCAAGCCTTGCTCGGTTGAAAGGCATCCTTGAGGGACGATGAAAACACCATGGATAAAATGAAAG
>Ga0193753_10002721_pt1 | contig 13660 bp, 12 predicted proteins | sample H1c2metaG_FD_144925 | JGI IMG/M metagenome (GOLD analysis project Ga0193753, IMG submission 144925) | Soil microbial communities from a riparian zone of the East river system, Colorado, United States - H1c2 | ecosystem: Environmental > Terrestrial > Soil > Riparian zone | place: USA: East... | reverse complement strand
CCTACCAACGGGCGCTCGGCGCCGGCATCTCGCGGCCGGAAGAGGTGCACCTCAATCGCAGCGTCATCTTCAGCGATTTTCTGCGCGATCACAAAAGTGCCGCCGCGGAACTGCAGCAGGCGCTTTCCCTGAATCCCGCCTACATTCCCGCGCTCATCAACCTGGCCAATCTGTATGAGGATTCGGGCAAGCGCCCCGAGGCCAGCTCGCTGTATGCGCGCATTCTCGCCATCGAACCGAATGCCTTCGAAGCGTTGGCGCGCTTCGCGAATGTACAGGCCTTGGATAGAGTCGATCCGGCGCTCATCGAGCGCTTGAAGCAAGCCCTCGGTGTCGCACCGGAGATGAGCGATCGTGCCAGCTTGGGTTTTGCGCTCGGCCGGTTGCTCGATGCGAAGGGCCACTATCACGATGCTTTCGCAGCCTATACGGCGGCCAACCAGGCGAGTATGGCCTCCGCCGGACCGCATGTGGTTCCCTATGACCGTGCGCGTCAGAGCGCATTCGTCGACGGTTTGATCGACCGCGGCACGCCGGCGGCGCGCGCCGCACGCTCAGACGTTGCGCCTCGTCCGATTTTCATCGTCGGCATGTTTCGTTCAGGTTCGACGCTCACCGAGCAGCTCCTTGCCGGCATACCGGGCATCGCCGCAGGCGGCGAAATCAATTTCCTGCCGCAGACGATCAACACTGAACTAACGCCGTTTTTCGAATCGATGGCGAGCATGACGACCGAACGGCTGGACAGCATCGCGGCGCGCTATCGCGCGGAATTCATGCGCGTCTCGGCGGGCGCGGCCTTCGTCACGGACAAGCGTCTGGAGAATTTCCTGTATATCGGACTGATCAAGCGCCTGTTTCCCGACGCCAAGATCGTACATACCACACGTGACCCTTTGGACAATTGTCTGTCGATTTACTTTCTGCATCTCGAGCAGCAAATGAGCTATGCCTTGAATCTCAAGGACATCGGCCACTACTACGGCGAATACCGGCGCCTGATGGCACACTGGCAGCGCGAGTTTGCCGGCGACATTTTCGATTTCAATTACGATGCGCTGGTGAAGGAACCCCAGCGGCAGTTCAAGGCGCTGTGCGATTTCCTGGGACTGCCCTGGTCGGGAGAGGTGCCCAAGGTCGCCAACCGCAGCGGCCTCATCAAGACCGCAAGCGTGTGGCAAGTGCGCGAGCCCCTGTACAGCACATCATCGGGCCGATCGCGTCACTACCTCGACGAGCTCAAGGAGTTACGCCAGGAGCTTGCGGATCTCGTATGAACGCGGCGCCGCTGACCGTCATGCCCATTCTGGCGACGCCGCTCGGCATCGCCACCCTGGCAGACGCGCAGCAGCTCAATCCTGTCTTGACCGAATTGTTTGCGCAGCGCGCGGCGGCGGATCCGGCTCAAGCGCGAAATCCGCTGCGTTACACGAGCTCGGATGATCTCTTGGAATGGCCGGAAACGCCGGTGCGGCGTTTGGCGGACGGGATCGCCGGCGCCGTTTACTCCCTCATCGGCAGAGTCAGCGACATCACGGAGGCTCAGTTGCGCTCCTGCAAATTGGAAGCGCGCGCCTGGGTTACGCGCGTTCGCACCAACGGCGCGGTGCCCGCGGCGCACCATCCGTTGACGGCATGGTGCGCCATTTACTGCGTGGCCGCGCCGGCGGCGGCGCAGGATCGTGCCGACAGCGGTGTCGTGCGTCTCTACGAATCCCGCTTGGGTTCGACCTTTCAAGACGCGACCAACTCGGTGCTGCGCATCCCTTTTTCAGCATCGCACTACGCGTGGCGTCCCGTGGCCGGGCAGTTGGTGATCTTTCCCGCCTCGCTGACGTACGAGGTTGCCCTGTTGCGCGCAGCGGAGGAGCTTCTGCTGGTCACCACGCGTCTGCGCTTCATCGCGCCGGGGCAGCAGGGGTTTGCTCGATGGTAGGCGCGATTACGGTGCGGCCGCTGTTCGCCACACCGTTCGGCGAGGCGCGGCTCGCGAATTGCGAGCGCCTGAACCGCGAACTCGAGGCGCTGTTTCTCGGGCGCGAGACCGAGGAGCATCGCAATCCCACGCCAAGCCACGTGCCGCAGGCCGAAACATTCGAGAGCCGTTTCAATTTATTTCGCTGGCCCGAAAACTGTGTGCAGGAACTGCGCAATTTCATGCTGAATGCCGTGGCGCAAATGGTGATCGAGACCACTTCGCTGAAGGCTCAAGATATCGCCCGGCTCAATTTTCAGAACCACACATGGTTTCATATCTCACGCTATGCCGGATCCTTCGTTGCCCACAATCACCCCCTGGCGTCGTGGTCCGCGGTGTATTGCGTGCGCACGGGGGAGGCGGTTGCACAACATCCGGACAGCGGCGTGCTGCGATTCCTCGATGTGCGGCAAGGCGCCAACGCCTATTTGGATCCAGCGAATGCAACTTTGCAGCGCGCCTACGCGCTGGCGCCTGTGGAATTGAAACTCGAAGCCGGCCAGCTGGTGATTTTCCCTTCCTATGTGTTTCACGAGGTGACGCCCTTCTACGGCAGCGACATCCGCATCACCGTTGCCACCAACTGCTGGTTTGCTTGAAGGATTGTCCATGACCCAATCGCCGGCCGCCAAGAGCAGCGTCCTCATGAGTGTTGCGCGCCAAGCCATGATCGACAACGGCTTGCAGCCCGATTTCGATGCGGCGGCCCTGCAGCAATTGGGCTCGATCAGCCAGGCGGCGAGCGATTCGAGCGCTGAGATTCGCGATCTGCGGCAGCTGCCGTGGGCGTCGATCGACAACGACAACTCGCGCGATCTGGATCAACTGACCGTGGCGGAGCCGGTAAGCGGCGGGTCGGTCAGGATTTTGGTGGCGATCGCAGATGTCGACGCCTTGGTGAAGCCCGGCTCGCCCATCGATGCTCATGCGCGTGCCAACACCACGTCGGTGTATACGCCGGCGGTGATTTTTTCCATGTTGCCGGAGAAGCTCTCCACGGGCCTGACTTCGCTCGGTGAGGGCGATGTGCGGCTCGCCGTCGTGATCGACATGACCATCAGCGACGCCGGCGGCGTGGTCAGCTCGGAGCTGTATCGTGCGCGCGTTCTCAATCGCGCCAAGCTCGCCTACAACGCCGTCGGGGTCTGGCTGCACGGCGATGCGCCGGCGCCTGCGGCGGTATCGGCGGTGCCGGGAATGGATCAGCAGTTGCGGCTGCAGGACAAGGTGGCGCAGTCGTTGCGCGAAGTTCGCCGCGCCCGCGGCGCGCTGGACTTGGAGACGATTGAAGCCCAGCCGGTTTTCAGCGCCGGGGTGTTAAGCGATCTTCGCCCCGACGAAACCAATGCAGCAAAGCAGCTGATCGAGGAGTTCATGGTCGCCGCCAATGGCGTGACCGCGCAATTTCTCTCCGCCAAGGGTTTCAGCGCATTGCGTCGCGTGCTGTCCCAACCGCAGCGCTGGGACCGCATCGTCGCCCTGGCCGCCGCGCTCGGAGAGCCGCTGCCGGCCGCGCCCAGTGCGCCGGCCCTCAATGCCTTTCTGGCCAAGCGTCGGCACAGCGCGCCCGCACAATATCCCGATTTGTCCTTGTCCGTCATCAAGCTCCTGGGGTCAGGCGAGTACCGCGTGGATACTCCCGGACAGCAGATCGAAGGTCATTTCGGGCTCGCGGTCGCCGATTACACGCATTCCACCGCGCCCAATCGGCGCTTCCCCGATCTCATCACCCAGCGCCTGGTGAAGGCCGCGTTGACGAACCGAATCTCGCCCTATCCAGAAGCGGAGCTCGCAGATCTGGCGGCGCACTGCACCGTGCAAGAACGCAACGCTGCGAAGGTGGAACGCTTGGTGAGCAAATCAGCTGCCGCCTCGCTGCTAGCGCCGCGCATCGGCGCGCAATTCGATGGCATCATCACCGGCGCATCGAACAAGGGCACGTGGGTGCGGATATCGGCGCCCACCACCGAGGGGAGAGTCATCAAGGGATTCGAAGGGCTGGATGTCGGTGATCGGGTGCGTGTCGCACTGCTGCACACCGATGTCGCACGCGGCTTCATCGACTTCGCGAGGATCAAGTAGGCGCCATGCAAGAACACGATACTGAAGAATCCGATCTGGCTTACCTGGACCGCGAGTTTCTCGCCAGCGATGACGCACGGCCGCTGCGCATCATCGCCGAGTACTTAAACCCGCTGCGGCGCCTGCGACAGCAACGCGTCCATGACACCGTGGTGTTCTTTGGATCCGCACGGCTCACGGAGGAGGGACCGCTAGGCCGCTTTTACACGGAAGCGCGTGAACTCTCGCGGCTGATTACGGCCTGGTCAGCGGCCTTGCCCTCGCATGTGAATCGATTCGTCATTTGTTCCGGCGGCGGCGGCGGCATCATGGAGGCGGCCAATCGAGGCGCCGAGGATGCCGGCGGCCGCAGCATCGGTTTGAACATCAACTTGCCGCACGAGCAGCGTCCCAACGCCTTTGTCACGCCCGCGTTGATGTTCAAGTTCCGTTACTTCTTCATGCGCAAGCTGTGGTTCGCGCACCTCGCGCGCGCCATGGTGGTCTTCCCGGGCGGTTTTGGAACTCTGGACGAGCTCACGGAAATCCTCACTTTGTCGCAAACGCGCAAGCTGGGACGCAAAGTGCCGGTCGTCTTGTACGGTTCGGAGTACTGGAATGAGATCATCAATTTCAAAGCCTTGCTGCGCCACGGCATGATCAGCAGCGAGGATCTGCAATTGTTTTCCTTTGCCGACGATCCGCGCAGCGCCTTTTCGTTCCTGCAACAGGCGATCGACATGGATCCGGCGGAGAAAACGCCGGCCTTCGCGCACTCCCGCTGCCGGGTGACGCCCTAGAGGCGGCCCGTGCAGTGCGCCATGAACTTGCGCAGCGGATCCGACAGCACCTTTCTCTCGTGATGAATCATCAGAAAGGTGCGGGTCAGTCGCGGCAAGGTGGTGGAGAGCACACACAAGCGCTTTGCCGCGAGCAGATTTCGCACCACGGAGCGGGATAGGCAGCTCACCCCCAGGCCTTCGGCCACGGCATTCTTGATGGCTTCGGAGCTGCCGAGCGTCATGGAAGCCGGGAGGTTCAACAGATGCGGCAACAACACCTGCTCCACGGTCTCGCGCGTGCCCGATCCGGATTCGCGCAGCAGCCATTGGGCCTGCGCGAGCTGTTTCGCGCCGAGCTTGCGTTGTTTCGCGGCCTTGGCCAGCGGATGCGAAGGGGCGGCGACGATGACGAGTTCATCTTCCAGCCACGGCTCCACGATCACGCCCGTTGCGTGGCAGGGTCCCTCTATGAAGCCCAGATCGGTTGAGAAATCGCACACCGCAGTCACCACATCGAGCGTATTGCCGATCTGCAGCTCGAGGCGCGCTGTGGGCGTCGTGTCCTTGAAGCGCGCCAGCAGGGCCGGCAGGATGTAGTTGCCGATGGTGGTGCTGGCGAAAATATGCAGGTCCATCGGCAGCGTCTGGGTACTCGAGAGGAACGCGGCTTCGAGATTTTGCGCGCCGTCCAGCACCGCGAGCGCCATGGGCAGCAGCGCCCGCCCGTTGTCATTCATCAACAGGCGCTTGCCGACGCGGTCGAAGAGGCGCGCACCGAGTACGCGCTCCAGTTCCTTCAGCGCGGCGCTGGCCGCTGACTGGGACAAGGGAACGCTCAACGCCGCCGCTGCGGTGCTGCCGCTCAGGGCGATGGCGCGGAAGATTTGCAGTTGACGCAGGCTCAGGCGCATAGCGGCCAGATTAACTCATTAGATAGGTTGATTATAGATAAACAATCGATTTTACGGATAGATTCCCGCGGCGCATAGTGAGTGAAAGCAACGTTGAGCGCTGTATGCAGGCAGTCACCAATCCCCTTGATGTTTCGCTAGGGCCGCAAGGTCCGCGCGAACAACAGCGAATTTTGTCGTATCTGCCCGGTATTCTTCTCACCGGGGCCATTGCGCTGCTTGCGACGCAGCTGTCCAAGGGCGCGTGGATGCAAGCGCATGGAATCAGCGCGCTCACCCTGGCCATCATCGGGGGGATGATCGTCGGCAATACAGTCTATCCGCGCATCGCCGGATTCAGCGCTCAGGGCGTCACCTTTTCCAAGCAGATTCTGTTGCGCGCCGGAATCATCTTATTCGGCCTGCGTCTCACGTTTCAGGACATTGGCCAGGTGGGCGCGACAGGCGTCCTGATCGATGCGCTGGTGTTGAGCAGTACCTTTGCCCTTTCGTGCTGGGCAGGGACTCGGCTGTTCGGCTTGAATCGCCGCACGGCGATGCTCATAGGTGCCGGCAGTTCTATTTGCGGTGCAGCTGCGGTGATGGCGACCGAGCCGGTGGTGCGCGGCCGCGCTGAGGAAGTTTGCGTGGCGGTTTCGACTGTGGTGGCCTTCGGCACGCTCGCTATCTTTCTCTATCCGGCGCTCTACCATCTGAATGATCGCGTTCACTTCGTGTCGATGACACCTTTTGCCTACGGCATCTTCACCGGTTCCACGGTCCATGAAGTGGCGCAGGTGGTTGCGGCCGGCAAAGCGGTGGCGGAGACCGCCGCCAATACCGCGGTGATCACGAAACTCGTGCGCGTCATGATGCTCGCGCCTTTTCTGGTGCTGCTGTCCGGCTATTTGTCGCGAAACGCGGAAGTGGGGGCGGCGCCGTCGCCGGCGGGCACGCGGTGGCGCGGCGTCATCCCCTGGTTTGCCCTGGGGTTCATCGCGGTGGCGGGATTGAATTCGATGTCGGTGCTGCCGCATGCCTTCGTGAGCACAGCCATCGATGCCGATACACTTATACTGGCCACCGCCATGGCCGCGCTCGGCGTCAGTACTCAGGCCTCCGCGATTCGCAGTGCCGGCTTCAAACCACTTGCGTTGGCCGCGCTGCTATTCGGCTGGTTGATTCTGGGAGGCTTCGCAATCAATACCGGCATAACGGCGCTCCTCGCGCGTGCGCTAGGGCACTGAGCACTCGTGAGTCGTTGGCTGCTCAGCGACCTGCGGCAGACGATGAATTCATGAATACGACTAACGAAGTGATCATCATCGGTGCCGGCGTCTCCGGCCTCGAGGCGGGACGTGCACTTGCGGAGGCAGGCCGGCGCGTTGTGATTTTGGAAGCGCGTGATCGCATCGGCGGACGCATCTGGACGCGCCGAATTCCACTCGCAGGCGGCGCATCGCTCGCGGTGGAACTCGGCGCGGAATTCATTCACGGCCTGCCGGAGGAGTCCTGGTCGCTCATTCGCGAGGCAAACTTGGGCACCTACGAGCTTGGCGGCACCTCATGGTCGTATTCAAACGGCCGAATACACGAGGGGAGCGAGCAGCACCGGGGTACCGAACGCGTGCTCGATGACATGATGCAGTGGATGGCGCGTCAGCCAAGCGGCGCTGACCTGAGCTTTGCCGAATATCTCAAACTCACCGGCGTGAAAGGATCGGCGGCGCAGGCGGCCTCAAACTACGTCGAGGGCTTCAACGCGGCGGATCAAAGCCGCCTCTCGGTCGCGGCGCTGGTCAAACAGCAGCATGCCGAGGCGGCGATCAATACAGATCGCTTGTTTCGCCTGGAAGGAGGGTATGCGGACATTCCAACGTATCTGGCCGAACGATTCGTCGGCGCGGGTGGCGAGCTGAAGCTCGGCGCACCGGTCACCAAGATCACCTGGCGACGCGGCGAAGTCGGTGTGCAGTTCCAGGATGCCGGCGGGGTGTCGCAGCTGCGTGCGAATCGAGCGTTGATCACGGTACCCCTGGGAGTTCTGCAAGCCGAGGTCATTGAATTCGTTCCGCGCCCAAACGCTGTTTTGAGGCACGCGAATCGCCTGGCGATGGGCGCGGCGATGCGGTTGATTCTGCTATTCAAAGAGAAATTTTGGACCGAGCATCCCGACTTGAGTTTTCTGATCACCCCCTCGGAACGGCCTTCGACATGGTGGACGCCCATGCCTCATGAAACGCCGATGCTCACCGCTTGGGCGGGCGGTCCGAAGGCCGCGTCGCTACTGCGCCTCATTGCATCGGACGGCAATGCCGGCGCGTTGCTGGATCAAGCGTTGAGCACCCTGGCGCGGATTTTCGGCCGGCCGCTCGCCGATCTTCGGAGCCGGCTCATAAGCTGGCACCTGCATGACTGGCAGCGGGACCCGTACTCACGCGGCGCTTACAGTTATGTGCCTGTGGACGCGTGGGATGCCCCGCATCAATTGCGCGGCCCATTCGAGGACACCTTGTATTTTGCCGGCGAGCACACCGACACGTCGGGCCATTGGGGCACCGTCCATGCGGCGCTCGCGACGGGAACGGCGGCCGCGCATCAATTATTGGGCGAATGATGACAGATACGACACGGCGAACTTTCCTGCTCGGTGCCGGCGTGACGGCAGCGGCCTCGATCTTCTCGCGCGCAGCGACGCCGGCGGCGTCGGCGGCTCAAGCGCCCGCTGACTTGCAGCCCCTTATTGCGCGCGAACGCGAGAATATACTCTCGACTTTGGATAGTGACGATGTACCCGGCGCCGCGGTCTGCCTGCTCTACTTCATTGCAGCTCCCGATGGCAGCGCCGTCACTTATCAATACTTTCCCGCAGGGCAGGGCGAGGCCGCTAACTTCGAGTGCTTCATAGGCGAGAACAGCCTGGACTATAACGATGGACCGAATGACTCCGTGGGGCCGAATTCCGCGTCCTGGGATAACTTTGTGGGACAGTACGGGATAGACCTATGGGGTCAGCGCGCGCAATCGGTATCGGTCCATCGCAAGAATGGATATCTCTATTTTGATGACCGGCGCCTGATTCTCGAGTTCACTCCAGGTCTGTTCTTTACCGCTGACGGCGAGGCGGTGGATTTCAGGAACACCCCGCCGACATGGCGGAGCATTCGTCTTCAGCGCGTGTAAGGCGAATATCGATAGTTATTTATCCCTATGTTCGATAGCGAACTTACGCAAAAGGAGTGGTATAGTAATTTAAGTTAGTGGGCAGGGATGCGGCGAGTGCTCCCAAGTAATCTTGGACAGGTGCTCTTGCGAGAGGCCATGAAGCGTAAACAGGGAAAAAAGTCGCTGGCCCGATTGAAGGCACTGACCGATGTGTCAAAAGTGTCTGTGAAATCCTGTTGCAATTATCCGGAACGGCAGTGATCTTGTCGTGAATTCCGTGGATCTGAAAGCGAATCACCTTCTTGCGGCATTGCCGGCGGAAGAGTGGAGTCGGTGGTCGCCATACTTGGAAACCGTCGATATGCCATTGGGCCAAGTGCTCTATGAATCCGGCAGTTCACTTGGCTACGTATATTTCCCGATCACCTCGATAGTCTCGCTATTGTATGTCATGGAGAACGGCGCATCTGCAGAGATTGCCGTTGTCGGCAACGAAGGGCTCGTAGGGGTTTCGCTCTTTATGGGCGGTGAGTCGACCCCAAGCCGTGCGGTCGTGCAAAGTGCCGGTGTGGGATGTCGGCTCGAAGCGCATATCTTGAAGTCCGAATTCAATCGATCCGGTCCCGTGCTTCACCTGCTGTTGCGCTACACGCAAGCGTTGATTACCCAGATGGCGCAGACGGCGGTTTGCAATAAACATCATTCGCTGGACCAGCAGTTGTGCCGTTGGCTTTTGTTGAGCTTGGACCGGCTGCAGGGCGTTGAACTGATCATGACACAGGAACTGATTGCGAACATGCTCGGCGTTCGCCGCGAGGGCGTGACGGAAGGCGCCGTGAAGCTGCAGAGAGCGGGACTCATCCAATACTCGCGCGGGCACATCTCGGTGCTGGACCGCGCCGCTCTCGAAAGGCGCACGTGCGAGTGCTACGCGGTGGTCAAGCGCGAGTACGATCGCCTGCTGCCGCCGACGGTTGCAGTCTAGTCTCATCGGGTTATCGCCTTTTGGCCGCGAGGGCCGTGTAAGTTGCAACTATTCGCGTGCAGCGGGGTTATTCGTGGAACGCTCAACCGAAGGTCCGCGTCCATGTACTTAATCTATAGTTTGATGCTGTTCGCATTCATGGTTTTCGGCGGCACTCATGTCTTCGCCGACGGCCTGAAGCCCGACAGCGCCGGTTACCGTCAGATCAAGGCGTTGGATGCGAAGCTCTTCCAAGCCTACAACGACTGTGATCTTGCGACATTGGGCGACCTGGTAGATGAGAATTTGGAGTTTTACCACGACAAGGGCGGCCTTAGCCTCGGCAAAGCGAATTTCATCACCGCGATCAAGAACAATATTTGTCACAAGGTCAGACGTCAGTTGGTGGCGCCGAGCCTACAGGTCTATCCGTTGGAGAATTACGGTGTGATCGAGCTCGGCGAACACACCTTCTGCAACATGGCTGAAACGCCGGTCTGCAAGGACGAGACCAATGGCATCGGCAAGTTCTTCATGCTGTGGCAGAAGCATGGCGAGCAATACCGGCTGACGCGGGTGGTCAGCTACGATCATTTGTCGGATTGGCAGCGAAAGCCGCATTAAGTCACGCCCGAACTCTTGAACTTTTGAGCTGCGCGGGCTTTAAGATGAGCCCGACGTGCAAGACACATCCACCCATCCGTCGCAAAACGGCGCGGCGCCGATCGATTCCCGGCCCATGCTGGTGTATGACGTTGACTGTGGATTCTGTGTCTACTGGGCACGATATTGGCAGAAGCTTACAGGCGAAACGGTCAACTACCGGCCCTATCAAGAGGTCGCGCACCAACATCCCGACATATCGCTCGCCGACTTCCAGCGCGGAGTGCAGTACCTGACGCCCGAAGGGCGCCGTGCCAGTGCCGCCGAGGCCAGCTTCCTCACCTTAAGCCATGCGCCCGGCAAGCGATTCTGGCTCACCCTCTACAAGAGACTGCCCGGTTTCGCCGCGCTCTCGGAATGGATGTACACCTTCATCGCGGCGCATCGCTCCGCGTTTTATCGCGTGAGTCTGGTGTTGTGGGGCAGAGATTATGGACCGCCACGCTACGATCTCGGCTCATTTCTTTTCCTGCGCCTGTTCGGGCTGATTTATCTGTCGGCGTTCATATCCTTTGGGGTGCAGGCGCTGGGGCTGATCGGCAGCCATGGCATCCTGCCTTTGTCAGAGCTGGTGGATGCCATCGGCAGCCGCGCCGGCAGCGAGCGTTTCTATGTGATGCCCATGCTGTTCTGGATCAATGCCGGCGATTTGACCATCCAAAGCGTGTGCTGGTCAGGCGCGGGACTCTCGCTGCTCCTGGTCTTCAATGTGCTGCCGCGTCTGTGCCTGTTTTTGTTATTCGTGCTGTATCTCTCGCTGCTCTATGGAGGGCAGACGTTCATGTCATACCAGTGGGACACGTTTCTGCTGGAGGCCGGTTTTCTCGCGCTGCTGCTGAGTTTCGCGGAGCGGCCGGGCATCTGGCTGCTGCGCTGGCTGCTGTTCCGCTTCATGTTCATGTCGGGTGTGGTTAAGCTGCTGAGCGGCGATCCGAACTGGTGGAACCTGTCGGCGCTGTCGTATCATTTCTTCAGTCAACCGCTGCCCACGCCTGGGGCGTGGTACGCCGCGCATTTGCCGCCGAGCGTTCTGCGTATTGGCACCGGCGCATTGTTTTTCGTCGAGCTCGCGTTGCCGTTTTTGATTTTCTGCCCGCGCCGGCTGCGCTTCGGTGCCGCCTTCGGCATTTTGCTGCTGCAAAGCTGCATTCTGATCACGGGCAACTACAACTGGTTCAATCTGCAGACCATGCTGTTGTGCCTGTTGTTATTCGACGATGCGGCGCTCAAGAAGTTCTTGCCGCGGCTGCTGGCGCGCGTGCTGCCGGCGCAGAAGGAGGGCAGCGCGCCCAAAGGCGTTTCTCGTTTCGTTACCGCAATCGGCGTCGTGCTGGTATTCTGCAGCGTGGTGGAAATGGATACGCGCTTCGGCGGTACGCCGCCTGCCTTCGCGCGCACGATAGATCAGCTGCTCGAGCCTTTGCGCCTGGTCAGCAGTTATGGCCTGTTCTCGGTAATGACAACGGAGCGCAATGAAATCGTCATTGAAGGCTCGCGCGATGGCGTCGAATGGCGCGAGTACGCATTTCGCTATAAGCCAGGCGATGTGACGCGCCGGCTACCCTGGAACATCCCCCACCAGCCGCGTCTGGATTGGCAGATGTGGTTCGCTGCACTGGATGATCCGCGCCGGGTGCCGTGGTTTGCGCACTTTCTGGAACGATTGCTTCGGAATGAGCCCGCCGTGACCGCATTGCTGGAGAAGAATCCCTTCGCGGATGCACCGCCGCAGTACATTCGCGCGCAGTTCTACGCGTACACCTTCACGGACGACCCGGAAAAGTCCAAGGGAGCCTGGTGGCGGCGGCGTTTGCTCGGCCTGTACTTCCCGGAATCGCAACTGAAGGTAAAATAAGCCCAGCGGCCATGGCGCATTCCGTCGCATAGGCGCGTCTGTTCAAGGCAAAGATGAGCGTCTAGAATAGGTTCTAACAAAGGGGATGCACATTAAATACTTAAATAAAGGGGTTACCGCCGCCGCGGTTATCTGCGTATTGCTAGTTGGCGCGGCCCAAGCTCAAACTCCCAGCGGCAAGAATCTCGCCGCGTCGATCGACAAAGTGGCGGCGTCTGCGGTTGCGGCGGGCGAGAGTCCCGGTCTGCAGGTCGCGGTGTTTAAGGATGGCAGGCCGCTGTTGGTGAAGAGCTATGGCTCTGCCAATTTGGAGCAGCACGTTCCGGTAACAAATGAGAGTGTTTTCCGGGTCGGTTCGGTCACGAAGCAGTTCACTGCCGTAGCGCTGCTGTTGCTCGCAGAAGAGGGCAAGCTATCGCTGCAAGACAAGCTGTCGAAATACTATGCGAATTTTCCGAGGGCCGATGACATTACGCTGGAGCAGATGCTTCATCACACCTCCGGTATCTATAACTACACTTCGGAACCCAACTTTGCCAATGATGGAATGGTGCACCGGACCACGGATGAAATGGTTGAGTTCATTGGGAAGCTGCCAAAGACTCAAGACTTCGAGCCGGGAACAAATTGGTCCTATAGCAATTCTGCATATTTCATCTTGGGCGGCGTAGTGGAGAAGGTGGCGGGTGAATCACTCGCAACCGTGTTCAAAACCAGACTATTCGTCCCTGTTGGCATGACCCATACCGCACTCGATGACGAGACGGAGCTTGTTCCCGGTCGAGCCAGAGGCTACTCGGGCTCCGCCCCGGGAAAGTTTACAAACGCCCCCTTCATCTCAATGTCGATTCCCGGCGGGGCGGGTTCGATCCGTTCAACCGCCACCGATCTCGCCAAGTGGAATGCGGCCCTCTTCGGCGGCAAGGTTCTCAAGGCCAATTCGCTTGCGGCCATGCTGACGCCGGGAAGGCTCAACGATGGAGACACCTCGGGCGTTGCCATAGCCAAAATGATGTCCGCTGCCGGTGCGCCAGGAGCCGACACCAAACAAGAATACGGGTATGCGCTGTTTGTGTCGCAGGAGGACGGCCATCGCAAGATCAGTCATGGCGGTGGCATCTATGGCTTTAACTCCGCGCTGTCGGAGTTCCCCAAGGATCGCGTCACTGTCGCCGTGCTGTCCAACGCCATTGGAAAGGATGTTGGCGCTTCGAAGGTGGCAGACCGAATCGAGCGGATAGCAACCGGCCTGCCTCCGAAGAAGTGAGGCGGCAGACAGCGTTCGTCTCCGGCCGGGTTGCC
>Ga0193753_10002720_pt1 | contig 13665 bp, 12 predicted proteins | sample H1c2metaG_FD_144925 | JGI IMG/M metagenome (GOLD analysis project Ga0193753, IMG submission 144925) | Soil microbial communities from a riparian zone of the East river system, Colorado, United States - H1c2 | ecosystem: Environmental > Terrestrial > Soil > Riparian zone | place: USA: East... | reverse complement strand
AAAGCCGTGGAGAAAGATTTCGTGTCCGTCCGCCTGGAGCTCGCGCAGCCATGCGCCAAAGGGCGCGTCTCGCTCCAGCGGCTGCTCGCCGTGAAAGTTGGGCACCACCAAGAGTGCGGGCTTGCATCCGCGGGTGCGCGCCATCGCGAGCGCAAGTTCGATTTCACTGCGAAATGCGGGCGCGACGTCGTGAATCGATACGTGAACGCTCAAGGGGTCGTTCCTTTTTCAAAAGGTCCTCGTACGTCGAAAACAGATGCTTGAAGTGCTCCTCGACGCTTGGCACCGATTCCGCGGCCCGGTGCGCGTAGGTGAGGACTTCGGTGCGATCGCGCCCGAGAAGTCGCTCGACAGCGCGCATGCAGGCGACGGCGTCTCCGGCCGGATAGATTTCGGACGCCCCGGGCAGCGCCTGCTCCGCGGCCCCGCCTTCGTCGGGAACCACGATGGGGGTGGCGCACGAAACGGCCTCCGCGATGCCGAGACCGAACGTTTCGTACGGGCAACCGTGGATCAGCAGGTCGGCGCTCGCCAGCACGCTCGCCAGACGGCCTCGGTCCCGTTCGAAACCGAAGAAGCGCACGTCGCCGGCGCCCGCGACGCGGGCCTCCATCCGTTGTCGTTCGGGGCCGTCCCCGAAGATGGCCAGGGTGGCGCGCTCGCTCCCATCGCGCGCGCGGCGTTCGCGCAAGGCGAAGAACGCATCGAGCACGACGTCCCAGCGCTTCTCGACGGCAAAGCGCCCAATCGCGACCAAAAGCGGCCCGCGGCCCGCGCCGAGAACCTCACGCCTCACCGATTCATTGCGCGCGCTCGGAGCGAATCGGCGCTTGTCGACACCGAAGGGGAGGTAAGAGACCCGTTCGACCCCGTGGGAGAGGAGTTTTTCCGCCTGCCAGCGCGACGCCACGAAGGTTGCATCGCAGCCGCTCGCGATGGTTCGGACCCAGGCCCAAAGGGGCTCGAGCACTCTGTCGACGGCGGATGCGGACAGCCGCCGCGCAAGCGGCCCGCGGAGGTACGTGTCGATGAAGTCGGCGTGCCAGACGAAGGTGCGGATGCCGAAGAGCTTTCGCGGCAGTGAGAGGCAGCTGGCCGCGGCGACATAGGGCGAGTGGATCTCGACCACGTCGGGCTGCTCTTGCCGGACCAGGCGCCGAACCGCATCCACGCGCCACAGCAAATGGTACGTGGGGTCGTAAGGTAGCGCAGGTCCACCCACATAGTGTACTCTGCTCTGCCCGGTTGCATTTTCTCCTTTCTCCACGACCTGCAGCGTGGTTCTCTCCCCCGGCGCGATCACCCAGTGGTCATTGCCCAGCTGGCACGAAACATGACCCTTGTCCGTGAGATGGCTTCGAACCCCGCCTCCCCTTATCGAGTAGAACTCGGTCACGTCGATGACCTTCATGCCCACGACTCCGCAAGCGCAGCGCCGAACGGCGTGACCGCCAACGGCGAAGCGCCGGCGTCGAGCCCGCTGCGTCCGCTCGATGCGAGCGCGACCGTGGTCCGGTTGCATGGGAAATCGACGGCAAAAAGCGACTCGCTCAAGTCAGGTAACCCCGTGACAAGACACGGAGAATCGCCTCTAGAGGCGCTCCCTCCGTTCGCTCGTTTGGCAGCGCGCCAGGGGCGCCCTTTGCGGGTGGCCATTCTCAGTGACTTCACGAGGATCCCGTACGCCAACGGTGCAGCGTTTCAGACACGCTTTCTGTATCAGGAATTGCGTCGGTGTGGTCATGAAGTCACAGTCATCGGCCCCCACGATCCGGATGCCAGGCCTGAGGATCTTCCGCCCGGTACGGTGTCGCTACCCAGCCTCCCGCTGAAGGCGTATCCGGGTGTGCACATCCCACTTCCACTGGCATCGTGGGTGTACGACGCCAGCCGATGGAATTTCGACATCGTGTTTGCGCAAACGACGTCGCTGTTGGTGGAGTTCGGGCTCTGGCTCCGGAGGATGAAGGGGATCCCGCTCCTCATCGTGAACACGACCCACCTTGCGGCCGCGTACGACGTCCTCTTGCCCGAGAAGCTGTCGAAAATAGAGGCCGTGCACGGCGGTCTCGACATGTTCTTGCGGCGGCCGTACGAGCAGATTTTCGCCAAGATCTACAACGATAGCGACGGGCTGGTGGTCCTTTCCGAAGGGCTGCGTCGCTATTGGCGCGAGCGTGGGGTGACGGCGCCGATTCACGTGATCCCGCGCGCGGTCCAACCGGCAATGTTCGACAGGCCGCTCGGCGCCGATCCGTACACGCATCTCGGCAGCGGTCATCTTTCGCGCGGCGCGCGTCTTCTTTGTGCGGGTCGCCACACGCGCGAAAAAGCGCAGGACCGGCTGATTCGAATCTTCGCCCAGCACATCACGAAGGCGGAGCCCGACTCGACCCTCACCTTGCTCGGCGAGGGGCCGGATACCGACTACTACAAGCGCGTCGCCGCGGAACAAGGCGTCGCCGATCGGGTCTTTTTCCCGGGTGAGGTTCCGTTCTCGCAGATGGCGGACTACTACGCGTACGCCGATCTTTTCGTCCACGCGTCGCTCAGCGAAACGTACGGCAATGTCATGGGCGAAGCCCTTTGGTGCGGCACCCCGACCGTGGCCTTCGCCGACGGAATGGGCGTGAGCTCGCAGATCCAGGACGGCGTCAACGGCTTGCTCCTCGCCCCGGGTAACCGCGGCGGTGGTATCGACGAGGCCAACGCAGCCTTCGCACGCGCGACTCTCAGTTTGATCCGCGATCCCAAGCGCCGCGGGCGCATCGGTCAGACGGCCGCTAAGGTGGCGCGTGAGCGCGCGCACCCGCAGGTGGTCGAAGAGCGGCTCGCCGATGCGTTCCAGCACGCGCAAGATCACGCGGCGGCGTGCGGTCTGCGTCCGGTGGCCGACCGTCCGAAGGCCCTCCAGTGGTACACGACGTTCCGCTATTTCCGGCCTTGGACGACCTTGATGGGCGGAATCTATTTGTTCGGACATCTGCGCCCCGCGAAGGACGAGAAGCGCAAGGCGATCAACCATCCGCAGATCGCCACGCCGTAGCATCGCGCGCCTCTTTTGGTGGTGGGGGAAGAGGGGCGCGGAGATGCGTGCCGGTTTTGACTCTCCCTCACCCCAGCCCTCCCCCAAAGGGGCCCGCGGCCGGCGTGGCTCCGTGCCTCTTTGAAGAAGGGAGCCGGCGGGGGCCCCAAAGGCCCGAGTTACAAGACGGTGCGGTATAGCCACCAGCCGCCGCGGTGTTCGGCGAGGCTGAGGCGGTCCGGGGTCGCGGGAGGCGACGATTCGGGGCGGGTGCGGATGAGGACGTAGTCCCAGTCGTCGAGCTGGTAGGTGGACCAATCGACGCCGTGGAGATCGCTCTCGCTGTAGGTCGCCGGGAGGCGCAGCGATGGATTCTCCTTCGTCGGATAAAGAGCGGAGCCCTGGTGGTACCAGATGTCGCTTACGACGGCGGGGCGCTCGGTCAAGAGAAGCTTGTCGTAGTGGGTGAAGGGATGCGCGGTGAAGATGTCGCTGTTCGGGTCGAGCGGCACATTGAGGAGGCGTGTTTCGGTCGGTACGGCCGCGAGAACTTCACGGTATCCACTCGCCTCGCGCTGAAAGCGAAACGAGGCGACGAGAGCTAGGGCCGCCATGCCCGATGCGAGCGCTGGCGCCGCACGGTCGAGCGAGCTTGCCAGCGGCCGGGCGAGCGCCGGGCGACGGATGGACATCAAGCAGAGGAACAGAAACAGCGGGACGAGTCGTCCGTCGACAAAGCCGAACCAGCCAATCGTGTGGGGGAGCACGACGAACATCACGCCGACCGCCACCGCGCAGGCCAGCAGGGCACGTGTGTGAACCTCGCTCCCGGAGGTGCCCCGCTCCGTCGACGCGTGAAGTTGTCGCACGGTAGCAACCGTGCACACGATCACGATGAACCAGACCACACAGCCGATGAAGAAGTCGATGCCGGTTCGGGTCATCAACGTCGGCGTGATGAGCAAGGTAAACTTGTCGTACGGCCCTTGAAAATGCGGTTCGAGGCTGCCGGGACTCACGTGGACGGAGCCCAATGGAGTCGTCGACGCGCGCTCTGCCCACGCGACCCAGGCCGCGAGCGCCAGCCCGGGAACGAGGGTTCGCAGACGCAGCAGCCGCCGGCGCCGATCTCCGGTGGCGAGGGTAGCGATGCCGGCGACGAAGAGGAAAAGGACGAACGCGTGTCCGTGCGCGATGAAGATCATCGGCACCGCCAGCGCCATCACGAGCTCTTTCTGCGTCGTGTTCGCGCGCCGATCGGATGCGGCCAGGAGCTCCAACCAGAGGGTCAAGCCGACCAGCATCACCGCGAGTCCGAACAGGTAGCTCGCGAACCCAAGGAGGGTCATCAGCCCGAACGACAAAACGATCCCCATGAAACCCATGGTCGGGGACGTGTCGCCGTGAAGCCGGCGGCGGGCGAAAAGGAGCGCGGCCGGCGTCGCGACGATGGGCAACGTCGCGAGGGCGCGCACCGCTCCGACGGGCCCGACGACGGACGTGAGCTGCTCGCCCAAGAAGCGAAAGAGCGAATAGGGGCCCAAATGGGGCGCCAGGACGAAGAAGCGTTGATCGAACGCCGATTCGGCGAAGCGATGACGCAACGCGATGAGCCCTGCATGCGCCGGGAGATCTTGAAAGGGGAGCGCATCGAAGAGCCAGAAAACGAGGACGCTGGCCATCCCCACGACGCCAAGGCCGAGCCACGCCCATCGCCCATGGCTCGCCACGTCGGCCGACTCAGGGCTCCCCGCCTGCGCAGGATTCCCGAGGCTTGCGGCCGCGATGCCGGACTTGGAGGCTTGGGGGGTGGCGTGCGTCGTCATCGGTTCAACGCGGCGGCGAAGTGTAGCTCTCAGCGGAGGGCACGCCAGAGCAAAGACTATGCGCGCGTACGGGGGTTTTCCTGGTGCTTAGTCCTCTTGTGCGTGGGCGCTGACGTCTCGCACGGAATGGTCGCGAAGTCGGGTCTCTTTGGCTTCGACCGCTTGCCCGAAAAGGTGCAGATACTGGGCGGCGCTCGCCACGGAAAATACAAGGGAAAGATACACGAGCATACGCCCAACGTGGACGAGGTCGACTACCCCGAGATCGATTCCCACGTAGGCCAGATGATAGGGGTAGCCGAGCACCAGGGCGATGATGCCAATCATCTGCAGGGCCGTTTTCGTCTTGCCTTCCCGCCCGGCGGAAATCACAACGCCCGAGTTGGCCGCCACGCTACGCAGCCCTGTCACGCTGATTTCGCGCCCGAGGAGAACCACGACGACCCAGGCGGGGACCCGGCCCATTGGGACCATCCAGACGAGACCCGCCATGACGATGAGCTTGTCGGCGAGCGGGTCCAGAAATTTTCCGAGCACGCTGACGACCCCCATGCGCCGCGCCAAGTAACCGTCCAGGGCGTCGGTGAGGGCGGCGAGGGTGTACACGAGCGCGGCCCAAAAACAGGCGCGAGGAGTCCGCTGATCGAGGAAGACGAGAAAGACCGGAATCATCACGATGCGCCCCATCGTGAGAAGGTTCGGGAGGTTCACCGCGTCTTGAGCGAGGGTGCGACGATGCTCTTTGCGATCTTGGGGCGATCGCGGCACGGGTGGCGGCGGCGGCGCCGAGGTGCGTGGCGGCGGCGGGGGTATATTTTCGAGCGTCATCGGCCGGCCACCAACACGGTTCCCGCGCCCACGAAGCTGATGAGACCACGTTGCCCTCCCGGCGCCTTGCCCGGTGGAATGGCGTCCGGAACGAGCCGCCCCATCCAGCCGAGGATCGAAGGGCTCCGAACCGTGGCCGCGCGCGCGGGGGTGACCTCGAGGGTGGAGAGTGGCTCGATGAACTCGAAGGCGAGCGGTCCGGGGCCGCGCATTTGGGCGACGAAGATCGGCTCGTCATCGCCCCTCGGTAGGCTCCCGTTCTCGAAGGTCATTGCCAGGTCGAAGGCGAGCACGGCGTCCTCTCGCAAAAAGAGGACTTCTTCTTCGCCCAGCATCGAGGTCAGCGCGCTGCGTCCAGGGCGAGGGGCAAGGACGAGCATGCCGTCGCCGCTCACCTGCATCACGGTTCCGGAGATGCCTCCGAACGAGTCGTTCGCGTGGCGCCCGCGTCGTTCGAGAACGGCGGCCGACAGCGTCCCTGTGTAGCTGCGAAGTGCGTCGAAGCGCACGGCAAACGCACGGGGGCCCTCGACGTGTTCGCGGGCCCCGGCGCTCGCGTGCGGCGACGGTCCGGCGAGCGACACCACGATTTGACCGCCCGGCCCGGTGGACACTGGGCGTTTGGGCGGGACGCTCAGCCGGGTGGGCGCGAGCGCGGAACGTAAGCGAGGCGCCAGAGCGAGGGTCAGCGGCGAGGACGTGGCGGGAACGGAATTCGGTGCCGATCGCGCGGACTGTTCAGGCAACCGGACGGCTTCGCCGATCTCGACGGCGTGCCACATTTCTCCGTCGGGCCTTCGCGTATCGGCTTGCGCGAGTGAGAACGAGAGCTCCCCCGAGTCCAACTCTTCGAAAGCTTCGGCCGCCGCGGCCCGCAGATCCGCCAAAGGCCCCGCAAGCCCGTCCGAGTCGGGGTGCACGCGCTCGTGCCCGGACTGCCCAAGTTCCTGCCCAAGTTCCTGATAGGGCGCGGCTTCGGGCGCTGTCTCGCTCTGTCCTTCGCCTGCGCTTTCTTGAACCGAACCGGCACCGTTGCCGACGGCTTCGTCCCGCGCCGCGTCCGACGGGTGAACGGAATACGCTCCGAGCTCCGATGAAATCGATACGATCGACGGCTGTCCGCCGCGGCGTTGCATCATGCGCCGCACCATCGCCGCGTGTCCGCCGCGTTCGAACGAGAGCTCCGCCTTGTCGTAGTCGCCAAGCCGCTCGTAGGCGAGCCCGAGGTAGCCCCACGCGCGTCGATGGTCGGGCGAAAGGCGCACCACCTCCTCGAGCTCCTCGCGCGCCAGTTGCGCCTGTCCCGTCTTGAGGTAGCAGAGCGCCAGATTGAGACTCAGCGAGGCGCGACCGGGATGATCGTGTTTGAGCTGTTCGTAAATCTGGATCGCGCGCGGGTAATGCCCAATGCGAAAATAGACGACCGCGAGCAGATCCTGGCCCTTCGGATCGCGCGGTTGGAGCATGAGCGCCTGCTCGAGTTCTTCCTTCGCTTCGTGGACGCGGCTGTCTTGGAGCAGTTCGCTCCCGCGAAACAGGTGAAAAAGAAACTCCTCGCCCGCCGGATCGCGCGTGTGATCCGACTGCGGCAACGTGGACGCCCGACGCTCCGGCGAGAGCGAACGAGGGCTACGCCGTCCGACGTGGTCATCCATGGCTGGAGGATCCTACTCTTACAGGACCGCCTGCGCCCAGCTTCCTTGCGTGACGCGAACATCGAAAACCGCGCCATGCGTCACGGTGGTCATGACGAAATGGAACGTAAGGTTGGCCCCCCAGGCCATCCAGGCTCCCCGATCGGTCTTCCACAAGGCGGCCAGCCCGATGCCGAGAAGGCCGGCCGACAAAGTTTCGAGTGGCGCGCCATCTTTGGCGCCCCAGGCGGCCGCCGCGGCCACGAGCCCGCAGACGCCGAGCTCTACCATACCCGGCACCGCGCCAGCCAGTGCGCGCAGGACCAGGCCGCGCAAAATGAGCTCGTCCCGAACCGCCAAAAAGGCGGAGACCATGAGGCCGTTGACGAGCGCCAGGATCCCGAGGCCTGGCGCGCCGTGAAACGAGGCCGCCCGTGTGAGGAGCGCGAGCACCACGACAACGATCGCCAACGCCGCGGCGTACCCCGCGCCGCGCAGGGCCCGGCGGGCGATCGCCTTGGGTGTTGGCGCCTTGGCCTCGGGATCGGACCATGCGACGCCGAGCTGTCCGCAGCCGAGTTCGGCGATGGCGGCTTGCACGGCGGCGCTGCCCGCCGCGTTGCGGTGAAGGTAGGCACCTGCAACCAGAGTCGCTGCTTGAAGCGCGAGCCCCCACGAGAGCGTGCTCGCGACCTGCTTGAGGGGCTTCATTGGGGGCGCATGCCCGTCAGAGGGCCCCTTCGAACGTCGGCCCTTGGGCGAGAAGGCCTGGCAGGCCTCCCGTGTGGATGAACAGTACGCGCGCGCCGCGCGGGATGGCGCCCCGAGCGATGGCCTGGGCGAGTCCGAACATGGCCTTTCCGCTGTAGACGGGATCGAGCAAGACCCCGCTGCTTCGTGCGACGCGCACCAAGAACGCCCGCTGCTCTTCGCTCATGACCGCGTAGGCCGGGCCCTTTGCGCTGTCATCCACGACCAAACGCGCCTCGCGCTTCAAGCTCGGATCGAGCGAGCGGGCCTCTGCCGCGATGCGAAAAATCTCCGACTCGAAGTGGCGGCGGTCGTTGCACACGGCGAAAGCCCACGCTTGGGGGGCAACGTCGTATTCGCCCGCGCCCAGAACCACGCCCGCGGCCGTGCCTCCGGAGCCGCACGCGTGCGCAACGAGATCGAAGGCCGCGGCGCCGCCCGCGATGCCGTGATCGAGCTGCATGCGCACCTCGCGCATCGCTTCCACGTAGCCGAGCGCACCGAGTCCGCTCGAACCGCCTTCGTGGATCACGTACGGGTGTTCTCCCGCTTCCGTGAGGACGTGCGCCGCGTCGGCCATGATGCGGGTGCGATCCCGGTACTCATCGGGCGAAACAGGGCGAATTTCCGCCCCGACGAGCCGATCGAGAAGCATGTTGCCGACGAGCTCACGTCGTCCGTCGTGTTCACCCGCACCAGCGCCGTCTCCAGCGCGCAAAAAGAGAACCGAGCGCAGTCCCAACGTTGCCGACGCGATGGCGGTGGCGCGCGCATGATTCGATTGCGTCCCCCCGCACGTGAGCACGCACGTGGCGCGTTGCTCGAGGGCATCGCCAAGGAGAAATTCGAGCTTCCGGAGCTTGTTGCCGGATTCGGCGCCTCCCGTCACGTCGTCGCGCTTGATGTACAGCTCGACACCGAGCATCGACGAGAGCGCCTTCGAGCGCACGATCGGCGTCGGCGCGTGGACCAGCGGAACGCGGGCCCTCACGCGAACGTGACCAATTTGGCGTTGGCTTCCACGGCGGTCCCGGGCGTTGCGTGCACCTCGGCGATGGTGCCAGGCGTCTTTGCGCGAAGTTCGTTCTCCATCTTCATCGCCTCGATGATCAAAAGGGGCTGCCCCGTCGTGACGGCGTCCCCTTTCTCCACGAGCACTTTGACGACGCGTCCCGGCATCGGCGACTTGACGATCTTGTCGCCCGCGCGGCCCCCGCCTTTTTTTGTGGCTTCCGCGGCGCGTTGGCGCTCGCTCACGACCCGCACGTACGAGCGATGTCCGTTCGTCACGATGCCTACATCGGGAGGCGCTCCCTCGGTGGTGAGATCCACCACGTGGCCATCGATCCGCACCGAAAGCGACGCCGAACCCGGCAGCGGGACGCGATCGACGTCGACGAGCTCGCCTTGAACGCGCACTTGGAGCTCACCGCTTGGGAGCTCCGTGACGTCGACCTCCACGGGTTTGGTTTCGGGGGAAGGATCGAGGGTGACGTAATAACGCATCGGGGCGGACGGACGTTAGCCGAAGCCGTCTGGGTCGGCCAGCCTCCCGCGTTTTCGCGCGCCACCGGGACGCGCCTGGGCTATTGGGCTAGGGCATGTCCGCTGTTTTCGTGGGTAAGCCGCTTTCGCTTCGAGATCTGGAAGATGTCGCGCTGCGCGGTCGCGCGGTGGAGTTCGATTCGGTCGCGCGCGCAAAGGTCGTCGCCTCGCGCGCCGCGATCGATCGCGTCGCCGAAAAGGGCGACGATGCGCCCCGCGTCTACGGCGTCAATACCGGCTTCGGTGCTCTCAGCGAAACGCGCATCGGCGCAGCCGACATCCGCGCGCTCCAGCGAAATCTCGTTCGCTCGCACTCGACCGGGATCGGCCCGGACCTCTCCATCGCCGAGGTGCGCGGCATGATGCTGCTCCGCGCGCAGGTCTTGGCCATCGGACACTCGGGCGTGCGGCCGGTTCTCGTCGAACAGATCCTCGCGATGCTCAACGCCGGCGTGCATCCGCGTATCCCTTCGCAAGGGTCGGTGGGCGCCTCGGGGGACCTGGCGCCGCTTGCGCACCTCGCGCTGGCCATGATCGGGGAAGGGGAGGCGTCGGTCGAAGCGTCGGTGCGGGCGAGCGCCGATTCGCGCATGCACTACAGGCCCGTGTACGTGCCCGGCGGCGATGCGCTTCGTATGGTCGGCATCGAGCCCATTTCGCTCGAAGCCAAAGAGGGTCTCGCGCTCATCAACGGTACGCAGTTCATGGCCTCCCTCGGCACGATGATGCTTCTCGAGGCCGAGCGGTTGTGCACGGCTTCGGACATCGCCGGTGCGATGAGCCTGGAGGCGCTCAAAGGAACCAGCCGCCCATTCGACGAGCGACTCCAAGCCGCGCGCCCGCACCCGGGCCAGGCCGACGTGGCAAGCAACCTCCGCGCGCTTCTCACGGACAGCGAAATCATGGAGAGCCACCGCGACTGCGGCAAAGTTCAAGATGCGTACAGCCTTCGGTGTATGCCGCAAGTCCACGGCGCCACGCGCGATGCCCTCGGCTGGGTGCGCGGGGTCCTGGAGCGCGAGGTCAATAGCGTCACCGACAATCCGAGCGTGTTCCTGGACGAACGAGGCGAGGCGGACATCATCAGCGGGGGCAACTTCCACGGCCAGCCGCTCGCTCTCGCCCTCGATCTCGCGGCGATCGCGGTCGCCGAGCTCGCGAACATCAGCGAGCGCCGGGTCGAGCAGCTCGTCAACCCTGCGTTCTCGACCGGTCTCACGCCGTTTCTCGCACCGGGAAGCGGCCTTCATTCCGGCTTCATGATCGCGCAGGTGGCCTCGGCATCGCTGGTGAGCGAAAACAAGGTGCTCTGTCATCCGGCCAGCGTGGACTCGATTCCGTCGTCGGCCGGCAAGGAGGATCACGTGAGCATGGGCAGCGTCAGCGCCCGCAAACTCCGCGACATCGTCACCAACGTGCGCAACGCGCTCGCCATCGAGATCATGACCGCTGCCGCAGGCCTCGATCAACGAAAGCCGCTCTCGCCAAGCCGCGGTGTTCGCGCCGCCCACGAAAAGGTCCGCGAGTTCGTGGCGCCGCTCACCGAGGACCGGCCGCTCTACAAGGACATCGCCGCCGTCTCCGCACTCATCGCATCGGGTGAACTGGCCCGCGCCGTCGAGGGCGAAATTGGCCGCTTGATCTGAGTGTTCTCGTGGGAAGTCCCATCGCTTCCCACGACAACCTCGGCCGCGGTCCTGCTATAGGGAACATCCTCCGAGGAATCGGCCCCTTGGCGGAAAGGCATACGCAGTGAATTTAAAATTCACGGCTCGAAAGGGCGTGCGGGTTCGAATCCCGCAGGGGCCACGTTTTCGCAGCAAAAAAAGTAGACATTTCAGAGACGTCGTCAAGGCTGGCTAACGCGTCAGCTAACGACGGAATGTGCACACACATCATGGCGCGACAAAGGGTCTCCCAGAACCACGGAAAACGACGTGTATGAGGGCGTGCAGCAGCCCGGATCCTGTTCCTTCGTGCTGCCGTTGCGTGTCGCTCTTTCAGTCCTTGTTCTCGACCGTGAACCCCGCATCTACAGCCTTCGCAATGGGGATTCGCCAGAGGACGGGTAGGTGGCGCGCGGCTAGTTGGAGGACCTCTTCGACCTCTTCGTTATCGGTCATGCGTGCGCCAGGGTGCGATGCCTTGTTGCGGGCGACGCGGATCGCCTCTGCCGTTCCTAGAGCAAGCAAGAGGCGCTGCTTTCGGTCCGCGTCGTCGCTCTTCTTCTCCGGCCAAAGGTCAACGGCTTTGCGGACATCCCGCAGGACGTCCTTGGCTTGGGTCCTCTCCCCGAGCGGCTTCGAGATCTCCTTTAAGTGGAACAGCGCCTCGTACGTGATGCGTAAGGTCTCTTCCGCGGCAAGCCCCACCATGGCCAAAGCAGCACGAAGAAGGCTTCGATCCTGACACTCGACGGCGTCGTCCAAGCGGGTCACGACTTCGTCCGTGAGGTGAGGGCCGGATCTCTCCTTGAAGCGTTCGATGAATGTTGATCGCAGTGGATGGTCTGCGTTCGCTATCACCTGCTCTCCGTAAGGCGTCAACACGACCCAATCGATCATCACGGGACCGGGAGCGGGCAAACTGTTGTGATCTTTATGCGGCGTGCCAAACTTCGGATAAACAACACCCCCCGCCACGAGGGACCACAAGGCCGCCATTAGTTTTCGAATGTCTTCCCCCTCCCCGGGCTGGTCTTGCCTAAAGAGGTGTTGCGGCACGCCGGCTTGACTGAGTTTCGGCGCTGGCGCCCATTTCTCCTTGGCTTGGTTGAACTGATCGTCGTCGGAGAACAGAGCTCGCGCGGTCGCTCGTAACAGCTCGTCTATCGGGAAGCGGCTTCCGTATTCTTTTCCCTCAGTGCTGAAAACGCACCGAGCATGGCTTCCCGAATCTGATGTGTCTTGTGCTCCAGCAAGGATTCCGCAGTCATCTTGATTCCCCTTCGGTAGCGTCAAGCCAAAGACTTTGTCCGCACGGGCGTTTGCCGGCGTCGAAGCGCGCTTTTCTAATCCGCGACGTCAATGCGGAGCGGCGCGAACCGGATCTTCGAACACGTCACCGTTCACGATGGTGAAGTCGTCGAGCACGTTCCCTGCGTTGTCTCGGATCACGGCGCCGAACTTTCCCGTCTTTTTGGCGAGTTCCTTCGCGTGATTCCGAGCATTCCTCTTTAGGGTCGCCTGGAACTCGGGGTTCTTGCCCCACTCCTCTGCCTCGGCGGCGTTGAGGTCCACGGAGCCGCTCTCCTCGTCGCTGAACCACCGGGCTTTCACTTCCTTCGCCCATTCCTCCGGTGTCTTATTCATGGGTCACACCCCCTTCTCCATCAACGTATGCAGCTCATAGCCGGCGACAGCTCAGCGGACGTCGATTCGTGCGCGGCGCACCTACCAGCGGCAGCACTGGCGGTTGGCGCGACATCAAACGGTCAGGCCGTCGGATGCCGCCTGCGCACGTGGATCGCGCACGAGGGAGTCCGCGCCTTCTTTCGGGCGCACGAAGCCGTGGCGTTCGTAAAACCGGACAAGGCGGGGATCCTGCCCCTTCGGAGTCAGCTTGATGCTCACGCGGTGTCGATCTGCTCGCGCGCAGAGGTCCTGCATCACCGTAGTTCCGATCCGAGCCCCGGTAGGTAGGGCCTGCATCCAGTCGATCTCGATCCCTGATTCCCCACGACGAAGGGCCACATATGCGCGCCCACTGGGCATGAGGGTGCCGAACGCCTCGGCGTCTTCATCCACGAAGTCTGCCGGCAGTCCCACCTCACCCGCGCGCACCCGTGTGTACACGGACCGGAGCTCGTCTATGAAGTCGATCGCGTGCTGGCTCATGGCGCCGTCCTCGTTGTCGCTCATCGGGTTGCCCCTCCTTCAATTCAAGCTTACCAGCCGACGAAGAGTGCCAAGGGTGGCCAGCTCCCCGCAGCGGGGCTCATCCCAAAGTATCTCCTCGTACGGCTTGGACAAGCCAACTGCGGGCGTCGGCGTGATGTGAACGGCGAAATCGGGTTGACGTGAACGCCCGGATCGCGGTCACGTGAACGGCGAGATCG
>Ga0193753_10002719_pt1 | contig 13674 bp, 8 predicted proteins | sample H1c2metaG_FD_144925 | JGI IMG/M metagenome (GOLD analysis project Ga0193753, IMG submission 144925) | Soil microbial communities from a riparian zone of the East river system, Colorado, United States - H1c2 | ecosystem: Environmental > Terrestrial > Soil > Riparian zone | place: USA: East River... | reverse complement strand
CGCCAGATAGACCGGGCCGATTCCCTGTTCATTCGTCAAATTGGGGTTCGCTCCCGCAGCGAGCAACATGGTGGCAATTTCGATGTTGTTTCGTATTACCGCCCACGAGATAGCTGTTCCGCCGGCTTCATCTAGCGCATTTACGTCTATCTTTTTCTTTAAGAGAGATTCCACGGCGCTTCGGTCATCGCTTTGAACTGCGTCAAAAAGCGCGCTCGGCGGCTCGTTTGCGGCGGCCAGAGCGCAGTAAGCGGTCAGCAGCGCAAGGAGAAGCGGGTTTTTGCACACAGGCGGCTATACCTCTAATCTGTTCAACTGGCCTGTGCTGTCGCCTAGCTTTTCAGTCGGCACGCCGACTTTATCGAGCATCGTTAGATAAAGGTTCGTCAGCGGTGTGGTGTCGCCGGGATAAACCACATGACGTCCGCCTGCAATCCGCCCCGATGCGCCTCCGGCCAGAATAATCGGCAGGTTGTGCTGGCTGTGTACGGTAGGCACGCTCAAGTCGCTGCCATACATAATCAACGAATGATCGAGCAGTGTTGAACCGCCTTCCTTGAGCGCGTCCAGCTTCGTCAGGAAATAGCTGAACAACTGCGACTGATCCACGTTGATCTTCGCCAGAGCGGTAAGTTTGTCGGGCTCGAAATTATGATGGGAAATCTCGTGATGACCCATTGATATAGCCAGGTGAGGAAACGTCATGGACGTTGCTTCCTTGGCATACATGAATGTCCACACCCTTGTGAGATCGGCCTGCAGCGCGAGCGCTTGCAGATCGAACATGATCTTCACGTGCTCCGGCCATGCGTCGGGCACCCCAGCGGGCCGCGCCATATCCGGAAGGTCGACCGGCCGTTTTTCCGTGGCCACGTGAATCCGGCGCTCGACATCTCGAATCGACTGCAGGTATTCATCCAGCTTGCGGCGATCGCTTGGGCACAGTTCCTTCTTCAATTCCGAAATGCGCGCCGTTACGCTATCGAGGCTGCTGCGATCGGAAGCGTCACGCTCGGCCGAAGCTACCGGGTCGATATGACCGCCCTCTCCGAAAAGGCGTTCAAAAACGCGCCGTGGATTCACCTCAAACGGCAGCGCGTTCGTTGTGCTCGCGAAAGAGATCCCGCCCAACGCGCCGTTTTCTTCAGTCGCCAGCTCAAGTGACGCAAACTGCGTCTCTTTTCCCAGTGTCTTCGCAGCCACTTGATCGACCGAGATTCCAACCTGGACTTTCCCTTTCGCCGGCTCAACACCAGTCATGAAGGAGCCGAGCGCCCGATCGTGAAATCCCGCTTTGGTCCGGTCAGGATCGGAAGACAGTCCAGTGAGAACAACGAACTTATTTTTGTGAGGCGCCAACGGGGCAAGGCCTTCACTCAATTGATAGTTGGCTCCCTCCCCAACCGGCCGCCATTTGGCTTCATCGACACCTAACGTATAAAACACAAATCCCAACCGGCGCACCGGCGCCGCCGCCGTCAGCCGCTCCGCCCGCAACGCCGGGATCATGGCATCGAGCAAAGGCAGCGCCAAGGCGGTGCCGGCGCCTCGCAGGAATGTCCGTCTGGGCAGATGCTTCTTCGTAACAATCACGATGGATTCTCCTGAGTTTGCTTCATCTGGAACGGAACACTTTTCACGATCGATAAAATCAAATCGTTAAATCGGTAATGATCCGGTTTTGTCTCTCGCATGATCTGGCGGATCGTAGGACGGTCGCGATCTTCCAATTGGCGTCCCAGCGCATAGGTCATTAGCCGCGTCAAAGTTGCGGCGGCAAATTCATCCGGATGGCTCAATAAAAAAATCTTCAGCCCTTGCGGACCGGAAAACGTCTCTCCACTCGGAACCTTCCCTGAGGAATCGATCTCTCCGCCGTCGTCTCGCGTTCTCCATTTCCCAATCGCGTCAAAGTTTTCCAACGCAAAACCCAACGGGTCCATGCGCGAATGGCAGGACGCGCACACCGCGCTATTGCGGTGCCGCTCAACCTGCTGGCGTGTCGTCAGTTTCCGGCCATTATCGGGACTTTCGTTCAGCGGCGGAACACCAGGAGGAGGCGGTGGAGGCGGCGAATTTAAGAGACTATCCAAGATCCATTTACCGCGCAGAATGGGCGACGTCTTCGTTGTGTGAGAGGTGAGCATGAGGACGCTACCTTGCCCGAGTAAGCCCCCTCGTTCAGGGTTAGCGAGTAACGAGACTCGCCGGAAACCGGGTCCAACCACTCCCGGAATTCCATAAAGCTCTGCTAGTCTGCCGTTCAGATATGTATAATTCGCCCCCAACATATCCAGCACGCTGCGGTTATCGCGGATCACACTTCGTACAAAAAGACGGGTTTCCTGCTCGAAATCGGCTTCGAGTGTGGCGTCATAATCCGGATAGACCTTCCGATCCGGCTTGACATCTTTAATCGCTCGCAGATTGAGCCATTGCGACGCGAAGTTATCGGCCATAGTTATGGCGCGCGAATCCGCGAGCATGCGCCGCACCTCCCGGCTCAATATCGCCGGATCGCTGAGCTTTCCGGTGCGGGCAACTTCCAACAGTTCGTCGTCCGGAATGCTGCTCCAAAGGAAGAAGGACAGACGAGAAGCTAATTCCCAACTTGAAACTTTTTGAGCGATGCCGGGAGAGGCGTTGCCATGGTCGAATTCGAGTCGAAACAGAAAATCCGGCGCTAGAAGCACGTCGCGAATCGCGCTTGCAATCGCCACGTCAAAATTCTGTTTGGATCTTGCCGCGGTGTAGGTTGCCATAAACGGAGCGATGTCCGTTTTAGTAGCGTCACGCCGGAAGGCTCGTCGAGTGATTGCCGTCAGGATCTTCGACGCGCAATTCGTTTCTTCTCTCGAGCGTGCCGGTTTGCAAACGAAAATCCTCTCGCGGCTCGGTGTCTCACTTACACCCATGACTTTGTAGGGGCCGGAGATCTCCAATTTGTCGAGAACGGGCGGGCCCGGGCGCCCGCCGAAAGCCGCCTCACCGACGCTGATACCTCCAATTTCAAAGAGCTTCGCGCGCCGCCCGTCTACTCGAAACTCGATGGTGGGCCGGATAGCCGAACCTCTTGTGTCGAGCGGCCCTCCAAGTGCCGGCCCACCTAAACCCGCGACGTTCGGCACCGCTCCTTCCCGCTCAGCGAACTCATCCGGGAAGGTGACCACTACGGCGTGCGAACCCGCCTTCACAGTGACGGGCATCTGAAAAAAGCGGATGCCTTCGGGATGAGGAAGGCTGTCACGGCCGATAAAAGCTCGCAGCCTGTATTCGCCGTCAAATGGGAAGTAGTATTTAGCCCGTATGCCGCCGCGCGTTCCAAAGGGCATTCCCTCGCCGAGCCATGCTCCTTGAGCCTCGCTAGCGGGAAAAATTTCCGTCACAGCCGACGGATCGCTCACTCCGATCGCCAATTGGCTCACGCGGCGCGCCACTTTCAGATAACGTTCCAGTAGCAGCGGCGACATAGAGAGTGCGTCGCCGATATTGTCGAATCCCGCTGCCATACCATCCGGCGGCAGCTCCGCCGCCAACGGAAGATCCAAATCGAACAAATCCCGGATGACGTTTTGATACTCCGTTCGATTGAGGCGGCGGATTACCGGCTGACCGGCAAACGGGTGCTCGCGGGCCGCGGAATCCAGATCATCGAGCAGCTTTGCTCGAAAGGCGGCGCTTGCTTCAGCAGAAGGACGAGGTAGTCCCGCCGGCGGCATTTCACCAGCCCCCAGCTTGCGAATTGCTTTTTCCCAAATTTCCGGATGCGCCGACGGATTGTCCGGGGTCGAATTCGTTAGCACCAGCCCGGCGACCTTTGCTTTCTCGTTGTGACAACCGCCACAGTACTGATCGAGGAATACTTGCCGGGAGGGATCCGCCGCTGCCAAGAGATTGTGGCGAAACGCAAACACTGCCAAAAATACTAAACACCACGCCTTGGTGGCGACGAACTTGAGCTTCCCGCTAAAGCGCCTGATCACTGACTGACGTTTCCTGCATAGCCTATCACGTTCTTGAGTCATTTAGCTTGCAACTCGGCAGGGAAGTTATGGCGTATCCAAATGTTAAGCCAAGGTAAAGCGCTTGCATATCGACTATTCCTTCTGATAGGTTATGCGGGACGCATGGTGGGTAGTTAATATCCAGTGGTCCTGGTTATGAGGAAATAACGATGAAGAATCGAAGTAAAGGGCAACGCTTGGGAATATTCGCGTTGACCAGCATGGAAATATCTCGGACGGTGTCGTTCGCCGTCTTATCTATAATGTTGCTCGCTCCCTTCGTGGCGCGGGCACAAAGTTTGGCTTCCGTATCGGGCTTCGTAACCGATCCAACCGGTGCGGTAGTCCCGAGCGCCAAAGTCACAATTACGGACATCGCAAGAGGCGTTCCTGTCACAACGACAACCAACCAGGATGGTGTGTTCCTTGTCAAAAACCTTATCCCCAGTACTTATAAAATCACTGCGGAAGCGTCCGGTTTTCAAACCTATGTTCTGAATTCTTTTCCGCTTACAGCCACGCAAGAAGCGGTTCTCAACGTAACATTGCAAGTCGGAACCTCAAGTCAAGCGATCGAAGTATCGGGCCAGGTGCAGTTGGTCGAGCCTTCCAACGCGACACTCGGCGGTTTGGTGAGTAGCAAGGCGATTGCCGATTTACCGCTCGTTAACCGGAACGTTCTTACGCTAATGGCCGTGCAGCCAGGCGTCACTCCAACAACACCCAATAACTACCAAAGCAATTTTTTTACCAGCGCTATTCGGTATTCATTTAACGGAGGATTGGAATCGACTTCCGATTTTCAGCTAGACGGCATCTCAATCCTCAACCAAAGCGATATTCCAGGAATCATGGGCTTGACGATGCTGCCTTCAATCGATTCGGTCGACGAAATGAGAGTTCAGACCAGCAGCTACTCAGCCAGTTACGGCCGGAGCGGCGGCGGTATCGCAACGATGGTTACAAAGTCGGGGACGAATATGTTCCACGGTACCGCCTATGAATTCTTGCGGAACAACGCATTTAACGCAAATGGATTTTTCTCGAATCGGTCGGGCGCAAAGATCGCTCCGCTACACATCAATCAATTCGGCGGCTCGCTGGGCGGACCGGTCATCAAGAATAAAACCTTCTTCTTCGGATTGTTCGAAAAGAATATCAACAATTCGGGCGGCTTCAGCCTGTTCTCGGTACCGACCGCGCTTCAGCGAGCGGGAGATTTCTCCCAGACTTACAACGCAAACGGCTCCCTGAAGACAATTTACAATCCCTTCACGACGCCAGCCAATCCCGATGCGAGCGGCGCGTATCAACGCCAAGGGTTTGCGGGCAATCGAATACCAATATCCTTGCTCGATCCAACCGGCATGAAGGCTGCCGCGTACTGGCCGGCGGCGAATTTACCCGGTACGCCGATACCGGGCACAAGCAATTTCGTTGCGCAAAACAACCTTGGACTCACCGCATCGAGCGCCAATCCCGTAACGGAGATCAGCACCAAGGTCGATCACAATTTCAGCGAAAGACAGCGCGCATTTATTCGTTACAGTTATCTGTACAACGTGGCCGGATCCCCAAATTATTTCAACAATCTGGCGGACGAAGGCTACGGACCCATGACGGTGCACGCTCACAATGCGGCGATCGGTTATACGCACACCTTCGGCGCGTCAACCGTGCTGGATTTGCGGGCGGGCGCCAATCGCTTTTCCGCAATTCGCCCCAGCAACGGGCTCGGCTTCTCGCAAACATCGCTTGGGCTGCCCTCGAGTCTTGATACTTACCTGCAACAGGGGAACGTGAAGGAATTTCCGGGCATTGCGGTACAGGGTTATTCCACGTTGGGTAACAATAACGGCCCCTACTACGAGAGCCATGAACTAGATTTCATCTTTACCGGAACTCTATCGAAGGTTATCGGCAAACACACGCTCACGGTTGGCGCCGAGCAAAGAGATTACACTCTGAATTTCTTCCAAACCAACCCGTTGCTAATGAATTTTGGCACCGATATGACGCAGGGCCCCAACGCACGAACAGTTTCGAACGCTGGAGACGGAGTTGCTTCCATGCTTTTGGGAACTGGCGTGGGAACTGGCAGCAGCGGCGGCGCCGGCTACTATGCGCGAACCGCTAACGGGAATCATTACCTGGCGCAGTTCGTTCAAGACGATTTTAAGTTGGCGCGCAATTTCACGATTAACATCGGATTCAGACTCGAAGAAGAAACCGGAACCACCGAACGCTACAACCGGATGGCGGCTATCAATCCGGCGGTTCTTAATCCAATCTCGAATATGGTCGCGAATCCGTTTACCGGCCAGACGCCGTGGAATTTGTACGGCGGTTATATTTTTGCGGGCAACGGCACCGGCACTCTGGGCCGTTCCGCGATTCGGAATATTGAGTGGAAACCAAATCCCCGGCTCGGTATAGCTTATTCGATAAACGATAAGACTGTCATCCGCGCGGCTTACGGGATCTTCTTCGGCGTGCCGTATGCGGGTGCGACCCGTGAATTCACCAGCGGAGCGTTCTCCACCTCCACACCTTGGATCGCATCGGTCGACGGCATACATCCCACGAATCTTGTTAGCAACATGTTCCCTTCCGCCTACATTTATCCGCCGGGCACGTCACAAGGACTACTTTCCGCCATCGGGCAGAACCTATCGAGCGCTTACCCACCCGATACCAAAACGCTTTACAGCCAACAATGGAATTTCTCGATTCAACGCAGCATCACGGCCGACTCCGTGATGCAAATTGCGTATGTCGGAAATAAAGGAACACACCTAAACTGGTATAACGGCGGCGGCTCGGTATCGATGAATCAACTGGTGCCACAGTACTCGAGCCTGGGAAACACCTTGTTAAATTTGGTGCCTAATCCTTTCTACGGCGTGATCACGAGCGGCGGCCCGCTCGCTCAACCAACCGTGCAATACGGCCAGCTAATTCGTCCATTCCCCGCGTGGCAGACCGTCGCTTCAGACGGAATTGCGATTGGCAATTCCGAGTACAACGCGTTGCAGACCTCTTTCACAAAGAGGTTTGCGAGCGGCCTCAATATGATTGCAGGCTATACCTGGTCGAAACTTATGTCCGATATATCGGACGGGGTTTGGAGCAGCGCAGGCTCCATCCGGAGCTATTACTGTGTGCGCTGCGAGCATTCGCCGAGCAGCTATGATACGCCTCACCGCTTCACCTTGAGCGCAACCGGTGAACTGCCTTTCGGAAAGGGCAAGCGATTCGGTTCTAATTGGAACGGTTTTGTGAACGCCATTCTGGGCGGCTGGCAAGCGAACGGCATCCTTACTCTAAACTCCGGCCATCCACTGGTTTTCACCACGGCAGCCAACAACAGCTATACGTTCGGCGGTGGCCAGCATCCGAATGCAGTCGGAAATCCGGTGCTTTCAAGCGGACAAAGTATCTATCAGTGGTTTAACACGGCCGCTTTTGCTCAGCCCTCGAACTTCACCTCAGGCAACCTGTCGCGAACCTACACCGGCGTGCGCATGGATTGGACGAGAAATCTGGACGCGTCATTGTTTAAGAGCTTCCGGATTACGGAACGTTTTAACCTTCAATTTCGCGCCGAGACGTTCAACCTGACAAACACCCCAGTTTTCAATGGTCCGGGAACTACCTTGAATGGCACAAACTTTGGCGTAGTCACAAGTCAATCTAACTCACCTAGAAACCTGCAACTGGGACTAAAGCTGTTGTTCTAACTAACAACGATATCCCAACCCAATCCGGGACGATCCGACGGCCGCATATAAACACCTTCTGGCCCGCGAGTGACTTGATTGTCCTCCTCGTACCGTTGGTAGACCTCTTTGGGTCCTCCCGGAGGCGGCATGAACATTTCCGCCCATGGGCAATTTGTCGTAGCCATAATGAAATGCACGCAATCGAACGTCCCGCCAACGTGCGGAATGACGGGGATGTCATAAGTTGCGGCGAGAGCGGCAATCTTTCGCAGTTCAGTGATGCCTCCGACCCAATGGACATCAGGCTGCCAAATGCTTGCTCCATTGACGGCGAGCAAACGGCGGAATCCGTAACGCGTATACTCGTGCTCGCCCGTCACGATACGCGTCGATTTGATCTCGGTATTCAGACGCCCGAACCCTTCGTAGTCGTAAGGCCGCAGACATTCTTCCATCCAATAGACACGATACGGAGCAACCATTTCGGCCATTTCGACCGTGTAGCGCTCGGTCCACGACATCCAGCAGTCGAGCATGATGTCGCCTTCAGGACCAAGTTTTTCGCGCGTACTCTTGACGAGCTCCACGTTTTTCTTCATGCCTTCACGGCCATCGGCCGGACCATGAGGAATGGCCAGTTTCAGCCGCTTGTATCCAAATTCGATGTGCTGGTCAATATCGTTGCCGGTGCAATAAGCGGGAATACGCCGAGTAGTTTGTAAACGGGCGTGTTCAGAGCTTTGCCGACGATGTCCCACATAGCGAGATCGAGCCCGCTGACTGCGTTCATCGCGATACCCGCGCGGTCATAAGACATGCTCGAGCGCCAAAGGATATCCCAGTTGCGTTCGACGTCGAAGGGGTCTTTGCCCATCAACAGTTTCGTGAAGTGCTGTTCGACCAAAGTGCCGCCGGCAGGGCCACCCTGGCCATATCCTTTAATACCTTTGTCGGTAGAGATCTCCACCGTGAAACTCGGGAGCATTCCCGTCTCTGGCATAAATAAGGAGCGCATCGCCTTGTATTCCGGATAGATGGACATAGGGCTGGCTACTTCAACGCCATTGGTGGACCAAGCGTCTGGAGAGGGCGTGTATTTAACAAGAGGCCGGTGCTGTGCCGGGTTGACTAGCCGGATGCCAGTGATCTTCAGGCCACTCTTTACATTTTGAAACGGGAGGGCGGGTAACGAGGCCGCGAGGCCTAGGGTTCCCAAGCCACTTAGTTGGAGAAACGATCTTCTATTCATCGGTACCTTTAGACCGTTTGACATCATATCTCAGCGAGCAATTACTGGCCCAGAGTCTTTTGAAGCCAAGCAATCATCGGTGCTTTGTAAATTTGAAAGCGCGGATCCTTTTCCCAATTCATAACGCCATGAACGCCTTCCGGAATCGTGATGAGATCGCAGGGCACTCCACGTTTCTTCAAGAGCTCGACGGTGAGAAGGGCCTGAGAATAGGAAACGGCTTCATCCCGCGTGCCATGAATGACCAAAAAGGGCGGCGTTTTGCTGTTCAAATAAATTCTCGGAGAAGCTTCACGGATGTGCGAACGCCCTTCCTCGTCGAGCGCATGCATCCTAAAGAACGCCTGAACGTTCGATGTGAGCGGCTTGCCTTCTAATCTTTTTGACCATTCAACGAGATCGATGGGACCATAGAAACAAACCACCGCCGCTACGCCGGCATCGTTTTTCGCTCCTACTACATTCACCAGATGTCCGCCGGCCGATTCTCCCATCAACGCGATACGCGCGGGGTTCACGTTGTATTCGGCGGCGTGTTGCTTCACGAAGCGCACTGCGGCTTCGAGGTCTTCGGCCGGCGCGGGATAGGAGAACTGCGGAGCCAAACGATAGTTGATGCTGAACCAAGCAAAGCCGGTTTGATCGAGCGGCCCAAAAAGCGGCTGGATGAATTTGCCGTCTTTATCGCCTTCCGACCAGCCTCCGCCGTGAACGAGAATGACAGCAGGAAACGGACCTTTGCCGGGCGGAATGTGCGCGTCTAACTTGATGCTAAATCCGGCGGGACGCGCGTACTCGACATCCCGAATCACCTTATATTCTGGCGCCGCACTTGTTGCTAACGGCATAACACACAAAACGCTCAGCAGAGCGAAAGTAAGAGAACGCAACATGACTCATGAGATTCTACTGCAACGAGACTGAGCGGCTCGAGAACTAGGGCATCGCAGAGTGCCCGCGCGTCCCGGCACGCTCCAGTACAACGACAATTCCAAGCACGCCCATGACGATTTTCATTGTGTGCATTCCGGTGGCGAGCGGGCGGATTCCTCTATGAGTGATAATCTCCTTGTCGTAATTTATCGTATTTGGTATATTGTATAACGTACTGTCGCTGCACATATTCCGGTTTGTAAATCATGCGTTGAAGCTCCTGAAATGATTGGATCCGATTTACAAACCACTTCACCCGGCTCTTTGGAAAACGTTAGGCAAACCTATCAGAAGAGCGGGATTGGAGGGCGAGTTGGTTTCGGCGGTCGACCCGCGCTCCTGATTGTGGATTTTCAGCGCGGTTTTACGGATCCGACGTCGGTCGTTGGGGGAGACGTCTCACAGCCCATCCAGGCGACTCAGACCTTACTGGAAATTGCACGAAGGTTGGCCCTACCCATCGCCTACACCGCCGTAGGTTTCGATGCGAGCAGAAAAGACGGTGCTACCTGGCTTCTGAAAATGCCCGGCCTCTCGATTCTCGTGGAGGGATCGCCGTGGTGCAAAATTGACGCGCGTGTCGAACCGCAAGCAGGGGAACCGGTGTGGGTTAAGCGCGCCGCTTCGGCTTTTTTTGGAACCCCGATTCTTCCGTTCTTGACCGCTGCACGGGTCGATACGCTCATCGTTACCGGATGCGTGACTAGCGGGTGCATTAGAGCGACCACGGTGGATGCGGTTTCGTACGGCTACCGGACAATCGTTCCAAGGGAATGTGTAGGCGATCGTGCGGAACTACCTCACGTCTCCAACCTATTTGATATCGATTCAAAATACGCGGACGTTGAGCCTCTTTCCTCGGTCCTTGATTATTTGGCCCGCCTCCGATTATGACTTGGCCCCAAAGTGAAGGCGCCTTTCTCATCAACCGGCTGAATCTGCAATCTGGCGCGGCGCTACAGAATGCGGCGATCAAATGGAAGAGCCACGGCACACTCTCTAAATTGCGAGATAACGTGATCGTCTATCCGACCAGCTATTCCGCGATGGACGCGGATCTGGAGTGGCTGATCTCGCCGGACGGGATTCTCGATCCTACACGCTGGTTTATCATCATTCCCAATATGTTCGGAAACGGCGTCTCCTCCAGCCCATCGAATACGCCCCGCTATCCCGATCTGATAACGAGTTGGGACAACGTCCACGCGCAAAAGCAATTGCTGCTTGAACGGTTCTCGATCGAGACGGTGAAGTGCGTATATGGTTGGTCGATGGGAGCACAGCAGGCTTACCATTGGGCGGCGGCTTTCCCGGGCGCCGTGGAACGGGCCGTCATAAACTGCGGCAGTGCCCGCACAGCCGTGCATAATCAGGTCTTTCTCGCCGGCTTACTCTCGATACTGGAAAGCGCCAGTGAGTATGTTGGCCATGGCCGGTTCTTATCCCCACCGCTCGCCACCCTAAAAGCATTTTCTCGAGTGTACGCCGGATGGGCGCTCAGTCAGGATTTCTATCGGGCGGGTCTCCATCTGACGGTTTCAGGGGCGCCGGATCTCGAGGCATTTCTAAAAACCAATTGGGAAAAGCGTTTCTGCGGCCTCGAGGCCGGAAACCTATATGCTCAGTTGCGCACATGGTTCTTCGGCGACATCAGCAGCAATACGCAGTATTCCGGCGACCTATCTCGAGCGCTTGCCGCGATTGAGGCGCGCGTGCTTCTGATGCCGAGCGCCACCGATCTTTATTTTCGGGTTGCCGACAACGAGGCGGAGCTCCCTTTCCTTCGTTCGGCCGAGCTGTGTCCGATTCCAAGTAGCTGGGGTCACCGCGCGGGGAATCCCAGTCAGAATCCCACCGATTTCTTGTTTATTCGAACGCAGGTAAGAAAGTTTCTAGACAAATGAATCGCTTCGTCATGTCCGCAAGTACGCTACTGGCCGTTCTGACTTCGGCCTTTGCACAGGATCGTGCGTATCCGACTAATGGCGCACAGCTTCTGCAGCGGACTTGCAAAGGTTGCCATGACGTGCACGTAGTAACTTCCGCACGAAAAACGGACCGTCAATGGGAAGTAACTCTGAACCAAATGTTGTCCCGTGGCGCGAAGGCCACGGATGAGGAAGCCGAAATTATCTTCAATTATCTTTGTGACAATTTTGGAGCCGATCGGGCATTCTCACCAAGCAATAATCCGCCAAAGGGCTGGCACGCCGAAGGCGCTGCGCAGTGGAACGTAGCGGCGGGTGAGATTGTTGGCACGCTGGGCGGACCCGGCGCCGGCTGGCTTGTGCTCGACAAGGTGTATGAGGATTTCGCTCTGCGATTTTCCTTTCAATGCACAAATTGCGAAGCGGGTTTGCTCTTTCGCGACAAAAAAGCCGGCACGGGCTCTGGCGGCACATATTATTCTCTTGCCGGCCCGGATATCAACACGGCCTACCGCCTTACACGGGACGGCGGAGGGCGGGAGGTTGACCGGCAGCGAATCGGTAGTCCGGCCGACCAGAATTTTCACGCTGCCCAGATTCCGGTGAAGCCTTCAGGTTGGAACACAGTCGAGATTTTTGTCCGCGGAAAGTCTCTGATCGGTGTTTTCAACGATTACCGGACCGAGCCACTCGACATGAGTCCGACCAAGCCCGACCAGACGCGCCCGTATGGTTCGCTTGCGCTGCGCTTAGCGGGACAAAGTAATGCACAACTGAGGATCAAGGATATTACGGTTGAAGATCTTACGGAGCGGCGCGCGCTGGCGCCGGAGGTCACGGACAAGCATTTTCAGCAAAAGAAGCTTACGGACTTGTACTACAGCGAGGGAATCGCGGCGGGAGACATAAATCGAGATGGCATCAAAGATGTCGTTGCCGGCCCTTTTTATTACCTTGGACCAGACTACAAAGTCGCGAAAGAAATCTATCATTCCGAAACCTACGATCCCAGCTTTCACAATCGCGGTACATACACCGATAGTTTTTTCACTTATGTGCACGATTTCAATGGAGACAAATGGCCCGATATCTTAAAGGTCAATTTTGACGGCGCATTCCTCTATCTGAACCCACGTGGCGAATCGCGCCATTGGGACGAATACAAGGTTGTCAGCAGCGTCTACGCCGAGACTCCTCAATTTGGCGACATAGACGGCGATGGCCGGCCGGAACTAATCATGTGCCAGGGAAAGGGACCGGAGATACAAAATAGCTACGCCAAACCGGACTGGAGCGATCCCACAAAGCCATGGACCATCCATCCTATTTCCGAAAAAGGGAACTGGGGCCACCACGGCATGGGCTATGGCGATATCAATGGCGACGGCCGTGCCGATCTTGTCCAGACCAGCGGCTGGTGGGAACAGCCGCCCGCGGGTAGCACGAGTCTTTGGACCTTCCACGCCGCGCCATTCAGTGAAAGTGAGTGGACCGGGATGATCCGTCCTTTTGCGGGCGGCGCAGACATGTTCGTGTACGACGTGAATGGAGACGGTCTACCGGACGTCATCACGAGCTTGGGAGCCCATGGCTGGGGCTTGGCTTGGTTCGAACAAAAGCGAGCGGCTAACGGAGAGATTTCCTGGCTGCGCCACTTGATCATGGGCCGGCCCTCCGATCGTCAAGCCTGGGAAGAGACGGACAAGAACGTCGAGTTCTCGGAGCTTCATGCATTGGCGCTTGCCGACGTCGATGGCGACGGGATCAAGGACATCATCACGGGAAAACGATGGTGGTCGCATGGAGATCTGAACTCAGTACCCGACGCGCAATCTTCA
>Ga0193753_10002718_pt1 | contig 13674 bp, 8 predicted proteins | sample H1c2metaG_FD_144925 | JGI IMG/M metagenome (GOLD analysis project Ga0193753, IMG submission 144925) | Soil microbial communities from a riparian zone of the East river system, Colorado, United States - H1c2 | ecosystem: Environmental > Terrestrial > Soil > Riparian zone | place: USA: East River... | reverse complement strand
CAGGCGAGGGCGAGGCGGCGCCGAAAGTGACCGTGGGCGGCGTCTGGTCGACCTTGATGGTGACCGCCTTGGTCGTGCTGCCGGCGGTGTTGGTCGCCAGACAGCTGTACGTCAGTCCGGCGGTATCGACGTTCACAGTGGCGTCGAGACAGCCACCGCTGGTGTGCACGGTCGAAAGCGGTGAGCTCACCGAGAAGTGGATCAGTACCTCGCCGCGATACCAGCCGTCATTGCCCGGCGGGCCGGAGACGGACACCTCGACCGTCGGCGGCGACTGGTCGATGTTCACGGACGGAGATTGGAACGTGGCGACGTTGCCGGCAAGATCCGCAACTTCCACCTGCCGCGACTGACCTACACCCGCTGCATCGAACGCCAGCGGGCTCGCCGGCGTGGCGCTCGCGATACCGGACGTCGCATCGGTGGCGGCGTACGGCACGTTCACGACAGAGTTGTTCCAGCCGTCGGCATCCGGCAGCGGCGAGAGCGCTCCGAACGTGGTCGTCGGCGGCGTGGCGTCGCGTTTCACCGTGACCGACTTCGAGGTGGTGCCGCCCGGGGAGGTGACGGTGCACGTGAACGTGGCGCCCACGGTATCGTTACTAACTACCGTGGTTCCGCATCCGCTGGACGAGGTGATCGAGGGCGCGTTGGTGATGTTCCAGCCCACCTGCACGTCGCTTCGATACCAGCCGTTGTTGCCCAGCGTGCCCGTGACCTGTTCCTGGATAGCCGGCGCCGTCCTCGCGATGTTCACCGGCGGGCTCGTGAATACGACGGAGTTGCCCGCGTTGTCGACCATGGTTGCAGTGATCGTGAGGCCGGTGCCTTCTCCATAAATCCAGATCGGGCCCTGTGTGCTGGCGGAGTTATTGATGCCGGAGCCCGAAATGCCGTCCCAGCCCGTGAATTCGAAATAGGGAATCCGGTAGATCCAGCCACTGGCATCGGCCGCCGGGGTCGGCCCCTCCCAGGTGATCGTGGGCGGTACCGTGTCGCGGCGAATCGAGACGGTCGAGTATCTCTGGCCGCCCAGCGAGGTGGCATGGCACTGGAAGTCGATGCCCTGCTGGCTCGTGTCGGTGGTCACCGAGCCTCCTGTGCATCCGTCGATCAAGGCGTACGACTCCGGATCCGATATCGTGAATGTCACGTACACGTTGCTGCGATACCAGTTGCCGAGACCCTTCAGCCCTGTGATGTTCGCCGTGATGACGGGCGCCGTGGTGTCGTTGAGCCCGCTCACGCGGAATAGATAGGGCTTGTAATCCTGCACGATGTACAGGCGCCCGGCGGAATCGACCGACATGTCGGTCGGCCGCTCGAGCATCACGCCTTCGGCCGTGACCAGTCCCTGCGGCGGATTGCGGATGAGCTCGACGCTCAGCGTGTTGTAGCGGATGCGATAAATCTGGTTGGACCACGCCAGGTACAAGTTGTTATTGGTCGGGTCGATGGCGAACGCACGTGTCGGCCCGAGGTTCGTCTGCAGGGGTTGCGAATTGCCCGAAGGATCGTATGTTGCGCAGGTCCCGGTGCCCGCCCAGGGCGCCGAGAAGTTGTTGCTGATGATGATCCGGTGGATTCGGCAGCCTTCGCTGACGAACAGTTCACCGACGGAATTGAGCCCGAGCGTGGAAGGGCTCGTGTAGGTACCGATCGAGGTGATGATGCCGGTGGTGGCCGTCACCTTGCGGACACGGTTGTTCATGGTGTCCGAGATGAAGATGTTGCCCGCGGCGTCGACCGCGACGTCGCCGACGCTGCCCATGCGCGCCGCGGTAGCGAGTCCGCCGTCACCGGCGAACCCCGCGCCATTGCCGCCCGCCACCACGGTCGCGGCGCCGGTGAGCCGGTCGTAACGCGTGACCTTGTTGCCGCCCATTACGTAGACGTTACCGGCCTGGTCATGGTCGATGCCGGACGGCGCTGCCGTCGGCGTCGCGAACGTCGAGACCGTATTGCCGCTGATGCGACGCAGGCGCATGAGCGCCGCGTCGCTGACCATCACGTCGCCAGAACTACCGACGTCGACGCCGGTCGGTTGCGCGAGGCAGCCCTGGTTCGCGGGCACCCCTTCGCCGCAGAAGTACATGCTCGGGAAGCCCAGCGCGCGCGACACGATGCCGGTCGCGGCGTTGACCTTGCGGATGGACTTGTACGAATCGCCGTCGGCGAAAAAGACATTGGAATGAGAATCCACGGCGACGAGTTGCGGCCAGCTGACTCCCGCCGCGGTTGCCGGTCCACCGTCACCGGACATCGACGACGAACCGTTGCCGGCGACCGTGGTGACGAGCGTGGATACCGCGTCGATGCGCAGCACGCGTCGCGCGCCGGTCGATCCCACGTAGAGGTTGCCCGCCGCGTCGACGGCGATGCTCAGCGGTCCGCCGATGTCGGCCTGCGCCGCGGGGATGCCGTCGCCCTGGTAATTCACGCCACCCGTGCCGGCGATCGTGGTGATGATGCCGGTGGTGTGGTCGATCTTGCGGATGCGGTTGTTGTCGGTGTCCGCGATGTAGAGATTGCCGTCGGGTCCCACCACGACGCCCTGCGGATGCGCGAGGCGCCCACCGCCCGACGGACCGCCGTCGCCCCCGAAGCCGGGATCGAAGCCGCCGGCGATGATGTCCAGGGTGCCGTCCATGATGCCGTCCGGGCCATGAGGCCGGAACCGCCAAACCAGGTTGTCGCCGGGCACGAAGTAGATGGTTCCGTCCGGGCCGTAGGCCATCGGCCCACCAACGGGAAGTTCGTTGAGACGCGTGAGCGTGCCATCAGCATTGATTCGATTCAGGAAGCCCTGGGACGTCACATGGGGATGGCCTGCCGCGTCGACGGCAATGCCCCAGCTCCAGCCGAGATCGTGGTTCAGGCCTCCGAGCGTTGCTGGCAGCGCGGTTACGGTGCCCGTTTCGGTGTTCAGGCGCACCAACCTTCCGTTGATGTCGTTCGTGTACAGGTAGCCGTCCGGCGCGATGGCCATCGCTGCCGGTTGCAGTCCAACGGTATTGCCCGGGATGTCGACGAACCGGCCCTGGCCGGTAATCAGTTCCACCGTCTGACCGAACGCGAGCGGCGCGCAGCCGCACAGGACCACCGTCGCCCAGACCTGGGCGCGTGTAAGGAATCTCGACATTTTATTAGGCCTCCCTGGGAACGCCCGAATCATATCCAGAATTTCTTCCGGACGATCTAACTTCAGGCTGTTCTAGCTAGGGAGATTCATCCGGCTGCAACGCGGACCGCGTGCAGCCATCGCCGACGTCGACGGGATCACGGAATTTGCCGCGCGTGTGTCACGGTTCTCTCGCCCGTGACAGATAGCGCGCGGCGCGAGGTCGCCCGCGTCCGTGTACCGCGACGGCAGCCATCCGGCGGGCCGACAGCCTTCGACGTGTCAAGCCGTGGGATCAGCCGAGCAGGGCCCGCAGCTTGTAGACCAGCTCGAGGGCGGCGCGCGGCGTGAGGTCGTCGGCGTTTACGGCTTTCAGTGCCGCCTCGAGCTCCAGCAGCCGTGGATCCGGCGGGGGAGCGGCGGGCGGCTCGAGCGGTAGTTGGGCCTGCGGGCTGTGGGCGGCCGGGGCGCGCCCGCGCGAGCGCGGATTGTGGGTGGAGTGCTCGCCCGGCCCGGTGCCGCCTTTTTCCAGTGCAGCGAGGTATTCGCGCGCGGCGGCGACCACCTCGCGCGGCACGCCGGCGAGTTGCGCCACGGCCAATCCGTAGCTGCGGCTGGCGGGGCCTTCCTTGACAGAATGCAGGAACACGATGCCTTCGCGATGCTCGGTGGCATCGAGATGCACATTGGCGCAGCCGTCGACCTCGTCCGCGAGACTGGTGAGCTCGAAGTAGTGAGTCGCGAAGAGAGTGAAACTACGGTTGACGCGCGCGATGTGGCGGGCGACCGCCCAGGCCAGCGACAGCCCGTCGAAAGTGCTGGTGCCGCGGCCGATCTCGTCCATGAGGATGAGACTCTTGTCCGTGGCGTTGTGCAGGATGTTGGCGGCCTCGGTCATCTCCACCATGAACGTGGAGCGCCCGCCCGCCAGGTCGTCGCCCGCGCCGATGCGCGTGAAGATGCGATCGAGCGGGCCCAGCACCGCACGTTCCGCCGGCACGAAGCTGCCCACGTGCGCAAGCAGCGCGATCAACGCGCTCTGCCGCATGAACGTGCTCTTGCCGCCCATGTTGGGGCCGGTGACGATGAGCATCCTCCGCGACGCATCGAGCATCAGGTCGTTGGGCACGAACGGGCCATCGATGAAGTGCTCGACGACGGGATGCCGGCCACCGCGTATCTCCAGCCGCGTTTCGGCGACGAGTTGCGGTTCGGTCCAGCCGAGTTGCGCCGCGCGTTCGGCGAGCGCGCTGAGTGTGTCCAATGCAGCCAGCGCGCTGGCCGAGACCTGCAGTGCCGCGAGACGGTCGGTGAGCTGCGTCAGTACCTGCTCGTAGATCTCGCGCTCGCGTGCGAGAGACTTCTCGCGCGCACCCAGCACCTTGTCTTCGAAGCTCTTGAGCTCGGGCGTGATGAAGCGTTCCGCATTCTTCACCGTCTGCCGGCGGATGTAGTCCTTCGGGACGTTGTCCGCCTGCGAGCGCGACACTTCTATATAGAAGCCCGAGACGCGGTTGTAGGCGAGTTTCAGCGACGAGAGTCCCGAGCGCTCGCGTTCGCGGCGTTCGAGCTCCAGCAGGAATTCGTCGGTGTGCGTGGCGATCTGGCGCAGTTCGTCGAGGTCCGCGTCGTAGCCGGGCGCGATCACGTCGCCGTCGCGCAGCATCACGGACGGTTCTTCGGCAATGGCCTGCTGCAGGAGCCCCAGGATGTCGGCGTGTTCACCGACCGCCTGCGTGAGCTCGACGATGAGCGGCGCCTCGATGCGCTTGAGGCATGTGCGCAGCGCCGGCAGCGCCGCGATGGAGGCACGCAGAGACGTGAGGTCGCGCGGTCGGGCGCTGCGAAGCGCGACACGCGAGAGAATGCGCTCCACGTCGCCGATGGCGCGCAGGGGTTCGCGCAAGCCTTCGAAACGCCGAGCGTCGACCAGCAAGGCGATGGCCTGGTAACGCCGGCGCAGTTCCTGCTGGTCGGTGAGCGGGCGGTTGAGCCAGCGGCGCAGGTTCCGCGAACCCATGGGTGTGACGGTGGAATCGAGCAGCGCGAACAGCGTGGCCGAATCCTGGCCCGACAACGACACGTCGATCTCGAGATTGCGGCGCGTGGCGGCATCGAGGTGCAGCGCGTCGCCGCGCTCTTCCACGGACAGCGTGGTGATGTGCGGCAGCGCGGTCTTCTGCGTCTCGCGCACGTACTGCAGCAGCGCGCCCGCGGCCGAGATGGCGAGCGGCAGATCGTCGGCGCCGAAGCCGCGCAGGTCCAAAGTGCCGAGTTGATCGGTGAGCAGCCGGGAGGCGCTCGAGAATTCGAAATGCCAGGGCGGGCGTACGCGCTGTTTGCCGTGGGCCAAGGAATGGACAATCCCGGCGATCTCGCGAGCCTGGTCTTCCGGGACCAACAATTCCGCGGGCTTCAGCCGTTCGAGCTCGGCTTCGAGCGCGGCGTTGCCATCGGCCTCGAGCACCGAGAAGCGCCCGGCGGCGAGGTCGAGCCAGGCGAGGCCGAAGACCGCGCCTTCTTTGCTCACGCGCCGCGAAACGGCGGCCAGCAGGGTTTCGCGGCGCTGCTCGAGCAGTGCGTCATCGGTGACGGTGCCGGGCGTGACCACGCGCACCACCTGGCGGTCGACGGGTCCCTTGGACTTCGCCGGGTCGCCTATCTGTTCGCAGATGGCCACCGACTCGCCCTTGCGCACGAGGCGGCCGAGGTAGCTGTCGAGGCTGTGATAGGGCACGCCGGCCATCGGAATGGGTTCACCCGCCGACTGGCCGCGCGAGGTCAGCGTGATGTCGATGAGCTTGGCGACGCGACGCGCGTCGTCATAGAACAGCTCGTAGAAATCGCCCATGCGATAGAAGAGGAGAGCGCCGGGATGTTCGGCCTTGATGCGCAGGTACTGCGTCATCATGGGCGTGTGGCCCGAAGGTGTTCCTGCCGCGCCGCTCGATTTGTCGTTTGCCATCGTTCTCCCGCTGCTCCCGTCATCGAGGAAGCAGCGGGAGAAGTGTACTAGCCAGCGGCCATCGAACGGACGGCGGATCCACCCATGAGCATGATCAGGCCGATGAACAGCAGTTTGATGCCCAGCAGGATCCCGAGCGCCCAGGCTCCGGAGAGCGGGAACTGCGCCCAGAGCAGGACGCCGAGCAGAATCGAAACGACGCCGGCGAAGATGAACCATCCGCGCTTGGAGCCGAGGCCCACGGCGATCTCGGACACGCCATCGACGATGAAGTACAGCGACAGCAGGATGGTCAGGAATCCGGACGCGAACAGCGGATTCGCCACCAGGAGCATGCCGCAGACCAGCGTCAATCCGGCCAGCAGGAATTTGAGGATGCCCTCGCCGAGACTGCCGGCCTGGAAGGCCCAGACGAGCCGGACGATGCCTCCCACGACGACCAGGAATCCGAGCAGCAGCGCGATCGAAAGCCCGGTGATCACCGGCGCCACCATGGCGAGAAGCCCGAGGATGATCGCGATGATGCCGAAGGTGGTCATGCGCTTGGGATCGATTGCGGTATTCATGGTTTGTCCTTGTTGGAAGATGGAGCCCGCGCTTTCTTAGCACCGGCGCACCGCTGGCGCTGCAAAGGAACCGCACGGTTGGAATCTCTGCGAGAATCCGCGCGTGAACGCTCCTTCTGATCTCGCCCTGGCGGCACTCGCCCGCGACGTGGGCACGCAACTGCAGCGCGCCTCGCGCCGGCTCGTCACCGCCGAATCCTGCACCGGTGGGTGGATCGCCAAGCTCGCCACCGATATCGCCGGCAGCTCCGACTGGTTCGACTGCGGGTTCGTTTGCTATTCGAACGCAGCCAAGACGCGGGATCTCGGAGTGCCGGAGAAACTCATCGAGAGCGACGGCGCGGTCAGCGATGCCGTCGTGCGCGCCATGGCCGAAGGCGCCATCGCGCGCACCGGTGCCAACGTGGGCCTGGCGGTGAGCGGCATTGCCGGTCCCAGTGGCGCCATGCCGGGCAAGCCGGTGGGGACGGTGTGGTTCGCATTGGCGCGCAAGGTGGAAGACCGACTGGAGTGCCAGGGTCATCTCATCCAGTTCGACGGCAATCGCGATGCCGTGCGTCGCCAGGCAGTCGAGTACGCGCTCAACCTGCTTCGCGCGCTGCCACAGATCGGCTGAAGATGCTGCGGCTGTTCTTCGCGCTTCAGCCGACGATCGCGCAGAACACCACGTTGACCGCGTACGTGGCTCCGCTCGTCGCGCAGCTCGAGGCGCGTGCGGTTCCGGCGCAGAACCTGCACGCCACGTTGTGCTTCATTGGCGCCGTCGAAGAGGAGCGCCTCCATGCATTGCGCGCCGCGGCGGGGAGCATTCGCGGCCGGCCGGCGCGCCTTAGGTTCGATGCGCTCGAGTACTGGGAGACACCGAAGATCCTGTGCGCGACGTCTTCCCGGGATTCGTCGGAAGCGAACGAGCTCGCGATTGCGCTGGGTGAAGCCGCGGTCGCCGCGGGATTTGCTCCGGACATCAAACCGTTCCGTGCGCATCTGACTCTGGCGCGAAAGATTGCCGCGGTGCAGGCGGCCACGGTTCCGTTGCCGCTGCCGATCGAGCCACCGATGGTGATGCGCGCCGACACATTCGTGTTGATGTCGAGCCGCCGCGAAGAGGACGTCTCGATATACAGTGCTGTCGATTCCTGGCCACTGTATGACTGAAATTCTCAGTGTTTCGAATAGAAATAGCTGTGTATTTATACAGGCACCTGTGCTAAATTTTTTCCATCAAAACTCGCACGCAAAGACAAGGGGATTCAGCGATGGATGACAACCGGAAGAAGGCGCTCGGCGCCGCGCTCGGCCAGATCGAGAAACAATTCGGCAAGGGTTCGGTCATGCGTCTCGGCGATGCGGCCGCGTCATACGACGTCGAAGCCGTCTCCACCGGTTCGCTGGGCCTCGACATCGCGCTTGGCATCGGCGGTCTGCCGCGCGGCCGTGTCATCGAAATCTACGGGCCGGAATCTTCCGGCAAGACCACGCTCACGCTGCAGGTGGTCGCGGAAATCCAGAAGCTCGGCGGCACCGCCGCGTTCGTGGACGCGGAGCACGCGCTCGACCCGTCGTACGCCGAAAAGCTCGGCGTCAACGTGAACGAGTTGCTGGTCTCGCAGCCGGACACGGGTGAGCAGGCGCTGGAAATCACCGACATGCTGGTGCGTTCCAATGCGGTTGACCTCGTCGTCATCGACTCGGTGGCCGCGCTCACGCCGAAGGCGGAAATCGAAGGCGAAATGGGCGAACCGCAGATGGGTCTGCACGCGCGCCTCATGTCGCAGGCGCTGCGCAAGCTCACCGGCAACATCTCGCGTTCGAACACCATGGTCATCTTCATCAACCAGATCCGCATGAAGATCGGCGTCATGTTCGGCAACCCGGAAACCACCACCGGCGGTAATGCGCTCAAGTTCTATGCCTCGGTGCGCCTCGACATCCGCCGCATCGGCGCCATCAAGAATGGCGAAGAAGTGGTCGGCAACCAGACTCGCGTCAAAGTGGTCAAGAACAAGGTTGCGCCGCCGTTCCGCGAGGCCGAATTCGAAATCATGTACGGCATGGGCATCTCGCGCGAAGGCGAGATCATCGACATGGGTTCGACCCAGGGCATCATCGAAAAATCCGGCTCGTGGTACAGCTATAACGGTGAGCGCATCGGCCAGGGCAAAGACAACGCGCGCGATTTCCTCAAGGCCCGTCCCGAACTCGCCAAGGAAATTGAAAACCAGATCCGCGCCAAGCTCATACCGGTGAAGGCGCCGCGGCCAGAGCTCAAGAGCGTTGGTTCCGACTGAAGTTAATGAACGGGTGAAATCCAGGGGGACAGATCTCCAGATCTGTCCCTTTTTCATTTGAGATCCAGAGGGCCTATGCGTCGCCTGGGCGGCAAAAAGAAGCTCGACCCCGAAAGGGCCGCCGACCCCAAGAGCGCGCACGCTTTCGCCATCGCATATCTCGCCCGGCGGGATTTCTCCGCCGCGGACCTGCGCCGCAAGCTCAAAGACCGGGGATTCGCTGAAAGCGCCATTACGCCTGTGATCACGGCGCTCGAAACCAGCAATGTCATCAACGACGACCGCTATGGCGAAAACGTGGTGGCGTACCGCTCCCGTCGTGGCTTGGGTCCGGCCCGAATCCGCCAGGAACTCAAGCGGTCGGGGCTCGGCAGCGAAGTCATTCAGACCACCATGGACAAGGCCAAAGACGATGGCCCGGACTTCGTGGGCCTGGCCCGGGCGGCCAGAGCCCGAAAATTCGGGGCAGAACTTCCGAAAGACTGGAAAGAACGCTCGAGGCAGGCCAGATTTTTGCAATACCGGGGCTTTTCAACGGATCATATCCGCGCTGTTTTGGAGGGGCTGCCAGACGACGAGTCGGACGCCGATCCCGCCAGCGAACCCGATCCGAATTAAGCCTTTTCAGCCCCGAGCCCATGCCCCAAAAACCGCCTTTCATGAGCGCGGCGGACGTCCGTCGCGCCTTCCTCGACTTTTTCCGCGAGCGCGGCCACACCGTGGTCGCCTCCTCCAGTCTCGTGCCGGGCAATGACCCGACGCTGCTGTTCACCAACGCCGGCATGGTGCAGTTCAAAGACTGCTTCCTCGGCCGTGACAAGCGTGACTACGTGCGCGCCACGTCCAGCCAGCGCTGCGTGCGCGCGGGCGGCAAACACAATGACCTCGAGAACGTGGGCTACACCGCGCGTCACCACACGTTCTTCGAGATGCTGGGCAACTTCTCGTTTGGCGACTACTTCAAGAAGGACGCCATTCGCTTTGCCTGGGACTTCGTCACCGGCACGCTGAAGATCGATCCGGCGCGGCTCATGGTCACGGTCTACGCCACCGACGATGAAGCGTTCGACCTCTGGCACAAAGAGGCCGGCGTACCGAAAGAAAAGATCGTGCGCATCGGCGATAAACCCGGTGGCGGCTCTGACAACTTCTGGCAGATGGGTGAGACTGGCCCCTGCGGCCCGTGCACGGAAATTTTCTTCGATCACGGTGAGCACATTCCCGGTGGTCCGCCGGGTTCAGCCGATGCCGATGGAGATCGCTGGGTTGAGATCTGGAACCTGGTGTTCATGCAGTTCGACCGTTCGGCCGACGGCAAGCTCACGCCGCTCCCGAAACCCTCCGTGGATACCGGCGCCGGCCTCGAGCGCGTGTCTGCGGTGATGCAGGGCGTCACCAACAACTACGACATCGACCTGTTCAAGAACCTGGTGAAGGCCGCGGCCGCGCTCGCGAACACCAGCGATCTCACCAACAGCTCGCTGCGCGTCATCGCGGATCACATTCGCGCCTGCACGTTCCTCGTCATCGACGGTGTAACTCCTGCGAACGAAGGCCGCGGCTATGTGCTCCGTCGCATCATTCGCCGCGCGATCCGCCACGGCTACAAGCTCGGCATCAAGGACGCGTTTTTCTACAAACTCGTCGACACGCTCGCCGCCGAAATGGGCAGCGCATTTCCGGAACTGGTCACCGGCAAGGCGTTGGCCGCGCGCGTACTCAAGCAGGAAGAAGAGCGCTTCGCGGAAACGCTGGCCAACGGCATGCAACTGCTCGACGGCGCCTTCGCGAATCTGAAAGGTGGCAAGACGCTCGACGGCGAGACAGTCTTCAAGCTTTACGACACCTACGGTTTCCCGCTGGACCTCACCGCCGACATCGCGCGTGAACGCGGCTTTGCCATCGACCACGCGGGCTACGAAGCGGCGATGGAAGTGCAGCGCAAGCAGTCGCAGGCGGCCAGCAAGTTCGGCATGGACATGTCGAGTGGCGTGCGCCTGGAAGACAAGACGGATTTCCTGGGCTACGCCGCCACGACCGATGTCGGCACCGTGGTCGCGCTGCTCAAGGGCGGCGCGTCGGTGCAGTCGCTCAACGCAGGTGATGAAGGCGAAGTGGTGCTCGATCGCACACCTTTCTACGCGGAGTCTGGCGGCCAGGTGGGCGATGCAGGCGAGCTCGGCAACGTGAGCGCAAAGTTTTCGGTGCTCGATACGCAGAAGCGCGGCGTCGCGCACTCGCATATCGGCAAGCTCACGGCCGGCATCATCAAGATCGGCGACAAACTCGCCGCCAACGTGGATGCCGAGCGACGCAAGGCCGTGATGGCCAATCATTCGGCCACTCATCTATTACATGCAGCGCTACGCAAGGTGCTGGGTACGCATGTGCAGCAGAAGGGCTCGCTGGTAGCGCCCGACCGCCTGCGTTTCGACTTCTCGCACTTCCAGGCGATCACGTCCGAAGAACTGACGCAGATCGAGCGGCTGGTGAACGCGGAAATCCGCAGGAACGAAGCTGCCGTAACGCGCGAGATGCCCTATGACACGGCCGTGGCCGAAGGTGCAATCGCATTATTTGGCGAGAAATACGAGAAAGACGTGCGCGTGCTGCGCATGGGAGATTTCTCGATGGAGCTCTGTGGAGGCACGCATGTCGCGCGCGCGGGCGACATTGGCATCTTCAAGATCCTGAGCGAAGGCGGCGTGGCCGCGGGCGTGCGGCGTATCGAGGCCATCACCGCCGAAGGCGCGCTGGAATACGTGGAGCACACCGACCAGCTCGTGAAGGAAGTGGCCGGCCTGGTGCGGGGTTCGCGCGACGACGTGAAAGCCAAGGTGGCCGACGCGCTCGAACGCATCCGCCAGCTCGAGAAGGAAAACCGCGATCTCAAGAACAAGCTCGCGAGCGGCCAGGGCACCGACCTTTCCGCGGGCGCAACGGATATTGCCGGCGTGAAGCTCGTGGCCGCGCAAGTGGATGGCGCCGATGCCGGCGCGCTGCGCAACGCCGTGGATCAGCTCAAGGACAAGCTCAAGTCCGCCGTCATCGTGCTCGCGTCCGTGGATGCCGCTAACAAGATCACGCTGGTGGCCGGCGTCACTGCCGATCAAACCGGCAAGGTGAAGGCGGGCGAACTCGTGGGCAGCGTGGCTGGGCAGGTGGGTGGCAAAGGCGGCGGCCGCCCGGACTTCGCGCAGGCCGGCGGCAACAATCCGGCGGCACTTCCGGCGGCACTGCAAAGCGTCGAGGCCTTCGTGCGCGCCAAGCTCGGCGCGTAATGGGGACATTCCCCGTTTCCTAGCAAACGGGGACGCACCTCAGTGACGCGCACCATCGTCCAGAAATACGGCGGCACCTCGGTGGGCTCGGTCGAGCTCATCCAGCGGGTGGCCGAAAAAATTGCGGCGATTCGTGCATCCGGCGACAAGGTTGCCGTCGTAGTCTCTGCAATGGGTGACTCCACGGACAGGCTCGTCGATCTCGCCGCCGGCATCTCGAGTGAGCCCGCCGCGCGCGAAATGGACGTGCTGCTGTCCACCGGCGAGCAGGTGTCGATCGCATTGTTAGCCATGGCGCTGTGCGAACGCGGTGTACCGGCTCGTTCATTCACCGGCAGCCAGATCCGCATTCGCACCACGAATGTTCACCGGCGTGCGCGCATCACCGACGTCGAGACGAAGCGGCTCAGGGAAACCATGGATGCCGGCATCGTCCCCGTGGTCGCCGGTTTCCAGGGCATCGACGACGAGGGCGACATCACGACCATCGGCCGTGGCGGCTCGGACACCAGCGCGGTGGCGCTCGCGGTTGCACTCAAGGCGGACGAGTGCCAGATCCTCACCGATGTGGACGGCGTCTACACCACCGACCCGCGCATGGTCCCCGAAGCTAGACTTTTGTCGAACATCTCTTTCGAAGAGATGCTCGAGCTCGCCGGCCAGGGCTCGCGCGTCCTGCATCTTCGTTCTGTGGAGTTCGCCGCAAAATACAACATTCCCCTGCGCGTGCTGTCATCGTTCCGTCCCGGATCTGGCACGCTCATCTGCAAAGAGGAATCCCACGTGGAAGCTCCGCTCATCTCCGGCATCGCGTTCAATCGCGATGAGGCGCAGTTGACGATTTCGGGTCTCCCGGACTCCGCGGACTCCGTCGCGCGCGTTTTGAAGCCGATTTCCGCGGCAAACATCGAAGTCGACATGATCGTGCTGGCCACCGGTAGAGACAGTCTTAAAGATTTGTCATTTACGGTACACCGGGATGATTTTCCCGAAGCGCAGCGCATTGCGCGGAACATAACCGCGGAGTTTCAGGGTGCGCGCATGACCGCGGACAACACCGTGGCGAAGCTCGCGGTGGTTGGAGTAGGCATGCGATCGCACGCGGGAGTGGCCACGCAACTCTTTGAATCGCTTGCGCGCCAAGGCGTGAAAGCGCTCCTCATTTCCACCTCGGAGATCAAGATCGCAGTGTTGATTCCTGAAGACGCTCTCGAAAGTTGTGTCAAATGTCTGCACAACGATTTGCGATTGGCGTAAGGGTTTTCGGTTGTCTACTGTCCTCTACGTTATGAGACTTGAGGCAGTTACCGTAGTGGTCTTCAAGTGGTAATGTTCGCCCCGCTGTTCGTCCGCATTCGCGGGGGTCCGAACTGCGCTAACGCGACAAGGAAGAGGCTCGGCGGAGGGCCCTCAACATGCTCATATTGACGAGACGAGTTGGTGAATCAGTAGT
>Ga0193753_10002717_pt1 | contig 13675 bp, 12 predicted proteins | sample H1c2metaG_FD_144925 | JGI IMG/M metagenome (GOLD analysis project Ga0193753, IMG submission 144925) | Soil microbial communities from a riparian zone of the East river system, Colorado, United States - H1c2 | ecosystem: Environmental > Terrestrial > Soil > Riparian zone | place: USA: East... | reverse complement strand
CTGGCCAAAACATCTCCGTTGGCGGGTCTGTTCATCGGCTTCAGGGCTGCGTGTTTCGTCTGCTTCGGTGGGTGATCATGATGGTTCTGTCCTGGTTGCCTGTTTCCTGTCGTGGTTGCCGGGAATCATGCCCGGCGTTGGTATGCTTAGGGGTACACCAATCGAGACTATGAGCCTTAAAGCAAAGATCGAAGCAGTCATCTACGCATCGGAAGAGCCGGTAACACTGGTCCAACTCGCCGGGTTGCTCGGCCATGAGGCCCAGGCGGAGCTGGACCACCTGGATTCGGCGCAGCATCTGCTGTCGCTGGAGGAGGGGCCGGGCTCCGGGGGGATGGACCCGGATGGGCTGAATAGCGAAGTGATCTCCGAGGATGGAGATGAGGATGAGGAGCGCGCCGAGGCCCTGGACGAGGCGCTGCATGAGGCGGCGGCGGAAGAGGCTGCTGCGGCTCGAGTGGCGCATCAGCACGCTGTGGCGGATGCCGCGGCGATGCGGACGGGCGATACGCTCGATGCGGAGGATGTCGAAGCTGCGCCCGTCGCCGCAGTAGAGCAGGGAAGCGAGGTGCCTGCAGCGGTTGCGCCCGACGAGAAGAAGCTTGCGCGCGAGGCGAGAGAGAGGGAGCGTCGCCTGCGCGATTACTTTCGCGGCATCCTCGACCAACTTGTGGCGGACTACGCTACTGGCGACCGCGGGCTGGAGATTCGCGAGGTGGCCGGAGGCTATCGCCTGGCGACGAAGCCGGAGTATCACGATGCTGTCCGGGGCTTCGTCAAGTCGCTGAAGCCGCCGCTGAAGCTGTCGCTGCAGGCGCTTGAGACGCTGGCGGTGGTGGCCTACAAGCAGCCGGTGACGGCGCCGGAGATCTCGGAGATTCGCGGGGTGGACTCGGGCGGCGTGCTGGGGTCGCTGATGGCGCGCAAACTGATCACAACTGCCGGCCGGAAGCAGGTAATCGGCCGGCCGATTTTGTACAAGACGACCAGGGACTTCCTTCTTCGCTTCGGTCTGAAAGACATCAGCGAGCTTCCGAGCATCGAAGAGTTTGAGAAGATGGCCGGTGAGCTGGCCGAGCAGGAGGAGATTCCCATGGAGCACAATCCGCAGCACGATGCACCCGAGACTTCGGCGGAGCTTGAGCCGGAGCGCGACGTGGTTGAGGCTCAGGCCGACGGGGACAGCGAGGGAGGGGTTGCCGAGACCGTGGCCGACGAGGCGATTGTGGACGGTCGCGTCTCCGGGCTGCCGCCTCGCTACGATACCGATCAGCTCCCTGGGGACGAGGCCGATTCTCCGGCGCTCGACGCGGAGGTGCAGTCCGATGTGAAGAGAGAATCCGAGGAGGGCTGATGGCCGATACGAATTTCGAAGCTAACGTGAACCCCAATCTGGTTGCGCCCGACGCATTTGACCCGAGGGACTCTCCTGACAGTCCTGAGGACGACCAGCGGGATACCATCTCTACCCCGGAAGGGGATGGCGAGGGCGATCCGGACGAGCCGCTTGGGTCCATCGAGCATCCTGGGAGCGAGCCGCTGCAGCCCAGGCCGCGGTCTACTCCGCTGCCACTTCAGACTCCGCGCGGTAGTAAGCCCTGAAGGCAGCCGTTCGCCTGCCGCGGGTAGGCTGAGGGTTCTCGAAATCTCCGGGCAGTATGGCTTATGCTTTCACTTGCAGCTATACACGTCAGCAGAGAGAAGGAGATTCGATAGCGCATCTCATGGCCCTCCCCGCCGCCAATCCAGACATCTACCAGCACGTTCGCGTTGTCATTTCGATCATCGTCGGCCTGTGCGTGACGACGCTGTTGAATGGATTCGCGCGGTTTGTGCAGCATCCCCGGCGGGAGCGCGTCTCTATCCTTCACCTTGGCTGGGCCGCTTCGCTGCTGCTCTGGATCGTCCATTTCTGGTGGTGGGAGTTCCGCCTGACCCTGGTGCAGCAGTGGACCTTCTCCCTCTACTTCTTCGTCATCCTGTATGCGATCCTGTTCTACTTCCTGTGCACGCTGCTGTTTCCGTCCGACCTGAAGGACTACGCCGGATATGAGGACTACTTCCTCTCCCGCCGTAAATGGTTCTTCGGCTTTCTTGCCGCGACCTTTATCGCCGACATCATCGACACCAGCCTGAAGGGCTCGGCCTACATCCACTCCTTCGGGATGGAGTATCCGATCCGGATTGCGGCGAACCTGACCCTCTGCTTTATTGCGATGTTTACCGCGAACCGGCGTGTCCAGCTCGCGCTGCTGGCGGTGTCGCTGCTGTATCACATCGGGTTGATTTCGCTGATCTACAGTACGCAGTAGCAGCGCGCAGCGAGAGGCTTGTTTTCAGGCGCAAGTACGAATCAGCAGACTACGGCGCAAGTGGATACACTCAAGAGAGCAGCATCAGGACCGCGATGAGCAGAACCGCAGTCAGAAAGCCAGGAACATGACAACGAAGTCCTCAGCATCTCCCTCCCCGAACGGCAAGCCTGACGGCAAGATCAACGACGAGCCCAAGGGCGACCGTCTCCAGAAGATTCTGGCGCAGGCCGGGATCGCCAGCCGACGCAAGGCCGAGGAGATCATCCTCGAAGGCCGCGTACAGGTCAACGGCATAGTCGTCACCACACTGGGCACCCGGCACGATGCCACGAAGGACCACATCCGCGTGGATGGAAAGCTGCTCCACGGCCCCGAGCAGCAGCGCTACTACATGCTGAACAAGCCGCGCGGCTACGTCACCACGCTTGAGGACCCGCAGAAGCGGCCGACCGTGATGCAGTTGATGGCCAAGCAGAAGAGTGGCCCGCATGGCGACAACGTTCGCCTTTATCCCGTGGGCCGGCTTGACTACCTGTCTGAGGGATTGTTGTTGATGACCAACGACGGCAACCTCGCCAACGCCCTCTCCAAGGCTGCTGCGGGGGTCGAAAAGACCTATCTTGTTAAAGTCAGCGGTGTGCCTCCGGCCTCCGGGCTCGACCAGATTCGCCGCGGCATCATGATCGACCGAGGCCGCCTGGACGAGGTTCGTTCGGGCCGTCGCGACCGCATCATCACCGCCCCGGCCAAGGTCGAGCTGGTGCGTGGCGGCGACAACCCCTGGTACGAGCTCACCCTGATTGAAGGCCGCAACCGCCAGCTCCGCAAGATGTTCGAGGAGATCGGCCACCACGTCGAGAAGATTCGCCGCATCGGCTACGGCGCTTTGCGGCTGGATGTCCCTCCGGGGGAGTTTCGTGAGTTAACCCTTGGCGAGGTGATGGCGCTGGACCGCGCGGCGAAGGGCAAAAAGGTCGTCCCCAAGAAGAAGACGCCGGAGTTCGCACAGCTTAAATCTCCCGCGAAGAAGAAGTTTACAAAGCCCCGTCGCCAGCCGACGGGGAACAAGGCTCCACGGCGCCCGAGCCGTCCGAGCTAAAGCACCGGATAGCCTCGGATAGGAGAGGCGTATCGGTGATCAAAAAGGATAAACGACAGATAAAAAACAGGACTCTGTATTGAGTCCTGGACGGTAGTGTTTGGGGGGAGAACTTCTCCAAACGCTGCGCAGCTTGCTGTAGATCTGCTCTTATCCGCTTTTATCTTTTCGATCCCCGTTACGCTGTTGATCCCCGAAGTATGTCGAGCGACGTCTTATCCCTATGTGGTTTGGACGCTTGACACCTCTTCTTTCATGCGCCCAAAATACTCGCGCTATTAACGTTTCGGGGGATGACTTTCACAGGTCCGAGAGCATCCAATAAGCGTTGTAAAGGAGTAGTCACTTGGCAATCGAAAAGGCAACATTTGGTGCAGGATGTTTTTGGGGTGTAGAGACCCGTTTCAATGAACTCACAGGCGTCATCGACACAGTCGCAGGATACGAAGGCGGCGATCTCGAACACCCAACCTATAAAGAAGTCTGTACGGACCGCACCGGCCATGCGGAGGTCGTCGAATTGACCTTTGATTCAAAACGCCTGTCCTACGAGACGCTGCTGGATACGTTCTTCATTCTTCACGATCCCACCCAGGTGAACCGCCAGGGTCCGGACTGGGGCAGCCAGTATCGCAGCGTTATCTTCACGCACTCCGATGAGCAGGCTGCACAGGCTCGCGCCAAGATCGCCGAGCTGAAGGCCTCCGGTTCCTTCCGGAACCCCATCGCCACGGAGGTTGTCCCTGCCACCATCTTCTGGAAGGCAGAGGAGTACCACCAGCGATACCTGGAAAAACGTGGCATGGTGAGCTGTCATATCTAGCTATAGCTGGAAAAGTAACCCAGAGCGACCGCGGATCAGGCGGATTAATACGGATTTCAAAAGCTGCCCTGGCGCTTATCCGTTTCAATCCGTGTGGTCCGCGGTCGTTTTCTTGTGTCTGCGGTGTGTCCATTTGCGGTAGTGTGTCGCTTTGATTCACAGCTCCGAATGGCGCCACAATTGAGACCTTTGATTTATTGAACCTCAAGGGCGGCTGGGTGACTTTCTATTCGCCGACGGCCCCCGTCTGGACCCGAAGCAGGGTTTGAATCGCATCTCTGAAAAATCCCTGAAAAAAATGTTTGTGCATTTAGTGTGCTTCGTATACTGTGTTTCATACAGCATGTGGAGCACAGGTATCTGTAGGCATGAATAAGGAACACTTCGAAAATCTTCGGCTGGAAATTCGGCGCGGGTCGCTGGTGGTGGCCGTACTGGCTGCATTACGAACCGAGCAGTACGGCTACACGTTGCGCAAGAACCTGAATGAGCTCGGGTTGGAAGTGGACGAGAACACGTTGTATCCACTACTGCGACGGCTTGAAAGCCAGCAACTGCTCACGAGCGAGTGGCGTGAGGAGAACAAACGTAATAAGCGGTTCTACCGACTGGCCGAGGAGGGCGAGACGATGCTCACGAGGCTGTTGGCTGAGTGGCGAGCTATGGATGTAGTACTCAAAAACATTCTGGAGGGACAGGAATATGGATCTGATCGAGCGATATCTACACGCGGTTGAGTTTTGGCTGCCAACGGACCAGAAACAGGACATTCTGGCGGAGCTTTCTGAGGACATCCATTCCCAGATGGAAGAACGGCAGGCGGCGCTGGGCCGCGATCTGAACGAAGACGAGATCGTCGCCCTTCTCAAGGGGCGCGGGAGACCGGTTATGGTTGCGAATCGCTTTCAAGCGCAGCGCTATCTGATTGGGCCGGCTCTGTTCCCAATCTATTGGTTCGTGTTGAAGGTGGCCGGCTTCTTTTACGTCGTGCCGGTATTCGTGGTGTCTACGGTGCTCCATCACATGCAGCATCGGGATGCGTCCTGGGCGGCGACGTTGGGCGTAACCGGCGCAAACATATGGACCGCAGTGGTGATCACGGCGGGCGTCGTTACGATGATCTTTGCCATATTGCAGGCGTTTGACGTTGCGGAACGGGACCTGGGGAGCTGGAGTCCGCGGCAGCTGCCGCCGGCCAAAGATCGCAATAAAATTTCGCGGCCAACTTCTGTCGCCAACATTGTTGTCAATGTGATTTTTCTGCTCTGGTGGATTCCCAGCTTCTGGTCACCGGAGATTCTGCATGGACCCAGCATCTACCTGACGTTCAAGCCGGCGTGGATATACTTCTACTGGGGATTTCTGGCAGCCGGTGTATTGAATATCGGTCTGGGCATGGCGAACCTGTTGCATCCGCACTGGACACGGTTGCGGGCCAGCTTCTATCTCGCCATTAATCTTGGGGGTAGCCTGCTGTTCTGCTGGTTGATGCGGTCGCACGTGATCGCTTTGCTATCGATTGCAAGCCTTGGCACGGCGAAGTCAGAGCACTTGGCGCACGCAATTGATTTCTACGCTCTGACGGTCGTCTTCCCCTTCGCGTTGATAGTCACAGTCGTGATTCTTATGGTGGACATGCTGCGGGTGCTGCGCGCAGGAGAGCAGCGGCTACCCCATGCGGCCGCCGGCTTCAGAGGGTCGCTGTCGGTCTGAACGTGCTTCCGTTGCCCACCTGGTGTTCAAGTCCCGCTAAGAACGGCGGGCCTTGAACACTGGGGGATTGGCGCATGATTCTTCCAGCATGGGGCGGGGTCTGTTACGTCTGTGGTACACTAGTGATGCACTCTGGATAAAAGGAGTGCGGGCATCGCAGGCAAAGACTCCTCGTGGAATTCGGAGTTTGGCCAGAGACTGCGATTCGCCTCACCCACCGCATACCTTCCCGGCAAGTCTGGAAGTCGCGCTGGTTGCTCTGGCTGGAAGGCCCGTCATCGGACGAGTCTCGCCGTGCAGCAGCAGCGCTTCGATTCACACAAGCAATGCTGACTAATTGAATCCATGGTGCCTTGGCACCCCTGCATCCCTATGCCGCTTGATAACTCCTAAAGGAAAAATTTTGACCACCGCAACCCTTGAACTGCAAGACCAGCAAGACCAGACTGTCCCCCACGTAGCACCCTTCGTAGCAGACCCGACCCGAGTATCCCTGGTTGACGACGTCCGCTTTACCGATTTCAAGATCTCCGACTCGCTGAAGAACCGCCTGGCCAGCGCCGGCTTCGTCACCCCCACGCCCGTCCAGGCCAAGGCTATTCCGCCCGCCCTTGAAGGCGCGGACATTCTCGCCACTGCCTCGACCGGCACGGGCAAGACGCTCAGCTTTCTCATCCCGATGATCGAGCGCATGGACGCGAACTCGGTGCCGAGCACCAAGGGCAAGCGCGGTCCCATTCGCGCGCTCATCCTTCTGCCGACGCGCGAGCTCGCCATGCAGGTCCTCGAGGCCTACTGGAAGCTCGTCCCCGGCTCGCGGAATGATGCCGTGCTCGTCTGCGGCGGACTCTCCGAGAACAACCAGCTCGACCAGCTCGACCGTGGCCCACGCCTGGTTGTGGCAACGCCGGGCCGGCTGGAGGATTTTCTGCGCCGCCGCTCGATCAACATCAACTCGGTCGAGATGCTTGTGCTCGATGAAGTCGATCGCATGCTGGACATGGGCTTTCTGCCGGCCATCCGCCGCATCGTCGGCGCGCTGCCGAAGACGCGTCAGACCATGTGCTACTCGGCTACGCTCGACGCGAACATTCGCGAGATCGTCCGCGACTACGTCAACAAGCCTGTCCGGATCGAGATCGGCACGACGTCGAAGCCGTCGGACCGCGTGGAGCTTCGCGTCTACACGGTGATGCAGGACCAGAAGCTCGGCCTGCTGGACCAGATGCTGCGCCAGGAGGAGGGCACGTTCCTCGTCTTCTCGCGCACCAAGCATGGCGCGGACCGCATCTCGAAGAAGCTTGAGAAGCTGGGCCATGATGCCGATGTGATCCACGGCGACCGCTCGCAGTCGCAGCGGACGGCGGCTCTGAAGGGCTTCGCTAACGGCAAGCACCGCGTGCTGGTTGCGACCGACGTGGCTGCTCGCGGCATCGACGTGCAGGATATCGCACACGTCGTCAACTACGACCTGCCGAATGCCTCGGACGACTTCGTCCACCGCATTGGCCGGACGGGACGCGCCGGAGCCAAGGGCGTGGCGACGACCTTTGTGATGCCGCAGGAAAAAGGCGATGCCCGTAAGCTCGAACGCGAGCTGAAGATAAAGTTCGAGTGGCGCGAGGCCGATAAGAACCTTGAGAAGGAACTGCGCAACCAGCCCCTCGACACAACGGCTCAGGGACAGAATTTGATGCAGCTCGAGACCCGCTCCTGGAAAGGGAACGACCCTGTCTCGCCCATGACCACGCCGAACAGCAACTACGCTGGAGCCCGCAGCGGCTTCCGCGGGCGCTCCAGCGGCAATGGTGGTGGCGGCTTCTCCGGCGGACGCAACTCCGGCGGTCGCGGTCCCGGCGGCAACAGCGGCCGGTCCAACGGCAGCAGCCGTCCTGGCAGCAGCCGCTCCGGCCCTGCCCGCCGCGGTCAATAACAAACAATCGCGCTCCGCTCTGCCAGCCAACCAGCCGCAGAGCGGAGCCGCTGTTCGTCTGCTCGCATGCTATTGCGAGCGATCAAGTTGAAGTTTCTTGAAAAAGTTTTTTGAAGCCTGCCTCACGGCTCTGCCCCAATTTTTTCAGGAACGTTTATCCGAATTAAAGCCACGAACCAGAATCACGACCCTCGAGCCGTTGCCGTCGTTCGCTCTTCCGCAGATTTCGACCTGGACCCAGGACATCCGATGTCAGAAAACATTCCTAACCTGAGTGAGCTCTCCGAGATCGTCGGCAACGACAAGAACTTCGTCCTGCGCATCGTGCAGCCCGGACTCGCCGGTCTGATGGATGGCTCCGTCTCGACGCTGGCGCCGATCTTCGCCACAGCGTTCGCGACGCACAACTCGCGCACGGTCTTCCTCATCGGCGCGGCGTCCGCTGTGGGCGCGGGCATCTCGATGGCGTTCTCCGAGGGACTCTCCGACGACGGCGAGCTGACCGGCCGCGGCAACCCGATCTTTCGCGGCCTCGTCACCGGCCTGATGACCTTCATTGGCGGCTTCCTCCACACGCTCCCATTCCTCATCTCGAATGTTCACACGGCGCTCACCTGGGCGTACGCGGTCGTCGGGGTCGAGCTTGTGGTCATCGCGCTCATCCGCCACCGCTACTTCAAAACAAGCTTCGCGCTCTCCTGCCTTCAGGTGATTGTCGGCGGCGGTCTTGTCTTCGCGGCAGGCGTGCTCATCGGCCAGGCATAATATTCGCTCTCGCGGGGTTAGAGCATTCTTCCTGTCACTCGCCCCGCTTGAACGCTGAAGAGTATTGTTTTTGAGAAAAAACGAACTTGAACACTCGCGGATTGGGTACACCCTGCAGGAAGAATGCTTTAGCCCACCTCTCACTCGCCGTGGGAGCGCATAGCTTAGGATAGAGAAGACACATGATCTTTGTATTCGAAGCAAGCAGGCGCAACAGATCGAAATCCAGCCTCGAATTGACCTGTTCATGAGCGCGTCCAGCAAACAAATTACTCCTGCCCGGTTTACCGATTCATGGGCCTCTATTCTCTTCGATCTCATCCGCGGCCTCGCGGCTATGGTCGTGCTGTTCGAACACTCCCGCAACCTCTTCTTCATCGACTACCCGCAGCTCACGGAGCACCGCTCCCTGCTGGCGTTGCCCTATCTCCTGTCCAGCGCGGGACACCAGGCCGTCATCGTCTTCTTCCTGCTGAGCGGCTACTTCATCAGCGGAGCGGTGTTTCGCGCCCTCGAACGCAACCAGTGGCAGTGGAAGGGCTACCTTCTGCGGCGTTTCCTGCGCCTCTGGGTTGTCCTGGTACCGGCTCTGCTGCTATGCCTCTTCTGGGACAAGCTCGGAATTCACCTCGGCCACGCTCCCGCTCTCTACAGCGGCGCCGTGTCGAACCACATGCTCGGCGATGTGCGCCATCTGCTCGCCCCGCACATCTTCTTCGGCAACCTGTTCTTCCTTCAGGTTGTGCTTACCCCTGTCTTTGGCTCTGACGGCGCGCTCTGGAGTCTTGCCTACGAGTTCTGGTACTACATCCTCTTTCCTCTCGGTGTCCTCGCGCTATGGCGCCGGACACCGCTTCGCCATCGTCTGCTCTATGGCGCGCTGTTCCTGGCCACGGCGTGGTTTGTCCGCGGGGGCATTCTTACCTCGTTCCCTATCTGGCTTGCGGGCGCGGTGCTGGTGAAGCTGCCTCCGCCTCGTCTCTCCGCCCGCACGGCTGGCCGTGTGCGCATGGCTGCAGCGATCCTCTATCTTCCGTTCTTCTTCGGTCTGGCGAAGTTCCACGCCTTGCCGGGCCTGCTGAGCGACTACCTCCTGACCGTTATTACCTTCGGCCTGCTCTGGCTGCTGCTCTCCGCTACCGGCCGTTACACCCCTGGCGATCCTCGCGAGAGGCTGTCGCGGAATCTGGCCCGCTTCTCCTACACCCTCTACGCCGTCCATACGCCCTTACTGGTGTTCCTTGCGTCCCTGCTCATCGGCGACACGCGCTGGACTCCCTCCTGGCGAACCTTTGCCCTCGGTATGGGTGTTCTTCTGGCAGCGGTCGTCTACGCCTATGTGCTCGCTCACTTCACCGAATTCCGCACCGACGCGCTACGCCTGCGTCTCGAACGGCTCTTCGGCATGCACACTCCCGCGCCCGCTCTCTCTTCTGACCCCATAACGGAGGCAGCTGCCGAACCGAGGCCCGCAAGCCGTTGAAGACCCGGCATGAAATGCGGTGTCGTCCCATGGGCTGGAACCAGCGTGGTTTCAATCGAGAACTCCTGACCCCTCGCGATTCTGGAACGCGCGATTCTGTAAATTGATCCACTCCTCACAATCGCGCCGGACGCGGAATTCGTCGAAACCCTGTAAAATAGAAGGAATCACATGATCTCAGTCTCCAATGTCACAATGCGCTATGGCTCGAAGCTCCTCTTTGAGGATGTCTCGGTCTCCTTCACCGATAGCCGCCGCTACGGCCTCACCGGCCCTAACGGCGCCGGCAAATCCACCTTTATGAAGGTGCTCACCGGCGAGATCGACGCCCAGAAGGGCAACGTCGTCCGCCCCAAAAAGATCGGCGTCCTCTCACAGGATCAGTACGCCTTCGATGCCTTCCGCGTCATCGATACCGTCATCATGGGCAATAAGCCTTTGTGGGCCGCGCTTGAAGAGCGTGAGCGCATCTACGAGAAGCCCGAGCTGACCGACGAAGACGGCAGCCGCCTCGGCGAGCTTGAGGGCATCGTCGGCGACGAAGACGGTTACGAAGCCGAGTCGAACGCCGCAGTCCTGCTGCAGGGCCTCGATATTCCGGACGAGATTCACGAGCGCAAGATGTCGGAGCTGCAGGGCGGCCAGAAGGTCCGCGTGCTCCTCGCGCAGGCGCTCTTCGGCAACCCGGAGGCCCTTCTCCTCGACGAGCCCACCAACTATCTCGACCTCGAATCCATCCACTGGCTCGAAGACTTTCTCAACCGCTACAACGGCACCGTCATCACCATCTCGCACGACCGGCACTTCCTCAACAACGTCTGCACCAACATCGCCGATATCGATTACGAGACGATCATCACCTACAACGGCGGCTACGACGACATGGTGCTGCAGAAGACCAGCATCCGCACCCGCATCGAGAGCCAGAACGAGCAGCGCGAAAAGAAGATTGCCCAGTTGAACGACTTCATCGCCCGCTTCTCCGCCGGTACGCGCTCGTCGCAGGTGAACTCGCGCAAGAAGGAGGTTGAGCGCCTGGCCACATCGGAGTTGGCGCGTTCGAACATCGCGCGTCCTTTCATTCGCTTCGACATGATTCGGCCCTCGGGCAAGAACGTACTCGAGTTCGAGCAGGTCAACAAGACCTACAGCCAGCCCGACGGCAAGACAGAGCATGTCATTCACAACTTCTCTGCCGCCGTCCAGCGTGGGGAGAAGGTCGTCCTGATCGGCCGCAATGGACAGGGTAAGACCACGCTCCTGAAGGCGTTGCTGGCCAACGGCCCCGGCATCGAAGAGAAGGACGTCTCCATCGACTCAGGCTCCGTGAAATGGGGCCACGAGGCGCAGATCGGCTACTTCGCGCAGGATCACAAGGGCTCCATTCAGCTCGGCATGACGGCGTCTGACTGGCTTCACCAGTTCGACCCCGCGGCTACCAAGGAAGACATCCGCGGCATCCTCGGGCAGATGCTCTTCAAGGGCGAAGAGGGCCTCAAGAAGACCGACGCGCTCTCCGGAGGCGAAGCGGCCCGGCTGCTCTTCTGCAAGATCATGCTGCAGAAGCCAAACGTCCTCGTCCTCGACGAGCCCACCAACCATCTTGACCTCGAGAGCATCAACGCGCTCAACCAGGCCATCCAGAAGTACGAGGGCACCGTCTTTCTGGTCACGCACGACCAGGACCTGATCGAAGAGGCGGGCACACGTATCTGGCACTTCGAAGGCGGCCCTGCCGACTTCCACGTTACCGACCACAAGGGTCCGTACGAGGAATATCAACAGCAGCTTGCCCTGGCCGCTAAGTAATACCGCGCGCGCAGCATCAGGAATATCAACAGCAGCTTGCTCTGGCCGCGAAGTAGTCCCAATGCACACGCGAAATGGCACGGCTTTTATGCCGTGCCATTTGCTTTGCCTGTAGTCAGAAGAAATCCCGTGGAATAATGGACTGACACGGAGCAGTCAGCCGACTTTCCCACTCACGTGAGTCGACGACCCGGCGGTTGCCTCCGTCCGTATGCGATGACACCCACGAAGCGATGACCTGGGAGGGTAAAGTGCTGATCTCGGAATCCATGCAGACCTCGGATTACATCAAGCTCGAAGAGCAGTACGGCACTAAAAATTACAAGCCGCTCGATGTTGTTGTCGAGCGCGCCAGCGGCGTCTGGGTCTACGACGTCGAGGGCAAGCGCTACCTCGACTGTCTTGCCGCATACTCCGCTGTCAATCAGGGCCACTGTCATCCGAAGATTCTGGACGCCATGCTGGAGCAGGCCCACAAGGTAACGCTCACCTCGCGCGCCTTCCGCAACGACCAACTCCCGCTCTTCTACGAGGAGCTGCACAACCTCACCGGCTTCGAGATGGCGCTGCCCATGAACTCCGGCACCGAGGCTGTCGAGTCCGCCCTGAAGGTCGCGCGCAAGTGGGGCTACAAGGTCAAGGGCATCCCCGCGAACCAGGCGGAGATCATCGTCTGTACCAACAACTTCCATGGCCGCACCATCTCCATCGTCAGCTTCTCCTCCGACGAGCAGTACCGCGACGGCTTCGGCCCCTTCCTCCCCGGCTTCAAGATCATCCCCTTCGGCGATGCCGCCGCTCTGCGCGAGACCATCACGCCCAACACCTGCGCCTTTCTCGTTGAACCCATCCAGGGCGAGGCGGGCATTCTCATTCCGCCCAACGGCTTCCTCAAAGAAGCGGCGGCCATCTGCAAAGAGAACAACGTCCTCTTCATGGCCGATGAGATTCAGTCCGGCCTCGGCCGCACCGGCAAGCTCTTCGCCTACATGCACGAGGACATCACACCGGATGTGCTCATCGTCGGCAAGGCTCTCGCCGGCGGCTTCTACCCTGTCTCCGCCGTGCTGGCGTCGAAGGAGATCCTCGGCGTCCTGCACCCCGGTGACCACGGCAGCACCTTCGGCGGCAACCCGCTCGCCTGCGCCGTCGCCCGCGCCGCCATCCGGGTTATCGTCGATGAGCGGCTGTCAGAGCGCTCCGCGAAGCTCGGCGCAATCTTCATCGAACAGCTCCGCAAGATCTCCAGCCCCAGCATTCGCGAGATACGCGGCCGCGGCCTTTGGATCGCCATCGAATTGAACGGTTCAGCGCGCCCCTTGTGCGAGGCCCTCAAGGACGAAGGAATTCTCTGCAAGGAGACGCACGATAACGTGATCCGCTTCGCCCCTCCGCTGATCATCGCCGAAGACGAGCTCCTATGGGCCTGCGGTCACTTCGTGACGTGTATACCCCCTTCGGGTCGCGGCTCCCGTTGGTCGCTGGGTAAATTCTTCATGCCGACCATCGGGAGGCTGTAGGCGAAGCCGGTATACCCCCCACGAAGTGGGCGCCGCCCGCGTAGGGCGTCTCTTAGCCTGAAGCGTTCCAATACCAGCAATTCTTCAACCTATTTCGCCTTCTCCGGCTCTACCCGAAAGGCCGCAAAGGCCCGCGCCAATCCCTCCCGCGTGGAGATAACGGGCCGCCAGCCAATGGTCTTCAACTTGGCATTGCTGAACTTGTTCCCGCCCCA
>Ga0193753_10002716_pt1 | contig 13675 bp, 14 predicted proteins | sample H1c2metaG_FD_144925 | JGI IMG/M metagenome (GOLD analysis project Ga0193753, IMG submission 144925) | Soil microbial communities from a riparian zone of the East river system, Colorado, United States - H1c2 | ecosystem: Environmental > Terrestrial > Soil > Riparian zone | place: USA: East... | reverse complement strand
ACCTGAGCGAATCGTTCAGTCCATCTGCTCCGTAGAGCGGAGCTTGCTCCGCTGCTTTCACCAGGCGGGTTGAAAGAGCAGCGGAGCAAGCTCCGCTCTACGGAGCGGTCAGACGGATTTGCCGCGGAGCCTTTCCAAGATCCCATCCAGCGTATCCAGATCGGTGTAATGGATCACCAGGCGGCCCTTGCCGGCGCGGCCGTGGGCGATGCTGACCTTGGTGCCGAGGCTTTCCGACAATTCATTCTCGAGCGAGGCGATATCGGCGCTGGGCCGCGCTTTGCCGGCGGATTTTTTCTTGCTCGCGCTCGGCACCGCGCCGTGCGCGAACTGCTGCGCGCGATGTTCCACCTCGCGCACCGACCAGCCGTGCTCCGCCGCATCCGAGGCCAGGCGGCTGGCCAGTTCCGGCGACAGCGTCAGCAGCGCGCGCGCGTGGCCCATTTCCAGGCGCCGCGATTCCAGCAGCGCGCGGATCGCCGGCGGCAATTCCAGCAGACGCAGCAGGTTGGACACCGCGGCGCGCGAACGGCCGACCGCTTCGGCGGCCTGCGCGTGGGTCAGTTCGAATTCCTCGATCAGCCGATGCAGCGCCTGCGCTTCTTCCAACGGATTCAGGTCCTCGCGCTGGATGTTCTCGATCAGCGCCATGGCGACGACGGTGCGGTCGTCGACTTCGCGCACCACCACCGGAATTTCCGACAGCCCGGCCTGTTGCGAAGCGCGCCAGCGGCGCTCGCCGGCGATGATCTCGTAGCGAGGCGAGCCTATTTTTTGTTGCCGGCCCAGGTCGCGCACCACGATCGGCTGGATCACACCCTGCGCGCGGATCGACTCGGCCAGTTCGGTGAGCTTGTCCGGATCCATGTGGCGGCGCGGCTGGTACTTGCCCGGCGACAGCGAATCCACCGGCAGCGAATGCAGCCGGTCGTTCGGCGTGGCTTCCAAAACCGGCGCTTCCGCGGCCGCCTTCGGGCCGAGCAGGGCTTCCAGGCCCCGGCCCAGGGCGCGCTTCTTGGGGTTGGGTTTGGTCGCGGTCATGCCGCCTTCTCCGTAGCGTTCTTGTTGCGCTCGTGCTGGCGACGCAGCACTTCTCCTGCCAGGCCCAGATAGGCGATGGAACCGCGCGAGGCCTTGTCGTAACCGACGATGCTCTGCCCGTGGCTCGGCGCCTCGGCCAGGCGCACGTTGCGCGGCACAATGGTGCGGAACACCTTGTCGCCGAAATGGTTGGTGAGTTCGGCCGAAACCGCATTGGCCAGGTTGTTGCGCACGTCGAACATGGTGCGCAGCACGCCTTCGATCTCGAGCGTGGGGTTGAGCCTGACCTTGAGCGCGTCGATGGTCTGCAGCAGTGCGGTCAGGCCTTCCAGCGCGTAGTACTCGCACTGCATCGGCACCAGCACGGAATCGGCCGCGGTCAGTGCGTTCAGGGTCAGCAGCGACAGCGCCGGCGGGCAGTCGACGATGATGAAGTCGTAGCGTTCGCGCAGCGGGTCGAGCGCGCGCTTCAGGCGCTGCTCGCGGCCTTCTTCATCCATCAGTTCGATTTCGGCCGCGGTCAGGTCGGTATTGCCGGGCAGCAGGTCGAAACCTTCCGCGGTCTTCACGATCGCGGCATCGGCGTGCATTTCTTCCAGCAGCACGTCGCAGCTCGATGCCGTCAACTCGCGCTTGTCGATGCCGCTGCCCATGGTCGCGTTGCCTTGCGCGTCGAGGTCCACCAGCAGCACGCGCTTGGGCGTTCGCGCCAGCGCGGCGGCCAGGTTCACGGCAGTGGTGGTCTTGCCGACGCCGCCTTTCTGGTTGGCGATGGCGATGATGCGGGCCATGGGGTCCGTGTGCCTCGATGCGTTGCGGGTGGCTGCACGCGATCTAGCGCGCGCGGCCGGACTGGGGATTATGCCGCGCCGGGACGAGATTCGCCTGCGACGACGCTCGAACGCGCCGCCGCGCGCTGCAGAACGTCGGCTACGACGGCTTCTAACCGCGCCAGGTGGCAATTGGGCTTGCGATGGCGCCCCAACGCGCCGCCGCGCGCTGCAGACCGTCGGCTACGACGGCTTTACCGGCTACAAAGAGCTCGGGCTCCGCCCCACCACCACCAGATGCCGCTCCGCCGCCAATCCGGGCACGCTGAGCGCATGAATGGCCTCCAGGCGCCATTCCGCGGGCAAAGCGGCGATTTCCTCGTCCGGACGCGCGCCCTTCATCGCCAGCAACCGGCCCCCCGGGGTGAGCAGATGACCGCCGACGGCGAGGATGTCCGGCAGCGTGGCCAGCGCGCGCGCGGTGATCGCGGCATAGGCGCCGGGCTCATCCAGCGCTTCGGCGCGCGATTCGGCCACGCGCGCATTGCCCAGGCCCAGCGAACGCACCGCCTCACGCAGGAAACGCGCTTTCTTGCCGTTGGATTCGACCAGCGTCACCTGCAGCGACGGCACGGCGATGGCCAGCGGTATGCCGGGCAGCCCCGGGCCGGTGCCGAGGTCGGCGAGCGTGGCGACATCGCGCACATAGGGCTGCATCGCCAGCGAATCGAGCAGGTGCTTGGCGATCATGTCGCGCGGGTCGCGGATCGCGGTCAGATTGTAGGTGCGGTTCCAGCGCTCGAGCAGCGACAGGTAGGCCAGCAGCGGCTCGGCCAGCGCGGCCTCCAGCGAAAACATGGCCAGGCCAGCGTCGAGTTCGTCGCGCAATGCGGTGAAGTCCTGATTCATGGCGGCAAGTATTGCGCAACCGTGTGCCGACCCCAAAAAAAGCCGTCATCCCGAACGCAGTGAGGGGATCTGTTTTTTTACCCGGCGGTGCTGAAGAAAACAGGTCCCTCACTGCGTTCGGGATGACGGCTTTGGCGGTCGCAACTGCAGAAACGCGGCTGGTTTTACGCGCCAGGCAGCGGACGCCAGGCGATCGCTGCGAGGTAGCCCGGCGCGGGGGCGAATTCGTGCAGATGCCAGTCTTCGGGCCTGCCCAGTGCGATATCGCAAGCCATCAGCCTCAGCCCTTGCGCCTGCGGCGCGAACGTCAGCCGATGCAGGCCGAATGCCAGGCCATAGCCATGCGCCTTCAGCACGGCCTCCTTCGCGCACCACAGGCGCAGGAAAGCCGCTTCGCGCGATGCCGCGTCCAGTGCCGCCAGCCATTGCGTTTCCGGCGCCGCGAAGTAGCGCTCGGCCAGTTCCAGCGCGCGCGGCCGTGGCCGCCGCCATTCCATGTCCACACCCAGCTCGACGCCTTCCCCCAACGCGATCAGCAGGCCCTCGCCGCTGTGGCTCCAGCTGGTGTCGTGGCCTTGCTGCGGCGCGCCGATGCGTGGCCGCCCGCGCGTTTCGCGGGCCAAAGGCAGACTGTCCTGCGCCAGACCCAGGCTCCGTTCCAGCCATCGGCGTGCGGCAGGTTCCGCCGGTGCCGTGCGGGGGTGGGGCTGCCAGGTCCAGCGGATCGGGCCGATGCCATGGCCGGCGAGGGGCGAAGTCATTGAGATGAACGGCGGTTTGGTGCGGGATGGGGTCGCCAGCGTAAGCTAATTGCCAGGGGGCGGCTCAGGCCGCGCAAGGAGCCATGAATGTCAGCAGTCATCGAGCACAGGGATCCGAGTGCTTCGCAACAACCTCTCGCCAGCGGCGACGGCGCGCGCGCGCTGTTGTTCGGCGAATCCGGCGAAGTCGCGCTGGCCGAGTATTTCGCCCAGGTGCGCGGCGTGGCGGCGCTGCTGCCGGCCGGTCGCCATGTCATCAACCTGTGCGAGAACCGTTACCGTTTCCTGGTCGCCTTCGGCGCTGCCGCGCTGCGCGGGCAGGTGACGTTGCTACCGTCGTCGCGCGCGCCTGCGGTGGTGGATGAGGTGCGCGCGCGCTATCCGGACAGCTACTGCATCGGCGAGCAGGCCTTCGCCGACACGCCGCCGCACTACTGGCGCCTGCCCGAATCGCTGCCGCAACGCGACGGCGAGACGCCGATGGTCGACGACGATGCGCTGGTCGCGATCGGCTTCACCTCCGGCAGCACCGGCTGCCCCAAACCCAATCCGAAGACCTGGGGCAGCTTGCGCACCAGCACCGCGCAGAACCTGGCGGCGTTGCGCGATTTGTGGCCGGAAGGCGCGACGCCGCGCTTCGTCGCCACCGTGCCGCCGCAGCACATGTACGGCATGGAGATGTCGGTGCTGATGCCGTTGCTGGGCGGCGCGGCGGTGCACGTGGGCCGGCCGTTCTTTCCCGGCGATGTGGCGCGCGCCTTGCAACAGGCGCAGGCGCCGCGCGTGCTGGTGACCACGCCGGTGCATATGCGTGCGCTGGTCGAATCGGGCATCGCATTGCCGCCGCTGGCGGGCATCGTGTCGGCCACCGCGCCGTTGCCGCAGGCGTTGGCGGCCGCCGCCGAAACGCGCTTCGGTTGCGAAGTGCGCGAAGTGTTCGGTTCCACCGAAACCTGCGTGATCGCGCGCCGCCGCACCGCGCGCGAAGATGCGTGGCGGCTGCTGCCCGGCGTGCGCCTGGCGCCGCAGCCCGACGGCACGCTGGTGCATGCCGCGCACCTGGACGCGCCCGTGGCGCTGGCGGACCTGGTCGAACTGGAAGGCGAGGATGGCTTCCATCTGCGCGGCCGCAATGCCGACCTGCTGGAGATCGCCGGCAAGCGCGCATCGCTCGGCGATCTGAATCGCAAGCTGCTGTCGATTCCCGGCGTGGAGGACGGCGTGGTGTTCCAGCTCGACGATACCGATGCCGCGGGCGTGCGCCGCATCGCTGCGCTGGTGGTGGCGCCGACGCTGGACGAGTCTGCGATCCTGCGCCATCTCGAACGCGGGCTGGATCCGGTTTTCCTGCCGCGTCCGCTGCTGCGCGTAGCATCCCTGCCGCGCAACGAAACCGGCAAACTGCCGCACGATACGTTGCAGGCGCTGCTGCGCAGCCGCGTGCAATAAACGCTCGTTTCGGCTAAGAAAGCATCAGCCGGGAAGCCCCGCCCCGGTACGATGCCAGCGCTGACGCGCCCGTCACACAAGGCTCGCCAGACTGGTGTTCGCCCCCACGCAGGGGAGCGCGTCAATCCTTCACCTGTCAAGGAGTCTGCAGCATGGGCATCATCATCTGGTTGATCGTGGGCGGTGTCGTCGGCTGGCTCGCCAGCATGGTCATGAAGACCGACGCTCAGCAGGGCATCCTGCTCAACGTCGTGGTCGGTATCGTCGGCGCCTTCATCGGCGGTTGGCTGATCGGCCCGCTGGTCGGCGCCGGTTCGATCAACGACGGCTTCTCGATCATGAGCTTCGTGGTGTCGCTGGTGGGTGCCATCATCCTGCTCGCCATCGTCAACCTGTTCCGCCGCGGCCGCGTGCGCTGAACCGGGATAGCGTTGCAAGACAAGCAAAGGCCCGGCATCGCCGGGCCTTTCGCTTTTCGTAGGTGCGAATTCATTCGCACGCTCTTGATTGCGGATCGCTGCTTGTCAGTCCCAAAAAGGCAAAAGCGTGCGAATGAATTCGCACCTACCAAGCCGGACTAACCTCCGAGTTGCACCCAGGCCGGCGCATGGTCGCTGGGACGCTCCCAGGTGCGCGGCTCGCGGTCGATCCCGGCGGCTACCGCTTTGTCGCGCAATTGGTCCGACACCAGCGTCAGGTCGATGCGCAGGCCCAGGTTGCGGCGGAAGGCCGCCTGCCGGTAATCCCACCAGCTGAACTGCCCGGCTTCGTCGTGATGCAGCCGGTAAGCGTCGTGCAGGCCCAGCCCCAGCAGGCGCTTGAGCGCATCGCGTTCGGCGCTGGAGGTGAGGATGTGGCTGTCGTTCCAGACCAGCGGATCGTGCACGTCGCGATCGTCGGGCGCGATGTTGAAATCGCCCAGCACGACCATGCGCGGATGCTCGATGCGCTCCGCTGCCAGCCAGTCGTGCACGGCGGCCAGCCAGCGCAGCTTGTAGTCGTACTTTTCGGTGCCCACGTCCTGGCCGTTGACCACATACAGGTTGACCACGCGCACGCCGTTGACGGTCGCCGCGATCACGCGCCGCTGCGCATCGTCGAATCCGGGTATGCCGATGCAGACGTCCTCGATGGCATGGTCGCGCGCGAGGATGGCGACGCCGTTGTAGGTCTTTTGCCCGGCGAAAACGCTGCGGTACCCGAGCCCGGCCAGCACCGCGTCGGGGAACCTGTTGTCCTCGAGCTTGGTTTCCTGCACGCCGACCACGTCTGGCGCGGCATCGCGCAGCCATTGTTCCAGGTGCGGCAGGCGCACGTTCAACGAATTGACGTTCCAGCTGGCGATTTTCATGCGGACCTCATCCGGTAGCGCCTACGCGATGCTTTCGCAGAGCCGACTCGCTCGCCGGCTCTCGATCGCGGGAGAAGCGGTCGAGCGAGCTCGACCCTACAAAAAGCGCAGACATCGTCGCAGAAGGCCGCTTACCGGACCAGCAGGCGGATGAAGCGCTCCACCCTGGAATACGGCGGCTTCAGCAGATCGCTGCCGGCCCAGCGCGATTGCCACAGGATCGGCAACTGCTTGCTGAAGGCGTCGAACCCGGCCTTGCCGTGATACGCGCCCATGCCGCTGGCGCCGATGCCGCCGAAGGGCAGCGCGTTGATCGCGAAATGGATCAGGCTGTCGTTGACGGTGACGCCGCCGGCCAGCGTGTTGCCCAGGATCAATTCGATGCTGGCGCGATCACGGCTGAACGGATACAGCGCCAGTGGCCGCTCGTGCGCGTTGACGTAGGCGATGGCCTCGTCGAGCGCGCGGTAGGTCTTGATCGGCAGGATCGGGCCGAAGATCTCGTCCTGCATCACCTTGGCGTCGTCGCCGGGCTCGATCACCAGGGTCGGCGGGAACGAACGTTCGCCGACGCCCTCGGGTTGCAGCGCGATCACCGTCAGGCCTTTCGCGCGCGCATCGTCGAGATAGCCGCCAAGGCGCAGGAACTGACCGTCGTTGATGATCCGCGTGTAGTCCTGCGTTGCGCCGCCCGCATAACGCGCGCGCACCTGCTCGCGCAGCGCTTCCACGAAGGCATCGCGCCGCGGCGCATCGATGAAGACGTAGTCCGGGGCGATGCAGGTCTGCCCGCCGTTGAACCACTTGCCGGTGGCTAGCCGCGCCGCGGCCTGTTCGACCGGAAAATCGGGGCATACGATCGCCGGCGACTTGCCGCCCAGCTCCAGCGTGACCGGCGTGAGGTTCTGCGCGGCCGCCGCCATCACCTTGCGGCCGACGGCGGTGGAGCCGGTGAACACCAGATGGTCGAACGGCAGCGCGGCGAATTCGGATGCGATATCCGCGCCGCCGAAAGCGACGGCGACGCGATCCTCGGGAAACACGTCGGCCAGCAGGTCGCGCAGGAAGCGCGCGGTGCGCGGCGTATGCTCGGACGGTTTCAGGTAGACGTGATTGCCGGCGGCGATCGCGGTCGCCAGCGGGATCAGCGCCAGGTTCACCGGATAATTCCACGGCGCGATCACGCCGACCACGCCAACCGGCTCCGGCCGCACTTCGGCGCGCGCCGGCCAGAACTTCCAGCCCACGCCGACGCGCTGCGGCCTGCTCCAGCGGCGCAGATGCCTGAGCAGGTGGTCGATCTCGCCGAGCACGGTCATACCGTCGGAGATCAGCGATTCGTGCGTGGAGCGATGGCCGAAATCGTCGGAGATCGTGCGCGCCATCTCGTCCAGGCGCGATTTAACCGCCTGGCGCAGGCGCTGCAGGTCGCCGCGGCGCTGGTCGTGGTCGGGCTTGTCGGCCTGCCAGGCGGTGCGCAGGCGGGCGAGCGTCGGGCGCAGTTCGGTGGCGGGCGTATCGGCGGCGAGGTCCATGCGGCAGTGTAGTCCGGCGGCGGCTTACAATCATCCGATGAACCTGCGCCCTTATCTAGGCAAACTTCCCGAACTGGGCCAGCGCGTGTATGTCGATCCGGCGGCGACCGTCATCGGCGACGTGGTGCTCGGCGACGATGTGTCGATCTGGCCCGGCACCGTGGTGCGCGGCGACGTCAACTTCATCCGCATCGGCGCGCGCACCAACATCCAGGACGGCACCGTCGTGCACGTGAGCCACGATGGCCCGCACGCCAAGCTCGGCGGCTTCGCCACGGTGATCGGCGAGGACGTCACCATCGGCCACAAGGCCATCGTCCATGCCTGCCGCATCGAGGATGCCGCGCTGATCGGGATGGGCGCGATCGTGCTGGATGGCGCGGTGGTGAAGAAGCACGGTTTCGTCGGCGCCGGCGCCCTGATCGCGCCGGGCAAGACGGTCGGCGAAGGCGAGTTGTGGCTGGGCAATCCGGGCAGGTTCGCGCGCAAGCTGAGCGAGGCCGAGATCGAGGCGTTGTATTACAGCGCGCAGCACTATGTGCGCATGAAGGATCAATACCTCGCGGAGCCGCTTTCGTAGGTGCGAATTCATTCGCACGCTTTTCAACGATCCGGCGAAGAGCGTACGAATGAATTCGCACCTACGAAACGCTAGGGCCTCGTCTCGATTTCCATCGCATCGAGGATGGCGAACGCGCCGCTGCGATCGCCGCCGCACATCGCTACCTGCGGACGCAGGGAGGCGCAGAACCTCGGCCGTTCCGGCCGCCCGAACAGGCGGCAACGGTAGTCGTCGTCCAACTGCACGCAGGGCATGCCGGCAGGCTTGCCGAACGGCATGCCGGGAATCGGAGAGGTGATCGACGGCGCGATGCAGCACGCTCCGCAGCCATCGCGGCATTCCATTCCAGATCAGTCCGCGGTGACCAGTGCGGCGCGATGCTCGCGCAACTCGGCGTAGGCCGGATCGGTGTCGGGGCGCGCCCCATGCCACAGCGCGAAACTTTCCGCGGCCTGCTCCACCAGCATGCCCAGCCCATCGATGGCATCGTGCGCGCCTGCTGCGCGTGCCCAGGCCAGGAACGGGATCGCGACTTCGCCATAACTCAGGTCGACCGCCGCCGTGCGTGCGCCGACCAGCGACATCGGCAGGGTCGGCAAGGCGCTGTCGCGTGCCGCCGAAGTGGCGTTGACGATCAGGTCGAACTCACCCAGCGCCTTCACGTCGTTCAAGTAACGCGGATGCACGCGTCCGGGCTGGCCCAGCGCATCGGCCAGCGCATCGGCGCGCTCGGAAGTGCGGTTGACGATGTACAGGTCGCCGATGCCGGCATCGAGCAGTGCCGGCGCCACGCCGCGTGCCGCGCCGCCGGCGCCGATCAGCAGCGTGCGTCGTGCGCGCAGGTCCAGGCTGTGCCGGCCGGTGAGGTCGCGAACCAGACCCAGGCCGTCGGTATTGTCGCCATGCCAACCCGCGGCGCCGCGGGTCAGGGTGTTCGCTGCGCCGGCGCGGCGTGCGCGTTCGCTGAGCGTGTCGCAGGCGGCCGCGGCGCGCTGTTTGTGCGGGAGGGTCACGTTGGCGCCGACACCGCCGGAGGCGGCGAATGCGCCCAGAGCCATGTCGAACTCTTCCGCGGTCGTATCGATGGCGGAGTAATCCAGCGCGATCGACAGTTGCCTGCCGAAGGCGGCATGGATGCGCGGCGACAGGGAATGTGCGACGGGATGTCCGAGTACGGCGTAGCGGGGTATCGACATGTGGGAACTCGCTCTAGACTTGGGGCGAACGACCGAAACCAAGGGGTTTATGGGTGAAACGAGTACCGCTCGCCGTAATGGCCATCTTACTCTCGGCGACGGCCGGCGCAGGTTTCGCCGAGTTCGGCATCGAGGGCATGGGCGTGGTCTCGACCCCCGACAGCGAAGTCCGCGCCAGCGTCAGCCCGGATGGCCAACGCATCGTCTGGGGCAGTACCCATCGCACGGGCGGACCGGGCGGCTGGAATCTCTGGCAAGCCAGCCTGCGCGACGGGCGTTGGGCCGACGCGCGTCCGTCGTCGGTCAACTCCGAAGCCAACGATTTCGACCCGTTGTTCAGCGCCGACGGCAAGTGGCTGTATTTCTTCTCCAATCGCGATGGCGGCTTCGGCGGCGACGATCTTTATCGTGCGGCCGTGCATGCCGATGGCAGCTACGGCGCCGCCGAAAACCTGGGCGCAGGCGTCAACGGCAAGGGCGACGAGTTCGCGCCCACGCCGAGCCTGGACGGCCAGCGGCTGCTGTTCGCCAGCGACGGTTTCGGCGGTGCCGGTCGCCACGATCTGTTCGTCGCGCGCTGGGATGGCAAGACGTTCGTCGATCCGGCGCCGGTGCCGGGTGTCAACACGGCGGCCGACGAGTTCGATGCCGCCTGGATAGACGATGGCAAGGCGATCGTCTACGCGCAATCGAAGGATCTGGAGAACGAACCGATCCGCCTGATGATCGCACGCTGCGATGGCAAGGCCTACGTCGACGCCGTGCCGTGGACGCTGTCGTTCAATACCGCCGACGGTTTCACGCTCGGTCCGGTGGTCGATGCCAGCAAACCCGGCGAGATGCTGGTCAGCGGCATGGCCAGGTCGCCTAAGGCCGGGCGCATGGATATTTATCGCGTGCGCACGCCCAGTGCCACCGGAAAACCGGGTTGCGCATAAGATTTTCTTCCCCCTTTTTCAAAGGGGCAACAGCTTGCTTCAAAGCGGCTTGCGATATGCGTGCTGCGTCTTGGTGCGCTCGTAGCCGAGGCTTTCGTAGAACGGATGCGACTCCGGCCGCAGTATGTTGGAGCGCAGGAAGACATGCGGCGTGCCGTTGTCGACGGCCCATTGCTCCGCCGCCGCGACCAGGGCCTTGCCCACGCCCGCGCGCCTGGCGTCCGCATCCACCACCAGCGCCACGATCTCCACGCGTTCGCCGAGTTCCAACGACATCCGCTGTTCGGTAGCCACGTAGCCGCCGAGCCGATCGCCGTCGCCGATCGCGACCAGCACCGCATGCCGCGGCGAATCGAGCAGCTTGAGCAGCCGCGCGGCGAACGTGTCCACCGATGCCGGGTAGCCCAGCTGCGTAGACAGACGCGAGATTTCCGCGGCATCGGCCGGCGTGGCATTGCGGATGATCGGCGTCGTCGAGGGCATAGGGATCACCTACCGGGTTACCGGTCTTCCTGCAGCCAGCGCGCCGCATCCAGCGCGAAATAGGTGAGCACGCCGTCGGCGCCGGCGCGCTTGAACGCAGTCAGCGCTTCAAGCGTGCACGCGCGCTCGTCGAGCCAGCCGTTGGCGTAGGCGGCCTTCAGCATCGCGTACTCGCCGCTGACCTGGTAGGCGAAGGTCGGCACGCCGAATTCGTCCTTCACCCGGCGCACGATGTCCAGGTACGGCATGCCCGGCTTCACCATCACCATGTCCGCGCCTTCGTCCAGATCGAGCGCGACCTCGCGCAGCGCCTCGTCCGAATTGGCCGGATCCATCTGGTAGGCGTACTTGTTGCCCTTGCCGAGCGCGCCGGCGCTGCCGACCGCATCGCGGAACGGACCGTAGAAGCTGCTCGCGTATTTCGCGGCGTAGGCGAGGATGCGGGTGTGGACGTGGCCTTCCTCTTCCAGCGCCATGCGCACCGCGCCGATGCGGCCGTCCATCATGTCGCTGGGCGCGACGATGTCGGCGCCGGCGGCGGCGTGCGACAGCGCCTGCTTCACCAGCGCCTCGACGGTCTCGTCGTTGATCACGTAGCCGCTGTCGTCGACCAGTCCGTCCTGTCCGTGCGAGGTGTAGGGGTCGAGCGCGACATCGGTGATCACGCCCAGCTGCGGGAAGCGCTGCTTGAGCGCACGCACCGCACGCTGCAGCAGGCCGTCGTCGGCCCAGGCCGCGGCGGCGTCGAGCGATTTGGCGTCAGGCGCGGTGACCGGAAACAGCGCCAGCGCGGGGATGCGCAGCTCGCTGGCCTGCTCGGCGACGCGCAGCAGATCGTCGACGCCGACCCGCGACACGCCCGGCATCGAAGGTACCGGCTCGCTTCCGGGCAGTTCGTGCACGAAGACCGGGTAAATTAAGTCGTTCGCGGTCAGCACGTGCTCGCGCATCAGCCGGCGGGAGAAATCGTCGCGGCGCATCCGCCGCATGCGGGAATAGGGGTAGCTCATGGCGCCCATGATACGCCGGTCGCCGCCGGGCAAAAAAACCGGCGCCCGAGGGCGCCGGTCCGATTCCAGCCTGTTGCGAGGCCGGTAACTAGTGCTGGTTGATGCAGGTGCGCACTTGGATGTGCTGGTTGCGGGTGATCAGACCCAACTGCTTCAGATCGTTGTTGTGGTCGGTCATGCAACGCAGGTACTTGGTGCGCGAGCCATTGGTGCTGTTGAGGCAGACGCTGTTGAACGCCTGCAGGTTGGCACCGACGATGATGCCGACGTCATCGACCACGTCGACGCCGGTGTCGCAGCCGTTGACGATGCCGTTGCCGCTGTTGAGCGTCCAGCCCGTGTCCTGCAGCAGGTTCGGCGTGATGTCGATGTTGTAGGCCGACAGCAGCGTCGAGTTGATCGCCGGTTCCATCAGCGTGTTCGGCGACGTCGCGGTGTCGTAATGCGAACCGGACGAGCCGCCCTGCACCGGGTTGGGCATGAACAGGCGCGGACGGCCCTGATCGTCGGCACCCTGCAGCTTGGTCGGATCGACGGTGAAAGTAACCTGGATCGGCAGGTTCGCCTTGAACAGGTTGCCATCGGGCTGGGTGACGCGGATCGACGGGATGGTGATCGTCGGATCTGCGCCGCCCAGTCCGGCCGGCGGATTGCCCGGCGCGTTGTCGGCGATGATCACGCCGATGGCCCCGGCATTCTGCGCGTTCTTCACCTTGACGATGAACCCGCAGACGCCGCGATCCATCATCGCGATCTTCCCGGCCACGGCGGCCGCGTTGGTGAGCGGACTGCAACCGTCGGTGGTGGAAGGACCTTCCGCATTGGCCGCGTCGAGTCCGAGCACGACCGTACCGGTGAAGTTGGCCGGCGAGACCGCTGCGCCGAATCCGGCGGTGCCGTACTCGTAGTCGCCTGCGATACCGGCCGGCGCGGTCACCCGGAATGCGGTGCGCGGATCGAGAATCAAACCGGCTCCGGCCACGGCGCTGGCGCCGGTGAAGACGACCTTGCCGTAGTTGAGCGCCGAAACCTGACGCTCGGGAATGGTCATCTGCGTCCAGTACTTGCCCGTCGTGTTGTCGAAGGTGAAGGTGGAGTAGATGTCCTGCACGCCGTTAAGGAACGTGCCGTTCGCTTCGTTCTCGAAGTTCTGGAAGCCCAGGCCGTGGCCGAACTCGTGCATGACCACATCGAGAAAGTTGACTTGTCCGGCCGGCGTCTGTCCGTCGAGGCCGTAGTAGAACGTGAAGTCGGAACTGAAGTTCGAACCGATGTCGGTGAATCCGGGATCGAGGTCGACATCGGCGATCGCATCGGCCAGCGCCGAGCTATACCAGGTGTTGGGGACGATCGGGCCGCCGAAATCGGACCATACCGAAGTCGCGCCCGCCGAACCCAATACGTTCGGGCCCAGTGGAGTGAACTGCGCACCGACATAGATCGGCACGTTGCTTTGCAGTACCGAGCCCCACAGTTCGGCGGCGAACTGCGCCACGATCTGGCGCTGCTGGCCGCGCGTGGTGCCCGGATTGCCGCCGACCGGAGCGACCGGCGTCGGATCGTTGTAGCCTTCGCCCGGATCGTCGAAATTTACCGGGATGACTTCGGCGGCCTGCACGCACATGGCGGACAGGGCGAGGCCGATGGCAGTGGTCAGCGCTAGCAGGGAC
>Ga0193753_10002715_pt1 | contig 13683 bp, 10 predicted proteins | sample H1c2metaG_FD_144925 | JGI IMG/M metagenome (GOLD analysis project Ga0193753, IMG submission 144925) | Soil microbial communities from a riparian zone of the East river system, Colorado, United States - H1c2 | ecosystem: Environmental > Terrestrial > Soil > Riparian zone | place: USA: East... | reverse complement strand
CGGGTAGGGCTTCCCCGGCCAGATCTCTCCCACGTGATGCTCCGCGGCTGGATGTGATGCGACCCGCCGGCGCGGGTGGCTGGAAGGCAGGCCTCAACCGCCGAGGCCGCGCCGCGTCACGAGCTCTCCGGCGGCCACTCGGGCGACTCGATCGACTCGAGCGACGCCGACGACTCGGGCGACGCCGACGACTCGAGCGACGCCGACGACTCGGGCGGCAACGGCGACGCGGCGCCGCATCCCGCCAGCACGGCCACCGAGCGCGGCGGGAGCTCCAGCGCGCCTGCGCCTGCCTGCACCGGGTGCGAGGCGAGCAGCAGCTCCGCGTCCCGCGCGATGGGAACCGTGCGCGCCTCGTGCGCGAGGTTGCACGCCACGGTCACCCGTCCGCGGCGCATCAGCAGCGTGCCGCGCTCCTCGTCGGTCTCCACGTGCACGCGGTCGAGCCTGCCGTCGAGCAGGTCGGGCTCCGAGCGGCGCAGCTGCACGAGCTGCCGGTAGAAGGCGAGCAGGTCGCGATGGCCGCCGGCCCGGCGCTCGTCCCAGCGGAGGCAGCTGGCCCGGAACGTGGCGACGTCCTGCGGGTCCGGCGCGTCCTCCCCGGCCACGCCGGCCGCCGCGCACTCGAGCCGGCGTCCTTCGCGCACGGCGGCCGCCAGCTCCGGATCGGCGTGATCGGTGAAGTAGAGGAAGGGCGCGCCCGCGCCCCATTCCTCGCCCATGAAGAGCATCGGGACGAAGGGCGCGGTGAGCACGAGGGCGGCCGCGATCCGCAGTCCGCCCTCGTCGAGCAGCGCGGCGCTGCGCTCGCCGCACGCGCGATTGCCGACCTGGTCGTGCGTCTGGCTGTAGCCGACGAGCTGGTGGCCGGAGAGGCCGGCGGCGGGGCGGCCGTGGGTGCGGCCGCGCGCGACCGAGTAGCGCCCGTCGTAGACGAAGCCCTTGCGCAGCGCCGCCGAGAGGTCCGCCAGCGAGCCGAAGTCCGCGTACCACCCGGCGCGCTCGCCGGTGAGCTGCGCGTGCAGCGCATGGTGGAAGTCGTCGCTCCACTGCGCGTGCATTCCGTACCCGTGCTCGCGCACGGGCCGCACGTGGCGCGGGTCGTTGAGGTCGCTCTCGGCGACGAGCACCAGGCGGCGGCCGAGGCGCTCCGCCAGCGCGGCCACCTCGCCCGCGAGCTGCTCGAGGAAGGGCAGTGCGGACATGTCGAAGAGCGCGTGCACGGCGTCGAGGCGCAGGCCGTCGCAGTGGTAGTCGGCCAGCCACTGCAGCGCGACGTCGCCGAGGAAGCGCCGCACCTCGTCGCTGCCCTCGCCGTCGAGGTTCACCGCGGGGCCCCACGGCGTGCGGTGCCGATCGGTGAAGTACGGGCCGTAGCGCTGCAGCACCGCGCCCGCCGGCCCCACGTGGTTGAAGACGACGTCGAGCAGGACGGCGAGCCCGCGCGCGTGGCACGCGTCCACGAGACGCTTGAGGCCGTCGGGCCCGCCGTACGCGTGGTGCGGCGCGCCGAGGTGCACGCCGTCGTAGCCCCAGCCGCGCGAGCCGGAGAAGTCCGCGACGGGCATCAGTTCCAGGTGCGTGACGCCGAGATCCACGAGGTGGTCGAGGTGCTCCACCGCGCCGTCGAAGGTGCCCGACGCGCTGAAGGTCCCGATGTGCGCCTCGTACAGCAGGCCCGTCGCGAGGTCCGGCGGCTGCCAGCCGGCGTCGCTCCACGCGAAGTCCGCGTGGTCCAGCACGCGCGACGGCCCGAGGATGCCCGCGGGCTGCCAGCGCGTGCGCGGGTCCGCCAGCGGCTCGCCGCCGTCCAGGGAGAAGGTGTAGTCGCTCCCGTGCGCGAGAGCCGGTCCGGCATCCGACCACCAGCCGCGCTCGCCGCGCTGCAGCCGCCGCCGTCCGTTCCCGATCACCAGCTCCACGGAACGCGCCTGCGGCGCCCAGACGCGCAACGCATCGCTCCCGTGCGTCGTCATGCCGCGTCCTCGCGCCACAGCAGTGCGACCGGGAAGCGCGCCAGCAGGTCGTCCAGCCGGGCGGAGCCGCCGCTCACGCGCTCCGCGGTGAACACGTTGCGCCACGTGCCGGCGCCCAGCACGACGGTCGTGTCGCGCCAGTCGCCGCCCAGCCGCACGACGAGCCGCGGCGCCAGCACGGCCAGCCGGTCTCCGCGCGCCATGGCCACCACGTGCGCGGCGCGCGCGCCGGCCACGGGCAGCGCGCCGACAGGGCTCTCCGGGCCGAAAGCCTCGGGGTGCGCGGCGCGCAGCGCGAGCGTCGCGCGGATCACGTGCAGCTTGGGCAGCCCGCCGTCCATGCGCTCCAGGATGCGTTCCGGCGTGGCGTCCCGCAGCTCGTCGAGCGCGCGGCGCAGGCCCGCCCACTCGACGGGTGCGCGGTTGTCGGGATCCACGAGGCGCAGGCTCCACAGCTCGCAACCCTGGTAGATGTCCGGCACGCCGGGCGCCGTGAGCTTCAGCAGCGTCTGCGAGAGCGCATTGCGCCGGCCCGCGTCGAGGATCGTGGCCGTGAAGGCGGCCACGTCGCCGGCGATCTCCTCATCCTCCATCACGCCCTGCACGAAGCGCTGCAGCGCGGCCTCGTACCCGGGCTGCGCCGCCGTCCACGAGGTGTGGAGCTTCGCCTCGCGCGCCGCCTTGAGCATGGCTGCCTGCATCCGCTCCACGTCGATCGGGTGCGCGCCCACCCACGACTGCCACAGCCGCCATTCCATGGCGCGGTCGGGGAGCACGCCGGTGCGGTGCCGCTGCGCGAGCCCGCTCCAGCGCTGCACGGCGTCGCGCCATGCCTCGGGCAGCTCCGAGAGCACGGCCAGCCGCGCCCGCACGTCCTCGCTGAACTTCGTGTCGTGCGTCGACGTCGCGAGCAGCGTCGCGGGCCAGCGCTGCTGGCTCTCCGCGCAGCGCCGCAGGAACTCGCCGGGCTCCACGCCGAAGCGGTCGGGATCGCCGCCGACCTCGTTCAGCGCGAGCAGCGGCGCGTGGCGATAGAACGCCGTGTCCTCCACGCCCTTGGCGGCCGCCGGCGCCGCGAGCTGCTGGACGTGCAGGGCGATGTCCGCGTGCAGTGCGTCGTCGCGGGACAGCGTGAGGATGTCGAGCAGGAAGTCGAAGAGGTCGGGCGGCAGGTCGGCGCGCGCCTGCGCCGAGCGCGCGACGACGTCGCGCAGCAGCGCGCGGTCCGCCTCGGACACCTCGCCGCGCCCCGCGCTCACGTAGGTGCGGTAGACCGGGAAGCGCGAGAGCACCTCGACGAGCGCCTCCTGCAGGAGGCGCCGCGGGTGGTCGCGGTGCAGCAGGTCGCGCTCGCACGCGTCGGCGAGGAGCTCCACCAGGCGCAGCACGTCCGCGCGCAGCAGGCTCTCGAGCGCGAGGCGGCGGCTCGCCGTGCGCTGCTCGTCCCAGCTCGCGCCATTCCCCGTGAACTCCGCGTGGAGCCGGCGCAGCGGCTCCGCGCCGGCCGGGTCCACGAACAGCCCGCCGACCAGCGCGAGGAAGTCGTAGCCCGTGCTGCCGTCCACGGGCCACTCGGGCCGCAGCGCCTCGTCGGGCGCCAGGATCTTCTCCACGAGGATCCAGGCGCGCGGGGCCGCGGCGCGCAGGCGCTCCAGGTAACCGCGCGGATCGCGCAGCCCGTCGACGTGGTCCACGCGCACGCCGTCGATCGTGCCGGCGGCCAGCAGGTCGAGGACGAGCCGGTGGGCATCGTCGAAGACCGCGGCGTCTTCGACGCGCAGGCCCACGAGCGTGTTGATGTCGAAGAAGCGCCGGAAGCCGAGCGCGCGGCTCCCGGCCATGCGCCACGACGCGAGGCGGTAGTGCTGCAGTTCGAGCAGCGCGTGGAGCGCGGCGGGATCCGCGTTCAGCGCGGACACCTCGGCGTCCGCGGCGGCCGCCTCTGCAGCGCCCGGCGCGAGCAGCGCCGCGAGCCGAGCGCGCACGACGCGCACCGTCCGCGCGCGGCGCAGCCCGGCGGCTCTGCGTCGTGGATCCTCCGTGACGGTGCTCGCTGCGCTCGCGGCGTTCGCGGCGTTCGCGGCGCTCGCGGCGCTCGCGTCGCCGGCGACGCCGGCCTCCTGCGCGGCCGCGCCGAGCGCTTCCGCAAGGAAGGCCAGCTCGTCCGAGCCGCAGCGCACGGCGGCGCGCGCCAGCAGCCCCTGCAGCGAGGCGGGCTCGAGGGGGAAGCTGCCCTCGTCCGCCTGCACCGTGAAGCGCTCGCCGTCGCGCCGCAGCACGAGCGCTCCCGCGGCCAGCCGGCGGCCGTAATGGTCGGAGAGCACCGGCAGCAGGATGCGATTGCCGACGTGCGGATCGGTGGAGGCCCAGTCCACGTCGAAGTGGGCCGCGTAACGGCTCGCCGCGCCGTTCTCGAGCACGTCCCACCACCAGCGGTTGCGCGGGCTGGCGATGGACATGTGATTGGGCACGATGTCGAGCAGCATCGCCAGGCCGGCGTCGGCGAGCGCGCGGTGCAGGCGCTCGTGCGCTGCCGCGCCGCCCAGCTCCTCGCTGAGCGCGCCGGGATCCACCACGTCGTAACCATGCGTGCTCCCGGGAGCCGCCTGCAGCGACGGGGACGCATACAGGTGGCTCACGCCGAGATCGCGCAGGTAGGGCACGAGCGCCGCGGCCTCGTCGAAACCGGTGCCGCCACTGAGCTGGACCCGGTACGTGGCTCGCGCACACGTGCGGCCATGTGTGCCCGTCATCGCGCCGGCTCGCGGGACTGGTGGCTGACGGGTGCGAGCTGCATGATGATCCGGTGAGCGGCCCGCGCGGGGCACGTCGCAACGGGTCCGCGGGGATGGGGTTCGGGGGAGTCGGGTGCTGGAGGCCGCTATGAACCCGCAGGAACCCGAGAGAGAGCGCGCGCCCCGCGGACGTGCCGGCGGCAAGCCGGATGCCGAGGCACAGCGGCGCGCCGCTGCCGCCGCGCCGCTGCTGCTGCCCGCGCTCCCTGCGCTGCCGGCCCCGCCTGCGCGGGCCGCGCTTCCTGCGCCACCTCAACAGCAGAAGCCGATGCCTGCGAGCCTGGCGACGGACGCGAACGATTTCCTGCGCGGCTGCTGGTGCGGCTGAATGCCCGCGCTCACCGCGGGTCACCGCGGCCCAAGGTGCCGTTCCGCGGGTCCACGTGAACGAGAAGGGCCGCGCCGCGGATGCGGCGCGGCCCTTTTCCGAGCAGCCCGTGGCGAACGCCGCGCGGGATGCCCTGCAGGCTGCCGCGCGAGCCGCGCGGTCTACCGGAACTGCTGCGGCACCAGCACCGATCCGGCGAGGTCGGCGTCGGTGAAGCCGAAGACGTAGAAGCGGTTGGGGTTCGTGCCGGGACCGGCGAGATCCTGCAGGAAGTCGTTGTCGCTGGCGACCCAGAGCGTGTGCAGCGGCGCGGCGCCGGTCAGGTCCGCGCCGATCGCGAGACCCTCGAGCTTGGCCGGGATCTGGTCCGCCGTGATGCCGGCGGCCGTGAGCACCGCGACGACATCGAGGAAGAGCGACTTGCCCACGGCGAAGCCCGCCGCCTGCAGCCCGTCCATGCCGGTGATGTCGGTCGCGCCCGCGAGGTCGATCTTGAAGACCTGCTTCACCTTGGCGCTGCTGCCGTCGCCGAGGCCCTTGCCGTCGCGCTCGTCCACGAGGAACTCGTGGTCGTTGAGAGCGACGATCTCGCTCACGCCGGAGCCGGTGGTGAGCAGGTAGGCGAACTCGGCCACGCGGCCGCTCGCCACGTCGATGCTCACGAGCCGCAGGAGCCTGGCCGCGTCGCCGCCCTGCGCCGCGTCCTGGATCAGCGCGGTCTGCATGATGCCGACCAGCGTGTCGCCGTCCGGCGTGATGGCGAGCCCTTCCATGCCCTTGTTCGCCGTGCGCCCGCTGGTGTTGCCGGAGATCTCGTCGTTGCCGACGGGCTTGGCGTGGGCGACGAACAGGTGCGCGGGCAGCCGGAACGAACGGAGGCGCGTCCCGGAGGATCGCAGGAACTGGTAGACGTACGGGCCGTACTCATCCGAGACGAAGACGCTGAGCCCGTCGTTCGAGAGCCGGATGCCCTCGGGATCCAGACGCCCGTCGCGCGTGCTGCCCGAGCTGGCGGCAGGATCGAAGTTGTCGGAGCGCCCGGAGAAGTGGTGCGTCAGCAGGTTGTTCTCCGCGGGCGCGCCGTCGCCCACTCCGAGTCCCGTGCCGGTGCCGTAGACCAGCGGCAGCGGGCTGCTGAGCAGCGTCGTGCCGCGCAGCTTCGGCGTGAGCACGAACGGCAGGCCCGCGCCCGGATTGGGCTGCAGCGTCATGACGAGGGTGTGGAAGCGCGGGATGTACGAAGCGGTCTCGTCGATGAGCGCGTCGTAGCTGATGGCGTTCGGGCCGCGGTCCGGCAGCGCGAGGAAGGTGTTGCCGGACGCCCAAGCGAAGCCGGAGCCCAGGCCGCCGAGCAGGTTCGCGGGAGCGCCGTTCTCGAGCGTGGTCGTCAGGCCGGAGAGGTCGGTCCACGGGCCTGCGGCGGATTCGGTGAGCGCGCCCGAAGCGAGCAGCGCGACCTGGGCGCTGGCCTGCGAGAGCGCGAGCAGCCCGAGCGCGGCGGGAACGAGCGCGATGCGTGCAAGACGGGATGGCATGGGTGGGGTCCTCGTGCGGTGGAAGCGTTTTCCGGAGCACGAGACCTTCCCGGCGCGGGCCGGAGCGGGCAAATCAATATCGCGTGAATGCCGCCGCGCGCGAAGCCTCGTCAAGATGCAAGGACGCGCACGAACAACCGGTTGTGAAGGGCGTGCGCAGCGGACACGCGCGCCGCGTGCGCCTGCAGCGCGCCTGCCGCGCGCGCGGCGCATGCCGGGCGGCGCTGCAGGCGGGGGTTCAGCGGCTGCGGGTCTTGCCCGCCACCTTGCGCTTCACCGCCTTCACCTTCGACTTCACCTTCGTCTTCAGGGCCGCCGCCGCGCCGCGGCCACCGGTCTTGCGCTTTGCGGCGCCCTTGCGGCGCGAGTTCATCGCCTTGCGGACGGCCAGCGCGCCGAGGCCGACGGCGGCCAGCAGCGCGCCGGCCTTGACGGCCTTGCCCAGCTTGCCAGTCTTCGCGGGGCCTCGTCGCCGGACTCGCCGGACTCGTCCTCGTTCGAGAGGCGCACCTTGCCTTTGATCGCCATGTCACACCTCACGGGGGTTGCCGGTGCGGCGCCCGCAGGCACCGCTTTCGTGTCTTAACACTCCGGGTGCGGCAGAGAGTCGCCGGCGGTGGCGCGCCTTCAGTCCCGGCTCGTGACCTGCGCGGTGGGTCGGGCCGCGCACGAGGCCTTCACCGCGTCGAAGAAGTCCCCGTAGAACTGCGCGCTCTGCACCGTGTCGCGGTCCACGACGACGGTCGTGTAGCTGGTGCCGGTGGGGAAGAGCGGGATCATCCACAGCAGGTGCCACCACGTGTGCTCCTGGGTGTGCATCTCGGTGGTCTGGCTGGCGGCGAGCATGACGCGCGTGAGCCGCTCCGCGGCGGGCTGCAGCGTGAGCGTCGCGGAGACCGTGTACGTGAGCTCGTCGTCGTCCGCGTCGTGGAGCTCGCGCGTGGCGAGGATCACCCGGCTCGCGGTGTCGGCCTGCTGGACGAGGAAGCCCTGCTGCGACAGGACCTCCATCGAGGCGGCCCAGGTCTCGTCCAGCGACGCGGCCACGGAGTCCGCGTTGCCCTTGACCTGCTGGCGCTCGGAGAACGCGCTCTCGAAGGCGCGCGGCTGCGAGCTGCACCCGGCCGCGAGGGCCAGGCAGAGCACGGGGAGGAAGGCCGCCAGGCGGCTGCGGAGTGAGAGCTTCGCGGAAGACGTCATCGTGCGCTCCTGAGCCGGGCGTGCCGGCCGAAAGGCCGGCGGACCGGAGCTTGTCGGCGCGCGCGGCCCGCACACTTGAGCGCCGCGCGGGTGGCTACCTCGGTCCGCTGTCCCCGACGGCCGGCGCCGCGGCCTCGGCGTCCCCATCGGCGGTCCTGGCGGCTCCGGCGGCATCCGCGGCATCAGCAGCGCCGGCGCGATTCACGGCCGGCGCGGTCGCGGGCGGCGTGGCGCGCAGGCGCGAGGCACTGGCGCAGGCCGCCTGGTCGCCGAGCGCGCAACCCTGCCCGTACAGCAGGCGCGCGATGCCCGTGTCCTGCGGCCGTCCGTGTCCCGATTCGTACGCGAGGCCGACGAGCTGGAAGGCGGCCGGCTCGCCGCCGTGCCCGCAGGCCTTCTCCAGCTGATCGATCGCGCGGTCGCGGTCCAGGTCCGAGCCCCGCCCGCGGCCCGCGAAGTGCAGCCGCACGAGGTTCGCGCTGCCCTTGAGGCTGCCCAGCTCCGAGGCCCTGGCGAAGCAGTGCAGCGCGTTGTCGTCGTCGACCTTCATGAGCCGGCCTTCCGAGTACAGCAGGCCGAGCACGTTCCAGGCGTCGCCGTCGTCGCGCTCGACCTGGCCCTTCAGCAGCCCGAGCAGGCTGTTGCGCGCGTTGTAGCGGTTCTCCTCAGCGGCCCGCTTCCAGAAGAGCACGGAGTGGCCCTCGTGCGGCGCCTCGACGTAGCCGGTCATCAGCATGGTGAGGAACAGACCGGCCCAGCAGCCCATGTAGAGCAGGTTCGCGCGGCGCGGCAGCAGCGTCGTCTCCCAGCGCGCGAAGCGGCCGGGCCAGCCGGACCGCGCCAGCCGGTCGATGAGCTTGACGGAGAGGTTGAGGACCGGGATGGGCAGCAGCTTGTCGTAGATCGTGGGCACGCCGAGCTGCTGGAACAACCCGAACAGCGCGAAGCTGAACAGGCCGTACAGCGCGCCGAAGATCACGCGTCCGGCATTGGTGCGCGGCGACGTGGACGGGTCCGTCATGAGGAAGTGCAGCCCGATGAAGATGGGCACGGGCAGGTTGCTGTCCACGAACCAGTAGGTGCCGGACACCTTGAACCAGAGCAGGTTGAGGCCGCACAGCACCGCGACGGCGGACAGCGTCAGCAGCGTCACCGCGAAGAAGTACTGCACGATGAGCCCGAGCAGGAAGATCACCAGGTAGATGTGCAGCGGCGCCGTGAACGTCGTCGCGATGCTGCGGCCCCAGGTGAGGTCCGTCGTGCCGGTCAGGATGAGCGCCAGCGAGAACGCGGCGAGCGTGAAGGCCGAGGGGTTGAAGACGTGCGTGCGCCGCCCCTCGCGCGTCCACTTGATGAACTCCTTGCCCAGCGCGCCGACCGCGACCATGAGGAACTGGTAGCCGTACCAGTCGTCGCGGAACCAGATGAAGACGTTCGTGCTCAGCACGATGGGGAGCGGCCCGAAGCCCGGCCGCCACGGCCGCCCGCGCGACCACGTGAGCAGCGCGTCGAAGGCGTAGAGGAAGACGAGCTGCGCGGCGATGAGCGGCGCCTCGGCGTACACGTCGCGCCAGCTCCAGCCCCAGTAGGCGTAGATGCAGAGCTGGACGCTGGCCTGGATGTAGTGCGACTTGAGCGGCGTGACGAACTCGATGGGGAAGCCGCGCCGGCGCGCCGTGGCCCAGAGCAGGGCCGTCCACGCCTGTGGACCTTCCACGGCGCCGCGGAAGGTCCACAGCAGCCGCGGGTTGTCGGCCACGCGCGGGAGCAGCGTGAAGGCGAGCAGGCCGACGGCCAGCACCAGCGGCACGGCGGGGATGCGCTGCCAGAGGGGCGTGGCTGCGTGCGGGGTCTCGGAGCGCGCGGGCGCACGCAGCGGCGGGTCGGTCATCGGCACGAGGTCATCCGCTCCGGCGGCAGGCGGTGGGGGGAGCGACAGGCTGCGCTCGCGGGGAGAGCGGCTCATTATGACCGCGGTGGCGGCGCGGCGCCCGCGCCGTCCGCGGGCGCGGCCGCAGTCGCGGACCGGTGTTACCATCCGGCGCCTCCGCCGCCGGCCCCCGAATCCTTTCCGGCGCGGACATCTGCATCCCTCCCTCACCCGGTCCCGCACCATGCGACGCACGCTCCTTGCCGCCCTTTCCCTGTCCGGACTGCTTGCCACCGGCCCCGCGGCGGCGGCCGGCACGCTGTTCGTGAATGCCGATCTCGCGACGGGCGCCGGCGACGGCAGCTCGTGGTCGGACGCCTTCCAGGGCGCGCTGGGGCTGCAGTCGGCGCTCGCCGCGGCCGTGTCGGGCGACGAGATCTTCGTCGCGCAGGGCACCTACCGGCCGACCGCTGGGCTCTCGCGCACGGTCGCCTTCGCGCTCGTCAACGGCGTGGCGGTGTACGGCTCGTTCCTCGGCACGGAGACCTCGCCCGCGGAGCGGCCGCCGTTCGGCACCGCGCCCAGCGTGCTCTCCGGCGACCTCGCCGGCGACGACGGCAGCCAGCTCTTCGGCGACAACAGCTTCCACCTCGTCACGACCGCCGGCGCCGGCGCGAGCGCGGTGCTCGACGGCTTCGTGATCTCGAGCGGCGCCGCCACGGGCGCGGGCGGCAACACGGACCGCGGCGGCGGCATCCTGTGCCTCAACGCCAGCAGCCCGACCGTCCGCAACTGCCGCTTCACGGGCCACCGCGCGACCTTCGGCGGCGGCTCGGGATACATCGCGGGCACGGCCGCGCCGAGCTTCACGGACTGCTCCTTCGAGAACGGCCTCGGCGGCTCCTTCGGCGGCGCCTTCGACGTCGCGGGCGCGGGCGCCGTGCGCTACGAGCGCTGCCTCTTCAAGGGCAACACGGCGGCGCGCGCCGGAGCGCTCGAGCTGTTCTCGACCAGCGGCGTCGTGGTGTCCAACTGCATCTTCACCGGCAACACGTCGACGGGCTCGGGCGGCGGCGGCGCGCTGTGGCTGGGCTCCGGCGGGAACCCGGCCGTCCGCAACTGCACGATCGTCGGCAACGCGTCCACGGTGAATGCCGTGGGCGGCGTGCGCGTGCAGAACGCGGCCGGCGCGACCGTCGCCAACTGCGTGCTCTGGGACAACAGCGGGCCCGGCGGCGCGCAGGCCTCCGCCAACCAGGTCACCGCGACCGCGCTCGTGACGCACTCCCTCGTGGAGGGCGGCTTCGCCGGCGCCGGCAACCAGGGGAGCGACCCGCTGCTCGCCGACATCGGCAACGGCGACTTCGCGCCGACGCCCGCCTCGCCGTGCCTCGACGCGGGCGACAACGCGGAGGTTCCCGCGGGCAGCACGCTGGACTTCGCGCAGCAGCCCCGCTTCGCGGACGTGCTCGGCGTGCCGGACACGGGCGCCGGCGCCGCGCCGGTCGTGGACATCGGTGCCATCGAGTTCCCGTCGGCCTGGCTGGACCTCGGGCAGTCCCTCGCGGGCACGTCCGGCGCGCCGGCACTGGTGCTCAGCGGCACGCTCGTCGCGGGCAGCCCGCTCGGGGTGTCGCTCACCGGCGCGGCGCCGTCCGCCACGGCGTGGCTGGTGGTGGGGCTGGCCCCGCTGGGCGCGCCCTTCAAGGGCGGCGTCATGGTGCCCGCGGTCAACCTGCTGTTCGCGCTCCCGGTGAGCCCGCTCGGCGCGCTCGCCTTCGGCACGACGTGGCCGGCGGGCATCCCGTCCGGATTCTCGACCTGGTACCAGTTCTGGGTCGCGGACGCCGGCGCCCCGCACGGCTTCGCGGCGAGCAACGGAGTGAAGGGCACCGCTCCCTGAACCAGGCGACCGCGCACTGTGCGGCGGAGCGCCGACGGCACGAGCGGCGCGACGATGCTCACGGGCACGATGGAGATGGATTGCACGCGCACGGCTGCTGTACGTGAACGAGCCGCAGAGCGCGGTGCCGTGATCGAGCCCGCCGCCCGCCTGCTGCTCGTGCGCCACGGCGAGACGGAGTGGAGCCGCGACGGGCGGCACACGTCGACCACGGACGTGGCGCTCACGGCTGCCGGCCGCGCGGCGGCGGAGGGGCTGGCGCCGGCGCTGGCGGCATGGCGCTTCTCGACCGTGCTGTCCAGCCCGCGGCGGCGTGCGCGGGAGACGGCGTCGCTCGCGCTGCCGGGGGCCCGCGTGGAGGTGATCGAGGACCTCGCGGAGTGGGACTACGGCGAATACGAGGGGCTCACGACTCAGGCGATCCGCCGCGAGCGCGATCCGGCCTGGGACCTGTGGCGCGAGGGCTGCCCCGGCGGCGAGAGTCCCGCGCAGGTCGGCGCGCGCGCCGACCGCGCGATGGCGGCGGCCACGCGCGCCGGCGGCGACGCGGCCTGCTTCGCGCACGGACACGTGCAGCCGGAGGGCGGGGCGCTGCTCGCGCTGGACACGGCGAGCCTGTCGGTGCTCGGCCACGAGCACGGACGCCGCGTGCTCTCGCTGTGGAACGCGCGCGCGGCGCGCACGGCATGAGACAGTGCCGTGCGCGGAGGAGGCGCGGATGATCGAAGCCGACGGCGAGATCGAGATCGGCCGGGCCCCGGCGCAGGTCTTCGCGTGGGTGACGGACCCCGCGCGCGCGCCGGAGTGGCTGGAAGGCTGCACGGAGCTGGCGCTGCAGCCACCCGGCGCGTGGGGGGCCGGCGCGGCGCTGCGCTACGCCCACCGCCTGGGCGGGCACGAGGGCCGCATGGACGGGTTCGTCACCACGTACGAGCCGCCGCGCGCGCTGGTCATGCGCTTCGCCGACGCGATGTTCGCCGTGACGGTGAGCCTGCGCCTGCACCCGGCGGGAGCCGGGACGCGCGTGGAGCACGCCGTCGCCATCGAGCCGAAGGGCTTCGCGGGCAGGCTCATGACGCCCTTGATCCGCGCCGGCAGCAGCCGCCAGGTGCTGGCCAACCTCGCCCGGCTCAAGCGGTTGCTCGAGGCCGCGGGCTAAAGACCGCACGCGCCGGAAATGGCGCCGTCCGGCATGGAATCGCGCGCCGCGCGAGGGCATGGTACCGGCCGCCCGCGGCGCGCACAGCAGCCGCGGGCGCGTCGGGCGCGGCAGTCCGGTGCGGCGCACCTCGGGTCACCGCGCTAAGACCCCGGCCTCGCGTCGCGTCGCCCGTCGGTCGGCGCGAGCCGGCCGTGCGGACCGAGGGAGCAGGAGTGTCGATGAGACTGGCCAGCCGGATCGTGTGGGCCATGCCGACCCTGCTCCTTCTCGGAGGCTGCGAGCAGCAGGCGCCGCCGGCCATGGAGCGCCCGCCGGCGCCGGTCGTCACGGCGAAGACCGCAGGCCGCGACGTGCCGGTCTACCTGGACGAGATCGGCAAGTGCGTGGCGCGCGAGATGGTCACGATCCAGCCCGAGGTCCCGGGCCAGATCACGGCCATCCACTTCACGGACGGGGCGGACGTGCACAAGGGCGACCCGCTCTTCACGATCGATCCGCGCCCGTACCAGGCGCAGCTCGACGCGGCGGAGGCGAACGTCGTGGAGTCACGCGCGACGGCCGGCCTCGCCTCCACCGAGCTCGAGCGCTGGCAGAGCGTGTCCGACCAGCGCGCCGTCACGCAGCAGGACCTCGACACGAAGCGCAGCGCGGTGGACTCCGCGGCGGCGAACGTGAAGAAGTGGCAGGCCGCGGTGGACGCCGCGAAGCTGCAGCTCGAGTACTGCTCCATCAAGGCGCCCATCGACGGTCGCGCCGGGCAGCGGCTGGTGGATCTCGGCAACATCGTGACGGCGAACGACACCCCGCTGCTCGTCATCCAGCGCCTCGACCCGATCTATGCGGACTTCACGGTCACCGAGAACGACCTGAGCGCGGTGCAGGAGCACATGGCGAAGGGCGACCTGTCCGTGCAG
>Ga0193753_10002714_pt1 | contig 13685 bp, 9 predicted proteins | sample H1c2metaG_FD_144925 | JGI IMG/M metagenome (GOLD analysis project Ga0193753, IMG submission 144925) | Soil microbial communities from a riparian zone of the East river system, Colorado, United States - H1c2 | ecosystem: Environmental > Terrestrial > Soil > Riparian zone | place: USA: East River... | reverse complement strand
AGGTTGCCCACCGAGTTGATCCAGGCGATGCCTGCCGCGGCCGCGTTGCCCGACAGGATCGCGGTCGGCAGCGCCCAGAAGCTCGACATCGCCGACATCATGCCGGCGGTGGCCACGGTCAGGAAGGCGAGGCTCGTCCAACCGGAGAGCCCCGGCCATCCTGAGACCGCAAACGCCACCGCGCCGACTGCCGCCGCAATTGCGATGTGCCAGCGGCGCTCGGCGTGCCGGTCTGAGCTGGCGCCGACGATCACCATCGTCACCGCGGCGACGCCCCAGGGAATCATCGACACCAGGCCGATGCGCAGGGGGTTGGACGTGATCGTCTCGTTGATGATCTGCGGCAGCCAGAACGTCACGCCGTAGTTGCCCATCACAGTACCGAAGTAGATGAGGCACAGGATCCACACTGCCGGCGTCCGGAACACGTCGCGCGCGCGATGGAGTCCGTGCCCCTCTGCCGCCTTGACTGCTTCTTCTTCCCCGAGCCGGCGGGCGAGCAGGGCCTTCTCCTCCCGGGTGAGCCACGACGCCCGCTCGGGACCGTCGTCGAGGTACGCCAGCACCAGGAGTCCGACGATCACCGAGGGAATGCCTTCGAGCAGGTAGAGCCACTCCCAGTTGCGCAGACCGCCGATGCCGCCCATGCGCTGCATGATCAAGCCCGAAACCGGCCCGCCGACGACGCCGGCCAGCGCGATCGCCGTCATGAAGAGCGCGACGATCCGTGCGCGGTGGGCGCGGGCGTACCAGAAGGTCAGATACAGGATGATGCCGGGAAAAAATCCCGCTTCGGCGATGCCCAGGAGAAAGCGCAGCGCGAAGAACGACGTCTGGCTGTTCGTGAACATCATCGACGACGACACGACGCCCCAGACGACCATGATGCGGGCGATCCAGACCCGCGCGCCGATCCGGCGCAGCAGCAGGTTGCTCGGCACCTCGAAGAAGAAGTAGCCGATGAAGAACATGCCGGCACCGATGCCGTAGGCCGTGTCGGACAGGCCAAGGTCTGCCTGCATCTGGAGCCGCGCGAAACCCACGTTGACGCGGTCGAGATACGCGAGGATGTAGCAGAGAAAGAGAAAGGGCAGCAGCCGCCAGGTCACCTTGCGATAGGTGCGCGCCTCCTGATCGAGCGCGTCAGCCACGTCGCGTAGGGGCACGGGAGGGAGCTCGGGAGAGGGACTGCGCGGCAATATCGGCCAGCGCCTGGGGGTTTTCCAGCGACGAGAGGTCGCCTGGCGCGTCGCCCAGATAGGCTGATCGGATCACGCGGCGCATGACCTTGGCGTTTCGCGTCTTCGGCAGATCGGCGACGAAGCGGACCGCCGACGGCTTGAGTGGCTTGCCGAGCCGCGTGGCGACGAGCGCCATCAAGGTTTGCTCGAGGGCTGGCGTCGGCGCCTCGCCGGCGCGGAGGACGCAAAAGCACACGAGGGCCTGCCCCTTCATCTCGTCGGGAACGCCAATGGCCGCCGCCTCGAGCACCGCGGGGTGCTCGACGAGGACCGACTCGACTTCCGCGGGCCCGAGGCGCTTACCGGCGATCTTGATCGTGTCGTCGGAGCGTCCGAGGATGTACCAGAGCCCGTCCTCGTCGATGGCGGCCCAATCCCCGTGGACCCAGACGCCGGGAAAGCGCGCCCAGTAGGTCTCTTCGTAGCGCTCCGGATCGCGCCAGAAGCCGCGCGTCATCCCGATCCACGGCGCCCGCACGACGAGCTCGCCGACGGCGTTTCGCACCGGCCGTCCCTGATCATCGACGACGTCGGCCGCGATACCAGGGGGCGGCCCGGCAAACGCGGCGGGCTTGAGCGCCGTGATGACGTTGCCCGCCACGAGCCCTCCCGAGACTTCGGTGCCGCCCGAGTAGTTGATGATGGGCAGCCGGCCGTGTCCCGCAACCTCGAACAGCCAGCGCCAGGGCTCTGGGTTCCATGGCTCGCCGGTGGACCCCAGGATGCGGAGCGACGACACGTCGTGCGCCCGCACCGGTGCGTCACCGTGCTTCATGAGCGCGCGGATGAGGGTGGGCGACACGCCGAGCAGGTTGACGCCGTGGCGTTCGACCAGTGCCCAGAGACGATCCGGGCCGGGATGATCGAGCGCGCCGTCGTAGAGCACGGCGGTGCCGCCCAGCAGCGTCATGCCGAAGAGCTCCCAGGGCCCCATCATCCAGCCGATGTCGCTGACCCAGTACATCGTGTCGCCCGGCTGGACGTCGAAGGCGTGCGCCATGTCCTGCGCCGCCTTGACCGGAAATCCGCAGTGCGTATGCACCGCCCCTTTCGGCCGGCCGGTGGTGCCCGACGTGTAAATGAGCATCAACGGATCTTCGGCATCGGTGTGCTCGGTGTCGCAGGTCGACGGCTGCCGATCGACCAGGTCGGACCAGAGGTGATCGCGGGCCTGCGCGGCCGTGGCTGTACCCAGACGCGACACGACGACGACGTGCTCCACCGAGGGCGCCGCCGCGGCCGATTCGTCGGCGACGGCCTTCATCGCTACAGGCTGCCCGCGACGCCAGAACCCGTCGGCCGTGATGAGCACACGGACTTCGGCGTCCTGAAGGCGCGTGGTCACCGCGTCGGCGCCGTAGCCCGAAAAGAGGGGCAGCACGACGGCGCCGATCTTGGCGATCGCGAAGAACGCGGCCGCCAGCTCGGGACACATCGGCAGGAACAGGGCGACGCGATCCCCCTTCGCCACGCCCAGCTCGCGCAGCGCGTTCGCACACTGGTTGGTCGCGGCGAGCAGCTCCGCATAGGTGAGGGTGCGCGTCGTGCCTTCTTCTCCCTCCCAGCGGATCGCGAGCCGGGCCGCCGTTGGCGTGCCGGCCCACTTGTCGAGGCAGTTGTGGACGATGTTGAGCTGTCCGTCCACGCACCACCGTGGCCAGGCCGGCCCGTTCGACAGGTCGAGCACGCGGGTGAACGGCCGGAAGAATTCGATGCCGAGATCGTCGAAGACCGCCCGCCAGAACCACTCGGGATCGGCGATGGATCGGCGGAGGAGCTCGTCGAAAGATGGTAAGGCGTGCTGCCGCATGAAGGACGTGAGGCGGCTCCGCTCGATCACGTCAGCCGTAGGGCGCCAGGCGATCTCGCCGCCGAATTCAAAGGTGTCGCCGTGCATCTGGGCACACAGTTTAGCGTGTGACTACAATTCCCTGATGGTTCGAGAGCCGCTGGCTGTGATCGTGAGCGCGTGTCGCACGCCGATTGGCGCCTTCGGCGGCGCGTTGAAGAACCTGACGGCCGCGGAGCTGGGTGCCGTCGTCATCAAGGAGGCGCTGGCGCGCGGGCGCGTCGATGCCGCGGCGCTCGATGACGTGATCCTCGGCTGTGTACTGCAAGGCGGGGCCGGGATGAACGTGGCGCGGAGCGCGGCGGTCAAGGCGGGCGTGCCGGTGAGCGTGCCGGCCGAGACGGTCAACCGCGTGTGCGGATCCGGCTTGCAGGCCGTCGTGCACGCGACCGAGGCCACACGCGGGGGCTACGCGCAGATCATCGTGGCCGGTGGTGCCGAGTCGATGAGCCAGGCGCCGTACCTCCTGCCGCAGGCGCGATGGGGGCTGCGGATGGGCCACGGCCGGCTCTACGACTCGATGATCGGCGACGGCCTGACCTGCGCCATCGAACAATGCCACATGGGCCTGACGGGAGAAGAAGTCGCACGGCGCTGCGGTATCAGCCGTGAGGCGCAGGACGCCTTTTCGGTCGAGAGCCAGGCGCGCGCCGCTCATGCGTTGTCGTCGGGCGCGTTCCGCGACGAGATCGTCTCCGTACCCCTGCCGGCGACGAAGGCAGGCGGCGCGTCGTTCGATACCGACGAGTACCCGCGCGCCGGCACCGTCCTCGAGAAGCTCGCCGGTCTCAAGCCCGCGTTCACGGCCGAGGGGACCGTGACCGCCGGCAACGCTTCTGGCATCAACGACGGAGCGGCGGCGCTGGTCGTCGCCTCGCCGTCCGCGGCGCAAAGAGACGGGCTGACCCCGATCGCCCGCATCCTGTCGCATGCCGTCGTCGGCGTCGAGCCGATGGTGATGGGCCTCGGGCCGATTCCCGCCGTCCGCTCAGCCCTGGCCCGGGCCGGGTTGACGGTGGGCGAGATCGATCTCTTCGAGTTGAACGAGGCGTTCGCGACCCAGGCGCTCGCCGTTTCCCACGAGCTCGGCCTCGACCCGGCGAAGGTGAACGTGCACGGCGGGGCCATCGCGCTGGGCCACCCCATCGGCGCCAGCGGCGCCCGCATCCTGACCACGCTCATCTACGCGCTGCGCGCCCGCGGCGGCGGCCGCGGCGTGGCCTCCCTGTGCATCGGCGGCGGCATGGGGATCGCGATGGTGGTGGAGGTGGGGTGAGGGGTTCGGGGCTCTAGGCTTTAGGCTCTGGGCTCTAGGCCCAGAGCCGCGTGGTGGGACGTGGCCGGCGACGGAACTTCGCCGTCGCCGGCCACGTCCCACCACGCGAGGATTCCAGATGGTGAAAGCCCTTGCCGCACTGTTGCTGCTGTTGGCCGCGCAGGCGGCGTCTGCTCAGCCCCACGACTGGGACATTGACTACGGTCACCGCCATGGCGGGGCACGGGTTCTGGTGCTTCGCGACTACCACCTTCAGGCCGGCGACACGACCCATGGTCCCGTCGTGGTCATTGGCGGCGCCGCGATCATCGACGGGCATGCCGACGACAACGTCGTCGTGCTCGGCGGTTCGCTCCGGGTCGGGCCGCAGGCGGTGATTGACGGCGATGTGGTCGCCGTGGGAGGCGAGGCGATCGTCGACCCCAAGGCGCGCGTGTATGGCGAGGTCAACGAGACGGTCGTGCGATGGCCCGACGTCGATGGTCGCTGGAGTTCCGCGCCGCATCGCCTCTTCGCGGGCCTGGCGCTGGCGGCCACGATCCTTCGGCTCATGATGGTGTTCTTCGTGGCCGGCATGCTGGCGGCGATTGCGCCGGCCTGGGTGCGTGGCATCGCGATTCGGGTGGGCGCAGCGCCAACGGCCTCGGCGTTCATGGGCGTCGCCTGCCAGATCGCCTTTGTGCCGATGCTGGTCGTCGTCACGGCCGCACTGGCGGTGTCGGTGGTTGGCATTCCCCTCATCGGCGCCCTGCCGTTTGTCGTCGCGGCCGCCGCCGTTATCGGAACGGCGGGCTTCACGGCGGTTGCCGCACGGATTGGTGCGCGCCTGCGCGGCACGACGGCCGAGGCCTCGACCGCGCTGTTCGCCGACGTGCTGCTGGGCTTTGTCGCCGTGTCGCTCGTCACTATCGTCGCCAGCGTTGCGGGCGTCTTCGCATTCCGACCGTTCTGGACCAGCCCGGCGACGCTCGGCGTCGGAGCGATGGGGATGTTGATCGAATACCTCGCCTGGACGATCGGCATCGGCGCCGCTGTGGCATCGCTCCTTACACGGTGGACGGGAGCGGCCCCGGCGGGCGGCGTGCCGCCCATCCATCCGGCGCCGACGGTTATCTGAGCTGGTCCAATAGGGCCTCCACCCGTGCGAGCACGGTGGGCCAGCGGTACTCACGCTCGACGTATGCGAGGCCCTGGCGTCCGAGCGCGCGGCGCGCGCCCTCGTCCGCGCGGAGAGCCTCGACGGCTTCGGTGAACTCGGCGGACGAGCGGTAGTAGAGGCCGCCGTTGGCGCGCCGCACCTGTCCCTTCAGCACCGCGCACAGCCCGTTCACGATGGCCGGCACACCTCGGTTCCACGCCTCCAGCAGCACGATGCTGAGGCTCTCGAAAGGCGACGGCACGACCAGGGCCGTCGCCGCGGAGATCAGCGCGTCGCGCACCTCGTCGCTCACGCGGCCGAGCGCGTGCACGCGCGGGTGGGCAGGGATCTGCATCTTGGCCGGCCCGGCCAGGACCAGGGACAGGTCCGGATACGCCGCAGCATAGTCGGTGAAATATTCGAGGAGCGTGTCGCAGCCCTTGTTGCGGTCCACGCGGCCGACATACAAGAGAAACGGGCCAGAGACCGGAATCGACACTGGAAGACCGGCCGGGGCGCCTTCCGGTGCTGCCGGCTCGAGGCCCATCCCGATGGTCGCCGCCGGCTCGAGCCGCCGGCCGGCCCGCGTAGACACGAGCGTCTCCTCCTCCGGTGTGAGGAAGAGATACGCGGCCGGTGTCTGAAAGAACGCTTCCAGCACGCTCAAATCGATGGCGCGATCCTCTTCGGCCGTCGGCAGCAGGACGGCGCGATCCTTCACGAGCGGCACGCCGAAGAATGACGGGGCGTAGCGGAAGGTCCAGAACAGTACCGCATCGTAGGTCGCGCCGTGCAGGCGCAGATGATCGAGGAGGGCCGGGGAATCCGGGCCGTTCTCCAGGAACCATTCCCGCTGGCGCTCCTCCGGCGACGGCCCGTCGAAGACCTGGTCGCTCAGGTCGGCAAAGGCCTTGAGGCGCCGCGGCCGGCGCACGGGGAAGCGGTGGACGCGCACTGCGCCATCGACCGACGTGCCGGCCGGGAGCTCGTTGGCCCAGGTGACGTAATCCACGGCGCAGGTCGTGAGCACCGACACGTCGTGGCGGACCGAGAGCCGGAGCGCGATCTCGCGGCAGTGCCGCTCGGATCCGCCGGCGATGCCGGCGCCGTAGCGCTGAACCACGCAGGCGAGCTTCACGACTCGCGGCGGTGCAGTTCCTGGCGCAGGCGGGCGGTTTCGAGGGCCAGCTCCTGAACGCAGGCAAAGAGCACCTGGTTCACCCGCCGTTGCCGCTCGAAGTTGTCGCGGCTGTACTCGAACAGCCAGCGGAAGACCGGCATGAGGAGGCGTCGCTTGACGAAGAGAATGATCGACGCAGCGGCGTGCTGACGGTGCGAGTCGTAGCGCAGCGCGGTCTCGAGCCGCCACGACGCCGGCTCGCCGAGCAGCTCCGGCAGCACGAGGGCGTGCGAGTCGCCGAGATCGACTGAGGCGTGGAGCAGACGCTCGACTTCGGCGAAGAGCGCAGGATCCGAAAAGGCCGCGGCGCCATGGCGCACCACGTGCAGGCGCAGGCGCTCGCGCACGCGTCCCTGCACGTCCGCCATCACGGCGTCTACAGCCACCTCTAGAGCGACGTCAGCGGCCAAGTTCGTCGCGCACGCCGGCGCGCACCTGGACGTTGGCGCTTGCCGATGCGATGACCTTGGTCTTCTGCTTCAGGCGGAACATCACGCGGTAGGCGCCGCCCTGGCGGTAGACGTGATCGTTCGAGAAGCGGCGCCGGATGGCGCTCGTGCCTTCCTGATAGGGTTCGCAGTCCTCGGAGTTCTCCGATACCGTGCCGTCGCCCCAGTCCCACTCAATCGTTGGACAGTAGAAATCGAGGTAGTCGTCGGGGCCGCCGCGGACGTCGACGCCGATGTGGACACGAAGGGGCGAGAAGCCGAGAGGCGGCGTCGCCTTGAGTGTTAGACTTGGTTTTTTCTCGTCGCCTGGCTTCTGTGCGCCTCCTGCGGCACGCGCCACAGGGATCGCACCGAGCACGCACAGGATGGCGAGCGCGGCACTTGGCCGGGACGGTGCGTGGAACGCAGGGCGAAGGTGGGCGGCCATCGTCGGTTCCTCCCGAAGGAGGCAGGCTGCATCGATTCTACGCTCCGTCAGGACAGCCCACAAGCATTGCGGCGCGTTTCGGCACATAGCGACCCCGCACAGAGGCCCGAATAGAGGTCCCGAACAAGGGTTCCGAACGAGGGTCCCGAACGAGCGTCCCGAACAAAGGTAGTGCGCGCCGCACCAGGCCCGCGGAGACGCCCGGGACATGATCGAACGAACACGGCCAGACGATGCAGACAACGCACAAGACGCCTGAAGTACGCGCCGGGCAGCGCGCGGTGGCCGAACTCGAGGCCGACCTCGTGATCGTCCCCTGCGAGGAGCGGGATACCTTCGCGGACCTGCCCGACCTTGCGCGGGCATCGGGCGGGGAGGTGGAACTGGCACGCGCCCGCGGGGCCTTCCGCGGCCGCCCCGGCGACGTGCTGATCGTCGGCACGCAGGGCACGGGCTGGATGTCACCGCGGGTCGCGCTCGTCGGCGTTGGACCGACCGCGGCGTGCACGGCCGACTCGCTGCGCCGGATGGCGATTGTCGCCGGTCTCGCCGCCCGCCAGCAGCGGCTGGGCCGCATGGCAGTGGTAATGCGGCCGGGCGTGCCGCTTGCGGCCGACGAGGCCGCGCAGGCCATCGCCGAAGGCGTGACCCTGGCCAACTACGACGGCGCGCCGCTGAAGACGAGCGATCACGACCCGGCATGGCTCGAGTCGGTCGAGCTGACCGGCACCGGCGCGGGTGCGCCTGTGGCCGCGGCCGTGAGCCGCGGCATGATTCTCGGCGAGGCCACCAACCTTGCGCGGGCGCTGGCCAACGAGCCCGGCAACCTGCTGACGCCGCGCGTGTTCGCCGAGCGAGCCGCCAGCGTAGCCGCGGCCGCGGGACTCGGGGTCGAGGTCCTCGACGAACATCGCATTGCCGATTTGAAGATGGGCATGCTCCTGAGCATTGCGCAGGGCAGCCAGGAGCCGCCGCGTCTGCTCGTCCTGCGGCACGAACCGGCCGGCGCGGTGTCCAATGCCGTATTGGGTCTGGTGGGCAAGGGCATTACGTTCGACACCGGCGGTATCTCGATCAAGCCGGCCGAGAACATGGACAAGATGAAAGACGACATGTCGGGCGGCGCCGCCGTGGTCGCCGCGATGGTCGCAATCGCCCGCCTGAAAGTGCCGGTTCGGTGCATCGGCGTCGTTCCGATGACCGAGAACATGCCGGGAGGCCGGGCCATCAAGCCCGGCGACGTCGTGACGAGCGCGGAGGGCAAGACGGTCGAGATCATGAACACCGACGCGGAGGGTCGCCTCGTGTTGGGCGACGCCCTCTGGTACGCGCGCCGGCTCGGCGCGACGCATCTTGTCGACCTGGCCACGCTCACCGGCGCGTGCGTGGTGGCGCTCGGCAAGACAACGAGCGGGCTGTTCGGGCGCCCGCCGTCGTGGGTCGAGCACGTGCGACAGGCCACGGAGCGGGCCGGCGATCGATCGTGGCCGATGCCGGTCTTCGACGACTACCGCGAGCTGCTGAAGAGCGAGATCGCCGACTTCACGAACACGGGCGGCCGGGCCGGGGGCGCCATCACCGCCGCGCTCTTCATCAAGGAGTTCGCGGGCGACCTGCCGTGGGCGCATCTGGATATCGCCGGCACGGCCTGGGCAGAGGACGCCAAGCCCCATCAGCCGAAGGGCGCGACAGGGGTCGGCGTCCGCACGCTCGTACAGCTCGCTCTTGCGAGCGCCTCCTGGACGTCGCCGCCGATCCCGTCGTAGCACAGAGTAGGCACAACAGGGAGATACAGGGTAGGACCCATGCTCTGGCTGCAGCAGAACCCGATCGTCGTGGAGGTGGCCAAGCAGCCGCCGCCGTCCCCGGACATCAGCATCGACGTGGTGCTGGGCATCTTCGCCCTGGCCGGGGTGTTCCTGGCGGCGGCCGCCCTGGGCAGTGCGCTCGTTGCTGGAGGCATGGTGCTCTACAAGCGCTGGCGTGGCGAGCCGGAAGGCGAAACCAGTCATACTCGGCTTCGCATCTAGGGCGCGCCCGTTGGGCCGCGCAAAGCGGGCAAGGCGGGTAGGCCTGCCGCGCCGCGGGCGCCGCCCTATTGCGCCGCGACCGCGGTGGCCTTCTTCAGGGCCTGCTGATACCTGGTGATACCCGCGAGCAGCGCCTCGGCGATCTGCTGGCGATACTTTTCCGTGGCGAGCAGACCGGCGTCCTGCTGATTGGTCACGAACGAGATCTCGGTGAGGATGCTCGGCATCGATGCGCCCACCAGCACCATGAACGGGGCCTGTTTGACGCCGAGGTTCCTGGCGCGGCGGTCCGACTTGCGCACCTGGCTGAAGAGCGACTGCTGGACCATCGACGCGAGATCGCGGGATTCGTCGATCTTGTTGTTCATCGCGATGGCCTTCACCAGATCGGGCAGCTGCCGCATCTGGCGGTTCGCGCCGGCATTCTCGCGGGCCGCGATGGCCTCGGCTTCGGCGTTGGGCGCGAAGTTGAGGAAGTAGGTCTCCACGCCGCGGGCGCGCTGGTCGGCGCTGGCATTGACGTGAATCGAGACGAAGAGATCGGCCTCCGACCGGTTCGCGATCTCCGTGCGCTCCTCGAGCGACACATACGAATTGTTGCGACGGGTCTGGATCACTTCGACACCAGCCTGCTTCTGCAGAAGCGTCTCGAGGCGCAGCGCGACGTCGAGGGTGAGGTCCGCTTCGCTGAGCCCCTTGACCCGGGCCCCGGAGTCTCGTCCGCCGTGGCCGGCGTCGATCACGATGCGCGCGATGCCCAACCCAAGTTGACGCGACAGCGAGAAGCGCCCACGTGCGTTGATGGCCGGCGCAGTTGGCGGCAGCGCCTCTGCCGTCGGCCTCGTGCCTGGTAGCGTCGCTGGTAGCGCGGCTGGTGGAGTCGCTGACGGCGCGGTCGTGATCTCTACGACCGCCGCCGAAACGTAGTCGCTCGATATCCTCGCCGGCGTCGGCGCCACAGACGAGACGACTGGGGCGGTGACGATGGGCGCGACCGATGGCGCGGGCACCGCTTCCAGGGACTGTTCGAGATCGTGCCCGACGGGGTTGTTCGCTCGCGCGGTCGTGCGCGCGGCGGCGGCCGCGAGGTGGAGCGTGGCGGCACGAGGCGCGGACGGCGCCGGCGCCGGGGCCGGCCGGGCGGCGGATTCGGCGTGCAGGCGCTCGACATCGACCACGATCCGGTACGGGTTGTAGAGCGTGTATATGCTGTGACGGCCCCCGCCCTCGAGGTCGAGCACCACGCGTGTGACATGGCCCGGCTGCACGCCGATCCGGATGCGTCGCACGACGTCGTCGGAGAACGGAAGCGTGGCGCCGGTGAGCGGCGCCGCGGCGCGGGTCTGCGGCAAGTCGATGAAGACGCGGTCCGGCCCGACGATGCGCTCGGTTTGATACGGCACCTCGCGATCGAGCTCCAGGGTGATGCGCGCCGCGTCGGCGAGCTGCTCCCGTCGCACCGCGGTCAACGACACCAGTGCAGCAGCGGCGGACGGCGAATCGGCGCGCACGCGCGTTGTGGCCGGCTCGGCACGCACGCGTGCGGCGGCCGGAGGCGCCAGGGTGGTCGCATCAGCTGCCGCCGGCGCCGGCCGGTCCACGGCTCGCGCCATCACTGCGGGGCGCGCCGTGGGCTCGGCGGATGGCGTTGCGGTTCCGGCCGGCGCCGCGGTGAGCCGCTTCTGCAGGGGGGCCGCCTGCCGGCCGTACAGGCTGGTGGGGAAGCCCGCGGACAGCGCCGCCAGGAGGCGCAGTGCCGCCCCGCGATCGACCTCCTCTCCCAGTTGCCAGAACGCGTCGGCCGAGAGGCTGGCGCCCTGCCAGAGTGCCTTGTCGGCCAGCCCGCTGGCGGGAAAGAGCCGCGCCAGGTCCTCGAAGGCGCCAACGAGCGTACGGACGCGCCGCAGCGTCGGCGCCGCGCTGCCCGCGCGGCTGGCCGTCAGCTCGTGCCGCAGGGTCGCCTCGCGCGCCGTCGCCTCCTTGAACAGCGCCGTCTGGTCGGCGGGCTGCGCCCAGACCGCCGGGGCGACGGCGACGATTAGCGCGAGGAGACCGCTAACGCAGCTGCGCATCGACTTCCTCGAAGTACCCGCGATCGACCAGCACTTCACGCGCCTTGCCATTGGCGCCAGGCGAAATCAGCCCTTCGGCCTCCATCATGTCCACCAGGCGGGCCGCGCGACTGAACCCGACGCGCAGCTTGCGCTGCAGGTACGAGATCGACACCTGGCCGCTCGTCACCACGATACGGGCGGCTTCGTCGTACAAGTCGTCCTTCTCGAACTCGAGCCCGCCGGGCCCGCTCGCCGCTTCGTCTTCCGCCGTGATCGAGTCGTTGAAGATCGGCTTGCCCTGCTTGCGCAGGAAGCTGGCCAGCCGCGCGCTCTCCTGCTCGGAGATATACGGCCCGTGGAGGCGGATGCAGCGCGACGAAGCCGGCGGCATGTACAGCATGTCGCCCTTGCCCAGCAGCTGTTCGGCGCCGTTGCTGTCGAGAATGGTGCGCGAGTCGGTCTTCGACGACACCCGGAAGGAGATGCGGGACGGCAGGTTGGCCTTGATGAGGCCGGTGATGACGTCGACCGACGGGCGTTGCGTGGCCAGAATCAAGTGGATCCCGACGGCGCGGGCCATCTGCGCCAGACGGCAGATCGATTCCTCGACCTCGTTGCTGGCCACCATCATGAGGTCGGCGAGCTCGTCGATCACCACCACGATGAAGGGCAGCACCTTCGGCGCCTCGGGATCAGACGCGGCCGCGGCGCCGCGCTCCTGCAGGGCGAGCCGGATGTTGCGGTTGTACTGCTCGATGTTCCGCACGCCCTCGGCGGCCAGCGTCTTGTAGCGCTCTTCCATTTCCCGCACCGCCCAGCGCAGCGCGTTGGCGGCCTTCTTGGGGTCGACGACGACCGGCGTCAGCAGGTGCGGAATCTCCTCGTACATCCCGAGCTCGAGCCGCTTCGGGTCGATCATGATCATCCGCACGTCGTCGGGCGTGGAGCGGTAGAGGATGCTCGTGAGCATCGAGTTGAGACCCACCGACTTGCCCGTGCCGGTGGAGCCGGCGATCAGCAGATGCGGCATCGTGGCGAGATCGGCGAAGAAGGGCTCGCCATGGATCGTCTTGCCAAGGGCGAGCGTGAGCTTCGACGTGGAGCGCTGGTAGCCCTCCGATTCGATCAGCTCGCGCAGCGAGATGGCCTCGCGGTTGGGATTCGGGATCTGGATGCCGACAGTGGACTTGCCGGGAATGCGGTCGATCAGCACCGACTCGGCCTGCATCGCCAGGCACAGGTCATCGGCCAGGCTGGTCACCTTGCTGTACTTCACGCCGGCGTCGGGCTTGAACTCGAACGTGGTGACGACTGGCCCCGGGTGAATCTGCGCCACCTGGCCTTCGACGGCAAATTCCCGGCACTTCTCCTCGAGCTGCCGCGCGAGATCCATGAGCTCGCGCTCGTCGATCTTGCGCTCGGCCTTCGGGGCATCGAGCAGCGCGTGCGGGGGCAGCGTGAACGCCCCGTTTTTCCGCTGCGCCGGCGCCTTGGGCGGCTCCGGATCGGGCAGGAGCGAGGGCGTGGCCTCGGCACGCTTGCGCGCCACGACGGGAGGCGCCGGGCGCGCCGTGGCGGCGGTGGGCGCCGCGTCAAGCTCGACTTTTTCTCGAGCCAGCGCCACCGGCCGCGGGCGGGAACTGTCGTCAATCTTGGGCGGCTTGACCACCGGCGGCACGCCGGTCTTCTTGGTGTGCTTCGCGATCACTTCACGGCGGGCCCGCTCGCGGCGCCGCTCGTCGAACCAGCCGCGCACCAGGCCCACGCCGCGCGCGGAGAGATCGCGCGAGCCGACCGTGGCGGTGGCGAACATGCGGCCGAACGAAAACTGCGTCGCCATGATCACCGAGAGCATCATGAACGTCAGCAGCACGATGATCGATCCGGTGCGATTGAGATACTCGGCCTGCGCAAGCCCGAGGCCCGCGCCGACGGTGCCGCCCGCGTCGAAGGTCTTGGCGGCAAGCTCTGTGCTGCCAAGGACCAGGCTGAAGAATGCGCTCGCGCAGACGAGGAGGAGCGTCGCCCCGAACGCCTTGGT
>Ga0193753_10002712_pt1 | contig 13693 bp, 9 predicted proteins | sample H1c2metaG_FD_144925 | JGI IMG/M metagenome (GOLD analysis project Ga0193753, IMG submission 144925) | Soil microbial communities from a riparian zone of the East river system, Colorado, United States - H1c2 | ecosystem: Environmental > Terrestrial > Soil > Riparian zone | place: USA: East River... | reverse complement strand
CTCAAACGCATTCATGTTTCCTCCGAGCAGCAACTTGTCCATGAACTCGGAGGAAACATGAATGCGTTTGAGAAGCTTCTGAGCCGTGTCGTTAAGCCCGGGCGCGTGATCGTCTAGCAATAATTGGGAGAAGCCCGTCATCGCCCGGAGCGGCGCGCGCAGATCGTGCGCGGCGGAATAGACAAATGTTTCCAATTGTTCGTTGGTTTCACGCAATGATTCGGTGAGTTCATGCTGTTGCAACGAAGAGTGGATCAATGCCTCGTTGTTTTCGCGTAACGCGGCGGTGCGCTCGGTCACGCGTGTCTCCAATTCCTGGGCGTACTGTTGGAGTTGCATCTGGGCAGATCGCAGTGCTTCTTCCGCCTGTTTGCGCTCGGTGATGTCGCGCATGATTTTGGATGCGCCGATAACGCGGCCGGCCATATCGCGAACCGCCGAAATGCTCAGTGACACGTTAATGCGCCGGCCATCTTTGGCCATACGCACGGTTTCAAAGTGCTCAACACGCTCGTCGCGGCGCAAGCTCTTCAGGATTTCTGTCTCTTCACCCAGATGCTCGGGCGGAATAACTCTAGTGATCGACTGGCCGATGATTTCCTCGGCTTGATAGCCCAGCAACCGTTCGGCGCCTGCATTCCAACTCGTGATAACGCCTTCGAGAGTTTTACTGATGATGGCGTCGTCCGACGAGTCAACGATGGCAGAAAGCCGGGCGCGCGCCTCCTCCGTGTGCCTGCGTTCGGTAACGTCGTAAAAGCAATTGATCGCTCCCGTGATTTCTCCTCGTTCGTCCTTCAATGGACGAATATTGACGATGACAGTAATCTGCGAGCCGTCGGGCCGTTCGACGACCACTTCCCCGTCATGCACCGCCGGTATTTTGCCGCACAGCACGTCGGCCATGGGGCATTGCTCGTGGGGCATAAACGTGCCGTTGGGACGGTGCATTCTGAACGAGCCGCAGAACCGCTCGTCCGTGTCCCCCGGCGCTGGCGCGCGGCCCCACAATTCCGCAGCGCGGTGATTGAATTCCCTTATCACACCTGCGGCATCACAAGAATAAACGGCCATGGGACCCAACTCGAACAAGGTGCGAAAGCGTTCTTCATTCGCGCGCAACGCGGCCTCAGCTTGCCTACGTTCCGTAATGTCGAGCAGCATGTTGATGCCGCCGACGATCTTGCCCGCGCCATCCAGCAGCGGCGTCGGATAAGGCGTGAACCAGATACGCGTGCCGTCGGGCCGCTCGGCAATAGCCTCAGCGCCGCGGATAATTCGGCCTTCCTTCAGGGCGATGGCCATTGGACATTCGTCGTGCGGCATGGGCCTGCCATCAGGATGGTAGAGTTTGAAACTCACGCACCACTGGTCGGTGCCAAGCTCCGGCCTGCGGCCCGAGAACTTGACGGCAGCCGGGTTGAAGTGCGTGAGGCGTCCTTCGGCATCGGTCGTATAGATGGCTACCGGGAGCGCGTCGATCATCTCGCGAAAGCGACGTTCACTCTCCCGCAACGCTTCGTGCGCATCTGTCAATTGCTCGTGATGCCTCTGCGTGGTCAGGTCGGTGATGAGCACGCCGATCGCAGCGCCACAATCCTTCGGCAATGCGTTGAACGTAAGAAAAGTCGGCACCAGACCACCGTCCGATCGCCTAAGTTGCGCTTCGCCGCGACCGGATCGCGTCTGGCCTTGCCAGAGCAGATTGTCATAGGCCGCGCGGCTGTTCGACGAAACGAAGTCATGCAGCGTGGTTCCGCGGAGTTTTTCTTGCGGCGTCTTGAGCAGTTTCGCCAGTTGTACGTTGCACCAGGCGATGGTGCCGTCCAGGTGCAACGTCGCCGCGCCCTGTTGCATCTCCTCGACAAACAACCGATAGGGCCGCTCCGCGCCTTCCAGTGTGTAGACCCGGTGGCCGCCTGCTTCTTCCACCACCAACGCATCGATGGCTCCGGTGCGAATGGCGGCAATCGTTTCCTCCGCCTCCTCCAACCGGCGGCGCAACTCCTCATTCTCTTTCTGCAACTTTTCAACCGTCGCAGCCGGCGGGATGTCGGAGTCCAAAGTTTTCACGGCCACGATTTCTCGCATGGTTTTCAGGAATTTGACCCGTTCATTTTGCGCCGCAAATCCAAACCTGCAAGCACGCGCTCCTCCTTGGAAAGATTACCGATCAGGCGGCGCAGAGGAGCCGGCAGTTTCTTCACCAGCGTCGGCGCGGCGATGATTTGCTCTTCGCTGGCAAGCTCTGGGTGCAGGTAAATGTCGATCACTTCCAGGTCGTAGCGGCCATGGAGATGTTCTTCGCAAATAGCTTTGATGCTGGCGATGGCTTCCGCGGAACGCGGCGTCATGCCGGTAACGAAGAGGCGCAAAACGTAGTGTTCGTCCTGCTCTGGGCGGGTCAGCGCTCTTTCAAATTCCTCCGTCGTGTCAATGTTGTATCGTCGTTTCATCAGTCCTGCTCCGTCGCGCTCACGTCTTTGGCGGGCCGCAACTGCAATCCGACCAGCGTGCGCTCGGTGTTGGACAAGTCGCCCACAATGCGGCGCAACGGCTCCGGCAGTTTGCGCACCAGCGTGGGAATGGCCACGATTTGATCACCGGCCGCGAGTTGCGGCTGTTTCAACAGGTCCACCACTTCGATCTTGTACCTCCCCGGCAGGTGAGTTTCGCATATCTTCTTAAGGTTGGCGAAGGCCGCGATGGATTTCGGTGTTTGCCCGGCGATGTAGAGGCGCAAGGCCCACATTTCCTCGGCCGATTCACCGTCGGCGGCGCTTTGCGGTTCAACCGGCTTGGCTGGCTTCGTCATTTTCGAACTCTCCTGTTCTTTCTGGAAATGGCGGCGTCTGCTTTCAAATCCGCTTTCCGCTTCGCCGCCATCCGCTCCCGCTCACGGCGCAACGCTTCGTCGCGCATCTGTTCCTGGTTAATGAGCCGCTGCGCCTCGCCCTCTTCCGCATCAAACTCTTTCCGCAACGCCGCAATACGCGCTTCGAGCGCCTCGCGCTTCCGCTTCCTGTCGCGCTCCTTGCTTTCGATTTCCTCCCGCCGGGCCACGGCGGTGGATTTCTCGCGGGCTTCCTGCGCTTGCCGCGCGGAACCCGTGAGCACGCCTTCCGCCCCGAGATAAACATCCTGCAAGTCGATCCCCCGGTCAGTGAGCAGGAACTCCCGGATTTGGTTTGAGTGCGCCATGCCGCGCGATTTGAGGATATACAAAGCGCGGTTCCTCTCGCCGCTCAACTCGACGTCGCGCAACAACAGCCATGTGTCCACGAGAGAAGAAATGTCCACGCCGCTGTTCTCCAATGTTTGGCCACCGGGAATCAGGTTGGTCATGAGCGCCGTGACGTGGTGGATCTTCAGGAAGTCGATCAACCTTGTCAGCATGGCCGTGGCGTCCCTGACTGTGCCCGCCTGCACGAGGCTATCAATGGGATCGAAGATAACGACGCGCGGTTGAAACTCCTGCACCAGCTTATGGAACGTCGTCAGGTGCGTCTCCAGTCCGTAGAGCGTGGAGCGCATCGCACGGAATTCGAGCAAACCCTTCTTCCGCCACGGTTCCAAGTCCACGCCGATCGAGCGCATGTTGCGAATGATCTGGCCGGGCGACTCCTCGAAGGCAAAGTAAAGGCACTTCTCACCGCGAATGCAGGCCGCGCGCGCGAAGTGCGAAGCCATGCTGGTCTTGCCGGTGCCCGCCGTGCCCGTCACCAAAACGCTGCTGCCCCGGAAATACCCCTTGCCGCCCAGCATGGTATCCAGCCGGGGCACGCCGCTGGAAATCCGCTCCTTGCTCGCGTCGTGCTCGAAGCCTAGCGAGGTGATTGGCAAAACGCTGATGCCATCCTCATCGATCAGAAACGGATACTCGTTGGTCCCGTGGGTGGTGCCGCGGTATTTCACGATGCGCAACCGCCGCGTGGAAACCTGATCGATGACGCGATTGTCGAGCAGGATTACGCAGTCGGAGACGTACTCCTCCAATCCGTGCCGGGTGAGCTGGCCGTCGCCGCGCTCGCCCGTGATGATGGCCGTCACGCCTTTGTCTTTGAGCCAGCGAAACAAGCGACGCAACTCCGCGCGCAAGATTCCCTCATTCGTTAATCCACTGAACAACGTTTCGATGGTGTCGAGCACCACTCGCTTGGCCCCGATGCTGTCGATGGCGTGGCCCAGACGGACGAACAGTCCTTCGAGATCGTAATCGCCGGTTTCCTCAATCTCGCTGCGCTCGACCCGCACAAAATCTATAACGAGCTTCTTCCGCTTGATCAGGTCATCGACATCAAAACCGAGCGAACGGACATTCTGCGCAAGTTCCCTGGCGGTTTCTTCGAATGCCATGAACACGCCCGGTTCTTTGTGCTGTGTCGCACCGCGCACCAGAAACTCCATCGCGAGAAGAGTCTTGCCACAGCCGGCGCTGCCGCAAACCAGCGTGGGTCTCCCGCGTGGCAATCCGCCATCAGTGATCTCGTCCAGTCCTTGGATGCCGGTAGGAGCTTTGGGCAGAGGGTTCACAACATTCCGATTCTTCGCTCCTTTGGTCATTTCTGTTCGTCACCGTATTCCAGTGCGAAAAAACAACGCAATTGGAATCTTGCGCCATCGCATTTTTCTGTTGCGGGGCAAACTGAACAGACTTCGGCAGGGGCAATACGCGGCAAACCCTGTTTGGATTTACAGCTTCGGAGGCAGGCAAACTATTCGATGCCAGGTGTGCAACGCAGTCACGAAAGCAACCAATTCATCCACCCGGCTCGGTTTGACGACAAAACTGTTGGCCCGCAAATCGTACGCCCGCTTCACGTCATCCTCCCGGCAGGACGCAGTAAGCACGTGAACCATCAGCCGCCCAAGTGTGGGTTGTTGCCGCAGCCATTCGAGCACTTCAAAGCCATTCACGCGTGGCATGTTCAAGTCCAGGAGTACAATGTCCGGAGATGGATAAGCTGTCTCATCGCCGTAAGGATCCTCCCTTTTCAAATAAGCCAGCGCTTCATAACCGTCACGAACCGGGTACAAACGACTGGTGACCGCAGCTTTCTTAAAGGCTTGTTCGAGAAGGAAGAGATCATCCTCATTGTCTTCCGCAACGAGAATATTGAAAGGCGTATCCATGAAACAGGGCAAGTATGTTCCCGTGCCAAAGCGGGGTCAATCCCTGCTCTGATCAAGAGGCGGGGCTGGTTGTGCATCGGCGGCTTTTTGATTGCCTCGTGTCAGTGATGGCTCGTTGTTGTTCCTGCTCCATCTCCTTTCCAAAATGCGGCCAGACAAAGATGGTGGCAGCAGATTTGGCATCGTGCTCAATGGCTCGCCGTTGTTCAGGGGAGAGCGAGATTCCGGCACTGCGTTTTAGAGAATGATCTTGTGGAAGCCATCATCCGCCTGCCCACGGACAACACCGGCTTGTCCTTCACGCTGTGGCTGAGAAACACCTCGTATTGGAGCTGGTCGGGCATAGAGATGGGCTTGCGTTGCGAGCATGAATGCCAAATCGTTTTCGCTTCGGCAACCGCAGTGTTTGCGAAAGCATGGTTTGCTGGAAACGGTCGTGATCCTGGTTCGCGGGGTTTGTCATTGGTTTAAGAATGCCTCGATAGCTTTCCTGGCACTGATGGGTTTGAATCTCGACGCACTATTCACAAAACGTTATGGATCGTCGAAATCGGTCGAATGCACGAAGGGGCGACCAAGGAATAATTCTCAAGGGAACAGCAAAGTGTCGAGGGGCTTTCGTTTTGTGCATGACCCTCGATACAAGAAAGGCGCAGTGCAAAGAGTCGGTTCACCTGTCCATTCGACCGCCCGTGCTCGCAAAGCATGGCTGCCTGTGTGTGTCTTCTTCGTCACCCTCGGGTTGACGGTCACGGCGGCGTACAATGCTGACCTTGTCAGCAGGACCCGAGAGCGCGTTCGATTCGATCACGCAGTCTCTCAAGCAGATGCGAGCATCGAAGCTGTCCTGAGGAGGTATCTTGCTCTCATCCACGCCGTGCGTGGCATCGGTGCGGCCCACTTGAGCATGAGCCTCGATCAATTCAGGGCCTATGTTAAAGCCCTCGATCTGCGGAAAAACTATCCCGGTATTGAAGGCCTGGGCGTGGCCGTGCGGCTCAGGCCGGATCAAAAAGAGGAAGCCATTCGAAAGGCCCGCGCGAAAGGTCTGGCGTCATTTCACATTTGGCCCGATTCGAATCAGTCGAACTTGTGCCCGGTGGCCATCCTTGAACCGACTAACAATCTCAACTTGGCCACGCTCGGTTACGATCTGTTCGCCGAGCCAGAGCGCCGGACCGCAGCGCAACGCGCAGTGGAGACCGGCGAACCCGCTGCCACGGGGAAACTCACTTTGGCGGCAGAAGCAGAGCGACCGCGCGATGCTGGCTTTCTCATTCTTGGCCCTCTTTACAAGAACGGGAATGTGCCCGATAGAGCGGAACGAAGTCGGGATTGGTCTGGCTTTGTCTACTGCTCCTTTTCCACGGACGACTTCTTCAAGACATTGTTGAACTCTCAACACAATTCACTCCTGGGCTTTAAAATCTATGACGGCACCCAATTAACTTCCGTGAGTTTGATGCACGATAGCGGCGCTGAAGCGAGGCCTGGTTCGACCGGGAACGCTCTGACAGGCACCAACACTCTGGTCGTCGCCGGCCGCACCTGGACTTTGATCGCTTCACCCAAGTCCGCGTTTGTAGCGGGAGCCGGGGTCAATTTCTCCCCGTTGATTCTCATTGCGGGAGCACTGTTGAGTTCTTTGCTTGCGTGGTTCACCACGATCCAGGCGAAAGCCCGCGTGGTCGCAGAAGAATCCGCGGCCCTGCTCAGGGAGTCTGAGAAAGAGCGAGCCGCGCTCAATCGGGAACTCGAACAGCGAGTGATCGAGAGAACGGCAGAGTTGGAAGCCGCCAACAAGGAACTCGAAGCCTTTTCATATTCGGTCTCCCACGACCTGCGCGGTCCCTTGCGCCATATCGACGGTTACACGCAAATGCTCACGGCCGAGGCAGGACCAACGCTCGGCGAAGACAATGGGCGCTTGTTGAAAGCGATCACCAGGTCAGCACGGAATATGGGTCAACTTATCGACGACCTGTTGGGCTTTTCGCGGATCGGACGTGTGCCACTGGACACCAAGAGGATTGATTTGAAACATCTGTGCGAAGAGACAATCCACTCACTGGAACCCGACACGGGTGGCAGGAATATTCGTTGGACCGTTCGCGAATTGCCAATCGTAACGGGTGATCACTCCATGCTCCGCCAAGTCTTCGTCAATCTTCTCGGCAATGCAGTCAAATACACGCGTGACCGGAGTCCGGCTGAAATTGAAATCGGTTGCCAGAACGGAAAGTCAGATGAAGACGTGGTCTTTGTCCGCGACAACGGAGCCGGTTTCGACATGAAACAGGCTGATCAACTGTTTGGCGTTTTTCAACGCCTTCACACCAGGGAAGAATTCGAAGGCACCGGTATTGGGCTGGCCAACGTGAATCGGATTATTGGCCGTCATGGTGGCCGGTGTTGGGCTGAAGGCGTCGTTGGCGGCGGCGCAACGTTCTACTTTTCCTTTCCGAAAACGAAGCCGGAATAGCACAGGCCGACCCGGCCCCTTAGCTGAACGCATCTCGGCGTTGCGCGATTGGTGGTTTAATCAGGGTGATCCTTCTGAACCCCGAGACTCCGTTACTGGGCATGGTTTCTGTCGGAAGGCGGTTAAGCCTTTCTTCGGAAGCGAAAAAGAAAACGTTGCGCCGTCATCGATCACCCCTTTCGCCCAAATCTTGCCGCCGTGGCGAAGGATAATCCGTTGAACGTTGGCTAGTCCGCTACCTGTGCCCTCGAATTTCATACTGTCCCAGATGCGACGCGTTCCGGTGAAATTCGATTGCCGTCTTTGAAGCTAGCGAAGGTGACAGTAGGCGTTCCCGCTCCTCTGCCTATGGGGTGGTTCAGCGTGGTGCAACCGGCGCGGGCCTGCCCGCGGAACGATCCCGGGTCACTCCAGTAACAGGGGGTGGCCTCAGCCCTTCGAGTGCTCCCAAGATCGCCTTCTGCACGGCGGGATGATTTAGGTTCCCCAAGTGACCGCCTTTCTCGAAGATCGTCATTCGTTGCGGCTCGAAGGTGGCCTCAAGCCATTCCATATCTTCGTCCGCCAACAGAATATCGTTCCGAGCCGCGATCAACCGCACGTTCCCGTTGGCTCGGAGAGTGGCGCCATAGGCTCGCAAATCGCCGGCTTTTTCCAGCGCTTCCGGCGCGGCCAAGTCAATGCCTCGGCTCCGAAAATAGGGAGTGGCAAATTTCTCGAAGTAATCTTTATAGGAATACTCAAGAATTTCGCGATAGCCTGGAACGCGCCGTAGTTTGTTGATCGGATGTTTCAGGATTCCCTGATCGTATCGCTGCTGACTGCTGAAAATCATGTCACGCAGGGTGAAGCGAAACGTCAATCCGATGAGGAACCTGGACTCGACGCCCTCGAAGGGTAGCGAGGCTTGCGGTGTGAGCGAACTCTTGCTCAAGGCCGCCACTTTCAGAAATGTATTTTCAATGTTGGCCGTTCGCTCATCGGCGGGCCAAGCCAACGGCGCGCGATAAAACTCGTCCAGTCGGGAAATGCAATAGAGAAATCGCACCGGTGTGTTGATGGCCACGTAGCGATCGAATTTGATCAGCGGAGTCTCGTTCGTTGATTCGGTCGCGGCAATGAACAAAGCTTGGAATGCGCCCATCGAATATCCCATCAACGCTTTGGCGCCCACCCGATTTGGATACAACGCGGTTAGTCGCCGATCGATGCTAGTCAGAGCGACGTGCAGATCGTGAGCATCGACTGGAGTGTAGGCCGGCATGGCTACGGTGGAAGCTTGTTCCATAAACTCATAGTTGTATGGACTGCTGACGCACACCGCAGAAAAACCTTGCGAGTAAACCAACTCTGCCAACGCCAGCGCCGCATCGGCCAGGCGATGCGAGCCCAGACCGGGCACGATATAGACGACAGGTGCTTTCGCCGGCTGCAACCAAAACGTGAACTTCAATTTCCGGCCCGTGGCGGGAATGGAAACGGACCGGGTCTGGGCGCGGTTCGGGAACTCAGGATCTTTGAAACTAAAAAAGACGGATTGGAGTGTTTCCAGCGAAGCTTCATCCTGTTCCCCTTTCACCTGGAAATCGGCGATCTGGTTTTCGCGCGCGAATGTCCAGGCATACTGAAGTATGGAATATGGATCCTTTTGAGTTTGAGTGAAGCGGACGGAGGAATCCACGGTGTCGCTGAGGTTGTTGTAAGTGGTCGCGGCAGAATAGTAAGTGTAAGGACTCACATACGTGAGCGGATTTTCCGGATTAAAAGGAAAGGGAGTGAAATAGGTCAGTGGATTTGCCGCCGTGTCCGCAGCGAAGCCAACGGTATCGCGTTCGTTGCTCGGGCCAAAAATCGGCAACATCAAGTAGCATCCCGGCTTCCAACCCCACTGGCCAAACGTCTGCCCGAAATCCGCGTCGGATTTGGGAATCTTCCATTTGGTTGCCACGTCCCAAAATCCCGCTCCCCCAGCGAACGTATTGCAGAAGAACCGGTCAGTTTCATCTTTCGCACCGGTCCATTTTCCTTGCAGTAGGTTGTTAACGAGCCGTCCCGGATACGTGACGTTCCGCCCGAAATTTCCGATTCCAGTCCGGACCGGTTTCACGACAATGAAGCGATAGCCTCGGGCCGTGGGTTTGATCACTCCGGTCATGAGTCCACGGTTGAAGGCCCAGGTAGCGCGATTTAAGGGTTCGAGGGGATCTGGGATTGATTGGGGAAGAACAACGGCTTGCGCGACGGCGGTTGGTGTTTTGGAAACGCTAATTGAATTGGTCGGAAGCGAGTGCGCCGTCTGTGCCGGGGAATTGGCAATGAGGCCGTAGTAGGCCAGCGCGATGGTCAGCAACGAACGAATGACATTACTCCCGATCATATTTGGCGTCGGTCGAAACTTATGCGTACGTTTAAGAACATGGTTTTATTCTCGCAGCGAACTCACACCGGCGAGAGAAGGCCCGTGTGAACTTTGATCGACGGATACTTGCGCACCATGTCGTCGAGTTCAATCGACCCGCGAACTGTGAATCTCGTCTTCATAAAAGCCATAGCGGAGGTCAACAGGCAATCTGTTCCTTTCGCTTTACACACAGCAGACGATCTTAAAGTGAAGCGTTGCGGATCAACTCATTTTTGTTTCCGCGTCATGCGAACAATCTCATCCTCACCGAATGTGAGCAGAACTCCGACGGGCGAGAACGACCAAAGCAACACCACGATCGCGATGGTCAGCGCGGCTCCGGCGAGAAAGGCAAACAACGCCACGCCGAGCGCCAGCAGGAGGCGTTCGCGCTCCTCCCGCGCTTCCACCATCAACAGTTCCAACCGGTTTTCACTGATCGTTATCAAACGCCGCGCCAGGTCTTCCGACGGCGCAGCCAGTTGCGAGAAGTGATTGGCGGATTGGCGTCGGTGAGAAACGACACCGCCACGCGCGTGTTATCACCGGTGATAGTGTGTGGCACTCCGCCGAAGAACTCGAAAGCACTGACGTGTCCCGTCCAGAACGTCTCCGTGCATTCCCGCTCGAACGCCTGCACGAAAAAGGCATCGCTATAGGGCGCCAGAACGAAGAAGCTCACTTTGCTCAACGTCTCGTTGAGCTTCACCAGCGCCCCGTGAACCCTTTTTCTTTCAACCGTTCCCACAACCGGTTGCCATGAAACTATTCCCTGTGCTTCACCGGCTTCGACGCGTCGAAGCATTTCGTTGAAGACCGGACGACCTGGGATTTTTGCAGATTGTCGTTCAACAAACTCGGCCACGAGGTTTAGTGCCTTCGCTCTCTGCAAATTCCTTCACTTCGCGGAGTTGGGCTTCGACGGAAAGGATCTGCCGTTTGTCATCGTCAGTGGATTTCCGAACGTAGAGAAAATATTTTGTGGCGTCGGTTTTCATCTCAAATATTGAAACACGTCGCGCCTACTGCCGAAAGAGGCGGCGATTGCCGTGGCCTTTGCGAACGGCACCGCGTTGGTCGTGGCGGCCGAGGAAATTGCCAGGCTGCGGTGGCACCCCAGTGACTGCGTTCCGGCACGCTGTCTTTGTCGCCCGCAGACTCATGGCTGAACGGCAGGTTGTGGGGTATAGACCCCATAGCTACCGAAGTGCTCCATTCTTATCCTCAAGTTGCTTTCGAAGCGCCACGCGTTCTTCGTTGAAGCGTCAACATCAACTTCTGATTCAAGGCTGCCGGCAATAGCTGTCAACAAGTGAGCCGGCTGAGGCGAGAGTAACCCGATGGAGAAATCATTCAGCATTCGCAAAGTCGTGTTTCTCGGCGATTACCTGCCGAGGAAGTGCGGCATTGCAACCTTCACCACCGATTTACGCTGCGCGGTAGCGGCGGAATTTCCAGCCATGCAATGCCCCGTCGTGCCGGTGAATGACATCGAGGAAGGCTACGATTATCCGCCGGAGGTGCGCTTCGAGATCGCGGAGCAGGACCTGCCGTCGTATCTGCGCGCCGCGGATTTCCTGAACATCAGCGACGTGGACGTCCTTTGCGTCGAACACGAGTTTGGCATTTTTGGCGGGCCGGCGGGCAGTCATGTGCTGGCGCTGTTGCGCGAACTGCGCATGCCGATCGTCACGACGCTGCACACGGTGTTGCGCGAGCCGAATGGGGAACAACTCCGCGTCATGCGCGACTTGATTCGCCTCTCGACCCGGCTCGTCGTGATGAGTGAACGAGGCCGCGAATTTTTGCGCGACGTTTATCAGACACCGGAGGCCAAGATCGATCTCATCCCGCATGGCATTCCCGACATGCCGTTTGCGGATCCGAATTATTTCAAAGACGAGTTCGCCGTCGCAGGCAAGCAGGTATTGCTCACGTTCGGTTTGCTGTCGCCCAACAAGGGCATCGAATACGCCTTGCGCGCGCTGCCGGACATCATTCGCGAATTTCCCAACGTCGTTTACATCGTGCTCGGGCAAACGCATCCGAATTTGCTGCGGGATGAAGGCGAGGCGTATCGCCTGACGCTGGAGCGGCTCGCGAAGGATCTCGGTGTGCAGAAACATGTCGTGTTCTTCAATCGTTTCGTCGAACTGGAGGAGTTGATGCGTTTCATCGGCGCGGCGGACATTTATCTCACGCCCTACTTGACCGAATCGCAAATCACTTCGGGCACGCTGGCCTACGCGTTCGGCGCGGGGAACGCCGTGGTGTCCACGCCCTACTGGCACGCGGCGGAATTGCTGACGGCAGAGCGCGGCAAGCTCGTGCCGTTTCGCGATGCACAGGCCATCGCTATCGCCGTGGTGGAATTGCTGCGCGATGAAACGTTGCGCCACTCGATGCGCAAGAACGCGTATAAGCTGGGCCGTGACATGGTGTGGGGACGCGTGGCCAGGCTTTACGTGAAGTCGTTCGAGCAGGCGCGTCACGACCACAGTTTCGTGGGAACGAAATCGTCGCCCATCAAGACCCTCGACGAACAGCCGGGCCAGCTGCCGGAATTAAAACTCGACCATCTGTTTCGTCTGAGCGATTCGACCGGGATCTTTCAGCACGCAAGTTTCACCGTTCCAAATTTCACGGAAGGCTATTGTACGGACGATAACGCGCGCGCTCTGGTGCTTGCGTTGATGTTGAAGCGGTTGGGTCACGGTTCTCCACGCATCGGCAAGCGCGCGGCCACGTATGCCGCGTTCTTGAACCACGCCTTCGACCGCAAGCGCGGGCGGTTCCACAACTTCATGAGCTTCGATCGCCGCTGGCTCGATGAAGTCGGCTCGGAGGATTGCCAGGGCCAGTCGCTCTGGGCACTCGGACTGTGCGTGGCGCAGGCGGGGCAGGGCAGTTTCCAAATGCTGGCGGCCCAACTCTTCGAACAGGCGCTGCCCGCGGCGGCCCAATTCACGTCACCGCGTTCGTGGGCGTTCACGCTGGTGGGCATCGATGAATACCTGCAGCGCCTGAGCGGCGACCGGCGTGTGACGCAATTTCGCGAACTGCTCACGGCGAAACTTGTGCAGCGTTACGCGGATGCCGCGACGGGGGATTGGCACTGGTTTGAGGACACGGTTTCCTACGCCAACGGGAAATTGCCGCACGCGATGATTCTCAGTGGGCGTTCCATGAACAATTCTTCCATGCTGGAACTCGGGTTGAAGACGTTGCGCTGGCTGGTGAAAATGCAGACTTCGGACGCCGGCTCCTTTCGGCCCATTGGCACGAATGGATTTTATCCGCGCGGCAAAGAGCGCGCTCTTTTTGATCAACAACCCATCGAAGCCCAGGCCACGGTATCGGCTTGCATCGAAGCCTATCAGGCTACGAACGATGCCTTCTGGGTGGCGGAAGCGCGCCGTGCCTTCGAGTGGTTCCTCGGGCGCAACGATTTGGGCTTGGCGCTTTACGACGCAACCACCGGCGGCTGTCGCGATGGATTGCACGTGGATCGGTTGAGTCAAAACCAGGGTGCGGAGTCCACGCTCGCTTTCCTGCTGGCGCTGACGGAGATGCGCGCGCTGCAAAACACCATCACCAGTTTTAAGGAACCGTCCGGGAAATGATCGTCGCCCGTGAGTTCTCATGGCAGAAAAAATTATGACCAAGCTCAATCAGCC
>Ga0193753_10002711_pt1 | contig 13695 bp, 17 predicted proteins | sample H1c2metaG_FD_144925 | JGI IMG/M metagenome (GOLD analysis project Ga0193753, IMG submission 144925) | Soil microbial communities from a riparian zone of the East river system, Colorado, United States - H1c2 | ecosystem: Environmental > Terrestrial > Soil > Riparian zone | place: USA: East... | reverse complement strand
AAAACGTTAAGACGATAGTAAAGATCACTGCGGAATTGATTGCCATTCACCATTTCGGGCAGGTCTCTGTGGGTAGCCGCCACCAGTCGGACGTTCACTTTGTGGGTCCGCCCGCTGCCCAGGCGCTCGAATTCCTGTTCCTGCAAGACCCGCAGCAGTTTCGGCTGCAATGCCAGGGGAATATCGCCGATCTCATCCAGAAAAAGCGTTCCTTGGTTGGCGAGTTCAAAGCGTCCCATCTTCTGCGCGATGGCCCCGGTGAAAGCACCCTTCTCATGACCAAACAGCTCGCTTTCCAGCAGGTCGAAAGGGATGGCGGCGCAATTCAGCTTTACAAACGGCCTACCACAGCGCACGCTGACGTAGTGCACGGCGCGCGCGATGAGTTCCTTGCCCGTGCCCGTTTCTCCAAGAATGAGAACCGTCGAGTCCGTAGGAGCTACGCGTTCAACCTGTGCGAGCACATTCTCCAAGGCAGCACTGCTGCCGATAATTTGCTCGAACCTGCGCTCTTTCATGTCCCGGTCGCCGTACCCGATTTGTTGCAAAGCTTCCACAGAGCCTCCTGGCGGCTTGTTGAGCTACGCCTCAGCGTTCAATTGTTGATGGCCGCACGAACACTCTCGAGCAGGATTTCATCGTCGAACGGTTTCGACAGGAATTCCACCGCGCCCGCCCGCAAGGCCTGCAGCCGCATCTTTTCATCACCATGCCCGGTGATAAAAATGATGGGAATGTTGCAATGCCCGGCCTTCAGTTTGGCTTGCAGCTCCAGGCCTGACATTCCCGGCATGCGAATATCGGCAATCACGCATCCAATCTGCTCGGAGGGGCCGAAATTCAGGAATTCTTCCGCTGAAGCGAAGGCTTGCGCCGCAAGGCCAACTTCCTTCATGAGGCCCTGAAGAGCGTTGCGCATCGATTCATCGTCATCGACGATGACAACCATTTTCACTTTCTCCTCGGTCTCCATGTTCTAGAAGTTATCGCGTCGGCCGACACGGCGCAATTATGCCTTGGTATAAGGCGGTTCATACTGCTGTATCGAGGACGGAGTCGATGGTTTTCGCGCTTGGCCGGCAACGAAAGCCGCTATCGGGGGGTTCTCTTGGATCCGGACGGAACTCGCGGAGACCGAGGCAGGCCGGCCGCAATCTTGAGCTTTTCGCCCATCCTTACCAGGTCAGCGAGGGAGTCCGCTTGCATTTTATGCATCACCTGACCGCGATGCACCTTGATGGTGATTTCGCTCGTCCCCAGCTCTGCGGCGATCTGCTTGTTGAGCATGCCGGAGACCACCAGTCCCATGACTTCGCGCTCGCGCGCGGTCAAGGTCTCGTGGCGGCTTCGCAATTCCGCACTCAACCTCCGTTGTTGACCTGCGGCGCGGTCGCGATCGAGAGCCTGCTGAATTGCATCCAGAAGATCCTGATCGCGGAACGGCTTGGTTAAAAACTCCACGGCGCCAGATTTCATGGCTTTCACCGACATGGGAATGTCTCCGTAGCCGGTGATAAAGATGATTGGAATCTGGAAACCTGCATCCGCCAATTGCCGCTGGAAATCGAGGCCGCTGAATCCGGGAAATCGCACGTCAAGAATCAGGCAACTCGGACCATCCGCATGCTGGCTGCGCAGAAACTCCTGCGGGGTGGCGAAGGACTCGGAGCGGAGGCCGACGGACTTCAGCATGCCCTGTATCGACGCGCGTACCAGGGCATCATCGTCGACGATGATCACCGTGGGAACGTCGGCCGGGGTCATTCCTGCGCCTCTGCCGGGGGCAGTGTAAAGTTTAGAGTGGCGCCGCGTCCGGAGTTGGACGTGGCCCACAAGCGGCCGCCGTGGGATTCAACGATCGACCGGCTGATCGACAGCCCCATGCCGGTACCTTGAGCCTTGGTGCTGAAGAAGGCATTAAATATCTGGTCGGCCTGCTCCTGGGGAAGTCCCACGCCGGTGTCGCTCACCGAAATCACCAGCTCACCAGTTTCGGCCATCAGGGATTTGATGGCGAGTTGGCCCCCGCTGTTGGTGTCCTGCATCGCTTCGATACCGTTGAGCATCAGGTTCATGAGAACCTGCTGCAATTGCACCCGGTCAGCCATGACCCGGGGCAGGTCCGCGGGCAATTCGGTAATAATCGAAACTGAATTCGCGGATGCCTCACTGCGCAACAGGACGACCATCTCTTGGATCACTTCGCCCACGTCGACCAAATTGGTCTGCGGTGTGCCCTTCTTGAACAGCTGTCGAAGCCGGGTGATGATATCAGACGCACGGGTTACGGCTTTGACCATCCTCATCGCGGATTCGCGAGCCTCTCCCAGGTCGGGCTGTTCGCGCGCCAGCCAACGCAAGCAAGTTCTGGCATCGGTCACCGCGGCCGCGATCGGCTGATTGATCTCGTGGGCCAGCGACGCAGTCAATTCCCCCATCGTCGTCGCCCGGTTTATATGCGCCAGGTCGGACTGTACCTGACGCAGTCTTTCGCGCTCTTTCTCCGCCTGCTGGCGCTCGGTAACGTCCATCCCAGTGCCCACGAATTCAACCAACTCGCCGGAAGGGCTGAAAACAGGATGACCGACTGATCGGAGATATTTCGTCGAGCCATCCGGGAGAACGGTGCGAAAGTCAACTGTGAAATCTGATCTCTCACGAATCGCTCGATCGATCTCTTGGTTGAAGGTGCCCCGGTCCTCGGGATGAATGCGCTGATACGCTGTTTCGAAGGACGGAGAATCGCTTTCAGGATCAAGCCCAAACAAACGGTAATGTTCTTGCGACCAGAAGACGTTTTCTCTGCGCGCTACGTTCCAGGCCCAGCTGCCTGTGTGGGTCAGCCGTTGCCCTTCTTCTAAGTATGCCTCCGTCTGGCGCAGCGCCGCGTCCGCGCGTTTGCGTTCGGTAATGTCGGTGATCGCCCCGACCAATTCGGCTTTGCCCGGCTGAGCTGTCTCCAGAAGATGACCGACGACGCGGACGTGCTTGAGCGAACCATCCGGCAGAAGCAAGCGGTGTTCTAAACTGAAATCCTTCGCGTCCCGAGAGGCGCGATCGATGACCTGGCGAACGCGGACTCTGTCCTCCGGATGGGTGCGTTCGAGAACCAGCTCGAGCCCGGGTTTTGTTTCGCGTCCGTATTCAAAAATACGAAATGTTTCTTCCGACCAGTAGATTTCACCGCTGGAAACGTTCCAGCCGAAACTGCCGGTTTTGCTCAGTTTCTGCGCTTCCGCTAAATAAGCTTCGCTGCGACGCAATTCTTTTGTCCGTTCCATTACCTTGATCTCGAGTAGATCCCGGGCCCGGCGCAGTTCCACTTCGTGGTCCCGCAGGGCCTGCTCCGCCCGCTTGCGGTCGGTGATGTCAGTGCACGTACCGAACCATTTCACGATCCCGCCATCGCCGTCCCGGATGGGCGCTCCCCGCGTTTTAAACCAGCCGTACATCCCGTCGCTCCGGCGAATACGGTATTCCACGTCATAGGGCTGTCGCCCCGCTACCGCCTCCATCCAGAATTGCCGGGTGGGCTCGCGATCATCAGGATGGAGGGAATGCATCCATCCCCAGCCGAACAACGCGCTCTCCGCCACACCGGTGTAGGCTGTCCACTGTTGGCTGAAGTAGTCGCAGCCACCATCCGGTCGCGCAGCCCACACCAACTGGGGCAGGGCTTCGGTAAGGCTCCGCCAGCGTTGCTCGCTCTCCCGCAGAGCCTCCTCCGCTCTCCGACGCGAGGCGCTGAGCCAGCACACGATCAGCGCCAACGACGCAAAAAATGTCAGGGAGAGGACGCGATAGGGCACCCGTATCCCGGCGAGCTCGACGTACGGAACCAGGGGTGGGAAAAAATAACCGAGGCTCAGAAGTGAAAGGAGTGAGGCCGCGAGGCCTGGGACCATCCCGCCAAACCAGGCCGTGAGGGCAATGGCGGTAAGGAACAGTGCGCCGCGAACATCGAAACCCCTCCCCGCAAGCAGCGCCAGCGCCAGCGCGACTCCAACGGAAACAACCGCGAGCCCGTAGCGCCAAACTACCTGTCGACGGATCAGAGGCGGAATTTTCCAGCCCGTCATAGGCTATCTGCCGAGTTCCCAAGTGGATGCAGGTCGTCCGATTTCCCTTGCGAATCCCCCTGACTGCGCACCGGTGTCAGCAATTCGCGCCGCGGGGTCGTGCTCGGACGGCACCGGAAGATATTGTATTTAAAGTGAGCGGTGGTGGTGCAACTTTGAATTCTCAGAACGCCGTACGCTTTCCCTTCGGCGCTCTCATTTAAAGACAATCTTCGCCATCATACCCTTGTCTTCATGGCTCAGCAGGTGGCAGTGAAAAACAGACATTCCCCGGATGACGGGGTCGGAGAAATCCATCCTTAGGTCCACCGAGCCGCCGTAGGGCACATTGACGGTATCAAGCCATTCCGGCATTTCCGAGGGAACTCCGTTGACGGCGTAGGCCAGGAAGTGCACTTGGTGGATGTGAAAGGGATGCACTTCGCCCGTGTCATTTACCACCCGCCAGTGTGGCATGGATCCGACTCGAGCCCGCAGCATGGGAGCCGAATCCATCGCGAACTTCTTCCCATTGATATAAAAGCCGTTTTTGTCTTCGGTGAACCGGACAGTGAAGTCGGGATCGCCTGCCTGGAAGCTTCCCGACTGCCGCCTGGAAGAGTTCTTGTAGACCGGTGGGCCGACCAGGGCAGGCAGCTTGCGCTGTGGTTCCGCGGCGTGCGCACTACTGACGACATCCCCCAGCACCATCGCCGGGTTGTTATCTCCATCGGGTCCAGTATCGACGCACCGGGTGCTGAAGGTGGTGCGCGTGTCCGCGCCCGGACCGGTAACGATTGCCTCCACACGTCCGGCCGGCGCCATAAGAATGTGATCCACCCTGCGTGTGCCCCGATGGCTGTCATGGTAGGAAAGCGGCATCCCGTCGAGCGCCACAATCTCCAACTGCTGTCCTCCCAGCTGAATGTCGGCGTAACGATCGGGAGAGGCATTCACGATCCGCCAGAACTGGCGCTCGCCGGGGCGAATTGGAATCTGCGGGCGGATCGCGCCATTCAGCGTAAAGACGCGCTCGGGATCCTGCTGGATCGCGGTGCCGCAGCGGGCGTGGGGGATTTCAACCTGTTCTTGAATCTTCTCTCGGTCAGCGCCAGGTTGGATAACCCGATCGCGGAGGATGAGCACCCGCTCCGGCATACCGCGAAGCTCCGGATAGTACCGGTCGATGCCCTCGATCACGATCGCACCGGACATGCCGTCGAGATCTTGGCGAGCGCTTTCCCCGTGCGGGTGCGTGTGGTACCAATACAACCCGGGTGGCGCATAGGACGGTACATCAACTCGATCGTTCAGCACTTGTCCCGGCATCGACATGGTCGTCAGGACGTCATCTTGCGGACGCTCGGGCGACACGTGCAGGCCGTGAAAATGCAGATTGCTCATGTTTTCGCAGGGCGCGAGCGCGCAATTCTCGTTGGAGCGCACGGGCAGATTGTTAACATATCGCACCTGGATCGTCCCTCCGGGCGACACCCGGATCAACGGAGGCTCAGTCTTGCCCGCGTAGGAGAAGGCATTATGTTCTGCTTGATCGTCATATACGGCGGTCAGGGTCAGGGCGGTCCGGGCCTCGGGAGGATCGGTAACGAGGTTCTGCTGCGCGAGGAGAGGGCTCGCTAGCAGAAAGCAGCAAAAGAACAAGCGCTGGGCTTGCAAGTGCCAATGCATGGGATACTTACCGTAGCTTTCGCTATCGAACCCGGAGCGAGGTCTCACCGAGGCAGCCCCTCGCTCCGCCAGCCGCCTATGACTACCCGGCCAGGAACACCTGCATGCATCAAGTACGAGATCGGATCGTGCAGCGGCGCATCAGCCGACTCAACTTGGCCCGTGCCCGGGAAACCTGGGCCTTTACCGTTCCTTCGGCCAAACCCAGAGTGTGCGCTACTTCTCGCACCGTGAGTCCATCCAAGTCGCGCAACTGGTACACCCTCCGCAACGAGGGTGAAAGCTGCTCTACATACCCCACCAGACGCCCGTGTAGTTCCGACTTGCAAGACTCATCTTCGGGACTTGGACCGGAATGCGCCAAGCGCTCGGATATCGAATACTCCTGATCCGCCCCAATTTGCTCGTCGAGCGACACGTGGGGCTGGCGGGACCGCCTCCGCAATTGCATTCGAGCGCAATTGGTTACAATCGCGGTCAACCAAGTCGACATTTGTGCCTCGCCTTTGAACTGGTCCAGGTGCTTGTAAGCCGACAGAAGCGCATCCTGAACCGCATCCTCCGCGTCGGCCAGGTTGCCCAGGTATCGATAGGCGGCTTTGTGAAACGAGGGGAGGCGGCGTGAGACAACATCATGCAGCTCACGGGTTCCCTTCTCCCGAAGACTGCTCTCCCTATACTGTTCGAGTTCGACGTGTGGTTCTGTGGCGTGCATGTTGCCTTCCTCCTTGAGTAACAGAAAGCACGCAGCCTTCCAATCCAGGCCGAGGTGAACTACCGGCCTGTTCTCAGAGATTTGACCGGACTGGCGTGATGGAAGTTCCTTAAGGAGCCGGCAAGAAAGGCTGTCAGATGTCCGGCTGTAGACACTTCGTCAGTATTTCGTCAGCTCCGGATCCCCGCGGTCTGGCAGATTCCCGGAGTCCCCAGCAAACCGGCGACCTTTACTCTCCTGACTCTCCTGTGTTGGCCTCCTTTGCGATTCAAGGAAACGACCTGCAGAGACCGAAAGCGATCTCACGAACTTTGGAAGGAGAAATGCATTCAACAGTTCGGGTGGTATTGAAGAAGTTTGGAGGAGGTGTTTTATGTCGGTCATAAGGTTCGCCACGGTCAAATCGAGTGCGGATGTGATCTCCGGCATTCTGAATTGCGTGTGTCCGGAGTGCGGCGGAAGGATGGGGGAACGCGGCCAGGAGTTCAGATGCCAGGGCGAATGTCTGACGGATTGGCGTCCGGCCTGGGAGCGAGCCTCGGCCGAGTTCGGGATGGGATCAAAGAGGGGGGCAAAGGATCGAGCCTGGCCCAGACTTCCCGAAGGGGCGGCACCCACCCAGTAGGCGGGCTTGACGCCGCTCCCGGAATGAGCTGGCATTCTCCTTTGCCTTTTTTCCCGGTTTCGTTCCTCTCCATCGGGCCTGTCTGCTCTCTGGGACGAGGTTGCGGTCAGCTCACAATATGGGGCAGCCCTGGTCACTCTGGCTCCACAGGGTCAGGGGTCTGCGGAAAATGATCATCGAGCTGTCGAGAAGACTGATGGCGAATTCGATCACGATCCGAATCATTCCCACCTCATGCTTCACTCTTTTGGTTCAGTCTTTTCTGTCATTTAGCTAGCCGGCCTTCTGAGTGGACTTGGTCTCACTGCCGCGGCATCGCTCCAATCTAGAACCATGTCCTGTCGGGTCGTTCTTCCCGGCCCGGCGCGTCGCCTAGAAACGACCGTAACCAAGGTTGGACCGCATTGCTACCCGCGAAGCTTATCTTCGCAGCGATTGCCGCAGCTGCGTACGCCGACTTCAGCGTGACTTCGATCTCGCCAGGCTATCTCTACATTTTGCCTCTCGGGATAAGCGTTATGTTCGTTCGCACCCAGAGCAGTCACGCGCTGATCGCGGTTTGCGTCTTTTGGCACGTATTTTCGGCCCTCCCTATCCAAACCCCAACGCACGGATGGCACACCATCTCCCGGCGGTCGCTGGATTCACCTTTGTTTGTTGTCTAGTTATCCCAAGATACCTGAACCAGAGAGAACAGCTTGATAAGACCGTGCGCCAGCAGCGCGATCAACTTCTGCAGCACGTTCTAGTCGTCAAATGTCATCCCGATGGCAACTGACCGGTTCGATGAACCTACGGCTTATCCTCGGCAGGGATAGGAAGCCTTTCTTCGATTTTAAGGATTTTCTTCGGTGCATGTTTTCGGAAAAGACGTTTCATGTCGGGCGTAAATTCGCGTAGAAGATCTTCGATGACATCCGAGCTCAGAGCACCGCCAGAGCGATTCATGGTATCCCCGAACGTCCGGTCCGGTCTTGGGTAATAACTGTTTTGTAGCGCACTGGTGAGCAGCGTGCCCAGCAACTCGGACGTGTTGAAGGTGCCGTCGCCGTTGTCGTTCTTCGTAATCACCACCCTGGTCACGGAATACCATGCCCGAGAGACGAGACCTCGGTTGGGCGAAGGGAAATATCGGGGATCCTGGTGCAGGATCGTCGACAAAGCAAACCCCTGGATGAATCTGCGCGATTCTGTATTTGCCAGAGTCGCACCAAATCGCTTGGCCCAGCCTTGCGTACCTCCCCCGTAGTGCGGCCACTGGTCGGTGGCCTGAGCCTCAGTCGCCTGAAACCCTGCTGACGCGATTGTGAAGGGCGAATACGTGCTTGCCAGAAAGAGTTTGAACTTGCAGCGAGCGGACAAGCGGGTAACCGCCAAAGGCGCGCGCGGCGGCGTTGCTCCTTCGCCTGCACCCGAAGGTTGGGGAATGACGTGGGGCACGCGCAGGCTGCACACACTCGTCAGCTCCCGATCGAATGGTCCGGGCTGGATCGAGGTTGACTGGCTGTGCGAGGGCCCCTGGTAGGCGGTTATCGAATCGGCAGATGACGACTGCGCCCAGACCAGACCGTCCATCCCGGTGATCGATATCATGATCAACAGGGCGCAAGGAATGGAGGCTATCGCCTGATGCACCGCACTGGATCGCATCGATTCACCCCTGTGCCCGCCTTTTATTCCGCCGCGTGCCAACTCGAAGAAGAAGAAGGGGTGACGGCGGTCACTTTCTGTGCCAGGTTCGCAGTGTCGGGTCCGAGATCTTTCTGGTGCACGGCATCGTCTGGGGTGACAATGAACGTCATCACCTCCGAAGAACGGTACTCTGCGGCAGACATCGCCGGACTTCCGTCCTGATTTGCGCCACCAACCACGATTAAGCAACCGGCTTGCCAAGAACCGCGCAGCCTAAGTCCTGCGTTGAAGCCGGATGGTTCGATCTCTGCGGAGTGCGCCGTGTCCGCCATCTGACAGGCTGGCGACATGCGGACACCTGCAGAGCTTATTTGCCCTTTGGCCTGTTCGGCGAAAAGGAACAGTTTGCGGGAGCAACCCGCACTAAGCTAAGAAACCAGCAGGACTGAACCGACTTGCTCCTTGCCAAGGCCATTTGGAAACACAAATGCATCCCTTAGGTGCGAATAGGAAACTCATGTATATGAGTCGGTCCGCACAACCGTTCGCACTCTGTTCTTTGTGGCAGGGCGGGCGCTGAACGGAAATCTACAAGGAGATTGGAATGCAAACTCGCAAGCTCGGCAACTCAGACCTGCACATCACTCCCGTCGGCTACGGCGCCTGGGCCATCGGCGGCTCCGGCTGGCAGTTCGCGTGGGGATCGCAGAACGACAACGATTCCATCGCCGCCATTCACCGCTCGCTCGAACTCGGTGTCAACTGGATCGATACGGCTGCCGTCTACGGCCTTGGACACTCAGAAGAAGTCGTCGCCCGAGCGCTCAAGAGCTGGACGGGGCCGCGGCCTTATGTCTTCACCAAGTGCGGCCTGCGCTGGGACACGCAGGGTAACGTGAGAAAAGTGCTGAGCGCTGATTCGATCCGGCGCGAAATCGAAGACAGCCTCCGGCGCCTCTCCCTTGACGTGATCGATCTCTACCAAATCCACTGGCCTCCTGAACCTGATTCAGCCGAACTGGAGGAGGGATGGTCTGCACTCGCCGATCTGCAGCGGCAGGGCAAGGTGCGCTGGATTGGAGTCTCCAACTTCAATGTCCTGCAGCTGCGCCGCGCCCAAGCCATTGCGCCCGTGACTTCCCTGCAGCCTCCCTATTCGCTGGTGCACCGCGAGATCGAAGACCAGGTCCTACCCTACTGCCTGGGGGAAGGCATTGGAGCGATCGTTTATTCTCCAATGGCTTCGGGTCTGCTGACCGGCGCCATGACCCGCGAGCGTGCGGCCAAACTTCCCGAGGACGATTGGCGTAAGAATCATCCCGATTTTTCCGGGCCGCAACTCTCTCGGAACCTGGCTCTGGTTGAACGCTTGCGGGAGATTGCCAGAGCCCGCAATCGGTCAGCCGGCGAAGTCGCAATCGCATGGACGCTGCACAACTCCGCCGTCGCAGGAGCCATCGTCGGCGCCCGCACCGCGCGTCAGGCAGAGGGAGTCATGCGCGCCGGGGAGTTGCACCTGACCGACGAGGAAGTGATGGAAATCGAAACCTTTTTCGTCGGAACCGCGGCCTAAAGGGAATGGCAGCGTATGGAACGCAGGCATAGTGAGTGGGCCTTTGCGTGATGCTCATGCCCGGTGTTAACTCAGCCCGCGAGAACACCTCGGAGGGGGCTCATGTCGAGCTGACCGGAGCGCGGCGATGCCGGCAGCTGGGTCCCCTCGAACATTCAATGAGCAATTCTGCTGACCGCTTGGACACCGGCACAAAGTCCGCCCAACGTCGTTATCGCAGCGTGACACCAATCATGGGACTCTATCACCGGCGTAGACGATTACGGGCGACCCCTCTGCCATGAACGCGCAGTCAGGGATGCCTTGGATAACGGTTGCGAGTTCACACCCATAAAGAGCGCTTGCCTCCCCTTCAAAGCCGGCCTTCGTGGTCGCCCACACCTGCCAAGGGATATGTGCGACGTGATATTCAACGCCGACCCCGTTTCGTCGGGTCGAATATCCCCAGTAGTGTTCGGTGATGAACTGTTCCAAACTTCCCTCTGCCGGATGAGCGGGAAGGCCCACGGCCTGGGCGGAGAGGCGGCACCAGTGGTCGCTAATTTGCCATTGATACTCGGCCGCCTTATTCAGCCCCTGCGTGGCAACGCGGTGCCTCATCGGAAGGCGTGTGTAGTTTTCTCCGTATACCAGGCGAGCGGTTGTTGCAATTGCGCGTCTGGGCACGACCTCGGCAATGAAAACAACTCCTCTTCGATCATTATCGCCACCTTTGCGACGAACGTAGAAGCGTAGATTTACTTCCTCGAAATCGGTATGAAACGGAACTGGAAAACGTCCGAATAGCTTGGTGTGGCAGAAGCGAAAGCCAACCAGGCTAAGGTAGGTTCGTCCCTTAAACGAGTCCAGTGACGTACCGGGCGGAACGTAGCGATTCAAGAGACTGGGTTCTACTTCGTAGTTCAGAATCACCAGATCTCGCCATTCCGCCGAAAGAAAAACTCGTTTTGATTGAGACATTGGAACGGTTGGAATTCGACGTGAGATGACTTAATTTATCAGGCGTTCAGGTGGGGGCGCTAACATCGCTGTTCAAAGCATCGCTGTTCAAAGACGAAGAAGCGGTACCACCACGCTGGACAACATTGTCGGCAACTATGTGACGCTCGAGCTCGGCAAGGGACGTTTCGCGCTTTATGCCCACGGGCAACTCCGGTGCACCCCACTTGCACCTTCAGTTAATCGATGCCAACTCCCCCATGGATGCGAAGGGGATTCCTGAACTGGAGACCTTCACTCAGCTGGGCATGCCAGACGGTCCGAACGCGTTGCATGACGGGCAGCCTTGGCAAAGCCAAGGCTCAGGAGAAACGCGCAATTCATCTGCGGGAGTTCCCTGTTGACAACGCGGTTGTAACTCTCCCGTGAGTCGCCACCGTCCCGGCGGCGATTTGCTTCAGCCGCCAGGTAGAATCTGCACCTCAAGCCCCATCGAACCGCAGATCTGCCGGGCGGCATGCAAGTTTTGGTCGATGGCATGCTGGTCGGTGACATCATCGGTCGGGCTGATGGTAATCGATGGACCACGCGGCCAAGCCGGCATCGGGAGTGCTTGAAGATACTCGGCAAGATGGTTGGCTGGAACCCGGGCGTGTTGGGGCTTGGAACCAAGAAACGTCGTCACATCGTAGCCACTCTCGACTACCAGCACATGCGGATTGAAGCATCCCTCGGGATGGCAGTACTGGGAAGTATTGGCTGCCATGATGCGGTCGTGAAGGCCGGGTCCTTCGCCGCTCTTCCTGCAACGTGACGCGAGCAGGCAGAGGGCCATCCCGACCGCGATCAACATCAGACGTGTGCGCTGCATCTCGCCGTGATTCTAACCCAGAGTCGTTTCGCAGTCTGCCAGAACCGCAACGACTGCCGCGGGGCGACCTGGCCGCGGGTGTTGCAATTGCAGCAGGATGGAAACCCGCAAAATGACCAGCAACCTCAGTCCGGGTTTCAGCTTGATTCTCCAGACCGGGCGAACCGCGCCTGCCAGCCCCTAAGTTCCCAGCAGCTGTGGCCCGCGCCCGTAACGCTGCGTGGCGTAGCCCACGATGAGGCCCACCATCCCGCCAGGCAGCATGATCTGGAAGTAGTAGCCGTGCTGCATGTGAGCGACGATGAACGCCAGCACCAGGCCCACAGCCAGACCGAACACAATGCCCAGCGCCAGCGACTGGACCTTGCGAGCGAATAGCCCGATGAGGATCCCCGCGAGGATGCCCTTGATTGTGGATCCGATAACGATGCCGGCGATCTGGACTCGCACCTCCGGAGTGAACCATGCGGTCATTCCGTCAACGGCACCCAGAATCGCTCCCAATAGCAGGCCTAGAAGAATCTTGTTCATCGTTCGAGCTCCTTCCCTCTATTGTTGTATTACCCGTTTTTTGCAATTCCTTTAACGGCGGGACAACAAAATAAACAGAACGCGCATGAGCAGATACGCCGCAATCAGGACTACGGCGGTGCGGTGCCGGGCGTAGATCCGTCCCGCACGCTCGATCAAGCCTTCCGGATAGGCGAGCACCGGCGCGCCACTCAGGTAGCGAGCGATGTCGGCGGTCATTTCCCCTGCGGATTGGTAACGCGCGTTGGGGTCGGCAGCCATGGCTTTCTCCCAGATTGCGCGCAACGGACGCGGCACGCTGCCGGTGGCTGCGGACAAATCTCCGGATGTTGATTCGGTCAACACGAACGACAGGATTGCACCCAGCGAGAAGATATCGGTGCGGTGGTCTAGTTCAGCACCACTGCCACGCGCCTGTTCCGGGGACATGTAACCCGGCGTGCCTAAAACGCTGCCCTGACCGGTGACGCGCAACAAGGTCCGCGCCGGGGGCACAACGGCGGCGATTTGGTTTTCCGCGGGTTTCTGACTTGTGACCCCAACCTTTGCCAACCCCCAGTCCATCACAAGCACCTCTCCGAAGGCGCCGATCATGATGTTTTCCGGCTTCAAGTCGCGATGAATGAAGCCCCGGGCGTGTGCAAAATCCAGAGGCTCGGCAATACGTTCCAGCAGTCGCAGCTTGTCGGGAAGGCTCTTCATTGCGATGTGCTGGGCCAGGGTCTCTCCCTCGATATACTTCATGCAATAGAACGCGCGGCCGTCCGCCAAAGTACCGGCATCATGGACAGGAACGATCCCTGGATGTTCGAGACCAGCCAGAATGCGTGCTTCCTGGAGAAGCCGCAAGGCGAGATCCTCTCCGGGCCCAACAAGATCGAGCACTTTGATGGCTATCCGGCGCTTCAGCACGGTGTCGTCGGCCAGCCACACGCTGCCCATACCCCCACGGGCCAGGTGTCGCACGACGCTGTAACGCGTTCCATCGAGGTCGGGGACCTGCATCTCGACCCGGAGCTTGGCGACCATGCTGTCTGAGAGTGGCTTCACTTGACTTCCACT
>Ga0193753_10002710_pt1 | contig 13695 bp, 5 predicted proteins | sample H1c2metaG_FD_144925 | JGI IMG/M metagenome (GOLD analysis project Ga0193753, IMG submission 144925) | Soil microbial communities from a riparian zone of the East river system, Colorado, United States - H1c2 | ecosystem: Environmental > Terrestrial > Soil > Riparian zone | place: USA: East River... | reverse complement strand
CTTATTAATAATTAATCGCCCAAATCTAATCAATAACTATTAATATAGGCGAAGAAGAGCTTAATGCAGATGATTTTTTTGTGGTTCATAATGACCAAATTTGCGCAGTCACAATTCATCCGGTAAACGGCTGCGTACAAAAAAACACCAATTTTGTTTTTTTTTAACGGCAAGCATCAACTTTATACATCTGGTTGTCAAGTAGGAGGGTGTATTTGTTCCGGTTTATTAAGCCTTCTATAAAGTATCGTTAATTTTTTTTGGTTCATTAAATATAGTGCTTATTTTTACCGTGTAAAAAGTACACATAAGGTAAAAAAATATCTATTTCGGATAAATAAGATTAATTGTTAGTTGATTATTAATAATTTATTGAATATCATAATGACTATTTATATTATATAGTGATTATTTTATATAGCGTTTTCAGACATATACTATTGCTTAACTAAAAACTATTTGCCGTATGAAGAATATCAAAATCTTCATTACGAAAGCTCTATCATTAGGCTTTCTTCTGCTTTTTTCGCTTTCTCAGGCTTTTTCTCAGACAAAAACAGTTACAGGTAAGATTACAGATGTAAAGGATGGTTCTCCAATTGTGGGTGCTACTGTTCAGCCAAAAGGCTCAAAAAATGGTACCTCCACTGGTACTGACGGCAGTTTCTCACTTACGGTTGGCGCTAATGTAACAACATTGGTTATTACATCCGTGGGTTTTGAAAGACAGGAAGTAAATGTGGCCAATGCTTCCACTATAAGCCTGGTTGCAAGTAATTCAAACCTTAATGAAGTGGTGGTAATCGGTTATGGTACTGCCCGCAAAAAGGACCTTACCGGTTCAGTTGCTTCTGTTCAGGCCAAAGATTTTAATAAAGGCACCTACACGGCCCCTGATCAACTCATACAGGGAAAGGTAGCAGGTGTGCAAATGATTAACAACAGTGGTCAGCCCGGTGGCGCTTCTACTGTAAAAATCCGTGGTAATGCTACTGTTACCGGTACAGGCCAGCCGCTGTACGTGGTTGATGGGGTGCCTTTGGATGGCAGATCGGTAAGACCAGCTATTATGGATGTTGGCCTGGGTGGTAGTAATCCTGCCAGCAACCCGCTCAATTTTATCAATCCCAATGATATTGCTTCTATTGATGTATTAAAAGATGCTTCCGCAACCGCCATTTATGGTTCAAGAGCTGCTTATGGAGTTGTTTTAATTACTACTAAAAGAGGTGCATCCGGCCAGACAAAAATTGATTTCAGTGCATCTGCCGGCTTTTCATCTATCATGAAAAAAATACGTGTTTTAAATGCAGATGAATTCAGGCAGGCGCTAACTTATTATGGGGTACCCGCTTCCAACGATAAAGGCTCAAGTGTAAATGCACTGGATGCTATTTTGCGCAAAGGAGCAGTACAGAATTATAATGTGGCCATCAGTGGTGGTAATGAAACAGGAAAATACAGACTTTCAATGGGCGCCCTAAGCCAGGATGGTATTGTAAGAAAATCAGGTATAAAAAAATATACGGCTAATTTAAACGCCAATTTCAAATTTCTTGATAGCAAAAAACTGGGCCTTGATATAAATATTACACCCAGCCAGTATATTGAAAATATTGCTCCTATAACCAATAATGCCGGTGCGGCAGGAAGCATGATTGGCCAGGCTTTGCAGTGGAATCCTACCCAGGCTTTAAAAATTGGTGATTCTCTTGTAAACGTAGGCGGTACTTCTATATACAATCCATTGGGCGTTTCTGAAGCCTTTAATGACAAGGCTAAAGTAACTACCATACTGGCCAGTATCTCTCCTTATTATAAAATTACCAACGACCTTGAATACCGGTTTTTGTACAGTATTAATTATGGTACCGGTACCAGGAGATCTTCTGTCAGGCCCGAACTTAACCTCACAAATTCGCAGGGCAAGGGATATGCGGCTATTGCTAATAATGAACTGATTACACAACAGTTTACACATACTTTAAATTTTAACAGGAAAATTTCTGAGGATCTGAACATTGCAGCACTGGCTGGTTATGAGTACCTGAAATTTTCTAATAAGGGTTCAAGCATGAATGTGCTGGGGCCAGCCGGCGGCGGATTTGGAAATTATGGGCTGGATTTTACCAACTATATACAATACGGGGATCCTACAACCCGTAACGTAGCATCATTTGCAGATCCCAGCTCTGAATTGCAGTCATATTTTGGCCGTGTAACATTAAATTACAAAGACAGGTATTTACTGACCGGAACTTTCCGTGCAGATGGTTCAACAAAGTTTGGTGTTAATAATCACTATGGTTATTTCCCCTCATTTGCTGCAGCATGGAATATTAGTAAAGAAGACTTCTTCCATGTTGATTTTATTAATAGCCTTAAACTGCGCGCTGGCTGGGGTAAAACCGGTAACCAGGAATTTCCCTCTGGTTCTGCACAAAATAAATATGCTTTGCAGGCTAATGGTGGCCAGGCATTGGTTAATAATGCCAACCCGGATTTGAAATGGCAATCAGACAAACAATATAATGTAGGTGTTGATGTGATTGTATTAAAAAACAGGCTTACACTTACAGTTGATTATTTTAACAAGCAAACTACTAATCTTTTATATCCAACTTTCCCCATTCAACCCGCTCCGCCAAGTTCAGTAGTAACATGGAAGAACCTGGATGGTAAGATTGAAAACAAGGGAATAGAAGTTAGCGTGAATGCCACTATTATCGACAAAAAAGATTTCTCTATTGATTTTAATATCAACGCTGCCTTTATCAAGAATACTGTTTCTGGTTTAGCAGCTTCTATTAATACCGGCGGATTGGATGGACAGGGTATTACCGGTACAACAGTAGAAGTAATAAGGAACGGTCTGCCAATGAATGCATTTTTTACCCGTGAGTACCTGGGTATGGATAAAGCTACGGGCCAGGCTAAATACACAGATGATGGTCTTGTATTCTACTACCTTGGAAGCCCGAACCCTAAAACATTGCTGGGTTTAGGTACAACCATCAGGTACAAAATGCTGTCGCTTACGGCTAATATGAATGGCGCTTTTGGACAGAAGGTATATAATAACACCCTGAATAATGTTATCAATGTTGGTGACATTAAGGGCGGCAGAAATATTGCCTATTCTGTCTTTAAGGATCCTGTTAAGGAAGCATTTTCAAACCCCGTTACTGCTTCTTCCAGGTTTATTGAAAATGGCAGTTACCTGAAGATGGCAAACGCCATGCTTTCTTATAATATTGGAAACGTTGGCAAGTTTATGAGGGGCGCAAACATTTATGTATCCGGCCAGAATTTATTCGTAATAACCAAGTTTACAGGTTTTGATCCTGAAGTGAATGTAGATAAGAGCGTAAATGGTGTGCCATCAGTAGGCATTGAATATACACCATATCCTTCTTCAAGAACATTGACTTTAGGAATCAATTTTTCATTGTAATACCTGTTTTAAAAACTTAGCATATATGAAAAGTAAAATATCAATTTTTATAATCCTTTTTTTATCAGTAGTACTTTTTAGCTGTACCAAACTGAAAGAAAAATTCAATGGAGATTTAGCTGACCTTAGTACATCGGGTGGTTCTGTTAACATAGATGCCCTGTTGAAAGGGGTGTACACCTCCATGCATGGTACTTACCAGGATAACGCCAATGCATGGCCGCTTTTTGAAATGTCAACGGATGAGATGATCGGGCCAACCCGCGGACCAGACTGGGATGACAATGGTGCATGGCGCGTACTGCATGCCCACAAATGGGATGGTGATAATGTACACGTTCGCGACGTATTTAACCAGTTGCTGGGTACTACTTTTGCGGCAACTGACTTATTAAGATTTGATTCAACTTCTTCAAAAGCAGCTGAAGCAAGATACCTGAGAGCTTTTTCTACATATCTTGTACTGGATGCATATGACCAGGTTCCTTACCGCTCTCCGGGCGAAAGTACACTGCTTCCTTCAAGGGTAAGAAAAGGAGCAGAAGCACTTAATTATGTTATCAGTGAGTTGAATGCTATATTGCCAACTTTACCGGCTGGACCAGCTGGCAAGGCAAATAAAAATGCAGCTAATGTGTTACTGATGAAATGTTACCTGAATAAAGGTGTATACAGCAACAGGGCTACCCCCACTTTTGATGCAGCAGACATGAACAAGGTAATATCGCTGGCAGACCAGATTATTAATTCAGGAACATATAGTTTAACGCCCAATTATTTTGACAATTTTGCTCCTACTAATACAACAATAGGTAAAGAGAACATCTGGGTACAGGAAAATGTGAGTGGTGTTGCTTATGGTGGAGATGGCAATACAGTGCGTTCAAGATGGCATACTACCATGCATTATAACCAAAACCCGGGCGGATGGAATGGCTTTACTACATTGTCTGATTTTTATGGCAAATTTGAAGCGGGTGACAAACGCCGTGGTGTTGCTTATCCAACTCCTGGTGCAGCCAATCCGGGCAACCGTCAGAATGTTGGTTTCCTTGTTGGTCAGCAATATGACTGGGCCACAGATGCTGTGCTTAAAGACAGGTCAGGTGCGCCATTGGCTTTTACACCAGAGGTTAAATTAATCGAAGGTGGAGATAACCTGGAAGTAACTGGTATCCGCACGTTTAAATATCCCATTGACTATGTAAATGATGGCAATGGTAATGTTGATAATGACTATGTGTTTTTTCGCCTTGCCGACGTATTACTGATGAAAGCTGAAGCAATTATGCGTGGTGGAACAGGTACTGCTGCCGGTTCTTATGGAAGCACTGCATTGGCTATTGTTAATTCAATACGCACCAACCCAAGCAGGGGTGCCAGTTCACTTGCTGCTTTGACCCTTGATCAGTTACTGGATGAAAGAGGCAGGGAACTATATTGGGAAAACTGGAGAAGACAGGATATGATCCGTTTTGGTAAGTTTTTACTTCCTTTCCAGGAAAAAACTGGTACCAGCGATCCTAAATACCTTTTATTTGCTATACCTAACCAGCAATTGGCGGTAAATCCTAACCTTCAACCGAATCCTGGTTATTAATAAGATTAATATAATTTTTTTATACATTCAAAAGGCCATTTTAAAATGGCCTTTTGAATTTTGTATGAACCCCCGGAATGCTTATTGAACTGAAAATGATTACTGGTTCCTTAACACTATTTTGTTGTGTTTCTGCATCTTTACAACGTAATTTTATTTAAATTTTACAGCGCTCAATGAAATTTTATTTTATAGCAATTTCTTTTTCTTTCATTTTTATTTCCTGCAGGCATGATAAGGAAGCACCGCTATTTCAGCTTCAGGAAAATACCGGCATTAATTTTACCAATCCCGTTAAAGATGGAAAGCTGGAGAATAGTTTTTATTTCCGCAATTACTACAATGGGGGCGGTGTAGCCATTGGCGATATCAACAATGACGGTTTATGTGATGTAATCCTGACATCCAACATGAGTGAAAATAAGCTGTACCTGAACAAAGGCAATTTTACTTTTGAAGACATAACGGCAAAATCAGGCATGCGGCAGGATAGTATGTGGAGTACCGGTGTAGTAATGACCGATATAAATAATGACGGTTGGCTGGATATATATGTATGCAATTCCGGTCACATGAAAGATGGCAACCGCAGGAACAAACTATACATTAATAATCATAACCTCAGCTTTACAGAATCTGCTAAGCAATACGGGCTGGACATTTCTGCCTACACAACGCAGGTTTCTTTTTTTGATTATGATATGGATGGCGACCTGGATTGTTTTATGATTAATAACAGCCCGATGCCCATTAACAATCTCGGTTATAGCAACAAGCGTGATTTGCCTGAAGCAAAATGGCCGGTAGCAGATTTTTTAAAAGGCGGAGGTGATCACCTTTACCGCAATGACAATGGCCATTATACAGAAGTAACCGCTGCTGCAGGCATCCACGGAAGCCTGATAAGTTTTGGATTGGGTGTTTCCGTTGGGGATCTTAATAATGATGGTTATCCTGATGTATACGTGGCCAATGATTCTTATGAAAGAGATTACCTCTATATCAACCAGAAGAATGGAACTTTTAAAGATGAACTGGAAAACTGTATGGAACAAAACAGTTTTTCTTCCATGGGGGCAGACCTTGCAGATATCAACAATGATGGCTACCCTGATGTATTTACCACAGATATGCTGCCGGGAGATGATTACCGCTTAAAAACACTGGGATCTTTTGATAACATCGATCTATATAATAAACGTATACAGGTTGGATTATACAGACAGTTTATGAAGAACTGTTTGTATATAAATAATAAAAACGGCCAATTTCTTGAAACAGCCAACTATAGTGGAGTACAGGCAACGGATTGGAGCTGGGGCGCTTTATTTTTTGATGCTGATAACGACGGCTATAACGATATTTATGTTTGCAATGGAATCAATCATGATGTAACCAATCTTGATTTCATGGACTTTTTTGCCAATGATGTGGTGCAAAACATGATCATATCAGGGCAGAAACAAAGTCTTGATTCAGTATTGAATCATATACCGGTTCATCCCCTGCCTAATAAAGCATATAAAAACAATGGTAACCTCACATTTACCGATGCGGGTATGTCATGGGGTTTTGATCAACCTTCATTTTCAAACGGTGCCGCCTATGCCGATTTGGACAATGATGGCGATCTGGATTTAATCATAAATAATGAAAACCAGCCGGCGTTTGTATATAAAAATAACAGCCGTGAACAAAATAAAAATAATTATACAGGTGTATTGCTAAAAGGCCGGGATAAAAACACCTATGCCATCGGCAGTAAAATAAAAATATATAAGAACGGAGAGATATTTTATCGTGAGGTAGTCCCCAGCCGTGGTTTCCAGTCATCAGTAGACTACAAACAAATAATAGGACTGGGTAAACTAACGGATCTGGATTCGATGATAATTACCTGGCCTGACAGGACATATACAAAATATGATAAGCCTGCAATCAATAAAGTTCTTGTGCTGGAGCAACCTGTTCAGAAAGGCCCGCTGGCATACATAGAATCGCCACTACCGGTAACACCGCTGCTGGAGCCGGTAAAAACGGATATGGTCAGCCACCATGAAGATGATTATATTGATTTTTATTACGAGCGGAACCTGCCACAGGTATTCTCAAGGGAAGGGCCAAAAATAGCAGTGGGTGACGTAAACGGTGACGGCCTGGAAGATGTTTACATGGGCGGTGCCAAAGGGCAGGGGGGACAGTTATATATACAGAATGCAGCCGGCGGCCTGGAAAAAAAAGAAGAACCGGTTTTCAAACAATTTGCAGGCATGGAAGATGTGGCAGTATTGTTTTTTGATGCCGATCGTGATGGAGATGCCGATTTGTTTATAGGAGCAGGCGGTAACAATGTAGAAGCAGGCGCGCCGGAAATAGAGCATCGCCTTTATAAAAATGATGGCAAAGGAAATTTCACAATAGACGCAAGCGCATTTTCTTCAAACAGGATGAATATATCTGTAGCAGCGGCGTATGATTATGACGGGGACGGAGATGAAGACTTGTTTGTTGGAGCGGGCAGTGAGCCTTATAATTATGGTGTAACACCAGAGAGTTATTTGTATAACAATGATGGGCAGGGTCATTTTACAGATGTAAGCAGGCAGGTTGCGCCACAATTATCAGCAGCAGGAATGGTAACAGCCGCTGTATGGAGTGATATAAATGGAGATGGAAAGAAAGAACTGATTGTAACCGGTGAATGGATGAATACGGAAATATTCAGTTATAAAAAAAGCAGTAATAAATTTGAAGAATTTAAAGAGACAAACCTCGAGAACCTGAAAGGATGGTGGCAGGGTATAAAAGCAGCAGATATAAACGGAGATGGGAGGGAAGATTTGATAATAGGGAATATTGGGGAGAATTTTTATTTACGCCCCGATAAAGAACATCCGGTTAAGTTGTGGCTAAATGATTTTGATGGCAATGGAACAAAGGAACAGTTTTTAACAAGGACAATAGCAGGCAAAGACATGCCGGTATTTTTAAAAAGGGAAATAACGGATGAGTTTCCGGCACTGAAGAAGCAAAACCTGAAGCACAGTGATTATGCAGTAAAGAGTATACAGGAATTATTCGGTAAAGAACCGGTGTCAAAATCGGAAGTAAAAGAATTTAATTACTGCAGTTCAGTGATAGCCATTAATGAAGGCGGTGGTAAATTTAAAGTAACGCCATTGCCAATGCTGGAACAATTGTCAAGTATCAATGCGGTAGAAATAGCAGATATTAATGGAGACAACAAAGTGGATCTGATACTTGGTGGTAATATGTTTGGCTTTCCTCCACAGTTTGGCAGACTGGATGCCAGCTATGGACATGTGCTCCTGAATGATGGAAAGGGTACAATGAAAGAAACGGATGAAAAAGTATCGGGCCTGCACGTAAAGGAAGAGGTAAAAGACATCAAACTAATAAAAGGTAAAAACAGCAGGTATATATTAATTGCAAGAAATAACCAGCAACCTGTTTTATACAGAATAGCATCTGAAAACCGGAGTGCTGCCCAATAGAATTACTTAATGATGAAGCGTGCAACAACAGTCTGTTCCGATACTTCGGGACAATATAAGCTTAATAGTAGTAATGCCTGGTCCAGAATTTGTATTTCCCTGCTCGCCGGGTTAACAATATTTATCGTATCGTGTAATCATAAAAATAAAGTTGCAAAGCCTTTGTTTGAAACACTGGATAGTAAGAGAACGGGTATTGATTTTAACAATAACCTTTCTTATAACCAGCAATTCAACCTTTTTAAATACATGTATTTTTATAATGGTGGCGGTATAGGTGCAGGCGATTTTAATAATGATGGGTTGATTGATTTATTTTTTGCGTCTAACCAGCATGCCAATAAATTATACCTTAATAAAGGAGGTCTCTCATTTAAAGATGTTACAAAACAGGCCGCTATTCCTGAGGATGGTGCCTGGTCTACGGGCGTATCTGTTGTGGATATTAATAATGACGGATTGCTGGATATTTATGTCTGCCGTGTTGGTAACTACGAAATATTGCACAGTAAAAACCAATTGCTGATCAACCAGGGGCTTAACAAAGAAGGCATCCCTGTATTTGCAGACAAAGCCCATGAATACGGACTTGATTTTTCGGGCTTTAGTACCCAGTCGGTTTTTTTTGATTATGATATGGATGGCGATCTGGATATGCTTTTGGTGAACCATTCCGTTCATGAAAACGGAACGTTCAGGCCGCGGAAAGAGTTCATCGGAACGTATCATCCATTGTCAGGTGATCGTATTTACCGTAATGATGGCAAAACGTTTACTGATGTTACAAAAGAAACGGGTATCAACAGCAGTGCCATCAGTTATGGGTTGGGTATAGCGGTGGCAGATATCAATCTTGATGGTTATCCCGATGTTTATATTGGAAATGATTTTCATGAAAATGATTACCTGTATATCAATCAGAAAAACGGCACTTTTAAAGAAGATGGTGTGCAACAGATGATGCATACCAGCCAGTTTACGATGGGTGTTGATGTGGCGGATATCAATAATGACGCCTGTCCCGAAATTATTTCTATGGATATGTTACCTGCTGATCCGTATATCTTAAAACGATCGCTGGGAGAAGACGCCTATGATATTTTTAATTATAAAATAAGTGTTGGTTACTCTTACCAGTATACCCGCAATAACCTGCAATACAACAGGCGCAATGGCGTATTCAGTGAAACAGGACTGTACAGCGGGGTGGCTGCTACAGACTGGAGCTGGGGGCCGCTCTGGATAGATTTTGACAACGACGGCTGGAAAGATCTCTTTATAGCAAACGGAATTCCCAAACGGATGAATGATATAGACTATATTAACTTTATATCTAACGGAGAAGTGCAGCAGAAGATTAATGAGAATAATATGCAGGATAAGGATATGTCGCTTATTGATAAGTTCCCTGAAATAAAATTACCCAATAAATTTTTTAGAAATAACGGTGAACTTTCTTTTACGGATGCAGGCGATAGCATTAATGGAAATGTGCCTACATTTTCAAACGGATCTGTATTTGCTGATCTTGATAATGACGGGGATTTGGATATCGTAGTAAATAATATGGACGCCCCTGTATTATTATATGAAAATAAAACCAGCCAGGCCGGTAGCAATTCTTCACTGCGGATAAATCTTACCGGCAGCACAGCAAACCGGAATGCAGTAGGCGCAAAAGCAATTGTATATGCAGGCACAGAAATCAGAACCTACGAAAAATTCCCGGTTAGGGGGTTTATGTCAAGTATGGAAAATCCTTTGCTTATTGGTTTAAAAAATAAGCCAGTAGATTCTGTACTGCTCATCTGGCCGGATAATACTTATCAGAAAATAGATTCCATTTATTCAAAACCAGCAGTCACACTTGTATACCAGCCAGGCCTGCCATTGTTTGATTACCAGCGGCTGACGAATCATAATAAAAGCCCTGTGTTATCCATGACGGATATTACAGTTGCTGCAAACATCAATTACCTGCACCAGGAAAATCGTTTTGTAGAATTTGACAGGGAACCCTTAATACCTCATATGATATCTGCAGAAGGGCCTGCGCTTGCAGTGGCAGATATTAATCATGATGGTTTAGAAGATGTTTTTATAGGTGCTGCGCGTGATGGCAAAAACGCCATGTTGCTGCAACAAAAAAATGGAAAATTTTCCAGGAAAGATGAACCCGCTTTAAAAAATGATAGTAGTTATGAAGATGTGGATGCAGCCTGGGCAGATGTGAACAATGATGGAAATATTGATTTGATAGTCGCCAGCGGAGGCAATGAATTTTATGGAAAAGATATCCATAATACACCAAGAATTTACCTGAACGATGGTAAGGCCAACCTTATAAAAAAGGATGATGCATTTGCTGATTTATACATAACAGCCTCTTCAGTAGCTCCTTTTGATTTTAACGGCGATGGATTTGTTGATCTTTTTATTGGGGGCAGGGCCGTACCTTATGAGTACGGGCAGGTGCCGCAATCTTATCTTTTACAGAATGACGGAACAGGCAGGTTTAAAGATGTTACTGCTGCGGTTTCGCCGGATATTGCGTATGCTGGTTTTGTAACCAATGCAATATGGTTTGATATTGATAAGGACGGCGATAAGGATTTATTGATTTCTCTTGAATGGGGTGGCCTAACAGCATTTTTAAACAACAAGGGAAAGTTTACAAAAAAAGTATTGACTGATAAAAATGGCTGGTGGAATTTTGTATTGCCCTGCGATATAGACAATGACGGGGATATAGATTTGATAGCCGGTAATCTTGGATTGAACAGCCGGCTGAAAGCTTCAGAAAAACAACCTGTTAATTTGTACTATAACGATTTTGATGACAATGGAAAAAAAGAACAGGTAATGACTTATTTTGTTGAAGGAAAAGAACTGCCGTTTGCCAACAAAGCAGAACTTGAAAAGCAAATGCCGTTTTTGAAGAAAAAATTTTTATATGCAGAAGATTTTGCCAAAGCCTCTCTTATAGATCTTTTCACTGCTGATAAGCTCAAAACAGCCAGCAAGCTGACCGCTGATTATTTTTCAAATGCAATCCTTATTAATAAAGGAAATCTTGAATTTGAAGTACAGGCATTGCCTTTTGAAGCACAATTATCACCTTATAAAGATGCAGTAATAGTGAATGCCAATAATGATAGTTTGCCGGATGTACTTTTATTCGGGAACTACTATAATAATAATATTGAAATGGGAAGGTATGATGCTGACTATGGAACCATCCTGATAAATAAAGGAAAAGGTATCTTTACAGCGAATACATTAAACGGTATAGTAGTTAAGGGACAGGTGCGGCATATAAAACCCGTTACAATTGGCGATTCAAAAGCTTTTATCCTGGCAAGAAATAATGACAGCGCCATGGTTATAAAATTTACAGATAAAACCCTGTCAAATAAATAACCTTACTTCATTTTAAATTATTGATTGCAGAAAAAACCAGCATTGGAATTATTCTACCGGTATATATAATTTTGTTATCCATTTAAGCGTGTCAGGTTCTTTCATCCTGTCTGTTACCAATACTTCAAAAGGGATTGCCATAACTGTTCTGCTGTAATCGTCTGTATACAGTTGTAATTGATTTAGCGCCCTGCTAACGGTATAAGCGCCTCCTTTTACTTCTGCAATCATGAAATTGCCCGGGATCATAATTTTATAATTAATCCTGGCATTACCAGGAAGAATTTTATCAGTAGGAACGGCCACCATAACCTGCATACCTGCTGAATCTGATTTTGTAATATTCAGCATAGGGCTCCCGGTTTGTTTTGCGTGCTGCAGGCCAATATAATCCTGTAAGTCTTTTATCAGCAGGTATATCCCTGCGGTATTGGGAGTACCGGGAAATGTTTTTTTTGTTGAAACCAGTATCGTATCAACTGTAGACGCCTCTGTAATATTCATTCCATAAATATTTTCTTTTTTTTCAATAAACTTGCGAAAAGACTGCAGCAGGGCTTCAGAATTGTTATTGATGCGGGTAGCAGTTCTGTATTGCAATATCCTTTTTACAGGGTTTAAACTTGTTGCAACTGTATATTCCCATTGTATCAGCACAGAATCGGTTTTCAGCGAACGCAGGTTAATAGCGCTGTTTATAACGGTGTTGTTTTTTTTGATAGTGGTTTCTACAGTGTTGAATATGATGTCCTTTACCGAATAGGTGTACCCGTCATACAAAAGCGCTTTCTCCGGCCACCACAATTGCCATTTGCTCTGATCGGATATATACCTGGAAGCCACATTAAGAGGAACATTTATATTTATTGATTTCGTTAAAATAAGCCTGGAGGGTATAAACAGGTAAGTGGCGATGGTAAGCAAAATAAGGATTATTACGAGGGCTGTCATCCATTTTCTCATATGGGAATGCTATTTTTTTAAGTATGTAAAATAGCAAATTATAACTTTAAAACCGGGCATTTATTTTATCTTTCAGCGTATTTTCCATAAAGCATACAGCATGAAAAGAACAATTGTTAAGAATTGGCTAATCCTGGTAACAGGCATTTTATCCATATTGGCAGGTTATTCTCAAAACAACCAGGTTGCCAGCTTCAACCAAAACTGGAAATTCTACCTGGGTGGGGTAAATGATGCTGCCAGTGAAAATTTTAATGACGCAGCATGGCGCCGTTTGCAATTACCGCACGACTGGAGCATTGAATTACCATTTGATTCAACCAGTCCAACCGGTACGGGAGGTGGTGCTTTACGCGGTGGCACGGGCTGGTACCGTAAAACATTTACCCTTCCTGCCAGTTCAAAAGGCAAAAATATTTTTATAGATTTTGACGGTGTGTACTGCAACAGTGAAGTATTTATCAATGGCCATTCGCTGGGTATCCGTCCCAATGGTTTTATCTCATTTCGTTATAACCTTACACCCTATTTAAAATTTGATACCCAGCAAAATACAGTTGCCGTAAAAGTTGATAACAGCCAGCAGCCCAATTCGCGCTGGTACAGTGGTTCTGGTATCTACCGCAATGTGTGGCTGGTAACGCTCAATGATGTGTTTGTGGATCATTGGGGAAGCAGCATCACTACGCCCGTTGTAAGCGAACAATCCGCCGGTGTAAGCATAAAAACAACCATTAAAAATA